>PR_CR_10_Liq_1_inCRDRAFT_1001862_pt1 | contig 11335 bp, 8 predicted proteins | sample PRCRCaboRojoPR_3_FD_10241 | JGI IMG/M metagenome (IMG submission 10241) | reverse complement strand
CTCAACGAAAGAGCCGATGAAGTCCGCGCAAAAGCAGAATTGGCCGTCGAATACGAAAATTTAGAAGCACTTTTTTCTGAAGCTAATTTGACCGCTGCCGCCTTCAATGACGAGGATATTCAAAATCTTGACCCAGAAGAGATTGAAGTTATTAAGCAAGAAGCTCAAAGGGATGACGAAGATGGTGAGCCCAAGTTCACTCCCGAAACTCAGCCCCGCGATGAGCGTGGTCGATTCCGCAAGGTTCTTGCTCGTATCAAAACCAATCTCGGGCAGTCTGGCCTAGACCGAGTAATTGACAAGGTCGAGGAGACAGANGGTCTTGCTTTCGGCGGGGATTATGACCGAGCCTCCGAGTCTGCCAAGGATTTAATCGGCATTATTGACCGATTGGACGCAAAAGCGCTGAATCCTGAAGCTTTAGAGAACGTCCGCGCTAGCTCTANGGAGCTAGGAGAGGTTATTGCCAACCTCCCCTTCGCTTTTGGCGAGGCAAGCGAAAAGATTCGTTACAGCGATGTACCGCCCGCCCTTCAAAAGCTGATTGAAGACATGATTACTCGCGTTGAGGACAAGATTGGTCAGGAAGACGCTGATGTGGCCACCCAAGACCTGAAGAACTTTATGGCTGGTGGCGACTACTACAACCAGTCCGAGATTTCTTCGCAGATGGCAAAGCTGCTTCGACTGCTCACATAAATGCCACAAACACGCGACTTTTCGTACAATCACTACTTTTCAACTTATGTACTATTGATTGTAGGTGGAGTGCCTCCACGCTTTTGCGACAGGAGTCCCTCGGCCTCGACTAATGAGCAAGTAGAACCTAGTTCTATATGACTGCCCTAAGGAGGGACAGTGGACCGTATTAAAGAAATGCTGGACCAGCTTTCTGAGCTCGAAGCAGAACAGCTTACCGAGCTTCAGGAACTGATTGTCAGTGAATTTGAGACGGTTGAGAATGAGGAACCTTCCTCGCAGACAGTTGACGCTATGTCGTCGCTTGCCGACATGCTTGATGCCGTTCGTTCGGAACTCAAGCAGCGCGAGGCCGCACAGCAGGAGCTCGCCCAGCGGGCTGCTGAGGCAGCTAACCGCGTCTACGGCGACAAGGAAGAGGGAGACTCTTCCGAGGATGGCGATGAGGACGAAGAAAAGGAAATGTCTTCCGAAGACGAGGCCGCTATGGACTCTGACAAGGAAATGAAAGACATGGACGAAGACGAGTCCGAAATGCCAGAAAAAGAGGAGAAGGAAGAGGCCGCCATGGACTCTGACGAGGAACCTACCGATTCCGAGGAGGAAGAGGACGACATGGAAGAGAAAAAGGAAATGTCTGAGGCGTCTGAGGACGTGAAGAAGGCCGCCGAGCTCTCGACTGAAACCGCCCCCGAAGCTGAGGCATCCGCTGAAGCTGAAGAGGCTGTAACAGCTGCAGCTGAGGACGAAGAGGTCGTTGAGACCGAGGAGACCGAAGAGGTCGCCGAGGTTGAAGAGACCGCTGAAGCCGAGGCATCAGTTGAAGAAGGTTCAGAAGAGGAGACCGAAGAGGTCGCTTCTGTTGAGGAGGACGCAGAGGCCGAGGCTTCTGTCGAGTCCGAGGTAGAGGCTGCTGCTGAGGTCGAGGAATCATCTGAGGCTTCAACCCAAGAAACCAATCAAGAAACCGAGCTTTCCACCGAGGAAGCGAACGAAACTATGGAGGCACCTGTGACCGCCGCTGCTGAAAACGCAGAGAACCTCGAAATTGAGGTTCCGGAGGACCGCCGCCTTGTAGAGTCAAAGGAGTCTTACGCTCCCGTATCTATTACGGCGGGCGCTGACATTCCGGGCTACACTGCAGGCGCTGGCCTTGATGACATGAACGCTGTTGCTGAGGCAATGGCAAAGCGTTTGCACGCACTACGTCGTGTAAACGGAGGAGATGGAGAGCAGCACATCGTTGCTTCGATTACCACCTCCTTCCCTGAAGAGCGCACTCTATCCACCGACTCGGAAGAGAACGCAGCCAAGATTAAGGCTGTTGTCTCCCCTGAGGCAATTACTGCTGCTGGTGGACACGTCGCTCCGTTCGAAGCCCGCTACGACATCTTCGGAATCGGCACTTCTGCCCGCCCTGTGCGTGACAGCCTGCCTCGCTTCCAAGCTGACCGTGGTGGTATCCGCTTCGTTACCCCGCCGACTTTGGCTGACCACGTGGACGCTGTTAGCGTGTGGACTGCTGCAAACGATGCAGCTGAGACACCTAGCCCTGCCACTAAGAACAGCTTGACTGTGTCGGCAGCTGCTGAGAACACCGTTGCAACTGACGCTGTTACTCTGCAGATGCAGTTCGGTAACCTCGCTACCCGTGCATACCCAGAACTGATTGCTCGCCACAACGAGCTCGGTCTGATTCAGCACGCACGTGAGGCTGAGCAGTACCTGATGAGCAAGATTGCCGCTGGTTCGACTGCCGTTACTAGCACCAACCTGATTGGTGTCGGTCGCGACTTCCTCGTCCAGCTTGGTCGTGCTTCTGCTGGTTACCGCTCACGCCACCGCCTCGAGGCTGACGCTCCGTTGCGCGTTATTGTCCCTGCTTGGGTCAAGGACGCAATGGCTGCTGACCTCGCGCTCTCGATGCCCGGTGACAGCCTTCTCGACGCTTACGCCGAGATTGATGGCTTCATGGCATCACGCGGAATCAACATCACCTACACGCTTGACGGTGATGTCTTCGGCGCACAGAGCACTGGCGCGATGACCGAGTTCAAGGACACCTTCGTGTGGTACCTGTTCGCCGAGGGAACCTTCCTGTTCCTCGACGGTGGAACTCTAGACCTTGGAATCATCCGCGACAGCACACTCGTCGGAACCAACGACTACAAGATGTTCGTTGAGACCTTCGAGGGCGTTGCCAAGGTTGGTGTTGAGGGTCTGGCTGTTACTTCGACCATTCAGGTTAACGGTGCTGCTGCTGCACTCCGTGACACCCTTGGTGGAGTTGCATCCTCGACCATCGAGCTCTAAGCCGAACAGTCGAATAAGTAGTAAATAGTACGAGGCAACGCTCAGGAAGAAGCAGAAGGAGAATAAGGAAATGGCAGAATTCAGAGGAGTATTTCCAGCTGGAGACCTAGTTCCTGCTCCCTGCGGAATCCTGAGCGTTGCCCGTACTACTACCTACACTGGAAGTGAGTTTGACGAGCGTTGGGTAAGACATCTTGCCCAAGAGTTCGACACTCTCCCTTCATTTGTTCGCTTGCTGACCGTTAACGATGACGTTGTCACCGGCGGCCAGCTAAGCGACAACCAGTCGGACCAGCGTTATCTGGAATATGACCCGTTCTACATTGATGTTGAGGATTTCGCCTCCACTTTTGGAATTAACGGTCAGGACCGCTTCGAGCGCATCCGCAAGGAGCTGGAGTCGGTCACACAAAAAGCTTTGGAATATGAGTACTGGGAGGGCAAGACTGCTCTCGCTGAGACAAATGGAAACATGTACCTCAGCAAGGCGGGGGCTTCTACAGTTCCCGTTTCTGGTGCTTTCTCCCCTCAGATTGCCTTGATGTATCTTGAGCAGGCAATCTCTGCCTCCCCCACTGGCGAAAGCGGCGTCATTCACATGACCCGTGACATCGCCTCGATTCTAGGCTCTCGCCTCATCTACAAAAAGGGTGATGACGAGTATCCCGGTCGCGTTATGACCCGTCTTGGCACACCTGTTGTCATCGGCTCTGGCTACACCGGAAACGGACCAATTGGTGCAACTGGAGCTGCTGCTTCAGAAACCAATAAGTGGATGTACGCTACTAGCTCAGTTGAGGTTCACCTCGGACGCATCGAGATTGTGGATGAAGACTTGGCTCACGGCGTAGATGCTACAATAAATGATATGAGGCTCAAGGCCTACCGCCCTGCGGCAGTGTTCTCGGACCCCTCAATTCATTATGCAATGCGAGTGACAATCCCGAACACCTAAACCTGATAAATAAGGAGAAACAGGAATGACTACCCAAGACTACGCTGCAAGCGTGCAGGGTGTAGCGCTCCGAGTCACTCGACTGGACGCTGCTGGAAACCTTTTGAACGGTCCCGGCGACAGCTACACCACCACAGCTTTCTTGCGTGCATCGTTTACCCCGGAGTATGAAGAGGGTGACGAAATTGTTGAGAAGTCTGCTGACGGAACCATTGCGGTTTCCTACAAGGCTCCCGACACACTGAAGCGCATCACCCTTGAGATTGCGATTGCCCGCCCCGACGTTGAGCTTAGCTCTCTGCTTTCTGGTGGTCTTTTGCTTCGCAAGAACTACGGTAGCTTTGCTTCACCGGAGAACCAGAGCATTGGTTGGGCCGCACCTAACGTTGGAGACGACCCTTCAGGTAACGGTGTTGCCCTTGAGGTCTGGTCCTTCGCTGTTAAAGACGGCAAGCGTGCTTCAACTAACCCTTACTTCTACTGGATTTTCCCCTACGCCAAGCTCCGCCAGAGCGGTGACCGCGTTATTGAGAACGGCCTTCTTGCCAACACCTTCGAGGGTTACGGTCTTGGAAACGTTCGCTTCGGTTCCGGTCTTGACGGATACTGGGAGTACCCAATCGCCACAGAGCGCCCCTACAGCTATGCACGTGCAAGCTGGGCACCTGAGGGTCTTGAGGGCTTCTACCGTTGGCACGACCAAGCAACAAACACTATCAGCACGAAGAGCCTGACTTCCAACGTGGCCACACTGACCACTGGAACCGACCACGGCTTTGAGGTTGGACAGACTGTTGTTGTCAGTGATGTCGACTCGACTTTCAACGGAACTCACGTTATTACAGCAGTGCCTGCTGCTAACCAGTTCCGCTTTGCCAAGGAAGAGGCAGATGTTGCTTCGACACCAGTTGCTCCTGCTGGAACTGTTGTTCGTACTCGTGGATACCTTGAGGTTACTGACTTCAGCAGTCAGGGTTCAACCAGCTCCTACAACGTACCGGGTGCTGATGACTACAACCCAGACCTGCCGATTGACTTCATCGTGGCTTCCACTGAGGACCCAACCGAATAAGAAGTTAGCTAGGGCGGGCAGTCAGCCGTGGGAGTTAACCCGGCGGCTGCCCGCTTTACTTATCTAAGGAGACGTAATGAGCAACCTGTGGGTTGAGGTTGAAGAGCTAGGCGAATACGCCGACTCGGATTACGCATACGAAGCGGCAAAGGTTGCCTCTAACATTCTGTGGGCCATGTCGGGACGGAAGTTCTCCGGCATTACTCGCGTTACCGAACGTTACGTTTCTGCTTACGACCCCTACCTCCGCACAGGAGCCGCACGCCTTACCTATACCCCTCAGCTAATTAATGGTCAGGTCGAGAATGTAGTCGGCGGTGGCTTTGGTCGATACTCCAACAGAGACTATCTGGGCGACGGCACAAACGGTCTTACTCGAGTTCGTTTGCGTGGTCGCAAGGTAGTTCAAGTTCACAACATGCGCGACCGTGACGGCAACATTATTGACCCAAGCACTTACTTTTTGGGCGACCACTCAACCATCTACGGTGCACCCAATGCCACATGGTCCGCTACTTATGTCGAGGTAACCTACACCTATGGCTCACCTCCCCCCACTTCTGGTCGTGCCGCCGCTCGTTTGCTAGCCACAGAGTTGGTAAAGCTTTACGAAGGAGATGACAGCGTCGAGCTTCCCCAGCGTGTGACTTCTATTGTTCGTCAGGGCGTGACTTACACCGTACTCGACCAGCAGGACTTTATTGACGAGCTTCGTACAGGACTGTACGCCGTTGACCTCTTCCTCAAGTCGGTAAACCCCGACAAGGCTCGTGCTCGTTCTCGCGTCTTTAGCCCAGACACCGCACGTGCTCGCCGCATCACTCCGAAGCAGCCAGCCTTTGAGCTTAGTGCTTTTGATGTTTACTTTAACCAAGACGGCGGAACACAGATTTACTACGCCAGCGAATTTGGTGGCGACTTCCTTGCTGACGACAGCGCATGGTCTGTATACGCAACTGTGTCGAACTACGACAACTCAAAGACCACGACCTTTACCAATGAGGTGCAATACGACTCGGTCGAAGAGACTATCCGCGTTTCGATTGGCTACAGGGACTTGCTAAATGTTCTTGGTCCGCGTGACCCGGGGACAATCGACCTCTATGCGACTCGCCCCAGCCTAGGCAACCCTGAGGTAGACGAAGTCATTAACCTATTAACAGGCAATGTTATTTACCAGCTAGGAGACAGGGTAAAGCCCATCGCAATTGCGTAAATAGAACGAAGGAAAAGACATGGCGATAACGGACATTTCAGGTGTATCAGACGATGCACGCAACCTTGCAAACTTTATGCAAGAGATACTCGACAAAGTTATTTCGACTTTTGGCGAGTACTCAATGCCGTTGCCCACGCGCCGTTACTACACCTTTGGACCTCCGGCCATTGATGGCGAGCAGACTGTTGTGTCGCTTCTCCAGATGTATATCGGAGCTCCCGGCGATGAAGCCACCGAGCCACGAAGGACAGAAGACCCTCGCAGTGGCACTTTCCTCGTGACCATTGCCAGAGAAGTTCCAATCACCCAGCCAAATGGAAACCCACCTAAAGCAGACGACATTCAAAAAGCCAGTGAAGTGTCTGCCCTCGATGCGTGGATTCTGATGGAAAGCACCAGAGCTTTTGACTCCAGTTGGGGTAACCTCCCCAACGGCTTGGGCCTAGGAGTTATCGCAACTGTAGATGTCGACCCGCCAGAAGGTGGATTCCAGTTGACTCGTATGACAATTACGATGGCGATTCCGTAATGGCAGTTCGCGTTGTTTTTCGTGAGAAAGCTGTAGACCACCTTCTCAACAGTCCGCGCGGTGCTGTTGGAAGATATCTACGTGCAAAAGGTTTGCAAATACAAGCCGCGGCAAAAGGACAAGCAGGTTTTAGAACGGGTGCCCTCAGGGCCTCTATTCACATGAGACATAAAAGAGACCCCCGAGGGCAGTACATAAGGATTGGCTCTCCACTTCCCTATGCTTTGGCACATCACGAGGGGACAAGGCCACATCTAATTACCCCGAAGAAAAGAAAAGCACTTCGCTTTTACAGTAAAGGCTTTATGGTCTTTGCACATATGGTGATGCATCCGGGGACACGACCTAACCGCTACCTATCAGACAACCTTAGGTTGATAAAATAAATAGTGGTAAGGCCGTACCAAAAATGGTACGGAAATGACAAAAAAAGGAAGAAACATGACAAACAGATTCAAGGATTTTGGCTCTGGTAGTACCGCCGAAGAAACTCCCCTCACTTTTAAGCTTCACGGGGAGGAGTTTGAGTGCCGCCCAGCCGTGCAGGGAAGGGTTCTTTTAGACCTCGTCGCAAACAGCGATGAAAACGATGGAGCTGCCATGGCGAAGACAATGGACCGCTTTTTTGAGGTAACCCTCAAGCCGGAAAGCTACGAGCGCTTTAATGCACTTACAAATGACCCAGACCGAATTGTAAATGTAGAAACTCTGGGAGAGATTACTGGCTGGCTAGTGGAACAGTATTCAGGCCGCCCTCAACAGGGGCCAGAGGATTCTTAAACTGGGCCGTTGACCTCTGGCCCTATGTAAATGGCCGCGCCTTGACAAATGGCGTAAACCTCAAAGAGCTTGAAGCTAAAGACATGATTGATGTCTTGCACTACTACTTTGAGGAAGACCTAATGGTCGAAAGCAAGGAAGAAGTCGAAAACAAAACTCGTATTCGCTCTCTTCTTTATCGAGAGATGTATCACAAGGCGTATAAGTACGGAAACAACAATTCTGCGGGAAGCTATAATTATAGTACGGCCAGTGACGGATATTTAGGTGATGAAGAAGACAAAATTGATGACCCAATTAAGCCAGCTTCCAAGCCATACGTTCCCCCCACTGACTTCAACCCAGACAGTGCTAAGCCGTTCGGAAGAATTGTAGACGAACCGCTTGGCTAAAGAAGGAGGTGAGCGCGGATGGCAGTAGTAGGTGACGCATATGTTGTCGTCCGCGCCATCGGGGACCAGTTTAAAAACGATGTACAAAGGTCAGTAAATGGCCTTGGCTCAATTGGCGAGAGAGCTGGTCAAGACTTTTCTCGTAGCTACCAACGTGGGTTGCGTCGTGGTGGCGGTGTCAAGCTCTTTAGTCGGGAGTGGTTCGACCAAGCAGAGCGAGCTCGTGTCCAGTTCCGTCGACTGACAATCGCTCAGAACTTTTTAACAGCGGCTATCCCCGGTGTTTTGGGTGGTATCGGTGCCCTTGGTGGCGGTTTGGTAACCCTAGTAGGCGTCTTGGGTAACGCCGCTAGGGGTGCAATTGTCCTTGTATCAGCCCTCGGAGCGCTTGGTCAGGCGGCAATTACTGGTGCCCTAGCCTTCCGAGGGGTGGGGGAAGCTTTTTCTGCCGGATTGGACGCTCAAGAGCAGTCCATCTCTAACACCAGACAGCAAGAAGCAGCCGCTAGAAGGCTCAGAGACGCCCGTTTAAACCTTAAGCGACTCATAGAGGAAGAAAAGCCTGAAGTCCTCGCAGAAGCCCGTGAGAGGGCTGTGAGAGCCGAAGAAAGAGCTGCAGACTCCTTGCTCGCTTCAGAAAGAGCTGCTAGAGCTTACATTGATGCACAAAACGAGACCTTAGACGCCCTTGAGGACCTTAACGATGCTCGCGATGAAGCTAGAGAGCGTATTCAACAGCTCCGTTTTGAGGTCGAAGGCGGTGCAATTTCTGAAAAGAAGGCACGACTCGAGTTTGAAAAGGCCCGTGATGCTCTTCAGCGTGTTCAAGACTTGCCTCCAAACTCTAGAGCCCGTCAAGAAGCAGAACTTGCTTTTGCCGAAGCAGAGCTAAACCTCCGTAAAGCTATTGACAACAACAATGACCTCAAAAAAGCGGAAGAAGAGGCTACGCGAGCTGGCGTTGAGGGTTCTCAGGAGGTTGTTGCTGCTAAAGAAAGAATTGCCAATGCCCAGCAAGCCGAAGCAGATGCTGGTATCGCCGCCGCCAAGGCTCAAAGAGATGCCGGACGAGCTCAGGAAGAGGCAGCCGAACTAGCTGCTGCTGCTGCTGCAGGCGGTTCTGTAGAGCGAGATATTAACCGAAGAATTGCCGCTGCCCGTGAGCAGGTTCAGCTAGCCGAGCAAGCTGCTGCAGATGCCGCTGCAGGCGGATTTAACGCATATCAGCAAGCCCTTGAGAAGCTTTCCCCGGAAGCGCAGTCTTTTGTTGAATTCTTACTTGAGCAACAAGATGCTTTTGACGGTTTACGAGCTGCAGCTGGTCGTCAGCTGTTCCCGCAGCTTGAGCAGGCTCTGACAATCATCATTGGCAAGTTTGATGAGTTAGAGCCTCTCATTGAGGAAACTGGAGACATTTTAGGTGGCCTAGCTCTTGACTTTGCCGAGACCTTCTTCCAAGGCGAAAACTTTGAAAGACTGAAGCGCGTATGGAGTGACAACAACGGGCTATTAGAGGACCTTGGGACAACGGTTATTAATCTTCTTGAAGGCCTTCTTATTCTTTTGGACAACGCTCGTCCTCTTATTACTGCGTTTGGAGACTGGGCAGTTAACACCAGCGAAGCGTGGAAAAATACTCAAATTCTTAAAGACCAGAGTGGCGAGCTTTCTACTGAGTTCGAGACTCTGCAAACAAGAATTGAAAGACTTACCGGAATCTTTGGCAACTACAAAGAAGCTTTTGGAACCATTTTTGATGTCATTAACCAGCCCGGCGGAGCCGGAGACCTACTAATTACCTACTTCGAAGAAGCGTCTCAAAATTTCCTTGACTTTGTCCAAGCCGGAGAAAAAGATGGAAGCCTAAACCGGTTCTTCCTCGACATTACTGAAAACTTTACAAAGGTGCTAGACATCTTTAAGAACATTGGTATTGGTCTTCTAAACCTTGGTGCGTCTCCCGGTGTTGGTCAGTTCTTGGACAGCATCAACAAGATTGTTCTAATCTTTAACGACCTAGGGGATGAGCTTGGGGCCGAAGACGGGCCTATTGCCAAGCTCGGTGAGTTTGGTGTTCAGTTTGCCGAACTATTCGCAAATGTCCTTGAGTCGGGCGCTTTAACCATATTCTTTGACACTCTTATCGGTGCGCTTGACACCGTTAACTCGATTCTTAGTAGCCAAATAGGTCAGTCTATTCTTAGAGCCTTTGCTCCGTTTGCTGCCGTTGGATTGGCGATTGGTCTAGTCACTCGCTCCTTCTCGTTCCTATTTAAAGCCGCATTTGGGGTCTTTAAGCTGGTTCAAGGTGGACTGACGAAGGCAATGAACTTCTTCGGTGCACGAGCATTTGCTCTAGTCGGACAAAAGGGTCTATCTGGAGCTCTTGGAAAAGTGTTTCAAGTACTGAGCAAGGTATTTGGTACTTTTGTCAGGCTTCTTGGCCCTATTGGCTTGGTTGTCGGTATTTTGATAGCGGTTGTTCCAGAAATTATCCGCAACTGGGACAAGATTAGCGAATGGTTCGTCAACCTAGGGCAGAAAATTGGCGAGATTTTTACGGCAATTTTTGAATTCTTCAAAGAGAAGTTTACCGAAGCTTATGAAGCCGTAACAGTATTCTTCAACGAAGTCTTCTTCCCTTGGATAAAGTCCTTGCCTCAAAAGTTGGCTGATGGTGCAAAAGCCATTTTTAGCTGGTTCGGCGACAGGCTAAAAGACGCTTGGGACTTTATTGTCAATTACTTCCAAACAGTTATTAAGTTCTACTTCAATGACCTGCCAAACGCTATTGCCGGTTTTGCCGGAGATGTCTTTAGCTTCCTCGGCGACTTGATTGGCACCGCTTGGGATAACGTTGTCAACTTCTTCTCGAACACTATCTTCCCCTTCTTTGCCAACCTGCCTCAAACGTTGGCAAACACAGCCGGGAACGTCTGGGACTTCTTAAAGGATACGTTTAAAAACGCAATCAACTTTGTTATCGACCGCTGGAACAACTTTAAGCTTGACCTAAGGTTGCCTAATTCGGTGTTTGGCATCCCGCTGCCTCCCGGAATCGCGGGCGCTGGTGTAACCATCGAGACCCCAAACATCCCCCGACTGGCCATGGGGGGTATCGTCCAAGCAACCCGAGGCGGTGTGGCAGCCCTTATTGGTGAGGCGGGNCAAAACGAGCGTATCGAACCGCTTGACCCTTCAGGTTTGTCAAAGCGTGACCGCGCAATCATTGACCGCCTGTCTGGTGGCCGCGGAACGACAATCAACGTTTACCCATCGGCGGGAATGAACGAGCGAGACCTTGCCGATTTGGTTTCTAAGAGACTTGCTTTCCAGCTTAGGAGAGGTGCTGCATAATGACAGAGTACGGACAGAG
>PR_CR_10_Liq_1_inCRDRAFT_1001861_pt1 | contig 11338 bp, 7 predicted proteins | sample PRCRCaboRojoPR_3_FD_10241 | JGI IMG/M metagenome (IMG submission 10241) | reverse complement strand
ATTAATTAAAATCAGCTCTTAAAGCCTCAGCTACAAAGTTCAAGAACCTGTCTCTGTAAGGAACTGGTGGCACAGAAGATATTTCCTCAGAGTTGTGGCCTTTTTTGAACCTTTTAAAGGTGTGCTCAAGTCTTTTTTTGGAGTTGTAGGCTTGCAAGTAGTCAATTAGTCCAATGTAGCAAGCAATCTTGTAGTTTCCGCTGCTCAAAAATCTGTACTTGTTTGAGTTGCTCTGAGGAACTGCAGAGGCGTAAAACTCCACACCCACCAATAAAGAGTAGTCCATGATGCCTTGTTCCTGAAGGATCAAAGTGTCCCCTGCCAAAATCTCCAGGGTTTCTTCCAAGCTATTGATGTCAAGTCCTCTAACGTTCAGTCTAAAGTCAATGTCTTTGTACACCATAGTTCTTGGCATGCCTATCATGCTGTCAAACATCTTATTGCAACTCTGTCTGTCTACTGTGCTGCCTTTCAGGTCAAAGGTAAGGGGAGTCTGGCATTCACTAAGGATGTTTTCCATAAGAACTACGTGGAAGGGGCAGCTTTTATTAATCCTAATAGTGAACACTCCCAAAATCCTGGATATAAGTGACTTTTCGTAACAAACTCTTTTCAGGTAAGAGGGCAGCAAGGACTTAAGTAGTTTTAGTTCTTCACTTTTTATGGTTTTTAAAATGTACTTCTTGTCTGCTGTGAAGTAAAAAAAGGCATTTCCTCTACCGCCTGGGTTTTTACTTCTTTTTTCTAAGTCTTTTGAGTTCTTTTCGATTTCAAAAGAACCAGCTAGGTCTACATTTTGAATTCCTTCAATTCTTCTGAGTTCTTCAAACCACTCTCCTGAGTATTCCTTGATTGAAAACTTAACTGGAGTTTCTAAGTTGATTCCAAATTCCCATAAGTAGTGTTCTTTAAAGTTAAAGTTCCCTTCTTTAGCTCGTTTTCTGAAATTAAACAAGAAGTTGAGCCCAAACAGTATATTGACTATGTTAGTTGAAGTCAAACTTGAAAACAAGTTTAAGTAAGCGTTGCCGTAACTACTTTTTCTTCTTGACAAAAAACTTTCGCCCATTGTTATGTCAATAGAGGGGTCCTCAATTTCTGTAATTCTAACTTTAAAGCTGTTTTTGCGTTTTTTACAAACTAAACTTCTGAGCACGTTTTTGAACATGTTTGGCTCGGATAGCTTGGCACAAAACACCACTAACCCAGCAGGACAGGCTAAGATAATTGCTAAGCTAATTACCCACTCCGGGGTTTGGCTGATTCTGTTTGAGCTAAGCCCATGGCAAATAGAAAATGGTAACCAGCATGCTGTAAAACTAAGCACAACCATTGTGTGGTATATTAAGTGCTTGGTTTGACTTTGCCCCCAAACTCTGTAAAGGGAGTAAATCACGATTGCAAAGCACAAAGGCGAGTGTATCGCCACTGCTATCCACATCACTAGCTCATAGTCCGTATTGTTTTGAATGAAGCAAGCCGACATAACTGAATCACCATTGTTTCCATCGAATACAGTAAGCAAAATCAATATTGGCACTGGAAACCCAAAGCAAAGTAAGTGGTAAACAGCTGTTCTGAACTTATAGGAGTTTAAGTGCGGGCGTTGGATTTTGAGATAGATTTCGTAGGACAGGGCAATGGTGTAGTTCCAACTCACGAAGTAAAAGTAGCAAGCAAACCCGCCTAAGATGTTACAGGCAGTATCGGAAAGGGACTCCTTTATTTCAGGAATACTTGTGAACCAATGGCAATCTACTATGCACTGAGAAAGACACTGCCAAAAGATAAGTACTCCTGGGTGTTCTTTGAGTTTCGGAACCTTGAAATAACTCCACAGCAGTAAAATAGATGCTACAAACGAAAGAGGCGCCAGTATAAAGTAACTCAGCTTTATTACAAGCTCTAGCATTAAATTTATTTAATCTCCTATAAACCATTTTAATAAATAGGTAATGAAAAAGATTTTATTTGCTTTAGTTTTAAGTGGAATTAACGCACTCAAGTCCAAAGAATGTTCCAATGTAACTTGTTCAGGAAAAATTTCAAGTAACAACATTTGTTTAGACGCAGAAGAGAATAGCGAGATTTTCTTGTACAGTTGTCCAAAGGGTCACAAGTGTGATTTTAAGCAACTAAAGTCCACTGGGGCTTTTGAAAGCTGGAGTTCAGAGTACTGCACTGAGGCTGAAGAAGATTCTCAGTGCAGTGGAATAGAGGAAAAATCCAGAACTACTGGTGAGGTGTGCTGCAAGAATTCAGACTGTGCGAGTGAGAAGTGCGTGGATGAAAGGTGCTCCGGACTACTTGAAGGCGAGGAATGCCGTAATGACGAAGTTTGCCAACCGAACCACTACTGCAAGGATGAAAAGTGTACACCTGCAATAGAACTAGGACAGCCTTGTAGCCGGTCCAACCAGTGCGAGTTAGGATCTGGCTGTCATGAAGGTATTTGCACTAAGTACTTGTCTTTACCTGAAGGATCCAGTAGTTCCAGTGCAAGGTTCTGCTTAACTGGAATAACCTACAATAGTACTTGTGATTCCATTAAGGTTAAAGAAGAAGACTTAACTTTAGAGTACCCCTATGAATGCCACATTGGAAACTATTGCAGGTACTATGTGGCAAGCAATAAGTATGTGTTTACTAGTTCTGACTGCATGTGTGATGGGCTTAGAAGTGACAAAGGGTACTGTGGGTCTTACATTTACTACTTAGAAATAGATAAGATTAAACTGCTTACAGAAATAGACTACTCCCAAAGCAAGTGCTCAGGAGATAACGCCCACAGTTTTGACTTAGAAGTTATGCATAAGTGCAGGACTGTAACTGAAGACTTTTACAACTACTTCAGAGGCTACTTGGACTCTTTGAAGTACTACTCTTTGTACCAGTCTGGAGCAATAGACAGCTGTGCAAGCAGCCTAGGACTATTTGAGCCAATGGAAAGGGAACCTATTGTAGAGTACGAAGAACAACCAGAACCAGAAACTTTTACACCAAATCAAACTCAAGTAAACTACCAAGGAGAGTACTTCAACATAACCCAGATAATAAAGTACTTGAAAAACGGAGATGCTAAACTCGAATACATCATAGACTCTTCCCAAGTGTTTGTGTGCTCCTTGGTGGTGTTAGTTATGAATTAAACTAGATTTGGTAGTTTCTAGAAGGAGAGTTTGGTTGCTCGTATTCTTTGCGGTGCTCTACACATAAACCCTTAATTTCTTCTTTAGAGTACATGTCTCCAAAGACCTTATGAAGAGCAGTGCACCTTTCACAGTCAAACTGAAGTTTTGAGTTTTTAAGTTCGAACTTGTACCCTTCGAGTTTCATTTCCATTTCATCACTCTTAAGTCCTTTTTTTACTTTGTTCACTGAAAATGGCTTTTCACTAGTATTTTCTAAGTACTCAGAAATTGTGTTTTGCTTTTGCTTTTTAGCTTGTTCGGGTTCTGGAGTCCTTTTTCTTTTTAAAGCAGCACTTTGAATTATTTGCTCTTGTTCTGAAATCTTGCGCTTAAGGTCTTGAATAAGTAACTTTTGCTCCTGTGAGTATTTGGTCAAACTTTTAATGCCTAAATAAACTATACACAAAGCTACTTCAGAATACAACTCTCCACAAGCATTGTGGTCCTTTTCAAGTTTGGAAAAAAGCTCCTTTAACTGAGCCTCCATTCTAGGAATTTAAATGGAATCTTACAAAGAGCCCCAAGAACCTATTGAGCTCTCTGAAGACAACGACTTGTTTACTCAACTCAGAGAAAAAGTTAGGTCCCAGGCAAAAAGACTTAGAAGCCTTGAACAGTACAGAGTTCTGTGTGAAAAACGCATTGCAGAACTCTCACCCGGGCATTCTTTTCCAGTTACTAATGAACACTTAGGCGGCAACCCTAATGAACTTTATTTTGCCAAACAAAAAATAGCACGCCTTGAAGAACAGATTTCAAAGAGTCAATTTGTTGAAGGTGACTACTCTTTTCCACACCCAACTGCTAAGTTGCCTTATGAAAAGTTGTCAGAAGCCTATTCTTGTCTTTACCTTCAAATGAACAAGTTTAAAACTCAAAAAGACTCAGCTGAAGAGTCACTTAGAGCCGAAGTACTCAGCAACGAAGAAATGCAAGCTTACATACAAGTGCTTGAAGAAACCATAAACACCAAACTCAAAGAAGCTGGTTTAGAAAGCCACACCATTGAAGAGTTTGTTAATTACTCTAAAAACCAAAACCTCATTAAAGAAACTGAGTACTTAAAAAGAGAAAACAAAAACCTTAAAAACGAACTTGAACAGAAGTCCAAAAACTTAGAATCAATTAACTATGAACACTCTAAAAATCGCAAACAGTTACAAGAAGCTGCTGACGCTTTGCAAGAAGCAGACGAAGAACTCAATAAAATCGAGGAAGAAAAAAGCTCCCTGCTAGAGCATATAGAACAGCAGAACTCACAAATACAAGACTTTAAAACCCAGCTTTCTGACTACCAAGAACTTTTAAGTCAACTCAAAAGCTACGAAGAACAAGTTAAAACTCTCATTCAAGAAGTGAATAGTTTAACTCAGAAGTTGAATCAAGTAAGTGAAAACTTAAAGGATCAAACTCAAGAAAACCAAACACTTCAACAAACCATACAAGAACTAAAGAGCCAACACCAAGAATCTCAGTCTAAACTTAATGAACACAAACTCCAAAACCAAAAACTAACTGAAGAACTATCTGAAAAGGCTGCTTTGATCGAAAACTTAAGCCAAGAAGTTTATAATACCAAAAAGTCTTTTGAATTCGAACAAGAAAAACACAAACAAACCAAACTAAATTATGGACAAGTTTACTCAGAACTAGAAGATTCTAAGTCGCAGCTTAAAACTTTACAAAACCAGCACGAAAACACCCTTAAAACTCTAGACCAAACCAAACTTGAAAAAGACTCACTTGAGCCCCAAGTAACTCAACTCAAACACCAACTCCAAGAATCAAACCTAGAAAACCAAACTTTACAAAGCAAACAAACCGAAACAGAAGCTGAAATAACTTCCTTAAAAAAACTTCATGACACCTATGAACTGCAAATCCACCAACTAAACACTTCACTAGAGAACGCCAAAGTAAAAGTCTCCCAAAGTGCCTCCACGCAACAAGAACTAACTAAACTTAAATACGAAATGGACAAAACCAAAACTAAGCTTTCAAGTCTTTCTGAAGAAAACAAGTCTTTACTCAGGAAAATAACTGAACTAGAACAAGAAAACAAACAGCAACAAGAAAAGTTGTCAGAAGTCTACAGTGAGCTTAACAACAAAAAACTAGAAATACAAACTCAGAACCAAAACTACTCTGAACTAGAAAGACAGTTCCAAGTAGTCCAGTCTGAATACCAACAAAGCTACAAAAAAGAAAGGTCCACTAACTTCTATAACGCTGAACTCAACAACCAAGTAGACCAACTCAACAAACAAATACAACTCATGCAAAAACAACAAGAAGAAACCCTAAACAAGTACCACAGCACCCACGAAGAAACTCTAAACTTGCACCAAAAAATAAGTGCCCAGAGCTCAGAACTCCAAAAACTCAACAAGCTCCTAAAAAAGACCCAAGGAGACTTAGAAAACCTAAGTTACGAAGAGTCTTACTACAAAGAAAGAGAAAAATGCTTAATGGAAGAAATAGAAGACCTAAACCAACAAGAGTCCAAATTCAGAAAAGAAAAAGAAACCTTCATATGCACAATCCAGTCTCTGCAGTACGAAAACTACTGCTTGCAAAGAGACACAGAGAACCTAAAAGAAGAAATAGCAATCCTCAAAGAACAACTCACTCAGAACTACGAAACCACCGAAAGGCTCCCAGACCTAGGACCAGACGAAAAGTCCAGTTTGCTTCTTAAAGAAAAAAAAGAACTCGAAAACTTAATTTCTAGACTGCTAACTACTGTTCCTTCTGAAGACTTCCAAAGAGTAGTTTCTGAAGTAATGAAAACTCGAACTGACTTAGACATTACTGAAAGGGAACGCATCCGTGTTGAAAACGAAATCTTAAAAGCTGAAAAACAACTAAGGGAACAAAGCCGCAACCAAAAAAGCCAAGAAGCTTCAGAAGCCATCAAAAACCTTGAAAGCTTAAGAAACCAACTTGGAACTGCTGAAAACAGAATCATCAACTACAAACGTAAAATAAGAACTCTAGAAAAAGAACTCAGTGAAGTAGAGTTTGTTGAAAAGAAAAAACTTTGCAAGACTGGGAGGTTTGACGACTTTAATGAAGATAGACTTAAACAAGTTTATTTGCAAACCTCAGAAACTACTAAGAAGTTTTGTTAATAATTATAGCTTAAAATTAGTATTCTGGAACATTGGATATAATAAATATGTGCCGGATCAACTATTCAAGCAATACAATCGAGTGCGACAAAGAAATAGGAGCTCAATTTATGTGCACTGTCTACGCTTTGCTGTGTCGTAACCACCAAAACGTTGTGTCACTGGTGCGGACCAACAACCTTATAAACGAAAAACTCAATGGAATATTAGAGTCCATTCCTAAAGCACCCAAACAAAACTCCTTAGATGCTCCTCAAAACTTCAAGCAGTGCACTAACACACCTTTGTACTTTTTAAAGCCACTTGTGAGTCCCCCTAATCCCGCTTACAAAGAAAGACCTTTTGTAATTGAACTCGAAATACTAGACAAAAAAGGCTTCTCTGCCTGCCTTCCAGAAACCTGTGTATTCAAACTTAGTTTAGTTTCTTATGACAAATCTCCTAAGATACTAACTACCAACACTCATGGAGATACTATAACACGTGGAACTACTGAAACTCGGGCTGCTAAACTGGTTCAGTTCAGAAAAGTGATAGTAAAAGACGTCAGTTCCCACTTCAGAAAGGGGTGTTTCTGTTTAGTAATAAGCACTGAAGACAGAAAAGACGTTCAACCTTTTGTGCTAGAAAGGTTTGTTGTTAAAGCAAGGAAGTTTAAAGCTCCAGAAAAGAAGTTCAAAGAAGACGATAAATAGTGCTAGTAATTGCTTAACCTAACAAAAATGTGGAGAGCTCTGCGTAGATTCTCAACTAAAGGAATTCAAAGGGAGCAAATGGAAGTCGACGTAGCAATAGTTGGAGGGGGGCCTTCAGGACTTGCAGCAGCTATTAGGCTGAAGCAGCTATTGCCCGACATTGAAGTTTGTCTTTTAGAAAAGGGTGCAGAAATCGGAGCCCACATACTTTCTGGGAACGTTTTTGAGCCTCGTGCCTTAGATGAGTTGATTCCTGATTGGAGGGACTTAGACACCCCTGTCAGAACCAAGGTTTCTAAGGACTCCATTCGCATTTTCACCGAAAAATCCTCTTATGAGATTCCTTCTATGTTAGTTCCTAAGCCCCTTCACAACGAAGGCAACTACATAATAAGCTTGAGCGATACCTGCAGGTGGCTAGGCGAGTACGCCGAGAACTTAGGAGTAATGATATTTCCCAGCAACCCAGCTGCTGACTACATCCTTAGCGAGGAAGGCCGCATAGAAGGAGTCATCACAGGCGACATGGGAATAGGCAAGGACGGGAACCCTAAAGAGAACTTCCAACCAGGCATTGAAATTAGAGCAAAGCAAACTATTTTTTCTGAAGGCTGCAGAGGAAGCCTTACTGAGCGCTTGATTCAGCACTTCAAACTAAGGGACTTTTACGACGGGGAAAGGAAAATAGTTCCCCAGACTTATGGAATTGGCGTGAAAGAAATCTGGAAAGTCAAGCCTGAGAACTTTACCAAGGGCTACGTACTGCATTCACTGGCGTGGCCTTTGGACTCTTCGATTTTAGGGGGCGGATTTATGTACCATGAAAGAGAAGACCAAGTCCATGTAGGGTTAGTGCTGGCTCTTGACTACAAAAACCCTCACTTGAACCCTTACAAAGAGTTCCAGAGGTACAAAACTCACCCTTTCATTAGAAAAGTCTTAGAAGGAGGAGAACCCCTTGCTTATGGAGGCAGGGCTGTTAACGAAGGAGGCTTCTACGCTGTTCCTAAACTTACTTTCCCTGGAGGCATGCTGGCTGGTGACTGTGCTGGTTTCTTAAACACGGCTAAAATTAAAGGAACTCACAACTGCATGAAGACAGGAATGCTTGCTGCCGAAGCAATTGCAGAAGCCACTGAGCAAGGAGACATTGCAGGTAAAGAACTGGAAGGCTACTACTCCAAGTTCAGGAACTCCTGGGTGTGGGACGACTTGTATGAAGTCAGAAACTTCAGAGAAGGGTTCTCAAGAGGAATATGGTTTGGCCAAGCACATGCTTTTGTGTCCTACAACATCTTAGGAGGACGCGGACTTGGAGGCAAGAAACCCCAGCACAGTGAAGACTGGGAAACTACTGGGTATGCCTCTGAGCACAAACCCATTGAGTACCCCAAACCCGACGGCAAACTCACCTTTGACTTAAACACCAACTTGCAAAGAGCAAATGTTAACCACGAGCACGACCAACCTTCCCACTTAGTTATTAGAAACGGCATGGAAAACAAGCCTACTGAGTTCTCCCACAAGCTGTTTGACGGCCCTGAGCAAAGGTTCTGCCCTGCAGGTGTCTACGAGTTCCACGAAGGCAAGCTGCAAATCAACGCTCAAAACTGCATTCACTGCAAAACCTGCGACATCAAAACTCCAGGTGGCTACATCCAGTGGACGACTCCTGAAGGCGGCGGCGGACCCTTTTATAAAGGAATGTAGTTAAGTTGTGACTTAATTTATTAGTTATACGATAGCTCCAGCGTTAGAAGAGATTCTTGGCCATAGGTCTGCGCACTCTTTGCTAACAGGTCCGGAAATACCAGATCCCTTCATCTCGCCCTTTGGATTCACTATCACGCCTGCATTGTCCTCAAACTGTATGAAAAGTCCATCCGGCCGGCGGAAAGACTTGCGCTGCCGAACAACCACAGCAGGTAGCACCTTCTTCCTGAGTTCGGGCTTTCCTTTTTTGACTGTGACAAGAACCATGTCTCCAACAGAGGCTGCTGGCAATCTGTTAAGGCGAGATCCCACTCCTTTTACAGCCATTATGTAAAGGATCTTCGCACCTGTGTTGTCTGCACAATTCATCCTAGCGCCCACTGGCAACCCTAGAGAAATTCTAAGTTTTGTTCCAGATGCTCCGCCACGTCCTCTCTTACTCATATTTATGGCTGGAATTCAATAGGTCCAGATTTTTAGCCTTTAAGTTCAAACAAACAACTAACTTAAAACTAAGCTTAGCGCTTTCAAAGGACTTTAAGCGTTCCAACCAACTCAGACTTGGCTGTGCTTAAGAAAAGTTTATTGGAATGTAAGAGATTAGTTAATCTTCAACGTCTTCGCCAGCTTCACGCTTCTTAACTCCGGAAGGCGGAGGGTTGATCACATATGAATAAAAGTTGTACCATCCGTTCTCAAAAATCCAAAAGAACATAAGTCCTGCGGAAGGCAACCATCCTAGCCCTCTATAAAAGTTGTTCCTATATCTCAGAGCTCTCTGGTACACAAAAGTATCCAACCTCATGTATTTTTATTACCACCCATTATGGAACTGAGCGAACTTGACAAACACGCCCAAAGCAAAATTGAAGCTAGTGTGGTGCTCCACAGTCTTTCTAAGGTTTGTTCAGAACTAGTAATCAACAGCTTGAACTCTGCTGCAGACTACATTGAAGTTATTGTCAAAAACAAACTAGTAGAAGTTAGGGATAACGGGAAGGGTATGAATTTGGAGGACTTACTTCACTCACTAAAAAGCCATTGCACTCTTCAAAGGCTTTTTGCTTTGGGAAAGGTACAAGTAGTTTCTAGGCACAAAGGGAGTTCTTGGAAGTACGACGGAGAAGTTAAGTCAAGCACTTGTTTGAGCAAGCCTGGGTGCATTGTAAGGGCTACTGAACTTTTCAAAGACTTTCCTGCTAGAATAACTGAGTTCTACGAAGAAGAAGCAGCTGAGGTAACTTGTGCTATTGAAAAGTACTTGATGGTTCGTCCTCAAACAACACTTAAACTTCTTTATGCAAAAAGAGTTATTGAGTACCAGAAGAAAAAGTCACTTAGAGAAAGGATCTTCCAAATAGTGGGGAAAGTCAAGATGAAGCATGTTAAGTACGTAGGGCATTGCTTGGAACTCGAAGGGTACACTTCGAAGCTCCAAGAAGGACTGCACTTTAAAGGACACCAGTACCTTTACTACGACTTTTTGCCTTTTGAAAACGAAGACATCCAGTCTAGACTTAACTCTTTATACAGGAAAGCCTACAAACTCCTGTTCCAAAGTACCGAAAAGCACTCTTTGTTCCCTTGCTACGTACTTCTTGTGAAGATGAGGGAAGTCAACTTCAGTCTTAAAAACCAACCCCACCGAGAAATAATCTTTGCTGAAACTTTAGAAGTCTTGAAAGAAGTCACTGTAATGATCAAGGAACAAGTTTTCACTGACCAAGTTTGCAAAGAAATTTGTGACAAGTACATTTCTTTAACTGCTAAAAAGAGAAATAGGGCTGAAATCGTGCAACCCGAAACCTATAGCTTCATTCCCGAACTTGACGATAAAAGCTTAGCAGAGTACCTAGAAACTTACTCACCTACTACTTCTAAGCCTATCAAAACCAAAAACTTCAAACCAGAAACCTTAATAAAGCAACCTAAGTTCACTAACCCTTCTACTCACTCTGTAGAGCTCACTCCTATTCTGCCTGAGAACCTTAAGAACTTCCAGGTGCCTTCTCCTAAACAGAACTTAACTGCCAAACCTATTTTCACTCAAGTTTCTTTTAAACTCGAGAACCCCCAAATACTCAAAGTACTAGGCCAAGTTGAGTTTAAGTTCATAGCTTTAGTTATTAAGTCCCAAGACAAACACTTACTTACAGCCTTAGACCAACACGCTGCACACGAAAGAATCCGACTGGAACAACTCCAAAGCTCTCTGCACAAAGACCTAGAACCCCACAGTGTGTCAGTTCCTCTGAACATTTCCAACTTTGAGAAGCAGTTAGTTTTTAAACAGAAAAAGAAACTACAGAACTGGAAGTTCGAAGTCAAGGCTGAAGAAAACCAACTTGTGCTAGTGCAGGTTCCTAAGTTGTACGGTAAAATCATGGGCAAAGAAGAACTTTTAAGAATTGTACACAATAACAGTATTATTCCTGAACCTATTTTAGAAACAATTAAGTCTAAGGCTTGCAGGTCCGCTGTTAAGTTTGGAGATGAACTTAGTTTCGAAAGGTGCACTCAGTTGTGTTATCAACTTCAGGACTGTGCTTTGAAGACTCAGTGTGCCCACGGAAGACCTACTTTCTACCCCTTAATAGAGTTGCCACAA
>PR_CR_10_Liq_1_inCRDRAFT_1001860_pt1 | contig 11341 bp, 12 predicted proteins | sample PRCRCaboRojoPR_3_FD_10241 | JGI IMG/M metagenome (IMG submission 10241) | reverse complement strand
CGGTCGTTGAGCCGGCTCGCGGCCCAGCCGATGAGCGCCGCGGCGCGCGCCGCCTGCACGGACTTGAAAGTGCCGCGGGTGCCGAAGCCCATGTGCGGGCCGCGGTCCACGCAAAGCACGACACTGCGCTCGCGCTCCTCGCGGAACACCTTGAGGTGCGGCTCGTTGAAGCGCGCGGTGACCTTCCAGTCCATGTGGCGGATGTCGTCGCCCTCGCGGTATTCGCGCACCTCCTCGAAATTGATACCGGCCCCCCGGAACACCGAGGCGTACAGCCCCGCGAAGGTGGAGTTCACCAGGTGGTGCGAGGACACGCCCAGGGTGTGGGCCTGGTGGCGGAGCTCCAGCAGGTCGTCGAGGCGGGGGTACAGGCTCATTCGGTGCTCAAGTTCCGGCTGCCGGCGCCGAAGCATCGCCGCATCATGGGATTGCGACGAGGTTCAGCAACCGATTCACGAACTCGTCCGTGGTGATGCCCTCGGCTTCGGCCTCGAAGGTGAGCAGCAGGCGGTGGCGCAGGATCTCGGGCGCCACCATCTGGATGTGGTGCGGGGCGACGAACTCGTCACCGTCGAGCCAGGCGCGGGCACGGGCACAGCGGGCCAGTGCGATACTGGCCCGCGGCGAGGCGCCGAAGCGGCACCAACGGGCCAGGTCGGCGTCGTAGAGCTTCGGATGGCGGGTGGCCTGCACCAGGTCGACGATGTAGCTGTGCAGCTTCGGGTCCAGGTACAGCTCGGCCACGTCCCGGCGCATCTGAAACAGCTGCTCCTGGCTCAGCGGCGCCGCGGGCTCGGGCGCCGGTGCCGTCTGCTGGCGGCTGTCCAGCGCCAGGATCTCGAGCTCCTCCTCGCGCGTGGGATAGGTCACCACCGCCTGCATCAGAAAGCGGTCCAGCTGCGCCTCCGGCAGGTGGTAGGTGCCCTCCTGCTCCACCGGGTTTTGGGTGGCGAGCACCATGAAGAGCTTGGGCAGCGGATAGGTGCGCTGGCCGACGGTGATCTGGTGCTCGGCCATGGCCTCCAGCAGCGCCGACTGCACCTTGGCGGGCGCGCGGTTCACCTCGTCCGCCAGCAGCACGTTGTGAAAGAGCGGGCCCGGGCGGAACTCGAACTCGCCCTGCTCGTGGCGGTAGATATCGGTGCCGATGAGGTCCGACGGCAGCAGGTCCGGCGTGAACTGGATGCGGTGGAAGTCGCCCTCGATGGCCTCGGCCAGCGCCTTCACCGCCGTGGTCTTGGCGAGCCCGGGCATGCCCTCCACCAGCAGGTGGCCGTCGCTCAGCAGGCATACGAGCATGCTGTCGATGAATTGATGCTGGCCGATGATGCGTGCCGCGATGTGCTCGCGCACAGGGTTCAGGTCTGCCGGGGTCATGCTGGATACTGCTCGCTGGTTCTGGTTTGGGTCTGCAAATAATGAGCATTCCCAAGACCGCTAATGCTGCGGCTTTTGGCGGATCGGCGCAAGCCGATTGCGGCTTATGCCATGTGGCATAAGGGTTTCGCCAATATTTGAATATGCTGATGCGCCCGCGCCGGCCGGGGAGCCGCTCGATTCGGCGCTCGGGTGGGTCCCGGGCCTGCGGGCAGGCGCGGGGCGGGGTCGCCGGGCGTGCGATCCCATGACACCGGCAGGGAGGGGCTCGGGCCGGACGCCGGGCGTGTGGGGCGGATGCTGCCGCCCCATCGGCGCCGGCGCGGGTTGGGAAGCGCCGGTGCGGGCTCAGACGACGGTGGTGCTGAGCTCGCCGGTGTCGCCGCGGTTGTCGTGCCAGCGCAGGGTCACCCGGTCGCCGGCGGCGCCTGACGCAATTTGGAAGGCGACATAGGGGTTCGCGGAGACGCCCCAGCCCCAGTCCATGCCGAGCACCGGCGCGCCGTTGTGCTCGCACACAGGGCCTGGATGTAGTGGCGCGGAATCGGCTCGTCGTCGTTGCATGATGTGCTGGTCTCCTGTGTCAGGGGGGCTGCCCCGCTGCGTCTGCCCCGTTGCGTCGGGGCAGCAACGGAGCGGGCTTCAGCAGCCGTCGTCCTCGTACTCCACCGCGCCGGTGTCGGCATCGCGCTTGACCTCCCCGCTCTCGTCGGTCTTGCGGGTGCGGATGAACATCATGTTGTCCACGCGCTCGAACTCTTCGTTCAGCGCGCGCTGCACGTCCATGTCCGTGAGCCCGTCATAGATGTAGATCCGCCCATCGGCCTCCGCGGCGAGCTCGGCTTCGGTGGGCGCGAACAGCCGCCGCAGCTCGATCTCGGACACATCGGCGGCAGCGGCGGTGCCGATGCAGGTACACAGCCCCATCAGGGCGGCGGACAGGCACAGTTGCGGCTTCGTCGGTATAGGATGGTTCATCGCACGTTCCTCTCGGGCAGGCACTACGGGTGCTCCGGACGACGTGTCCGAGCTCGGGCTGCTGTCCTTCAGGCTCATCGGGTCGGTTTCGTCTGCGTCCTGCTCGGGCCAGCGACCTGATTACAGCGTAGCCGCATGCCCGAGTGGATTACTGCGCCTTTCTGACGCTCAGCCTGTCAGAAACGACCGCTGGATGCCGTCAGATTCGGACTTTGGGGGAGTGACCGATGCTCTGGAGCGGTGCTCCCCGAAGGCGCCGTCCGCAGCGGTTGCACGTGGCTGGGGGCTGGACCGGGCTCGGCCAAAGATCGCACACTGCCGGGGCGGGCGACGGCGCCGGCAACGCCATGACAGGGGCATCACCGGACAACGGAGGGCAGCATGGACAATGCGAGTGCCTACGCGGTTGCCGCGGCCGCGCAGCGGCGGCCGGCGCTGGAGCTTGTGGGGGGCGCCCTCGACCTGCATGAGCTGGTGCGCCTCGCCACCCTTGCCGCATCCAGCCACAACACCCAGCCCTGGCTGTTCCGGCTGCGCACGCAGGCCATCGAGGTGCTGCCGGACTTCCGCCGTCGCTGCCCCGCGGTGGACCCGGACGATGCGCACCTGTGGCGGAGCCTCGGCTGCGCGGCAGAGAACCTCGTGCATGCCGCCGCCGCGCAGGGGCATGCGGCGAGTGTGCAGCTCGCGCAGCAGCCGCAGGGCCTGCGGGTCGACTTCGAGCCGTCGGCGGCGCTGGGTGCGACAGATCTGTCCGCGGCGCTCGTGCGCCGCCAATGCACGCGGCGGCCCTTCGACGGTCGAGCCATCGCCCGTGAGCACCGGGCGTTGCTGGCGCAGGCGGGTGCGTGCGGCACGGCGCGCACGCTGCTCCTCGACAGCCCGGCGCTGCGGGACACCGTCATCGACTTCGTCCGCGCCGGCGACGTCACCCAGCTGACGGACCCGGCCTTTCGCCGTGAGCTCATCCGCTGGCTGCGCTTCACCGACGCGGAGGCCCTGGAGACAGGCGACGGGCTCGCCAGCACGCCCGCGGGCCAGCCGTCGCTGCCGCGGTGGCTGGCCCGGCCGCTGCTGCGCTTTCTGTTGACCGGGCGTGGCCAGGCGGAGACGGACACCGCGAATATCCGCAGCTCACCGCTGCTCGCTGTCGTCGTGGCGTCGGCGGACAGCCCCGGAGCCTGGGTGGATGCCGGCCGCGCCTATGAGCGTCTGGCCCTGCAGGCGACGGCGCTCGGCATCCGCACCGCCTTCATCAACCAGCCCATCGAGGTGCCGTCGTTGCGCGCATCACTGCATGGGGCGCTTGGCCTGCACGGCGAGACCGCGCAGCTGCTGCTGCGCCTGGGCCATGGGCCGGAGGCGCCCTTCAGCCTGCGGCGACCGCTGGAGGACGTGTTGCTGGACCAGCGGGGGCCTGAGGATCCCGTGTCGCAGACTGTGAGCGCACCGACGCCGCCGGCATGATCGAGCGGTCGCCACCCCCCAACATCGGCGTCAGAAGTGGAGCGGCGCCGCCTCGCCCGCGAGCCAGCGGCGCCAGTCCCGCCGCAGGCCCGGGAGGCCACCGATATAGTCCCGCTCCAGGTAGGCCAGGTGGTCGAAGGGCCGGCAGCGGTGCGCTGCCAGCTGGTTCAGCAGGCCGGTGACGGTGCGCTGGCGGGCGGGCTCCTGCAACAGGAAATGCACCAGGGACCAGGCGTAGGGGTAGGCGAGGTCGTTGCCCCAGCCGTTCCAGTCGGCGCGGTTGCTCGTGAGGAAAGTTTGCAGCGCCGGCAGGCGGTCGGCGCGCTCCAGCCGCCGCAGCCGGGCGATCCTGCGCGCTGGGGCGTCGGCGATGGCGAAGCTCTGCTGGAAGCGCATGCGCTCCACCACCTCGGCGAGGCCCTCGTTCAGCCACAGTGGCGTGCGCCCCAGCCAGTTGCCCAGCGCCAGGTGTGCGATCTCGTGGCGGGCCACGGCGCGGGTGCGGGCATCGCCCATCCAGCGCACCACGGCGAGGTTGTCCTTGTGCGTGTAGAAGCCGCTGGTGGTGTCGAGTCCGGTGGCACTGGCGAGCCGCGCGAAGCGGGGCTGGCCGTGGACGATGCGCAGACGCAGGTGCACCGGCTGCACGCCGCGCAGGCCGAGGTCGTCGGCCAGGAAGTGGAAGACGCCGTCCAGGTCGATCTCCAACTGGTGCTGGAAGCCGAGCGGGGGCGTGAGGCCATCGAAATCGTACTCCGCGGAGAAGCGGCCGACGCCTGTGTCCCCCGCCAGTGCCAGCTTCTGGGTCTCGGCAGCTGCGGGGGCACGGTCGGAGAACACCACCCGGCCGTCCGCATCGACATAGCGGTGCACCTTGGTGGGCGCGCCCGCACGAGTCGGGTTGCGCGCCGTGCCCACGGCACAGGGGTCGCCGCCGTGGCCGATGCTGCCGCGCGTCCCAGCCCGCGGCGACGGGCTTGTGGCCGGGCTTGTGGCCAACTTGGGCGCCGAGGTGGGGGCCGAGCTGGGCGACCCATCCCCACGCTGCCGGATGGCCACATAGCGCTGCACCGGCGGCAGGGGCTCCAGCAGCTCGATCTGGAAACCGGGCCCCACCAGTGTGAGCCCCGTGAGGGCCGCCTGCTCCAGGGAGTCGGCGACACCGAAGGCCACCAGCAGGCGGCGGCGCTGATCGTCGGTGGAGAGCTGCCAGGCGACGATGACCACCAGCAGCACCAGGGCTGTGATCCGCAGCAGGGCCGGCATGGTCGGGTCGCTCCTCGGGTGGCTTGTCGGTGCTCCCGGCCGGATCATCGGCGCCGGGAAGCCGGGCGTCAACGGCTTGTGCTCCAGACTGCGGACGCCGTCAGGGTGTCGGCGCGGCGTCGCCTGCCCGGGGCTTTTGGGGTAGGCTCGCGTGGGTGCACATGACGAAAAAATGACAGCACTGGAGGAGGGCAGGCTTGTACATCAAACGGCACCGAGGGCATACCTATCTCTACCAGGTGGACTACGGGGAAGAGGCGTCCGTGGCACGCATCATCGTGCGCAGCGACACCGCCAGTACCGAGGGACTCTTCCTGGTCAAGCAGGACGGCTCGCTGGAGCCCGCCGATGACCGACCGGGCTTCGGCAGCAACGCCCTGCGCCACGACGGTATGTGGCCGAGCCCGCCCCGGGAGGCAATCCGGGATGCCGTTGTGATTGCCCGTCAGAAGGCGCATACCGCCGACTATTGAGCGCCCGGCGCCTGATCCGCAGCTCGGCCAAGGGTATTCACCCGTTGCGCAGGCCGCAGGCTCGCCGCATGCTGCGCGGCGTCCAACCGCGGAGTCACCGACCATGAACAGCAACAACCCCATGGGCGGCGCCATCGAAGCCGCCGACGACATCCAGGAGACCATCCTCCGGCTCTCCGACGACATCGGCAAGATGGCCGACCGCATCGGCAAGATGGCGGACCGCATCGGCGACATGGCCGACCGCATTCTCGAGACCCAGCGCATCCAGAGCGAGAATCTGCGCGTGTTCCAGGACAACAGCCTGGAGATGGCGCGGGTGCTGAACGAGCAGCTGAAGAGCAATCAGGCGCTGATGGCGAAGGTGGTGGAGAAGCTGGGGGACTGATGGGGCTCGTGCCATCCCTGACCCGATCGGTTGCGATCCAGGTATCCGCAACGCGCATCACCAGGTAGCCCGGCGTGTGCGCTGGCGGGTATCGGCGCACGTCCGCGAAGTCCAGGTCGCGGGTGACCAAGGCCCCTCCTTACCGTCCGGGCACAGCTGTCGATATGCTGGTCCGGCGCGTTGCGGAGACCGCCATCGCCGACATGCAGGGCGTCATGGCTTTGGTCCAGCAACAGATCCTGTGCTGGGCAAGTCAGCGGCTCGATGGTGGTCGGGCAAAACGCGGTGTGGCCGCGCGGCGCGGTGGGAGGCAGGATGCGCGGCACTGGTTGGCGTGTCCCTGTGGCGTTAAAATTGCCGGTTATCTCAAGGCTTTGGCTCCCAGGCAACGACCATGTCCCAGCTCCACGACCAGGTCGCGCGACGGCGCACCTTCGCGATCATCTCCCACCCGGACGCGGGCAAGACGACGCTGACGGAGAAGCTGTTGCTGTTCGGCGGCGCCATCCAGATGGCGGGCACCGTCAAGGGCCGCAAGGCGGCGCGGCATGCGACCTCGGACTGGATGGAGCTGGAGAAGCAGCGCGGCATCTCCGTGACCTCATCCGTCATGCAGTTTCCCTACGGCGAGTCCATCGTCAACCTGCTGGACACGCCGGGCCACGCGGATTTCTCCGAAGACACCTACCGCACGCTCACCGCGGTGGACTCGGCGCTGATGGTCATCGACGCCGCCAAGGGCGTCGAGGAGCGGACCATCAAGCTGATGGAAGTCTGCCGGCTGCGCACCACGCCCATCCTCACCTTCGTCAACAAGCTGGACCGAGAGGGGCGCGAGGCCATCGAGATCCTGGACGAGATCGAACAGGTTCTGAAAATCCAGTGCGCGCCGGTGACCTGGCCCATCGGCATGGGCAAGCGCTTCAAGGGCGTCTACGACTTGCGCCACGACTGCACGCATCTGTTCAGCGCCACCCATGGCGGGAGGATCCAGACCGGCGAGGTGATCCAGGGGCTCGACAACCCACGCATGGACGAGCTGCTGGGGGATCAGGCCGCCGAGCTGCGCGAGGAGCTGGAGCTGGTGCAGGGTGCGAGCCATCCGCTGGACCTGGATGCCTATCGCAAGGGCCTGCAAACACCCGTGTTCTTCGGCTCCGCCATCAACAACTTCGGCGTCAGGGAGCTGCTGGATGCCTTCGTCGAGTACGCTCCGCCGCCGCGGGCGCGGGAGGCAGGCCCCCGCAGCGTCGATCCGGAAGAAGGCAAGTTCTCGGGCTTCGTCTTCAAGATCCAGGCTAACATGGACCCGGCGCACCGCGATCGCGTCGCCTTTCTGCGCGTGTGCTCCGGCAGCTACAAACAGGGCATGAAGATGCGCCATGCGCGTACGGCCAAGACCGTTCAGGTGGCCAACGCCATCACCTTCCAGGCGGACGAGCGCAAGCGCGTGGACGAGGCCTGGCCCGGCGACATCATCGGCCTGCACAACCACGGCACCATCCAGATCGGCGACACCTTCACCGAGGGCGAGGAGCTCAAGTACGGCGGCATCCCGTACTTCGCCCCGGAGCTGTTTCGGCGCGTGGTGCTGAAGGACCCGCTCAAGACCAAGGCGCTGCAGAAGGGCGTGCTCCAGCTCTGCGAGGAGGGCGCCACCCAGGTGTTCCGCCCGCTCAAGAACAACGACATGATCCTGGGCGCCGTCGGCGTGCTTCAGTTCGACGTGGCCGCCTACCGCCTCAAGGACGAGTACGGCGTGGAGGCCGTGGTGGAGCCCGTGTCCGTGCAGACCGCCCGCTGGGTCAACTGCGACGACCCCAAGCTGCTGGAGCAGTTCAAGACCAAGGCCCACGACAACCTGGCCCTGGACGGTGACGACCAGCTGGTCTACCTGGCGCCGACGCGGGTGAATCTTCAGCTCACCGAGGAGCGGTGGCCGGAGATCCGGTTCTCGGCGACGCGGGAGCTGTAAGGCGGGAAGTACGGAGTACGTAATACGAAGTACGAGGCGTGGCCTCGTCTTCGTGGGTCGTCCGGCAGCGCTCGCACCCGTGAGCCTACCCCGTACCCCGTACCCCGTACCCGTACCCCGTACCCCGTACCCCGTACCCCGTGCCCGTAATGACTCCGTACCTACGAGCCCATGCCTGCCACCCTCGACCTGATCGTCCCGGGGCTTCTGGGCCCGGTGCCGCCGACACCGGACCCGCTGGAGACGCCCACGCTGGATCTGCTGCTCGATCAGGCCGATGAGACGCCGGACGCCGCCGCGGCGGACCTGGCGTCGGTGCTCCTGGCCCGGTTCGGTGCCGAGGCCAGCGCACCCTACGCATTGGCCGCGGATGACCCGGACTGGGACCGCCAGGGCTGGTGGCTGCACGCGGACCCGGTGCATCTGCGCCCGGACCGTGACCTGCTCAGGCTCTTCGACGCCCGGCACCTGGGCATCAGCCAGGCCGAGGCGGATGGGCTGGTGGCCGAGCTGAACGCCCACTTCGCGGACGACGGCCTGCGCGTGCATGCGCCGGCGGCGGACCGCTGGTATCTGCGCTGTGGGACGCCGCCGGCCATGAGTACGACGCCGCTCGCGCAGGTGACCGGCCAGCACATCGACCCCTACCTGCCGACGGGTGCCGATGCCTCGCGCTGGGGGGCGCTGATGAGCGAGGCGCAGATGCTGCTCTTCCAGAGCCCGGTGAATCAGGCGCGCGAGGCCGCCGGCCGGCCCGCGGTGAACGGTCTCTGGTGCTGGGGCGGCGGGCGCTGGCGGGTGCCCTCCACGCCGCCGGATCTCGCCGTGGGCTCGACACCGCTGCTGCGCGGGCTCGCGGCGGCGGGCGACGCAGCGCACCGCCCGCAGCCGGGGGCCGATGTCGGGACGCTGCTGTCCGGCGCCGATGGGCGTCTGCTGGTGGTGTGGGATGCACTGGAGGAGGCGCTCGCAGACCGGGACGTCGCCGCCTGGGCCGGTGCCGTCGAGCGCCTGGAGCAGTGGCTCGCACCGCTGCCGGCGGCACTGCGCCGCGGCGCCTGCGGTGAGCTGCGCCTCCACGCCTGTGACGGACACGAGCGCGTGGTTCGGGGCGATGACCTCGGCTGGCGGCTCCGTGCGCCGCGCTGGCTGCCGGGCGCTCGCCGGCGGACCCTGATGGCGCTTGCGGCGCCCCCGGGGCCTGAGCGGTTGTGAAGAAACCCACCGACTCGGCAGGCATCAACCAGGGACCTGTGCTCGGGGTCCTGTCGACCGCGTTTGGCCTCAGGCCCCCGGCTGGGCTGCATCCACCAGCGTCGGCCTCAGCACCCACAACAGGTCGCTGGAGGCGAGCCGAACGATGTAGCCGCGCTTGCCGCCGTTGATGTAGATCTGCGGCAGGTTTGTGATGGAGCGCTCGCAGTACACCGGCATGGCGTGCCGGGTGCCGAAGGGCGAGGTCCCGCCCACCTGATAGCCGGAATGCCTGTCGGCCACCCGGGGCGCGCAGGGCTGCACGCGCTTGGCGCCGATGGCCTTGGCGAGCAGGCCCGTGGCCACCTCGCGGTCGCCGTGCATGAGCATGACCAGGGGCTTGTGGGCATCGTCCTCAAGGATGAGGGTCTTGATGACGGCGTGCTCGTCCACGCCGAGCTGGGCCGCGAATTCGGCCGTGCCGCCCTGCTGGTAGTCGTAAGGATACCCGTCGAAGGCGACACCCGCCGCCCGCAGCGCCCGCACCGCCTGGGTTACCGGCTCCCGTTTGGCCATGCCGACCGCCGCCCCTGTGCCGTTACCAGTGCCGTCACCAGTGCCCGGTGCCGGGCTCGCCCTTGAACGGCCCCACCACGTCCGCGGTGATCCAGCCGCCGTAGTAGCCGCCCGCCTGGGCGCGCACGGTCTCGCCGTTCACGACACAACGCAGCTGAGACGGATAGCAGGCAAACCAGTCGGCGATGGGCGCGGCATCGTCGAAGGCGTCCGGATAGCGCCAGAGGGCATTGGCGATGCGCTGCCCATCACTGTCGGTGACGTGGAAGTACTCCGCCCGACCTTTCCACTCGCAGAAGGTGTGCCGGTGTGACGGCGCGAGCTGCGCCATGTCCACTGACTCCGGCGGCAGGTAGAAGGTGGGCGGGCTGCCGGTCTCCAGGACGCGGATGGCGCGGTCGGTGCTGGCCAGCAGCCTGTCGCCGGCGTAGACCTCCACGTGGCGGCTGTCCGGTACATAGGCCGGCGGGCGCGGGTAATCCCAGACGGATTCCTGCCCTGGCCCGGGGGCGACGGCGAAGTCCGGGCGTGTCTGTCCGCGCCAGCGCCAGGCGGCCCGGGCGCGCTCCAGGCGGTTGGGGTCGATGCTCATGGTGGTCCTCCGGGGGCTCGGGGGGGTGGCCGGCAGGTGGCGTCAGCCCTTGCGCCACACCAGGGTGCGGTTGTTCACCGGCATGGCGATGTCGTCTTCCAGTGCGAGCCCGGCGGCGTCGGCGATGCGCGACAGGTCGTCCAGGTCGCGCACGCCGGAAAGGGGGTCGCGGGCGCGCAGCATGCGGTCGAAGTCTGCATTGCTTTGGCTGGTGTGGCGGCCCCCATAGCTGAAGGGCCCGTAGAGCGCAAAGGGCGCCCCCGCCGGGAGCAGCGCACCGACACCGGCGAACAGACGCTCCACCTGCGCCCAGGACATGATGTGCGCGGTGTTGGCGCTGTAGACGGCATCGAAGGGCAAGCGCGTATCCGGCTGCGGCCAGCGGCCGTCCACGTCCAGCGCTATGGCCGCCGGCAGGTTCGGGAGGTTGGCCTCACTGAGCCAGCGCGCGATGCCGGGAAGGTGGGCGGCGATGTCACTTGCCTGCCAGGTGAGATGCGGCAGCGCGGGGGCGAAATGCACCGCGTGCTGGCCGGTGCCGGCGCCGATCTCGAGCACATGGCGGCGGTCCGCGAACAGCGGGGTCAGGACGGCGAGGATGGGGGCCTTGTTCTCGTCGCAGGCCGGTGAGTAGGGCTTGTCCATGGTTTGCCTTCAGCGTCCGGGATGGTACTGCGCGGCCGGCGCAGCCGGCACGGCCCGCGGCGCCGCGCGATGCATGGCTTCGCCCAGGCGAAGTTGCGCACCCGCCGCGGATTTCAATCCCTCGCCCCTCGCCCCTCGCCCCTCGCCCCCGACACCGATCCGCCGCCTGGCCCGAAGCCGCCGGCGGGCGCTGCTGACGGACCCCGGATTCCGCTATCATCCGGCCCGAACGCGGGCGCCCCGGGCTGCGGGTGCGCTCGGGCCGTTCCCGTCACGCAGTCGTTGCCATGCCGTCATTCGCCACCGTCCTGCCCGCCGCGGCCACGCTGCTGTTGGTCGCCTGCGCGCAGCCGCCGGAGCGCGCCGAGCGCGACCTGCGCCCGCCGGCGGCGGGAGCTGCCGGCGGCGGG
>PR_CR_10_Liq_1_inCRDRAFT_1001859_pt1 | contig 11342 bp, 9 predicted proteins | sample PRCRCaboRojoPR_3_FD_10241 | JGI IMG/M metagenome (IMG submission 10241) | reverse complement strand
CGCGAGCCCGAGCCGCTCGCGGCGGCGTATTTCACCGGATTCGGCCCCAGGGTCATGAGCTGGTACTCGCTGCGGATGTACTCCAGCACGCCGCCGCCGCTGGTGGCCCGGCCGGTGGCCGAGCTGACGCGCACGGGCACCATGCCCTCCGGGCGCTTGATCTTGGCAATGGGCTCGTCTTCCAGGGCATCGGCCATGAAGTCCACCCACATGCCGAGCGCCGCGGTACCGCCCCACTCCCCTGCACCGAGCGGGCGGTTGTCGTCCATGCCCATCCAGGCGACGGTGACGAGCCGCGGCATGTAGCCCGCGAACCAGGAATCCCGTGACTCGTTGGTGGTGCCGGTCTTGCCGGCGATGTCGGAGCGGCGCAGCCGGCGTGCCCGCTTAGCCGTGCCGTCCGTGATGACGTCCTGAAGCATGGAGTGCATGTTGTAGGAGATGCGCGGGTCCAGCACCTGCTGCGCCAGCGGGCTGCCCGCCTCGTCCAGGCCCAGGACTTCCGCCTCGCCCGCCTTCGGCTCCAGCCAGCAGCTGACACAGGCCCGCGGCGGCTCCGCCTGGAACAGCAGGTTGCCGTTGGCGTCTTCGATGCGCTGCACGATGTGCGGCTCCACCTTGTAGCCGCCGTTGGCGAACACCGCATAGGCCGCCGCCAGCTGCAACGGGGTGGAGCTGCCGCCGCCGAGCGCGAGGCCGTAGTTGCGCGGCATGTCCTCCATGCTGTAGCCGAAGCGCTGCAGGAAGTCACGCGTGTAGTCGATGCCCATCTTGTTCACCTGGTTGATGATGGCCAGGTTGCGGGACTTGGCGAGCGCGACGCGCATGCGAATGGTGCCCATGTACTTGCCGTCGGCGTTCTTGGGCTTCCAGCTGCCGAAGGAGGTCTTCGTATCGCTCACCAGGCTCGCCGGTGTGTAGCCCTTGCCGAGGGCGGCGGCATAGACGAAGGGCTTGAAGGTGGAGCCGGGCTGACGGCGCGCGTCGGTGGCGCGGTTGAACTTCGACCAGTCGAACTCGTAGCCGCCGGAGATGGCGCGGATGGCACCGTCCGTGGGCGAGAGCGCCACCAAAGCGCCGCCCACCGTGGGCACCTGGGCCAGAATCCAGCTGCCCTTGTTGTTCTGCCGCAGGCGGATGACATCGCCGGCGGCGATGACCCGGTCCACCCGCCCCTGGCGGCGGCCCTTGACGTTCTCATTGACGTATTTGCGCATGTGGTTGACCTGCCACAGGCGCAGCTCCCGCGTCTCGCCCCCGCCCAGATAGACCTCGGCAGAGGAGGCGCCCGCCTCCAGCACGACGGCGACGGGCAGATCCGGCACCACCGGGCGCTCGGCGAGGTATTGGTCCAACGCCTGCTCCGACATGCTCTCGATGTCGGCGAGCTGGTCCTCCGGGCCGTGATAGCCGTGGCGGCGGTTGTAGGCCATGAGGCCGCGGCGCAGCGCCCGGTCGGACTCGGTCTGGAGCTTCTCGTCGATGGTGGTGGTGACCTCGAGCCCCAGCCGGTAGGCCTCCTCCGCGCCGAAGCGGTCCACCATCGCCTGACGCGCCATCTCCGCCGCATAGCCCGCATCGAACTCCACCGGGGCCACATAGGCCGTCGCCGTCACCGGCGACACCCAGGCCATGCTGTGATCCACCGCATCGATGTAGCCCAGCTCCAGCATGCGGTCGAGGATCCAGTCCCGGCGCTCCCGGGCGCGCTCCGGGTCCGCCAGCGGATTGTTGGCGGACGGTGCCTTGGGCAGACCGGCCAGCATGGCCATCTCCGGCAGGCTCAGCTCGTCCAGGGTCTTGTTGTAGTAGAACTCCGCGGCGGCGGAAATGCCGTAGGCGCGGTTACCGAAGAAGATCTTGTTGAGGTACAGCTCCAGGATCTGGTCTTTGCTGAGCGCCGTCTCCATGCGCATGGCGAGCAGGATCTCCGTCAGCTTGCGCTTGACCGTCTTCTCCGGCGTCAGGAAGAAGTTTCTTGCCACCTGCATGCTGATGGTGCTGCCACCCTGGGTGGCTTCGCCGGCCTGTGCCACGGCGTAGGCCGCACGGCCGAGACCGATCAGATCGATGCCGCGATGGTCGTAGAAGCGGCTGTCCTCCGCGGCGAGGAAGGCATTCACCAGATCCGGCGGGATGTCCTCGAAGTCCACCGCGCGGCGGCGCTGCACGCCGTATTCCGCCATCAGCGAGCCGTCGGCGGTGTAGACGCGCAGCGGCTCCTCCAGCTTCACCTCGAGCAGCGCCTCCACCTGCGGCAGCTCATCCGCGATGCTGTAGAGCAACAGCGATGCGCCGATGACACCGAACAGCGCCAGATCCATGGGCAGCGCCAGCGGCGTTGCCACCAGGCGCGAGAACCAATCGACGATACCGAAGAAGGCGTGCGGCCGGCGCGCCTTGCCGGTGCGGCGACGGCTGCCCCGCCTGGCTGATGCGCGGGGACGCTGCGGACCCGGTCCGCCCGGCAGGCCCGCGCTGGTGCTGGTGCCTCTGCTGAGCCTGTTATTGGCGGCGGAGGTATCGTTGGGATTGCTCAAGGCGCATCACCGCTGCTGCTGTGCATGATCTGCCGCGGCGGGTGGCTGCGCCGCGGCGGCGTGCCGACATGTGGCTGATTCTACACCAGCCATGGGGTCGCCACCCAAGCGCCGGGCGCCTGTCGGGAGGGTATCGGTCTGCGCGTCGCCACCGCCGGTGCCCGCCGCAGCCCGTCGGGCCGTTGCGGTACACTGGCGCGCGACCAGGGTTCCTTGCAGGAGAACGACGCTTGGCACAGAGGGCGGAGGAGGCGACGACAGCGGCCGGCGGCACGCGGGAGCGGCTCTTGGCCGCAGCGCTGGAGGTGTTCGCCGAGCGGGGTTACGAGGCAGCCACCATCCGCGAGATCTGCAGCCGTGCCGGCGCCAACACCGCCGCGGTGCACTACCATTTCGGCGACAAGCGAAGCCTCTACGAGGCCATCTACGGCACCCTGTTCGAGACGCTGCGGCAACGGCGTACGGACTTTCTGCCGGCGGGCGCGCCACCCGCCGAGCGGCTGCGGGTCTACATCCGTGCACTCTTCGAGGAGATCTTCTGCTGCGCCGGCAACACCGAGCGCCAGGTGCAGCTCAGCACCATTTATCTCTCGGAGATGGCCAACCCGAGCGAGGTGCTTGACCGCATCGTCACCGAGCACCTGGAGCCGGACGCCCGCGAGCTCTACAGCATCGTCGGCGAGCTGCTGGGCCGCCCGCCGGAGCATCCGCAGACCATCGATTGCGCCGCGAGCGTGGTGGGGCAGATTCTGTACTACTACCACGCCGCGCCCATCCTCACCCGGCTGCATCCGGACCGTGCAGCCGTGCCCGAGCGGCTCGACCAGCTGGTGGAGCATGTCTGGCGTTTCGCGCTGGGCGGCATTGAGTGCTGTGTTGAGGCCGGCGGGTGAGCAGGATTACGCCGGGGTCGTCCCAGCCCAGCCCGTCCCAGCCCAGCCCGTCTCAGCCCAGCCCGTCTCAGGCCAGCCCGTCTCAGCCCAGCCCGACGCAGTGTTGACATGACCCGCTGACGGTCGGGTCATGCTGTCGCTGACCCGACCTACTGCCGGGCGCTGTCGAGTACTGCGCCCCCGGGGCCGTGGCGACCCGATGGGTGTGACCTGTCCATTTCCGAGGCCCCGGAGTCGCCCGGTCGGAGCGGCTTCCGGGCAGTGTCAGCTCGCGGACGCCGCCGGCAGCTCCGACGGCTGCTCGCCGCGCGCCTGCATGGCCTCGAACGGATCCTCGATGCTGCGCTTGCGCCCCACATCGGCGAGCCGGCGCAGGTAATCCTGCCACAGCGGCTGCCAGCCGCGGCCCAGCTTGTAGAGGTACTGCCAATCGTACAGGCCGGACTTGTGGCCGTCGTCGAAGACGATCTTCACGGCATAGCTGCCCACCTGCTGCAGGTCCCGGATATTGACGTACTCCTTGCCCACCTGGAGCTTGGCCTGGTCGGGCGTGTGGCCGCGCACCTCGGCGGAGGGTGAGTAGACGCGCAGGTACTCGCAGGGCAGGCGAAAGCGGGCGCCGTCGTCGAAGCTGATCTCCAGCACCCGGGTGCTCTGGTTCAGGTTGAGCTCGGTGGGGAAGGGGTTCTTGTCCATGGCGGTGGGGCGGCGCCGGGCTGAGTCCGACGCATACGCGTGTCTGCTTGAAGGTGCGGCTCAGGTGCGGACGGCCCCGGTCGGTTGCAATCGCCAGCGACCGGGACGCGCGCGGCGGCGGGGGCTGCCTGCCGCCGTCAGCTCACCAGTCCTCGGCCACGCCGGCCATTTCCGGCCAGCCGCAGGCATGCCGCTCCACCAGCCCGAGCATCATTTCCAGGTGGTGCGGGTCGTCGTTGAGGCAGGGGATGTAGTGATACTCCTCGCCGCCGGCCTCCAGGAAATACTCGCGATTCTCCACGTCGATCTCCTCCAGGGTCTCCAGGCAGTCCGCGGAGAATCCCGGGGCGATGACATGGACCTGCTTGACGCCGTCAGCGCCCCAGAGCTTGAGGGTCTCGTCGGTGTAGGGCTGAAGCCATTCGTCGCGCCCCACCCGGGACTGGAAAGACACCAGCCAGCGGTCTTCCGGCAGCCCGAGCGCCTCCACCACCATCCGCGCGGTCTTGTGGCAGTGGCAATGGTAGGGGTCGCCTGCCATGAAATACTTTTTCGGAATACCGTGGAAGGAGAACAGCAGCCGCTCGGGCTCGCCATGCTCGTCCCAATAGGACCGGATGCTGTGCGCCACGGCCTCGATGTATCTCGCGTCGTCGTGATACTGGTTGATGAACCGCAGCTCGGGCAGCCAGCGCCAGGTGCTGAGCTCATCCGTGACCGCATCGAAGATGGACGCCGTGGTGGTGCCCGAGTACTGGGGGTACAGCGGCAGCACCAGCAGACGACGTACGTTGGCCTGCTTGAGGCGCTCCAGCGCCTCCGCCACCGAGGGCTTGCCATAGCGCATGCCGAGCTCCACCCGCACACCGTTGCCGAAGCGCGCGTCGAGCAGGGCCCGCAGCCCAGTGGCCTGGCGTTGGGCCACGTCCAGCAGCGGCGAGCCGCGCTCGGTCCAGACGGACTGATAGGCACGCGCCGAGCGGCTCGGGCGCACGCGGAGGATGACGCCGTGCAGTACCAGCCACCAGATGGGCCGCGGCAGCTCCACGACCCGCGGGTCGTTCAGGAACTCGGCAAGGTAACGGCGCACGGCCGTGGGGGTCGGCGCATCCGGTGTGCCGAGGTTCAACATGAGCACGCCGAGGCTCTCCGGCGTGCCGTGCTCGAATCCGGGAACGTTCTTGTATCGCATGATCTGGCGGACGTCAGGTTTCCCTGCCTACCCTAATGTATGGCCGCGGTGGTTGGCCGTGATGTTTGGGGCAGTGATGTGGCCTTAAGTGCAGGCCTGCGGGCGCCGCCGGCGCGGTCAGCGCCCTGCAGCAGCCCGGTGCAGCAGCCCGGCGCGGCGGCCCACTGCGCCCCGCGAATGTCCCCAAGGTCGGGGCGGAGTCGGCACAGACAATGCGCCGGTGCATCGCTGCCCCGGGAGACTCGGGCTCCATTCACGACGGGTACGGACAACGACGGGCGCATTGCATCAGTCGGTGGCGGCGGAGCGGAGCCTGGCCTGCACCCGCGCCCGGCGGATCAGCTCGGGGTCCATCTGGCTCGGGTACAGGCGCCAGAGCCGATCGACGAGGCTTGGGCAGCGCACAGCGGCGCGCTCCAGCGACGCGCGGCGCGCTGCATCCAGGGTCGGCAGGGTCAGCAGATACGGCGAGAGCCAGTCCATGTAATCCCGTACCAGCGCCGTGGTGCGGGCATCGGGCCAGTCCTCGCGCAGGTGCAGGGCTGGGAAGTCCTCGGCGGCGAGCGACGGCGCCGGGCCGGCAGCCGCAGGCGCCGCGACGATGCGACCACCGCCGTCTGCCTCCCGCGCCACCCAAACTGCCCTGCCGGGGCCGCCTGCCGCCTGCGCCACGACCGCTTCCAGCGCCCGCGCGTGGTCTACCGGCGCGCCACTCGTCTGTATCCGCTCGCCGGCCGCGGCCAGCGTGGGTGAGTGAAAACGGCGCTCGCCGCCACCGCCGGCGCTCCAGGCCGGGGCGTCCTGCGCGGTGAGGCCGTCCGCCGCGAGCGCGGTGTCCAGCAGTGCCAGCGGCCGGCCGTCCTGGTCCAGCTGCCAGAGCTCCAGCTCCGCNGCNGGGGTGAAGGGCACCTGGTGCTCCACNCTGGCCACCGCGGCCACCAGTGCATCGGCCGCGTCGAGCATATCGCCGACATCGAGGATGGGGTTGACCGGCACGCGTGCCAGGCCCGCCTGTGCGGACCAATCGCCGAAGCGAAACCAGCGCCGCTCGGCGGCATGGCCGGCGCCGCTCCAGAGCCCACGCGGCGGATACGCGGCCACCTGAAGCTGCCAGTGACGACCGTCGGCGCTGAACGCCCGCGCCTGCTCCGTGGCCACCAGCATCACCAGCCCAAGGAAGGGATTGACGCGCCGCAGGGCGCAGCAGCGCGGCGACGCGGGCACGCCGGCGTTGCCCGGTGCAGATGCGCGAGCGGCGGTCGCGGTCACTGGCGCAGCTCGGACTGCAGCTGGCCGTACAGGGCGCGGAAGCGCTCCGGGTCCGCCTTGCCGAACACCGGGTCCTCGGCGGTGGGCGCCTGCGCCTGGAGCTCGGCCCAGTCGGCACCCGTCAGCACTTCAGCCGCAATGGGAAAGGCCTCTTCGTCTTCGAGGCGCATGTGCTCACGCAGGGTGGCCAGCAGCTCGCGGCCCTGCTGCTCCACCTCCTCGCGCTGCAGCACCTCTTCGTGGACGATGCCCTCCAGCGACTCCTTGAAGCGCCGATTGAGCTGGGCAAGTGCTTCGTGCTGCAGCATGAGCCGGCGCAGCACATCGTGACCCTGCCCCGGCTGGGCCAGCAGCCGCTCGAAGATCAGATCCTCGCTCGGGTGATGCACTTGATCGGCATAGTCGATCATGTACTCCAGGAGCTCGCACATGAGCTCGTAGTCCGGCTCCGCTCCAGCGTGAAAGCGGTCGAGCATGCCTTCGAGCAGCACCATGAGGTGCGCGAGACGGCGGTGGTCCGCGGCGAGTCGGTCGAGCAATGCATTCATGACGGCCTCCCGGTGGTGGCATTGGGTGCGGCCGGCAGGAACCTGCGGGCCGGCCCGCTGCGCGCATTCAGTCCGCTGCTGACCATATGACAGCGCCCCGGGGGATTCAAACGCCGCACCCGCCAAGCGCTCGCATCCGGCCAACCTCCCCAGGGCCTGCCCCGAGCCCGTGCTGCCGCCTCAGCGCGACTCCTCGCAGTCCACGGGCCCGGTGTCATCGACTTCGGCGGCGTCAGCCGGCTTTGCGCCTGCGGCTGCGCGCCGACGCTGCCGGCGCAGCAGCCACGCCCACACGATGCCCCGGGGTGGGCTCGCGCCATGCAGGACATAGGTCAGGGCGTGCACATTCTGCAACGTCCAGCGCATGCTGGATTGGGCCGTGCTGCGACCACACAGCAGGAGCTCGTCGCCCTCCCGCAGCCGGTCTTTCGGATCGGGCAACAGGGTGCGACCGTTCTCGCGGCGGCGCAGGAGCACCACCGCCCGCAGCCTGCAGCCGCGGTCGCGGGGGTCGCGCAGCAGGTCTTCGATCCGCGGCAGCGGCTCGTCCTTCCTCCGCCGCATGAGGGCATAGGCATCCTCCGCGTCGATGCGCACCTGCCAGACGTCCGGGACCTTGTCGTGCACCAGCGCGGCGATCCGGGCAATGAGCTCACAGGCCCAGGCGTCGTCCTCGAAGCGGGCGTCGTGCACGAAGTCCGTCAACAGCGGCGTGCCGAGCAGCACCCGGATTCGATTCGCAACGATGAGGCTCGGGTGCATGATGATGTCCGCATCCACGGCGTCGAACAGCTCGCGGTTCATCAGGTGATTCTCGCGCAGCACGGTGAACAGCCCGGGATTCAGGGCTTTGGCGGTCATGACGATGCTGAGATTGTTGGCATCGTTGTCGGTGCCGGCGATGAGTCCGACTGCACGGTGGATCTCCGCCTGCTCCAGGGTCACGGCCTCGGTGCCCGGGCCATGCACCAGTGGACAGTCCGGCTTGCCGGTGCGCTCCGGGCGTGCCTCCACCACCACCAGCTCGATGTCCTGCTCTTTCAGGTGCCCATACAACGCCTTGCCGAAGCGCCCGTAGCCGCAGATGACCCAGAGCCCGTGCGCCGGCGGCTGCACAGGGTCATGCAGTGCGCTGCCGCGCAGCTCCCCGAGCCAGTCGGCCAGCAGCGTCAGGCAGGGGGCCTGAAGGGCCGTGGCGAAATACAGCGCGAAGGTGTCGAAGGGGTCGTAGATGTGATCGGTGCCGAACGATGCCATGTTGGCCTCGATCTCATGCGAATCTGCCCGACAGACGACCTTGGCGCCCGGCTGCATCAGCTTCGCGGCGAGGGCGACGCGGAGGTTCACGTCGTTGTCGGACGTGAGGGCGAGCACCCCACGGCAGTTGGGCAGCCTGAGCCCCGCCAGCAGCAGATTGTCCGGCCGGCGCACGTCGGCGCGCAGGGCAGGCACATACTCGCGCAGGTTTTCGATTTTCAGCAGGTTGACGCGCTCGGCATTGTTGTCCAGGACCACCGCGCGCTGACCGCGCTCGGTCAGTGCCCGCACCAGACCGCTGCCGGTCTGGCCATAGCCGCAGACGAGGTAGAAGGGCTCGTTGATCTGCCGCACACGCATGGCGAAGCGGCGCTCCTGCACGGCCCGCTGCAGCGTCTTGTCCTGCAGAAGCGCGATGAGCGAGCCGATGGAGTACAGCCAGACGATGACCGTCGCATAGACGCAGAAGGTGACCCAGATCCGCTGCGCCCCGGTGAGGGCATAGGGGATCTCGCCGTAGCCGATGGTCGTCGCCGTGTAGCTGACGAAATAGAAGGCGTCGAAGAAGCTGAGCCGCACCGGATTCCCGGCGGCGTCCTGTCCCGGGATGGCCACCAGACCGGCCATGGCGATGGCATAGGTCACCAGCAGCGCCAGCAGCGGTGCGCGCATGCGCCGGAAGATCAGAAAGACGATGTTGTCCATGGGCTTGAGAACGCGAAGGCCCGCGGCTCGGCTGCGCGTCGCGGCGGTGGGCGGGCTTTCGCCGGGACGCACGCCCCGGGCTCAGCGCCGCAGCATCACCGTCTCGACGATGAGCAGCACCACCGAGACCACATTCGCCACCACGGCGCCCACCGCCAGTGACACTACGCTCGCCAGGGCGTCCGGCGTGAAGCCCGCCGCCGTGCCGTGCGCGGCGATGGTCCACACCAGGGCGCCCGCGATGAGCTGCAGCATGGCCACCAGGCTGGTGGCGAGCAGCACGGCGCCCATTTGTGTACGATCACCGAGCTTCAGCACCGTGGCGACGGCATTGACCAGCACAACAGCTGCGAATTCCCAGACGTGATGGTGGCCCGGGTTGTCGATCTCGCCGAATACGAAACCGACGTTCAGCGTCAGCGCCAGCAGGATGAAGAAACCGAAGACGACCTTTTCCGGATTCACGGCTTGACTCCAGAGGCGGATGCGGCAGAGATCCGTGCCCGCGCACTGGTCCCCGACCTGCGGCACGGCGATTGCGGACGACATCGCACGCGGCGACACCAGGCGCGCGCATAATCCCCGCTGCGGGCGGGTCAATGCAACCATGACCGCGCCCGCAGCGCACAGGCCAAGGGAGATCGATACATGAGCCGACCAACAATCGCATCCCGGGGCGCCGGCAGCGCCGCGCCGCTGCCACCGGCCCTTACCGCACCGCTCGCCGAGCTGCACACACCGCAGTGCGGGCGGATCGCCTACTACGCAGACGAGGACGGCGACGGCCGACCCCTGCTCCTGGTGCACAGCGTCAACGCCGCCCCGAGCAGCTTCGAGGTCAAGCCCTTGTTCGAGCGCTGCCGCGGCGCGCGTCCGGTCTACAGCATCGAGCTGCCGGGCTTCGGCCAGTCAGAGCGCAGCGATCGGGTCTATTCCCCTGCCCTCTACGCCGATGCCATCGGCGCCCTGCTGGAGCAGGTGATCGGCGCGCCGGCGGATGTGCTGGCGCTGTCGCTGAGCGCGGAGTTTGCGGCCCGCGCGGCCCTGGCGGCGCCGGCCGCCGTGGCCTCGCTGGTGCTCATCTCGCCCACGGGCTTCAGCGCGCGCACCATGCCCGGCCCCGGTACCGGACGTGCCGTCCACCGCGCGCTGACCCTGCCGCTGTGGCGGCAGCCGCTGTTCGACCTGGTGGCGTCGAAGCCCAGCATCCGCTACTACCTGGGCAAGTCCTTCACCGGTGCGCCGCCCCAGGACCTCATCGACTATGCCTACGCGACCTCGCATCAGCCCGGGGCGCGCCACGCGCCGCTGTACTTCCTGTCCACCCAGCTGTTCACCCGCGATGCGCTGGCGACCCTGTATGCCCGGCTGACCGAGGTGCCGGTGCTCGCCATCGCCGACCGCGATCCCTACGTGACCTTCGAGCGCCTGCCGGACTTCGCCGCCGAGCGGCCCAACTGGCGCTTCGAGACCCTGGCGCCGCATCTGGGTCTGCCCCACTGGGAGCGCCCGGAGGCCACCTTCGAGCTGCTGGAGGGGTTCTGGCACGGCGATTGACCGGCGCCGCTGCCCGGGCCACGCCGGTGCTGCGACCTGCGGCGGCGGCTGTCAGTCCCCGCGCGGGCGCCGGCGCAGCAGCAGCGCCACACCAAGGTACAGGCCACCGCCGATGAGCAAGGTCAGCTCGGCGGCGACGAGCCACAGCAGGAACAGGAAGGCCACCTGACCCCATTGCAGGCCGCCGCCGGCCGCGGCCACCTCGCCCGGAGTCTGGTGCAGGAAGGTGATCGCCGTCATCACGAAGGCGATGACCGCCGACCAGGCGATGGAGATGGCGATCAGGGACGGCACTTTGGCGGGGCGTGGCATGGCTTGGGCTCGTTGGGTGCTGCGGGGCGGCAAGGGTGACTGGGGCGGCGGGCGAGTTGCGGCGGAAGGCTGGCGGCTGCCCCCGGGTACGCGGACTTCAGTCGGCGCCGCGGGGACGTCCGAGCTTACTCCGCCAATGGCACGTGATCGCCGGGCCTCAGGCGACGTGCTGTGCGGCGCCCGTGTCCTCGTCGACGCCGGCGGCCGCACCGGCCGCGGCCTCGGCCACCGACCAGTGCACCACCAAATTCAGCATGCGCATGGCGGCGTTGATGGACGCGAACACCTGGTTCGCGTGCACCCCCCGGGTCTTGAACTCGCCGTGCCGCTTGCCGGCCGCCCGGGCCAACCCCTTCGCGGGTGCATCACCTGG
>PR_CR_10_Liq_1_inCRDRAFT_1001858_pt1 | contig 11349 bp, 12 predicted proteins | sample PRCRCaboRojoPR_3_FD_10241 | JGI IMG/M metagenome (IMG submission 10241) | reverse complement strand
CCCCCGGTGCCCCAGCCATAGGGCATGGGCATCTCGCGGCTGGCGAACGGCACCTGGTAGCCCGGGAGCGCAAGCCCCTTGAGGATCGCGCGGCGGATCATCCGCTTGGTCTGTTCGTCCAGATAGGCGAAGTTATAAGCGCTCTCGGTCATTCCGCAGCCTCCGGACCGTCTGTTTTCCCTTCGCTCTTCGCGGCATCGACCGCGCGGCGCATCTTGCGCACCAGCTCCAACTCGGACTGGAAATCGACGTAATGGGGCAGCTTGATATGCTCCAGGAACCCTGTCGCCTGTATATTGTCCGCATGGTAAAGGACGAATTCCTCGTCCTGGGCAGGCGCGCCCACGAAATCCTCGCCCAGTTCGCGCCAGCGCAGCGCGCGGTCGACCAGCGCCATGGCGATGGCCTTGCGCTCGGTCTGCCCGAAGACGAGGCCATAGCCGCGGGTGAATTGCGGCGGTTCGGTCTTGGAGCCGGTGAACTGGTTGACCGTTTCGCATTCGCTCAGCTCGATCTCGCCGATCTCGATGGCAAAGCCCAGCTCGGGGATCTCCATCTCAACCGCGACCATGCCGATGCGCAGCTCGCCCACGAAGGGATGATTGCGCGCGTAGCCCCGCTGGGTCGAATAGGCCATGCCGAGGATAAAGCCCTCGTCGCCGCGGGTCAGGGCCTGCAGCCGCAGCGCCCGGTCGGCGGGCAGCTCGAGCGGCTGTCGCGTCAGGTCGGGGGGCGTCGCATCGCTGGCCGGTTCATCCTGGATCAGCCCCTCGGCGTTCAGGAACCCGGTGATATGGGGCGTCTCGGCCGCCAGGGGGGCGGCCTCCGGGGCGTCGGGCACCTCGCCATCGGCGGCCAGTTTGAAATCCAGAAGCCGGTGGGTGTAGTCGAAGGTCGGCCCCAGCACCTGCCCACCCGGCGCGTCCTTGAAGGTGGCCGAGATGCGGCGCATGCAGGCCATGCGGGCGGTGTCCACCGGCGCGGTCAGGCCAAAGCGCGGCAGGGTCGTGCGGTACGCGCGGATCAGGAAGATCGCCTCGATCAGATCGCCACGCGATTGCTTGATCGCCAGCGCCGCGAGGTCGGGATCGTAAAGCGAACCCTCGGCCATCACCCGGTTGACGGCCAGGCGCAGCTGTTCGCGGATCTGGTCAGTGCCCAGATCGGCCACGTTCCGGTTGCCCCGGCGCAGATCGGCCAGCCAGGCATGGGCATTGTCGATGGCGCGTTCACCGCCCTTGACTGCGACATACATCAGGCGGCCTCCACTTTCGTCGTGCGCGGCAGCGCCGCGACCCGGTCCGCATGGGTGAAGAAAAAGTCGAGCCCCAGCGGGAACAGGGCGGCGTTGCGCTGGAAGGCGGGCGTCTCGGGCAGGCTCAGCGCGGCGTGATCCTTGATCCCCGGCCCTGTCAGGCGGGCACCCGTGGCCTCGAGCGCGGGCATTTCCACGATCATTGTAACGGACCGGTCGGGATATTCCGGCGTACCGATGGCAAAGCGGTCGAGCGGGTGCAGCGCGTCCCAGGGGCCTAGCGCAAACATCGCAGCCTCGGCTTCCACGATGGGCGCGCCGGTGTGAAAGGCCAGCCAGTCGCGCACCGGGGCGCAATCGGCCGCGCCCGCCAGATGGACGGGCGTTTCGGGATCGAACAGCGTCAGCGCGAGCGTTCCGGCGGCAACCGACAGGGGTGCGGGCGGCTGGGCACCTGTCAGGGTCTCGATCCCGCCGGGCCGTGACATGGCGGACATGGCCGCGCGAAAGGCCAGCGCGGCCTCGATGGGCGCATTCGCGAACCCACCCTCCAGTGTTTCGGCCTGCATCAGTCCTCTCCTCGCACGAGGGTGAAGAAATCGACCTTGGTCGCGGCGGCCTTGGCGGCCGTGGCGGCGCGGGCGGCCTCGGCCTCGGCACGCAGGGGGGCGATGACGCCCGTCTCCCAATCCGGGGCGGCGGCGGTCTGCATCATGGCGTCGACCAGCGCGGCATTGCGGGCCTTTTCCTTGTCGCGGCCCTGCACATAGCCGTGGCCGACAGTGCCACCGTGCGAAAGCTTCAGGCTGCACCGGGTCACGGTCATTTCGCCCAGGTTGAAGGGCGCGCCGGTGCCCCCTGCCCGGCCGCGGACCATGACGCCTCCGATCTCGGGCGCGCGCAGGTCTTCGGTCGCCGGGCGCGGGCCCATGGCATGGACCAGCGCGGCGAGCCGTGCGGCGGGCGCCTTGGCCAGGGTGCCCAACCACGCTTTGCGGGCGGCAGTCCCGGGCGCGATCTCGGGCTTGGTAGAAGCGGTCATGTAGACACCTTGCGGGTTTGTCTAAATTTCTATACAACTAGACAAGCCTTTGACACAGAGGTGCGAGTCGGGCAAGCCGCGGAAGGGTGAAGTTTTTGTAACATGGCCAAGACACCGATCTGGAAATCCATCGCCGAAAGCCTGACCCGTGACATCGGATCGGGGCATTACGCCCCCGGCGACAAGCTGCCGACCGAGGCGCAACTGGCCACGCGCTTTGGCGTCAATCGCCACACCGTACGCCGCGCGCTGGCGGACATGGCCGAGGGCGGGCTCGTTCATGCGCGCCGGGGGGCGGGCGTCTTCGTGGCGCAGACCCCGACCGACTATCCGCTGGGGCGTCGGGTGCGGTTTCACCAGAACCTGCGCGCCGCCGGACGCATGCCCGCGCGCCGCATCCTGCGGCTGGAAACCCGCGCGGCGGACCGGGCCGAGGCCGAGGCGCTGGGGCTGGCCCCCGGCGATCCGGTCCATGTGCAAGAGGGTCTGTCGCTGGCCGATGACAGCCCCATGGCGATCTTTTCCAGCGTCTTTCCCGCGGCCCGCTTGCCGGGGCTGTGCGCCGCGCTGGAAGAGACGGGATCTGTGACCCGCGCGCTGGCCGCGGAAGGTGTCAGCGACTACATCCGCGCCTCGACCCGGGTGATGGCCGTGCCTGCCACCGCGACCCAAGCCTTGCATCTGCGCCTGCCCGAGGGCGCGCCGTTGTTGCTGACGGTCGCGGTCAACACCGACCCGGACGGGGTGCCGGTCGAATGGGGCCATACCTGGTTCGCCGGAGACCGGGTCACGCTGACGCTATCCGAGCCGGAAACCCCCTGAAAACAACGTGTTTGTCATGCCCGCGATACAAAAAGGGCCTAAAACCCCGCCAATTGGCAGAGCAGGCAGTCCCATGACGACGGCACTTCCCCCGATGCGCCTGACCGGCGCAACCGTCCTGCGTGACGGTGAAATGCAAAAACGGTCCCTTGCGATTGCAGAGGGCAGGATCACCAAGGGCCCCCTGCCCGAGGTGGACCTGTCGGGCTTTCTTCTGTTCCCGGGCATCATCGACCTGCATGGCGATGCGTTCGAGCGCCATATCGCCCCACGTCCCTCGGCGCCCTTTCCCATCGACACGGGCCTTTTGGGTACCGACCGGGATGCCGCCGCCAATGGCGTGACCACCGCCTGGCTGGCGCAAAGCTGGTCCTGGGAGGGCGGCATGCGCGGGCCCGAGTACGCCGAGACGGTGATGGAAGCGCTGGCGGGCTACAGGGCCCGCATGATGACCGACCTGCGCCTGCAGATCCGCTGCGAGACGCACACCGTCGATACCGCCGAGCAATTGCTGGCCGCCGTGCGACGCTTCGGCATCGACTACGTGGTGTTCAACAACCACCTCGACGAGGCGGTGCAGCTTTCCTACGCCAACCCGCACGAGCTGGCGCTCTGGGCCAAGAAGGCGGGCCGCCACCCGGAAACCCACCTGGCGCTGGTGCGCGAGGCACAGAAGCGCGACCGCGAGGTGCCGCGCTACCTGTGCCGTCTGGCCGAGGCGTTCGACACGCTGGGTGTGGTCTATGGCTCCCATGACGATCCCGACGGCGAAACGCGCGAGCGGTTCTCGATGATCGGGGCCAAGATCTGCGAATTTCCCACGTCGCGGTCTGCCGCCGCCCTGGCCAAGGCGGTGGGCGATCCGGTGGTGATGGGCGCGCCCAACGTGGTGCGCGGCGGGTCGCAATCGGGCAACATCGCCGCCGTCGACCTGATCCGCCGCGGGCATTGCGATGCGCTGGTGTCGGACTATTACTACCCCGCCCTGGCCCAGGCGGCGCTGCGGCTGGCCGATGACGGCATCCTGCCCCTGTCCAAGGCCTGGGCGATGATCTCGTCCAAGCCGGCCGAGATCATGCGCCTGCATGACCGGGGCATTCTGGATTACGGCAAGCGCGCGGATATCGTTGTGATGAACGCCCGCACCCGGGTGATCGAGGCCACGATCAGCGCCGGACGGATCACTCATCTGACCGGCACCGCGGCCCAGCGCTTCATGGGCGCCCGAGACGCAGTCGCGCTCGCCGCCGAATGACACCGCGCCACAAAAGCATCACCCGCCTGACACGGGCGCGTTACATCCCCAGCGTTAGGTGACCCCGCCGCCCCCCAAGGGATGCGCATGTATTCAGTCTGCCAGTTTACAGTACCAGTCAGGGGCGCCCACCGTGGCGTCCCTTTTTCATGACGGCGCACGGCCCCAAGCTGCTCGAGCCCAGCAATCAGCCGTCATATTTCTCGAGAAACGCCTCGGCCTTCAGGGTGCGGAAATCCGTCAGCGCGGCGCGCAAGGCGTCATGGTCCCAGTCCCACCAGCCCAGCGCGATGATCCGCTCGGCGATGGCGGGCGGCAGCCGGTCCCGAACGGACTTGGCCGGGATGCCCGCGACGATGGCAAAGGGGGCCACTTCGCGCGTGACGATGGCACCGGACGCGATCACAGCGCCATGGCCCACCGTCACCTCCGGCTTGATCTGGGCATTGTGCCCGATCCAGGTGTCGTGCCCAATCTCGGCCCGCCGGGTCTGGCGATGGGCGAACCAGTCCGCGTCATCGGCGGCATCGTCCCAGTAGCTGGCCGAGCGGTACATGAAATGATGCAGGCTTGCCCGGTCGAGCGGGTGGTCCGTGGCCCCGATCCGCACGAAGCTGGCGATATTGGCGAACTTGCCCACCGTCGTGTTGGCGATGTCGCAATACCGGTCGCAATAGGAATAGGCGCCGAAGCTGGTATGCGCCAGCCGCGTGCCCAGGCCAACCTCGGTATAGGGGCCCAGGTCACAATCGTCGGTGATGTTGCACCCGTCGTGGATGACGGGGCCGTCGGGGGTCAGTCTGGCCAAGCTTACTCGCCCTTGATCAGACGACGCCGCAGAACGCCCGAGAACCAGTCCATCGCGATCACCATGACGACGACCAGCACGATGTAATAGCTCACCTCTTCCCAGTCCTTCTGGGTCTGGATCGCCTGGGTGATCATCAGACCGATACCGCCCCCGGTGATCGCGCCGATGATGGTGGCCGAGCGGGTGTTGGATTCCAGGAAATACAGGATCTGGCTCAGCAGCACCGGGATCACCTGCGGGATCACGCCGAAGCGGTAGCGCTGCAAAGGTTTCGCCCCGGTCGAGGCGACGCCTTCGATCTGCTTCTTGTCCACGTTTTCGAGCGCCTCGGAGAAGAGCTTGCCGAAGGACCCGCTGTCGGTAACGAGGATCGCCAGCGCGCCGGTCAGCGGCCCGGGCCCGAAAGCGCGCGACAGGATGATCGTCCAGATCAGCGCGTCGACCCCGCGCACGAAGTCGAAGATGCGGCGCACGAATTGGCGGGCCAGCGCGATGGGCGTGAAGTTCTTGGCCGCAAGGAAGGCCAGCGGCAGCGCCACCATCGCCGCACCCATGGTGCCGAGGAAGGCCATCAGCACCGTCTCGCCCAGGGCCCAGATCACGTCCTTGTGCCGCCACATGCCGTTGTTCCAGAAGTCCTCCCACGCGCCCGCGATGTTCGACCGATCCGGGTCGATCTGCGGCCCAAACAGGATCGAGAACAGCGACACGTTGTGATAGGGGCTGTCGAGCGTGAACCAGAACAGCTCCCAGCCAAAGAAGTAGAGGAACGCTTCGGTCTTGGAGCGGGTCATGGTCAGGCGGCCCGCATCGGTGCGGATGTCCAGACGCGCCGACGAATAGCTGACCCAGTCCGGCAGATCCGTCTCTGGGACCGACACCGTCACCCCGCCCGAGCGGCTGGCCTGGGCCGACAGCTCACCCCATTCGGGATGGACATAGGTGGCCCTGTTGTCGGGGCCGAAGACGACGCGATGCCCGTCTTCCAGCTCCACCTCGGCACCGCCATCGGTATAGGTCACCCAGTCGGGCGACATGCCCTCGGGATAGGCGCCCTTGCGCTCGCCCTCCTTGGCGACGGTGATCGCGCCCGAGCGATTGTCGCGGGTGACCTGCGTCTTGTAGCTGTAGCTGTCCGAGACCAGCGTCGCGGCATTGTCGAGCCGCATGCGCTCGGCCAGGCCGGGCACGTCGAAGGCGAAGAAGACGTAGACCAGGTAGGCGAACAGCACGCCGGGAATGGCGAAGCCCACCAGCCGCTTGCGGGCGAATAGCTTGTCCGCATCGGCCTTGAGCGTCTCGAGCGAGGGTGTGGCGACGGTCGCGTCGGTCATCTCAGTGGGCCCCCTGGCCGATCAGACGGTTGCGCATGTTGGACGACACCTGATCGACCACAACGATGGTGAAGAACAGCAGGATGAAGATCGCCGCGGCCTCGTCGAACCGGCCCTGTCCCCAGGTCATGGAGTTGCGCAGTTCGTAGCCGATGCCGCCCGCGCCGACAAAGCCCAGGATGGCCGAGGCACGGATGTTGATCTCGAAACGCAGGAGCGCATAGCTGAGGTAATTGGGTGCCACCTGGGGCACGACGGCCAGCAGCATGCGCTGGCCCCAGGTCGCCCCGACAGAGGCAAGGCCATCGACCGGCTTCAGGTCGGCGTTCTCATTGACCTCGGAATACAGTTTGCCCAGCGCGCCCGCGGTGTGCAGCGCGATGGCGATCATCGCGGGCACCGGGCCGCCCCCCATCATGAAGATCAGCACCAGCGCGACCACGATCTCGGGGATCGCGCGCAGGATGTCCGAGATGCGGCGAAACACCGGGATCAGAAGCGGCCAACGGGCCAGCCCGCGCGTCGACAGAAGCGACAGGCCCATGCCGAAGATAAAGCCCAGAAGCGTGGCCACGGCGGCGATGTTCAGGGTCTCGATCAATGCAGGCAGGTATTTGACCAGCAGACCGGGCAGATCGGCGCGCTTTTCCCAGGCCTCTTCCAGCACACCGGCGGGAAAGTCGAAGATCTGGTGCCAGCCTTCCCAGAAACCGCCGGCGTTGCGCATGTCGGCGACGTAGAACCCCGACACCATCAGGATGATGAATACCAGGAGCGTTATGCCGCTATACATCCGACGCTGGCGCACGAGGCCCATATAGGCGCTCTGGATGTCATTCACGCGGGTCGGGCCGGACAGGCTTGCGTCGGTCATGGGTCTGGGTTCCGCAGGTTCGAAAATGGTCCCGTCCCGGCCTTGCGCCGGGACCTCTCTGCCCCTGCAGGCGGAGGTCCCGGGTCAAGCCCGGGACGGGTGAGGAAGTGGGGCAGGACGTGCGCCCGCCCCGGTCCGCGATCAGTTGCCGGCTTGCGCTTCGCGCACGGCGATGATCGTCTCGTAGGCGTCGTGGCCGATCGGCTCGAAGCCGGCGGTTTCGCCCGCGGCGACACCGTACAGGCAGTCCTGGTCGTCCTGCAGGGTGTTCTGCATCAGCTCGACCATGGTGGCCTTCACGTCGTCCGGCAGTGCCTTGCGCAGAACGATCGGGCCTTCCGGGATCGGCTTGGACTTCCAGATTTCAACCAGCTCGTTCATGTCGACCAGGCCTGCGTCAACCGCGCGGCGCAGGGCGCCCGAGTTGTAGCCGTCTTCCCATGCGCCCAGGCCGTCGGCCCAGGTCACGCCGGCGTCGATGTCGCCGTTGAACACGGCAACGATGGTCTGCTCGTGGCCGCCGGTGAAGACGACGTCGCCGAAGAATTCGCCGGGCTCCATGGTGATGTTCTCGGCTATCTGGGGAACCTCAACCGACGGGATCAGGTAGCCCGAGGTGGAGTTCGGGTCGCCAAAGCCAAAGACCTTGCCTTCCATGTCGCCTTCGATCGAGGTGATGCCGCTGTCCTTGCGGGCAAAACCGATCGAGTGGTACGAGAACGAGCCGTCGAGGTTGGTCTTGACCAGCACCGGTTCAACCGCTTCCGGGTCCTCCAGGTAGGTCGCGGCATAGGACGAGGCACCCAGCCACGCCATGTCGATCGAGCCGCCCAGCAGGCCCTGGATCACGCCGTTGTAGTCGGCGGGCGCGAACAGGCGGGTGGGAACGCCCAGCGCTTCTTCGGTGTAGGCACGCAGGCACTCGTTGTTGTTCAGACGGTCCTGAGCGTTCTCGCCACCCAGCAGACCGATGCGGAACTCGGTGATGTCCTGGGCGGCCAGGGGCGCGGCCAGGGCGGTGGTTGCCAGGGCGGCAGCGATCAGTTTTTTCATCTTCTCTCTCCAGTTGATAAAGCCCCGGCCAATTGCGGCACGGGGCAGATTAAACTCAGATGACTTCCTGCTCTTCCATGAGCGCCTTCGATTCCGCATCGAGCGATTCGATGGCGGTCGAAGTGGACGCTTCGGAAAACGAGGCGTCGGCACCGTAGATGTCGCGCGCGACGCCGGTGGTCAGCTGCTCGGGCGTGCCGTCAAAGACGATACGCCCGGCGCGCATCCCGATCACCCGGTCGCAATAGCGCCGCGCGGTGTCGAGCGTGTGCAGGTTGGCGACGACCATGCGGCCGTCTTCCTCGTGGATGCGGCGCAGCGCGTCCATGACGACCTGCGCATTCATCGGGTCGAGCGAAGCGATGGGCTCGTCCGCGAGGATCATCTTGGGGTCCTGCATGAGCGCGCGGGCGATGGCCACGCGCTGCTGCTGACCGCCCGACAGGGCCTCGGCCCGCTTGGGCGCATGTTCGGCGATGCCCAGGCGTTCGAGGATCTCGATGGCGCGGTGGATGTCGGCGGTGGGGTAGAGGTTGAACATCGTGGCCAGCGTGGAGCGCTGGTTCAGCGTGCCGTGCAGCACGTTCGAAACCACGTCCATCCGCGGCACAAGGTTGAACTGCTGGAAGATCATCGCGCATTCGGACTGCCAGCGGCGCTTGTCCGACCCGCGCAGTGACGTGATCTCGCGCTCTTCGTAGAAGATCTGGCCTTCGGTGGCGTCGGCCAGGCGGTTGATCATACGCAAAAGAGTGGACTTCCCGGCGCCCGAGCGCCCGATGATGCCGATGAACCCCGGCTTTTCCACGGTGAAGTTCGCAGCGTCCACGGCGGCATTCGCACCGAAACGCTTGGTCAGATTGTCGATGCGTAGCACGCGGTACCCCCAAGTCGTCGGGCGCAGCGCTACGCAAAAGGCACAAATGAAATGTGTCATTTTTGCAAAACTTATGTAACGGCGTCCGGGTTTGCCCCTTGGTCATTCATTTCAAACATAGCTTTCGCCCAAGTCCTGCGCGGCATGCTCCCCTCTTGCCAGACGCGGCGGTTGCGGGAACAGTCGGCCCATGGCCCATCACCCTGTCCCAAACGTGCAGTCCCGTCTCGCCGCGCGCATCGCCGCCAAGCGCTGCGACCTCGTTGCGCTCACCCAGGACCTGATCCGCATCCCCACGCTCAACCCGCCGGGCGAGAATTACCGCGCGATATGCGACTACCTGCAGACACGCCTTCAGGCGCATGGCTTCGGCTGCCAGCTTCTGCGCGCGACCGGCGCGCCGGGTGACAGCGACCGCTACCCGCGCTGGAACATCATCGCCCGCCGCGACGGGGCCGCGCCTGGACCCTGCGTGCATTTCAATTCCCACACGGACGTGGTCGAGGTCGGCCATGGCTGGACCGAGGATCCGTTCGGCGGGGCCGTGAAAGACGGCCGCATCTATGGCCGCGGTGCCTGTGACATGAAGGGGGGCCTGGCCGCGTCGATCATCGCCGCCGAGGCCTTCATCGAGGAATGCCCCGACTACCACGGCGCGATCGAGATCAGCGGCACGGCGGACGAGGAATCGGGCGGCTATGGCGGCGTGGCCTGGCTGGCCGAACAGGGCTGGTTCGACCCCGCCCGCGTGCAGCACGTCATCATCCCCGAACCCCTGAACAAGGACCGCATCTGCCTGGGCCATCGCGGCGGCTGGTGGGCCGAGATCGAGACCAAGGGCGAGATCGCCCATGGCTCCATGCCCTTCCTGGGCGATTGCGCGGTCCGGCACATGGGCGCCGTCCTCACGGCCTTCGAAGAGCAGCTGTTTCCCGCTATGGCCGCGCGGCACACGGATATGCCCGTGGTGCCCGAAGGCGCGCGGCAATCGACGATGAACATCAACTCGATCCATGGCGGAGAGGCCGAGGCAGAGGCCGACTACACCGGCCTGCCCGCCAATTGCGTGCCCGACAGCTGCCGCATCGTGATCGACCGCCGCTTCCTGATCGAGGAACCGGTGGAGCAGGTCCGCCAAGAGGTGATCGACATCCTCGAAGGGCTGAAGGCGGGCCGCGCGAAATTCGACTACGAGCTGCGCGAGCTGAACCGCGTGATCCCGTCCATGACCGACCGCGACGCGCCCGTGGTGACCTCTGTGGCCCGCGCGATCGAGGCGGTACTGGGCCGCGCGCCCGCCTACGTGGCCTCGCCCGGATCTTACGACCAGAAACACATCGACCGCATCGGCAAGCTGAAGAACTGCATCGCTTACGGGCCCGGGGTGTTGGAGCTGGCGCACAAGCCCGACGAATGGGTGGGCATCGACGACATGATCGACAGTGCCGTGGTGATGGCCGTGTCTTTGTCCGACCTGCTGACCGCACCGGGCTAAGCGCGCCTTACGGGCTGCGGTGCTCCGCCCCTTCCGTCGCAGCGGCAGGGATGGCACGGTGGGGCTGCGAGAACAGCGCGTATCATTTGCAAAAGGAGAGACACATGGGACTGGGTGACATGCTGGGCAAGGCGGTCGGCGCCCTGGGCGGCACCGACGAGATCATGGCGAAGATCAGCGAAAGCGGCATCGACCTGTCGGCACTGGCCGATATGGAGCCCGAGGCGATCACGGCCATGTTGGAGGACAAGGGCATCGACCTGTCGATGCTCGAAGGCCTGGGCCTGTCGGCCGAGGACGTGATCGCGAAGCTCCGCGAGCAGCTGGGCTGAGCGCATCGGCCTGGACTCAACCGTGAGGGGTGCGTTCAGGTTGAAGACACCCCTTACAGACTGAGTAGCGAATGACGGCTGTCAGCCCGAAGCGGTCCTTCAAGTGTAAAGCACGCGACTTGATCTGACATTTCTGCTCTTATGGAGCGCAACAATGAGTGTCGACCAATGACAAGCATTCAAGAAAAGATCATCAAAC
>PR_CR_10_Liq_1_inCRDRAFT_1001857_pt1 | contig 11364 bp, 11 predicted proteins | sample PRCRCaboRojoPR_3_FD_10241 | JGI IMG/M metagenome (IMG submission 10241) | reverse complement strand
CGACCTGCCGATCCGCCTGGGCGAAGACGCGGGCGTGGTGCTGGACGGTCATGTGGCGGAGCGGGACGCGCGCTGGCACCTGCTGCGGGTCGCCTGCTGCAACACCAGCCTCTGGGTGCGCGACTCGGGCGCCGCTGTCGGCGACCACGCCCGCATCCGGATTCTCGCCCGGGACGTGAGCATCGCGCACGAGCCCAAGACCGGCACCAGCATCCTGAACACCCTGCCCGCCCGGGTGACCTCCCTCGGCGACGACGCCCACCCGGCGCTGACACTGGTGAAGCTCGCCGTGGACGACAAGCCGGTGATCGCGCGCGTCACCCGCCGCTCGGCAGAGCAGCTGGGCTTGGCGCCCGGCCAGCAGGTGTGGATTCAGATCAAGGCAGTGGCGCTCTTGTGACGCCGATGGGGAAGAGGAGATGGGGAAGAGAACGGGGTGCGACAGCAGGGGGAGAACCCTCCTTCCGCCAGGACCTGCCGTCGCTGCGCCGCCCCGCCGACGTGTCACTCAACCCGGCGTTACTCCTGAGCAGTTCTAAGTCTACCTCTGACGGACAAAGCCCGCTTGACATTCGCTGCCAACGGCTTGACCCGCGGTTACCGGCCGGCAACCGGGCATGTGCCAGCGCTGGGTCCAGCACCAGCTCGGAGGCGGCGGCATCTGCCGCGCGCAGGGCCTCACAGCCGTTCGGCGCGGGCGCTGGCCCGTCCCACCGGCGGCGCCGTACGGGTCTGTGGGAAAACATAGCCTGTACCGTCCTTGTTGCAGCGCGAGCCCGGAGGCATAGGGTCCAACAAAGCACAAGGTCCGCGCCGGCGAACCGGGGCGGGCCTTGCCATTCGCAGGAATTGGTCGGGGTGAAAGGATTCGAACCTTCGACCCCTGCCTCCCGAAGACAGTGCTCTACCAGGCTGAGCTACACCCCGATGGTGTTCGGCTGCCGCTGCTTGCGGGCAACGACGCCGCGGGCGACCTTGTGGGCCGCCAGGTGTTGTCGGTTGATGCCGCTCTTGGTCAGCCGGCCGTCGTGGCCTGATGCCGGAGCGAGCGGGACGGCCGGGAACCGCCCTTGACCGGACCCTGTTGGCGCCACCCCGGACACCCTGGGTCAACGGGTGCGGGGGTCAGTGGTTGCGGCCGCCGGTGGCGTGGAGTCAGGGAATCAGCGGCTCAGTAGGTGCGGGCGACGGCGAATTCCGCCGTGGCCAGCATGGCACGCTTGGCATCTGACTCCCGCAGGTCATCCAAGGCTTCGCGGGCGGACTGCGCATGCATCCTGGCAAGCTCCACAGTGTAACTCAGTGCGTCCGTATCGACAATGGCCGCCACCACCTCGTCGATGCGCTCGCGCCCGCCTTCCTCGATGGCCTTGCGCAGCATGGCGCGCTGGGCGTCGCTGCCCACCGCCATGGCGCGGATCACCGGCAGGGTCGGCTTACCCTCTTCGAGGTCGTCGCCGATGTGCTTGCCGATGGTCTCGCTGTCGGCATCGTAGTCCAGGGCATCGTCCACCAGCTGGAAGGCGATGCCGAGGTGCAGGCCGAAGGCGGCGACCCGGTCCTCCACCTCGCGCGGCATCTCGGCCAGCACGGCGCCCAGGCGGGTGCCGGCCTCGAACAGCGTCGCCGTCTTGCGCTGAATGACCTCCATGTAGCGGGCCTCGTCCGTGTCCGGGTCGTGGCTGTTCAGCAGCTGCAGCACCTCGCCCTCGGCGATGCGGTTGGTGGCGTGGGAGAGCACGTCCATGACGCGCATGACGCCCACGTCCACCATCATCTCGAAGGCACGGGAATACAGGAAGTCCCCCACCAGCACACTCGCCTCGTTGCCCCAGACGGCGTTGGCGGTGTCGCGGTTGCGGCGCAGCTCGGAGCCGTCCACCACGTCGTCGTGCAGCAGGGTGGCGGTGTGGATGAACTCGACGATGGCGGCCATGTCGAGATGGCGCTCACCCTGATACTCGCAGGCGCGCGCCGCCAGCAGCACCAGCAGCGGACGCAGCCGTTTGCCGCCGCTGCCGACGATGTAATGACCGATCTGGTTGATCAGCACCACGTCGGACTGCAGGCGCTGGAGGATGAGCTCGTCGACTGCCTGGAGATCGTCGGAGACAGGTGCCCGAATTGCGGAGAGATCCATGGGCGACTTCGCGCGATAGGGAGCCGGCGATGCTAGGGTCAGCGGCTCTGAGCTGTCAAGTTGGCGTGCCCGGCGGTTGCCCGATTGGGGACGGCGCCGGCGCTGGGCCGGTCGGATCTGCCCACTCAGCTCTGATCGGTCGGATCTGATTGGGCGGATCTGATGGGGCGGATCTGATGGGGCGGATTTGCCCGGCCGAGTCTGCTCGACCGGTCCAGCCTGACCCGCCGTGCTGAGACCGCGGCGCGATGCACGGGTTCCCGTACGCCTGCGGCAGCCTGCACGGGGGCGATCGGCTGCGCGACGGGCTGCACGCCGTCGTGACCGCCCGGCGGCGGCCCGCGGCCAATGTCGAACCTGCATCACAGTCGGCCGCGGTGCTCGTCCGCTAGCTTCTGTCTGGCAGCCCGGGCCGACGCTCGCGTCGGTGCCGCCGCCGCGCGACACCCGCAGACGCCGACGGAGTGCCCGCACCTTGACCGATCCAATGCCGCGACTGCTGCTGCTCGCCCCCGTGGCCCTGGCGCTGCCCGCGCTGGCCTGGGCCGGCGTGCTGGGATCGGTGGCGGGCATCGGGCTCACCAGCACAGCCCTCGCGGCCTGGATCTACTTGGGCGCCGGCCGGCTGTTGACGCCGCGCCGGCACCTGGCACAACAGGCGCGCCAGCTCGCACCCGGCGGCCCCCAGGGCGGGGACGACTGGGCGCAGATCGAGGCTTCCCTGCACGCCCTCGCCCACCAGCGCGAGCAGGATCGCGCGCGCATCCGCGAGCTGGAGATGCGCCTGCACCGCGCACAAGTCGCAGCCGAGAGCGCCGACTCCGCCAAGCGCGCCTTCCTCGCCAACATCGGCCACGAGATCCGCACGCCCATGAACGTCGTGGTGGGCATGACACGGCTCGCCCTCAAGCTCGCCGCCGACCCGCGGCAACGTGAGCACCTGCTGCGCGCGGACCGCGCCGCCCATGGCCTGCTCACCCAGATCAGCAATCTGCTGGACGTGGTGAAGCTGGAGTCCGGCGAGCTGCACCTGGAGCGCACCGCCTTTGCGGTGGAAGAGCTGCTGTCCCAGCTGGTGGCAACCTATGCCGAGCAGGCGGAGCGCAAGGGTCTCGACCTGCGCTGCGAGCAGGACCCGCGCATGCCGCCCGTGCTGGTGGGCGACATGGAGCGGCTGCGCCAGGTGCTGGCCAGCCTGACCGACAACGCACTCAAGTTCACGGAGGCCGGCGAGATCGTCATCGCCTGCCGCCCCATCGGTCGCGACGCGCGGCACGCCCGAATCGGCTTCGAGGTCCGGGACACGGGCGCTGGGATTCCGGTGGATCAGCAGGCGGAGCTGTTCGGGCTGTTCCGGCAGGGCGATACCTCGCTGACCCGCCGCCACGGCGGCAGTGGTCTCGGGCTCGGGCTCTGCTACCGGCTGGTGCAGGCCATGGGCGGCGTGCTCAAGCTCGACAGCCGCCAGGATCTTGGCAGCAGCTTCCAGTTCGAGCTCGATTTCGCGGTGCCGACGGCGTCCAGCCAAGCCGCGGACGCCACCCTCTACGACAGCCCGCATGTACGGCCGCCGGCCGCCGTCGCTGTGCACGCGGACGCCCACACCAGGTCTGCACTGCCACCGGCGCCCGTCGGCGGGACCACCCGCATCCGGGTGCGCGGCAACGATCGCCTGCTGCGTCGCCTCATGGGGCGCTTTCGGCTGGAGCACGGCGATTTCGTCGCCGACTGGAGCAGTCTGCACAGCGCGGGCGACCGCTTCGGTGCCGCACAGCTCGCGCAGGCGCTGGAAAGCGCTGCGGCGAGCCTGGGCGCGCTGGAGCTGCGCGCGGCGGCTGCCCGCCTCGCGCGCCAGCGCCGCGCCGACGACACCACCGAGGCCGCAGTCAGCCGCGTCGCGATGCTGCTTCAGATGCTGCTTGCGGAGATCGACCAGCGCCTGGGCGACGACCCCACCGCCGCGGCGGCCGGGGCGCTGTCCACGGCATCCCATGCCGACCCGTCCAAGGCCGATCCGGCGGCCAACACCGCGGCGCCGGAACCGCCCGTCTCCCTCGACGCGGCGCTGCGGCGCCTGGCCGCGCTGCTCGCGGACTTCGACGCCGCCGCCATCAACGCGCACGAGCAGGTGCACGCGCGCCTGTCGGGGCTGGTGTGCGCCGAAACGCTGGCGACACTGCGCAATGCGGTGAACGGCTTCGACTTCGCCACCGCCGCCGAGCTGATCGAGGAGGTGGCGGAGGCGCTCGGCGTGGCGCTGGAGCAGCCGCAGCAGTAGGCCGCGCCACGACGGCTCGGGCGGTGGCGGGTGCGGCTCGCAGATGGGCACCCGAGACCCCATGTCGTGAACTTCCGGAGGGTGCGTTGTCGGAAGCGACACCGGGCCGCCGGCCCTGGACGACACCCGCCTCGGGAGGATGCCGCCGTGAGAAGCCCATTTCTGCAAGCCTTCGCCGACCTGCCGCGCGAGCTGCCCATCTTTCCGCTGAGCGGCGCCGTGGTGCTGCCCGGCGTCCAGCTGCCGCTGAATATCTTCGAGCCGCGCTATCTCAACATGGTCGCCGCGGCCCTGGCGCAGGATCACCTCATCGGCATGGTGCAGCCGCGCGCGGACGCCGATGCCGCCGAGCCGCCGCCGGTGCACCGCATCGGCTGCGCCGGGCGCATCACCTCGTACAGCGAGACCACCGACGGGCGCATCGTCATGGTGCTCACCGGCCTGTGCCGATTCGAGATCGTCGAGGAGCTGCCGGAGCGCGACGGCTATCGCCGGATACGCCCGGACTGGAGCCGGTTCTCGGGCGACTACGACCTGGACGGCGGCAGCATCGGCGACCGCGAGCGCTTCATGGGCTCCCTGCGCGCCTTCTGCGACCAGCGCAGTGTCGAAGTGCCCTGGGAGGACATCGGCAAGATGGCGGACGACGACCTGGTGAATCTGCTCTGCACGCACCTGCCCCTCGGCGCCGACGACAAGCAGGCCCTGCTGGAGACCGACGGCATCGGCGCCCGCGCCGATCTGATGCGCGGCCTGATGGAAATGTCCGCCTTCAGCGGCGCCACCGGCGGCAGCGAGCAGCGACACTGAGCCTCGGTGCCCTTGAAATCCCGGGCGGGAAGGTTTACTACCGGTCTCCAGCGACACAACCCAACACGGGAGCAGCACCATGGCAGTCACCCTCACCGACAGCGCCGCCCGCCACGTCAGCCACATGCTGGAAAAGCGGGGTCACGGCATCGGTCTTCGCATCGGCACCAAAAAGAGCGGGTGCACCGGCTACGCCTATGTCGTGGACTACGCCGACGACCTTGACGACGGCGATCAGGTCTTCGAGAGCCACGGCGTCAAGGTGGTCGTTGACGACACGAGCCTTGAGCGCATCGACGGCATGGAAGTGGACTTCGTGAAGTCCAGCCTGCTGAACGAGGGCTTCGAGTTCCGCAATCCGAACGTCAAGGACGAGTGCGGCTGCGGCGAGTCCTTCAGCGTCTGACCACCAGCCCGTCGGACCCGCCCCACCCGGTCGGCACCGGCTGCGCACCCCGGCTGGCGCCCCCGGCGTCAGCAACATCTCCCGGGTCCGCAGTCTTCACGCGCGGCCCACGCAGCATCCGCGAGCAAACGCCCCCACCATGAGCACCGCAAGCGAGATCGACGACATCATCGACACCTTCGACCTGCTCGGCGACTGGGACCAGCGCTACGAGTATCTGGTGGAGCTGGGCGAGCGACTGCCGTCCATGGACCCGGCACACAAGGTGGACGCCAACCGCGTCATGGAGTGCATGAGCACGGTGCACGTGGTGCCGGAGCCGCTCGACGGCGGCCCGCAGCTCAAGTTCCAGGGGGACTGCGACACGGCCATCATCAAGGGCGTGGTGGCGCTGCTGGTGCAGCTCTTCTCCGGCAAGACCGCGGCGGAGATCGAGGCGACGGACGTGGACGCCCTGTTCGAGGGGCTCAAGCTGGAGGAGCACCTGAGCCCCAACCGCCACGTCGGCGTCTACGCCATCGTCAACAAGATGAAGGGACAAGCCGGCGCGTATCGAGTTGCCGGGAACGAGTAGCGAGTTACCCGCCTCGCCCCTCGCCCCTCACACATCCCCCCACATCCGCACCAGATTGCTGTAGCTGCGGTCCACCTGCGCCGTGTGCTCGGACTCCGGCGCGGTCCTGAGCAGGTGCTCGCGGGCCAGGCTCAGCTCGTACAGCAGCTCGCGCCGGCCTGGGTCACGCACATAGCTCTGGATCCAGGTGAGCGCCACCAGCCGCTCGCCGCGGGTGACTTCGGCGACGTGGTGCAGGCTGGAGGATGGGTAAGCCACGGCATCGCCGGCCGGCAGCTTGACCCGGTTGTCGCCGAAGCTGGTGCGGATCACCAGCTCACCACCGGCATAATCCTCGGGCGGATTCAGAAACACCGTCATGGACACGTCCGAGCGGAAGCGCGGCCCGCTTGAGCCCATAATCGGGTCGTCCACGTGGTCGCCGTAGGCCATGCCCGGGCGATAGCGGGCGAAGATCGGGTCCGCCACCCGGTGTGGCAGCACGCCGAAGCGGAAGGTCTCGTTGTGCCCCAGGCTCGCCATCAGGATGCGGATCAGGCGCTGAATGCGCTCCGGCTCCTGGCTCAGCTCCTCGTTCTGCTTGACCCGCGCCGCGGCGAAGCCGGCGGTGAGCCGGCCGTCCACGAAGGCGCCGCCGCGGATGATCTCGTGCAGCTTGTCGAGCTGGGCTTGGTTCAGCAGATTCGGGATGGTGAGCAGCATAACGGGACGAAGCAACAGGCGTGTCGGCAGGAGTCGGCAGAGTCCTTTGATATCATAGCGGGGTTACCCGTCACAGCAGCCCGCGGAGGTCGAAGCATGATCCTCAAGGCCATCGTCGAGGACCAGGAATACAGCCTGAACGTGCCGGAGCACGTGCTCGCCGGCTGCGACGACTATTGCGACAAGCTCGATGCGGACATGGACGCCGGCTGGCAGATGAGCCGGGAATGGGTGGCGCAGCCGAACCGCGAGCAGCGCTGCCAGATCGTCGCGGACAAGCTGCTGACGGCGCTGGAGAAGGAGAACCACAAGCTCGGCATGCTCATGGCCGCCTACCTCCTGAAGCGGCTGCCGAATGTCGAGGCCGTGGAGCTGGACATCCAGGGCGAGATCCAGAACAACACATTCCGCTTCCGCGACACGCCGGCGGCGGACACCGCGGATACCGCCACGGCGCCGGTGGCACAGGCCGCGGCGAGCGCCGGCGCGCCGACGGGCCTGAGCCGCATGCAGGCCATGGCGCAGGCCGGCAACGACGTCACCAAGGTCTTCAAGGTGGGCAAGGCCTGGCGCTTCTCGGTGTACGACCACGCCAGCGGCACCTGGCAGGACTCGCCGCTTATGGCCACCGAGCAGGAGGCGGAGCGGCTGCGTCAGGCCGCCTTCAAGGAGCGCTATGAGGCCCTGATCGGCGCGGACTGATCACGACTCCGTCCAGGCGCGGGTGCGCCCTGCGTCCTCAGGGCTTCCAGCCCTGATTGTGTCAGGCCAGGATGGCCTGACTACGCAGTCAGCGACCTAAAGTGGCCGGCGTTATGATCCAAGGCCCCACTGACTCCCCAATCCGCCACCAGCCACGCCATCCGTGTCCGCCACCCAGCCAAGCCCCAGCCCCCTGCCCTTCGAGGTCACAGCGCCGCTCGCACTGCGCTGGCGCAGCAGCGGTGACGCCAGGGTAATCGCCGCCTGCTTCCCACACCCGCAGGGCCTGTTGTACCTGGACCTCTTCTGGCACCGGCAGAGTCCCGCGCAGGCCGCCCACCTGCTGCGCGGCGAGCTCACCGGCACCGGTCCCTGGCGCATCGGCGACTGCATCATTCACGTGCTCGGCTGCCACAACACGGACCCGGACCTCGCCGACGACTTCGCACGCTGGCGCGCCTACCTGGAGAGCGATGCCGCCGCGGCCGAGTATCCGCCGCCGGCGCAGATCCGCGACATCGCCCGCCGGCTCGGTGCCAGCGTCTGAGCCCGCCCGTCGGCCGCCGGCACCTGGCACCACCGCGAGCAGGGCGTGGACACCGCCCCCGGCATCGGCGCCCTCGGCTGGCAGGGCTGGCTCAGCATCGCGCTGGTGGTGCTCTGCTTCGTGCTCTTCCTGCGCACGCGTGTGGCGCCGGACATCGTCACCGCGGGCGCGCTGACCCTGCTGCTGGTCACCGGGGTGCTGACGGTGGACGAGGCGCTGGCGGGCTTCGCCAACCCGGGCGTCATCACCGTCGCCGTGCTCTACGTGGTGGTGAGCGGGCTCACTGAGACGGGCGCCGTGGGCTGGATCGGCCAGGCCCTGCTCGGACGCCCGCGCGGCGAGCAGGACGCGCGCCTGCGGCTCATGCTGCCGGCGGCGGGCCTGAGCGCCTTCCTGAACAACACGCCGGTGGTGGCGATCTTCATCCCCGCGGTGCTGGACTGGGCCAAGCGCCACCGCCTGTCGCTGTCCGGCCTGCTGCTGCCGCTCAGCTACGCCAGCATCGCCGGCGGCACCTGCACCCTCATCGGCACCAGCACCAACCTGGTGGTGGACGGCATGTACACCGCGCGCACCGGCGGCCCGGGCCTCGGGCTGCTGGAGCTCGCCTGGATCGGCGTTCCGGTGGTGGCCGTGGTCATCGCCTATCTCCAGCTCTTCGGCACCAGGCTGCTGCCGGCGCGGACGACGGCCACGGACAGCTTCGCCGACGTGCGCAGCTACACCGCCGAGATGCTGGTGCCCGCCGGCAGCCCGCTCGCCGGCAAAAGCATCGAGGCGGCGGGGCTGCGCCAGCTGCCCGGGCTCTACCTGGTGGAGATCGAGCGCGACGGGCAGGCCATGCCGGCGGTGTCGTCGCGGGCGGTGCTGCGCGGCGGCGACCGGCTGGTGTTCGCCGGCATGCTGGACTCGGTGATGGACCTTCAACGCATGCGCGGCCTGCGTCCGGCGACGGATCAGGTGTTCAAGCTCGGCGGCAAGCGCCGCGACCGCTGCTTCGTGGAGGCGGTGCTGTCCAACAAGAGCCCGCTGGTGGGCCGCTCGGTGCGGGAGGGGCGCTTCCGGGCGCGCTACAACGCCGCCATCATCGCCCTCTCCCGCGGTGGTGAGCGGGTGCAGCGCAAGATCGGCGACATCGTGCTGGCGGCGGGCGACACCCTGCTGCTGGAGACGCACCCGGAGTTCGTGCTGCAGCAGCGCAACGCCAAGGACTTCCTGGTGGTGGCGCAGCTCGGCGACGAGCACCCGCCGGCGCACGAGCGGGCGCCGGTGGCCGTCGCCATCGTCGCCGCCATGGTGGCAAGCGTCGCCCTGGGCCTGTTCAGCATGCTGGAGGCGGCGCTGCTCGCCGCCGGCGCCATGGTGCTGACGCGCTGCACCCGCGGGCGGGTCGCGCGGCGCTCACCGGACTGGCAGGTGCTGGTGGTCATCGCCACGTCGCTCGGCATCGGCACGGCGCTGGAGAAGACCGGGGCCGCGGGCGTGCTCGCGGGCTCCGTCATCAGCCTGGCCCAGGGCATGCCCTGGCTGTCACTCGCGCTGGTGTTCGCCGCCGCGGCGCTGCTGACGGCGCTGGCCACCAACAATGTCGCCGCCGTGCTGGTGTTCCCCATCGCCATGGACGCCGCCCGCCTCATGGACGTGAGCCCCATGCCCTTCATGGTGGCGGTGATGATCGCCGCATCCGCGGCCTTTGCCACCCCCATCGGCTACCAGACCAACCTGATGGTGTTCAGCGTCGGCGGCTATCGCTTCGCGGACTTCCTGCGTGCCGGTATCCCCCTGACCCTGCTGGTGGGCGCGGTGACGGTGCTGCTGACGCCCCTGATCTGGCCCTTCTGAGTCGGCGCTGCCCGGGGCGTGGACGCCCTGCGGACCAGATATGTCATGCAGCATTGACACTCGAGGTCGCAATTTTGTGTCAATGTGACTTCACACATGCAAAAAATGGTTTAGACTCTAGCTGGCTGTCCCGCCGACGGCTCCCTGCCCCGCGCCCGCTCCGCCCGCACGGCAGGCCCACCCCAGCACGGGGGTTGCGACGCCCGTCGGCCTCTCCCCATGCCAGTTGGAGGATTCGACGTGTCCGCTGCCGCAACCGATCAAGCCACCACCCAGAAGCGCGACAATGGCCTGAGCCCCCTCGGCCTGGCCCTGATACCCCTGCTCGTGCTCTTCGCCGCCACCGTCGTCCTGTTCTGGCTGAGCCAGAGGGACATGTCCGGCACCTACAAGTACTGGGAGATCTTCGTGCCCGTGGTGGCCGTGGTCTCCCTGGTGTCGGGCTGGACCCAGGCCTATGTGAGCAACAGCAACCGCGCCTGGTACCTGCTGCGGCAGGTGATCCATTGGGGCGCTCTCATCGGGCTTCTGTACCTGCTGAACTCCCAGGGTTATCGGGAGCTGATGACCGACCAGCAGTACACCGCACTCATGATCTATCTGCTCGCCCTGGGCACGCTGCTCGCCGCAGTGCAGATGGACATCAAGCTGATCTTCTTCTCGGCCTTCCTGGCCTTCTGCGCCTTCCTCATCGCCGTGCCCGCGGACAATCCGACGCTCATCGCCACCGGCAGCATGCTCGGCATCGAGGAGCCCCAGGCCAAGCCGGTGCTGGTGAGCAGCGCCGTGGCGGTGGCGGGCTTCATCGGCAGCCTGTTCGTGGTCTTCATGATGCGCGGGGCCCTGATCGCCAAGCGCGCCGCGAACAAACGCAAGAAGGCTGACTGAGCTGCCGCAGGCGCTGCGCCGGCGCTCGCCGATACACAATCACTGCGCCAGGGGCGGGATGCCCGGGGAGCTCCCACCACGGCTCCACCGCCACGGACGGCGATACAACCACCGACGCCTCCCGTCGCGCTTGCCGTTGCGACGCCGGCCCCCACACCAGCAGCCATGCGGAGCGCTTTCGGCTAACATGCGCGCTGGCGTGCAACACGGCGCTGATGCGGATGGGGGAAGTCGAATCATGGCGTTGCGCAATCAACACTCGACATGCGAAGGGCGGCCGGCGGCGCGCGCCGTGGCGCTCGGGCTCGGGCTGCTGCTGGCCGGCACGGCGGCAACGCTCAGTGCCGCGGAGACGCCCTGGTCGCGCATCCGGGACGTCTCGCTGGGTCAACCTGCTGCCATCGGCGGTCCCAGCAACGGCTGCATCGACGGCGCCGAGGCGCTGCCGGCGAGCGGCATCGGCTTCGTCAGCATC
>PR_CR_10_Liq_1_inCRDRAFT_1001856_pt1 | contig 11367 bp, 10 predicted proteins | sample PRCRCaboRojoPR_3_FD_10241 | JGI IMG/M metagenome (IMG submission 10241) | reverse complement strand
AAAAAAATGCCCCGCCTGTCGGACAGGCGGGGCAGTCGGGTGCCAGTCAGGCCACAGGCACCGGCGGTATTCGTGTCGGGGATCAGCNCGCNGGCTTGTCGGCCATCTCGGCGCGGAGCTGCTGGCGCAGCACGTCGATCGGCACGGTCTTGCCGTCGCGGCGGAAACACCAGTAGGTCCAGCCGTTGCAGCTTGGCGCGCCCTCGAGCGCGGCGCCGACCTGGTGGATCGAGCCCTTGATGTCATCTGCCACGAGGGTGCCGTCGGCCCGCACCTTCGCGGCGCGCTTACCGTTCATGCTGGTCAGCACCTCGCCGGGGCGCAGCATGCCGCGCTCGACCAGCTGGCCGAAGGGCACGCGCGGCTCGGCCCGCTTCGAGGTGGTGACCTCGACATAGGCGCTGTCGTATTTCCGCGCGGCGTCGATGCGCCTGGCGGCGACCTTGCGATAGGCGTCCTCGCGTTCGATGCCGATGAAGTCCCGGCCGAGCTTCTTGGCCACGGCCCCGGTCGTGCCCGTGCCGAAGAAGGGATCCAGCACCACGTCGCCCGGATTGGTCGTGGCGACCAGAACCCGGTGCAGCAGGCTCTCCGGTTTCTGGGTGGGGTGGGCCTTCTCGCCGGCCTCCGTCTTGAGCCGCTCGTGCCCGTTGCAGATCGGCAGAACCCAGTCCGACCGCATCTGCACGCCCTCGTTCAGGGCCTTCAGCGCCTCGTAGTTGAAGGTGTATTTCGAGGCGTCGGACTTGGCCGCCCAGATCATCGTTTCATGGGCGTTGGTCAGACGCTTGCCGCGGAAATTGGGCATCGGGTTCGACTTGCGCCAGACCACGTCGTTGAGGATCCAGTAGCCCGTGTCCTGCAGCGCGGCACCGACACGGAAGATGTTGTGGTAGCTGCCGATCACCCAGATCGCGCCGCCCGGCTTCAGGATGCGCCGCGCGGCGGCAAGCCAGGCGCGCGTGAACTCGTCATATGTCTGGAAACTGGCGAAACGGTCCCAGGCGTCGTCCACCGCGTCGACGCGGCTGTTGTCGGGGCGGTGCAGCTCGCCGCGCAGCTGCAGGTTATAGGGCGGATCGGCGAAGATCAGGTCGACGGAGTCTTCCGGCAGACCCTGCATGATCTCGATGCAGTCGCCGGCCAATATTTCGTTCCGCGGGAGCGCGGCCGCCCCCGTATTCTGTTCGCGTATCGCCATCTCTGCCCCTTCGTCCGCATCCGCGGTTCTTGTTGTGGACAAAGATGAGTCAAAGCCGATTCGTGGTCAATTTCTTTTTTGAATCAAGGGGTTACAATTTTGCCTTGATACAATATATTGTATACCGGCTTGAACGAACGCCTATGGTGTGGGGTCGCCCCTAGACGTTGAAGCGCCTCGAGATGCTGGCGGGAGCCGTAGCCGGCATTGGTCTCCCAGCCGTAGCCGGGAAACTGTTGCGCCAAATCCACCATGATCCGGTCGCGGGCCGTCTTGGCCACGATCGACGCCGCCGCGATGGAAAAACAGAGGCTGTCGCCCCTGATCACGGCCTCGGCCGGGCAGGGCAGCGCGTCGGGCACGCGGTTGCCGTCGATCAGCAGGTGATCGGCCGCCCGCGGCAGGGCGGCCACCGCCCGCCGCATCGCGAGATGCGCGGCCTGAAGGATGTTGAGCCGGTCGATTTCCTCGACGCTGGCATGGGCGACGGCGATTTCGGCGCAGTCGGCCAGCAGCGCGGCCAGTTCCGCACGCCGCTCCGGCCGGAGCAGCTTGGAATCCTTCAGCCCGTCCGGCACGCAGGCGGGATCGAGGATGACCGCCGCCGCGGTGACCGGCCCGGCCAGCGGGCCGCGCCCGACCTCGTCCACGCCGGCAACGCGCAGGCAGCCGCGCTGTCGCGCGGCCGCTTCGAAACTGTCGTCGGGCCCGTCCATGCCCGAGAGATTCCCCGACCCGCCCCCGGTGTGCAAGGCGAAACGGGCCGCCCGCGCGCCGGGCGCGGCCGGCGGCTCAGAAGCCGTGACGCCGCAGGCAGCGCTGGGCGTAATAGGATTCCCAGCCGTGGCGGGTCCAGCGCTTGCGCTGGCAGGTACGGGGATAGCGGTCCGCGTGGCGGTCGCGGCCGCGGTAGCCGGCGCGGTCCCGGTGGCGATCCTGGCGCTTCAGGCACTTGCGGTCATAATAGCTGACCCATTCGCCGTGACGGCGGATCTGGCGCAGGCACTGGCGATCGCCGCCCCCGTGATGCCTGGCCTTCCGGGCGGGCTTCTTGGCCTTGTCCCGGCGGTCGTCNTTGGCCTGCTCGATGGCCTTGCCGATGATGAAGATGGTCGCAACCCCGGCGAGCGCCTTGGCGATGTCCTCGCCGTCGGCACGCGCCGGTGCCGCCGTCGCGGTCAGCCCGGCCAGCGCCACGGCGCCCGCGGCCAGTGCAAGTGTGATCTGTCTGAGCATGGTTTCGGTCCTTTCCTGTGACGGCGCGCCCCGCGGCGCGACATGTCGATGGACCGAGGCTGGGCCGGGTCGCGGAAGACAGGCAATATCACCGCGCTGCTATCGGATAGCGACGGCGCATGGCGGCGGTGATATTGAATAACCGCGCCGCAAACGGCACTCTCGCGGCATGAACGCAGCTCTTCTCCGCAGTCTTGCCCTTGTCGGGCTGATCCTGGCGCCGCTGCCGGCGGCGGCCGATTGCTATGCCGACTACAAGGCCAAGAAGGACGATCCGCTCCGGCTTCATTACGGGGTGATCGCCCTGCCCGACGCGGCCTGCAGCGACCGTGCGGCCGCGGCCGAGGCGGTGGCGGGCCGGATCGCGGGCGACGGCTGGACGCTGCTGTCGGTGGTTTCCCTCTTCGGCGAGGAGGGGCTCGCCGAGCGCCGCGCGGAAGCCGGCGGGAACTTCCTCAGGTACTAGGCCGGAGCGCGCATCCTTGACGCGCCTTCCGGCCGAGGGGAGAAGGAACAGAGGAGGAGCCGCCGCGTGAGCATGCCGGAAAACCAGCCCAGACGTTCCCGCCCACAGGCGGGCAGCCGGCTGGTTCTGGCCGGGATCGCGGCCATCATCGCCATTCTCGGCCTGGCGGCGCTGGCGCTCTTCCTGAACCTGCCCGATGCGAATGCGTTCAACGCCCGGGTCGAACGGCTCTTCGTCGAGAATGCCGACCTGACCTCCAATGCCGAGATCAAGCTTCTCGAGATCCTCGCGCAATCGGGCACCGCGTTTTCCGACACCCTGGCCAGCTACCGTTTCGTGATCTTCGTGCTGCTGGTCTTCGCCACCGCCCTGCTCGTGGCGGCGCTGGTGTTCCTGGTGACCATCATCGGGCTGAACCGCCGCATGTCCGAGATCGAGCGCGCGGGCATCCAGATCAACAGCCTGCTGGTCAGCCGCGACGAGCGGAAGGTCTATCTCAACAACATGGAATTCGACCTGACCGCCGCCAATTGCGAGACGCTGGCCGTGCTCTGCGAGGCGCGCATGGACGACGACGTTCTCTCGGGCGCCGAGATCGAGGCGATGATCTCGGGCCGCACCGCCGAGGATTGCGAGGAAGCGTCCGGCGCGACCCGGATCAAGCGGCTCCGCGACCAGCTGGGCAACCAGATCGTGACGGAGCTGCTGATCCGCCACATCAGCCGAAAGGGTTACATGCTGGCGATCGAGAAGGACGTCATCCGCATGCTCTGACGGGGCTCTGGCGACCCCGGGAGGATTCGAACCTCCGACCTACCGCTTAGGAGGCGGTTGCTCTATCCACTGAGCTACGGGGCCACGCGCCCCTTTCATGCGGGTTTTGACCCGGTTTCGCAAGATGTCGAGCGGTCGGAAAGAGTTGGGGGGAGCGAAATTGGCCCACCGCTCCCCCCGGTATTCCAGGAACGTCAGTAAGAGAGCTTGCAGGACGCCCGGAATGCTTTTGTTAGCGCAAACAATAGCGGCCGTCCGGGGCATATACAAGGGTTTCTTTTACCGCTAACACTTGGGGTCAGGGTATCGAAAGGGCCGGGTTTGACGGAAGACGGGAAGGTGCATCTGACGCTTCGCGACGTGTCGGAAGCCTCCGGTGTCAGCGAGATGACGGTATCGCGGGTGCTGCGGAACAAGGGCGACGTGTCCGCCCGCACCCGCGAGAAGGTGCTCGCCGCCGCGCGCAGCCTGGGCTACGTGCCGAACAAGATCGCGGGCGCGCTGGCCTCGAACAGGGTAAACCTGGTGGGCGTGATCATCCCGTCGCTGTCGAACATGGTCTTCCCGGAGGTTCTGACAGGGATCTCCCGGGTGCTGGACGAAACCGTGCTGCAGCCGGTCTTCGGCGCCACGCATTACGCGCCCGAGACCGAGGAAAAAGTAATCTACGAGATGCTGTCCTGGCGGCCCTCCGGTCTGATCGTGGCCGGGCTCGAGCACAACGACGCGGCGCGCGCGATGATGCGCAACGCGGCGATCCCGGTGGTGGAGATCATGGATGTGGACGGCGCGGCGATCGACGCCAATGTCGGCATTTCCCACCACCGCGCGGGTCGTGATATGGCGCGCGAGATCACGCGCCGCGGCTATCGCCGGATCGCCTTTCTCGGCAGCAATATGCCCGACGACCACCGGGCACGGAAGCGGCTCGAAGGGTTCGAGCAGGGCCTGTCCGAGGCCGGTCTCGCCCTGGCCGCGACGGAATTCTACTCGGGGGGATCCAGCCTCCGGAAGGGCCGCGAAATGGCGACTGCCGCGCTGGCCCGCGAGCCGGATCTCGACTTTCTCTACTTCTCGAACGACCTGATCGGCGCCGGGGGGCTGTTGCATTGCCTCGAGGCCGGGATCGACGTGCCGAACCGGGTCGGCCTGGCCGGGTTCAACGGGGTCGACCTGCTGGACGGCCTGCCGATGCACCTGACGACCATGGATGCCTGCCGCATGGAGATCGGCGTCAAGGCCGCCGAGATCGTCGCGGGCCGCGCGCTGGACGGGCGGACCGACCTGCCGGCCCGCATCGAGCTGGATCCGAAGCTGATCCGCGGCGAGACCCTGCGCCCCGCACCGGATCGGGCTTGATCGCCGCCGCCCGGACGGTGTAGCGGCTTGACGGAGCCCCGCGCCGGGGCGCGACAAGGCAGGACAGTTCCGATGCAGACCGCCCAGGATCGCGACAGACGGGCCATCAGCCTCGCCATTCTCGGCGTGCTTGCCATCACCGCGGTCCGGATCGCGCTCCAGGCCCTGAACGCCACCGATCTCTTCGTCGATGAGTCCCAGTACTGGCTCTGGGGGCAAAGCTTCGATTTCGGCTATTACTCGAAGCCGCCCATGATTGCCTGGGTGATCCGCCTGGCCACCGAGATCGGCGGCAGCGACGCGCCGTTCTGGGTCCGGGTGCCGGGGCCGGTCTTTCACGCGGCCACCGGGCTCATCCTGATGGCGGTCGCGCGCCGGTTCCATGGCGACCGCGTGGGCGCGGTCACGGCGCTGGCCTACGCGACCCTGCCGCTGGCGACGGCCGGCAGCCTGGTGATCTCGACGGACACGATCCTCTTCCCGTTCTTCGCCGGCGCGCTTTTCTTCTGGGTGCGCCTTCTCGACCGGCCCGCGGCCCGCGACGCGGTGCTGGGCGGGCTTTGCCTCGGGCTTGGCTTCCTGTCGAAATACGCCGCGATCTACTTCCTCATCTCCGCCGCGCTCGCGGCGGTGCTGCGCCGTGACTGGCGGCCGGGATGGGGCATGGCCGCGCTCTTCGGGGCGGGGTTCCTCGTGGCCGCGGCGCCGAACCTGATCTGGAACGTCGCCACGGGGGGCAGCACGGTCTCGCATACGCTCGACAATGCCGACTGGGTGCGCGACCCGGCGGAACGGGCCGGGCTGAACCTGCCGGGGCTGGCGGAGTTCGTCGCGGCGCAGTTCCTCTTCTTCGGCCCGGTCGTCATGGGCGCGCTGCTCTGGTCGGCATGGCGCTGGGGGCGCGGACGCGCCGGCCGCTGGGAGGCGCTGATGCTGGTCTTCGCGCTGCCGGTCATCCTGATCATCTGCGGACAGGCGCTGATTTCGCGGGCCTATGCGAACTGGGCGGCGGTGGCATATCTGGGCGGCACGCTCGCGGTCGTGCCGCTGCTCTGGCACCGGGCGCGGCGCTGGCTGTGGGTGTCCTTCGCGGTGCACGGGCTGATCGCCCTGGCGCTGCCGCTGGCCAGCATCACCGCCGACCGGCTGAGCCTCGATGGCGAGAACCTGCTTCTGGCACGGGTGCTGGGCCGCGCGGCGCTGAGCGAGCGGATCATCGACACGGCGCGGGCGCAGGGCGCGGACACGGTGGTCGCGACCCACCGTGACGTGCTGGCCGATCTTTTCCATACCGGGCGGGAGAGCGGCCTGACGTTCCGCGCCATCGACCTGCCCGGTCCGGCGCGGCACCACTACGAGATGAGCTACCCCTATACCGGGGCCGAGAGCGGTCCGGTGCTGCTGGCAACCTTCGGCGAGAGGCCACCCGGCTGCCCGTCGGCCCTGGCCGGGCGCTGGACCGTCGAGACCGGCGCCTATGCCGGGCGCATGGTCAGCCTTTACACCGTCGCGCCGGATTGTGCGGACCTGCTGCCGCGGTAGGCCGGGTTTCGGTCTGCCGGGGCGCCAAGTGCGACGGATATGTTGTAGCCTCGTGCGCGCCGCTCTGTGGTGCGAAACCGGAAGAGACATGATGAACCGCGACTTTCTCGATCTCGATACGGCGATCACGGCTGCGCTGGGCGATCTCGCCGGGCTTCGGGCCGTCGATCTGGGCTGCGGCGCCGGCCGGGCGGCCCGCGTGCTCGCGGCCATGGGCGCGGAGGTCACGGGGCTCGACCCGAATGCCGAGGCCGTCGCGGCGGCCCGTGCGCGGGGCGGTGCCCGTTATCTCGTGGCCCCCGCCGAGGCGACCGGCCTGCCCACGGCCGCCTTCGACCTGGCCGTTTTCGCGGAGAGCCTGCACCACGCCGACGACCGGGACGCGGCCCTGGCAGAGGCGGCCCGGATCGTCCGCCCGGGCGGCCGGATCGCGGTGCTGGAACCCGAGGCAGGGGATCCGATCCATGCCGCGGCGCGCCTCGTCGACGACGAGGCGCCGGTCTATGCCGACGCCGNGCGGGCGCTGGCGGCGCTGGTCGCCGCGGGGCGCGCATGGCGGGCGGCGCCGCTGCANTATGCCGCCAAGTACCGCGCCGCCGNTCCGCAGGCCCTGCTGGACGACATGCTGGCGGTCGATCCATGCCGGCGGCTCGATCCGGCCGACCGGCCCGCCTTCGAGGCCGCGTTTCACGCCGCGTGCCGCAGCGACGCGCAGGGCCGCTATCTGCCCTACTGGCAGCGGCTGGACGTGCTCACGCTGAGGGGGGAGGCACCGCGCCGCGACTGAGCGCCCGGCACGGCATCGCGGCGAGATGCCACAACCGCGCCCGGCACGCTGTCGGGTGTCGCCTAGGCGGCAATTGTCGGCTACCTTTCCTGCATGACTGGCGGTTCCGGCATTCTTGTCTTTTCCGATCTCGACGGCACGCTGCTCGATCACACCACCTATTCCTGGGCGCCGGCCCGCCCGGCGCTCGACCGGCTGCGCGCCTTGGGTGCGGGGCTTATCCTGGCCACCAGCAAGACGGCGGCCGAGGTCGCGCCGCTGCGCGCGGAGCTCGGGTTTCCGGACTGGCCGGCCATCGTCGAGAACGGCGGCGGCGTCCTGCCGGCCGGGAGCGAGTCGGTCGGGGCGGCGTCGGTCTATCCCGATATCCGCGCGACCCTGCGCGCGCTGCCCGGCGGTTTCCGCGGCTTCGGCGACATGACCGTCGCCGAGGTGGCCCGGATCACCGGGCTGGCGCCCGAGGCGGCGGCGCGCGCGAAACGGCGCGGCTTCAGCGAGCCGGGGCTCTGGACCGGCACCGCGGCCGCACGAGAGGATTTCCTGGCCGCCGCGGCGCGCATCGGGCTTCACGCGCGCCGCGGCGGGCGGTTCCTGACGCTGTCCTTCGGCGGGACCAAGGCCGACCGGATGCGCGAACTGGTCCGGGCGCTCGCGCCGGCGCACAGCATCGCGCTGGGCGACGCGCCGAACGACGTCGAGATGCTCGAGGCGGCCGATTACGGCGTCATCGTCGCCAACCGCGCGGCCCCGCCGCTGCCCACGCTGCCCGGCGAGGCCGACGGGCGCATCCGTCGCACGAAAAACGAAGGTCCGGAGGGGTGGGCGGCGGCCATTTCCGCCCTGCTGGACGCGCTGTCCACGACCAGGGAGCCGATGCGCCATGGCTGATTTCCACCAGAACGGCAACATCACCACGCTGCACAACCTTCGCACCCGGAGCCTCGAGGATCTGACCTACGAGCTCGTGACCTTCGCGGAGACCCGCAAGATCACGCTGATCCTGCCCTGCCTCTATTCCGAGCTGGAAGGCCCGGCGCTGCCGCATATCCTCGACGAGCTTTCGGAAGTGCCATACCTGCACCGTATCGTGATCGGGCTCGACCGGGCGGACGAGTCGCAGTTCCGCCACGCCAGGGACTTCTTCGCGCGGCTGCCCCAGCAGCATATCGTGATCTGGAACGACAGCCCGCGGATGAAGGCGCTTGGCGCCCGCCTGGAGGAACTCGGGCTCGCGCCGCAGGAACCCGGCAAGGGCAAGAACGTCTGGGGATGCATCGGCTACCTGATCGCGCGCGCCGACAGTTCCATCATGGCGATCCATGATTGCGATATCCTGACCTATGACCGCTCCATGCTGGCCCGGCTCGTCTACCCGGTGGCGCATCCGGCCTTTTCCTACCAGATGGCCAAGGGGTTCTATCCCCGCACGGACGGCCACCAGCTGAACGGCCGGGTCACGCGGCTGCTTGTCAGCCCGCTTCTCATCGCGCTGAAGCGGGTGGTCGGCGACCGCGACTACCTCGACTACCTGCGCAGCTTCCGCTACCCGCTGTCGGGCGAGTTCGCCATGCGGACCCTGACCCTGCCGGATCTGCGCATTCCCTCGGACTGGGGCCTGGAGGTCGGCGTGCTGTCGGAAGCCTGGCGCAACCTCGCGCCGGGGTCCGTCTGCCAGGTGGAACTGGCCGATTCCTACGACCACAAGCACCAGGACCTGTCGCCCGAGGATGCCTCGCGCGGGTTGAGCCGCATGTCCACCGACATCTGCAAGGCGATCTTCCGCAAGCTGGCGGCGGACGGGACGGTCTTCACCGCCAACCTTTTCCGCACCCTCAAGGCCACCTATTACCGCGCGGCCCTCGATCTCCTGGACAGCTACTACAACGACGCCAAGATGAACGGGCTGTCGGTCGACCGCCACAAGGAAGAGAAATCGGTGGAGCTTTTCGCCGAGAACATCATTCGGGCCGGCCAGATCTTTCTGGAGAACCCGCATGAAAGCCCGTTCATCCCGACCTGGAACCGTGTCCATGCGGCAGATCCCGCGTTCCTTTCGGACCTGCTGCGCGCCGCGCTCGAGGACAGCAAGGAATACGGCTGACAACCGGCTTCAGCCGCCGTTCGCGATCCAGCGGCACTGATAGGGCGCGAAGGGAATCTCCGGCCCGGCGGCGAGGATCTCGTCCCCGGTGAGCAGGTCCACCCAGACGTCGTCCTCGATCAGGTTGATCGAGGAGGGGCTCACCAGCACGGTCTCGTCGCTGACATTGTGGATCGCGAAGATCGACTGGTCCCGGTCGAGGCTCTGGCGCCAGATGCCGAAGAGCCGGTCGTCCATGCGCAGCGTGAACTGGGTCGCGTTGGGGTGAAAGGCCGGTTGCCGGGCACGGATGCGCAGCCGTTCCGACATGCCCTTCATGACCCGCGCCTGGTCGGATCCCGGATCGGCCAGGCGGTCCAGCAGGTCCGGATAGTGCCAGCGGTGGCGGTTGATCGCCCGGTTCATCCCGCGCCGTTCGACCGCGTCGCGGTCATGCGGGGTCGCGAGGAAGGAATGGATATAGAAGGCCGGTATGCCCTCGAGCGACATGGCGATGGTCTGCGAGCAGAGGAAGCGCGCGACGTGATGCGCGTCTTCCCCCCGGAAGGTGCGNCGCATCGCGTCGAAGAGCGAGCAGTTNAGCTCGTAGGGTTCCTCGCCCCCGCCGGGCCGCGAGCGCATCGAGACGCGCCCGCCGGTCGCCTGCACGGTTTCGATCATGCGGTCCTGTTCCTCGGGCGGCAGGACGCCCTCGGCCGGGCGCATCCCGATCCCGTCATGGCTGGCGGTGAAGTTCAGATAGGTGCAGCCCAGCTGCGCGGGCGGCATCGCGGACTGCCAGCGATGAAGGTAGCGCGCCGTGCCCGACTGCATCGCATGCAGGATCAGCGGCGGCAGCGGAAAATTGTAGACCGCGTGCGCCTCGTTGCCGTTGCCGAAATAGCTGAGGTTCTCGGTGCGGGGCACGTTGGTTTCGGTCAGCAGAACGACCGTCTCGACCGCGTAATCGCAGAGCAGGCGAAGCAGCTGCACGATGGCATGGGTCTGGGGCAGGTGGATGCAGCTCGTCCCGGGTTCCTTCCAGATGAAGGCCACCGCGTCGAGCCGCAGGATACGCACCCCCTTGTCGATATGCAGGCGGATGATCCGCAGGATTTCCAGCAGGACCTCGGGGTTGGAGAAATCCAGGTCCACCTGGTCGTGGCTGAAGGTGCACCAGACGTGGCGGTCGCCCTGGCGCGTCTCGATCCTTTGCAGCACCGGCGTGGTGCGGGGGCGCACCACCTGCGAGAGATCGTCCGCGGGATCCGCCTCGTAGAAGAAGCGGTCATACGGCGCCTGGCCCTGGCGGTAGGCGGTGAACCACGGCCCCTGGCTGGAGACGTGGTTCAGCACGAGATCCGACATCAGGTGGAACTGCGCCGCGATCCGCTCGATATCCACCCAGTCGCCGAGCTGCGGGTTGACGGCGCGGTAATCCGTCACCGCGAACCCGTCATCGGAGCTGAAGGGGAAGAACGGCAGGATATGCACACCGTTGACCACGCCCCTCATGTGCCGGGTCAGGAAATCTTCCAGCAGGTCCAGCGGTTTGTGCTGGCCGTCGCGGATCGAGTCGCCATAGGTGATCAGCACCGCGTCGCGTTCCGACCAGAGCCTGTTGCTTGGCGCGCGCGCCCGCTTGCGCCGATGCGTGCCCTCGGGCCAGAAGGCCGCGGTGATCCGTTCGGCCAGGAGGTCCGGCGCGCCATCCGGGTATATCCGGCTGACCAGTTCGGTCAGCCGGGCCTGGAAGAGATGATCCTTGGTCGTCACGCTCAAAGCGGCTCCGGGCTGGGCGGTCTTTGCCGCAGTTGGCGACCTTTGCGCGCCGCTGTCAAACCGGCCGCCGCGACATCGCTTCGCGCCGGGGGCTTTGCCCGGAGTTGCCCGGGGAATGGGCAGCCCCGCCCGCGATGCCG
>PR_CR_10_Liq_1_inCRDRAFT_1001855_pt1 | contig 11369 bp, 7 predicted proteins | sample PRCRCaboRojoPR_3_FD_10241 | JGI IMG/M metagenome (IMG submission 10241) | reverse complement strand
CCTGTTTCGGTCAACACCATGTTCAAAGGTGCCGAGCGACCGCGGCGCTCTGCCTTGTGGTAATTGTCAATCAGATTCTGATCGTTGGTGTAGGCATGCACCGTTTCCACATGACCCGTCACAATGCCGAACTCATCATCAACCGCCTTGAGCGGTGGCACGATCGCATTTGTTGTACAGGATGCCGCCGAAATAATTTGGTCGTCATCGCCAATAATATCGCTGTTAATACCGGCAACCACGTTCTTGAGGTCGCCCTTACCGGGTGCGGTAAGGATCACCTTGCGCACACCTTTCGCCTTCAAGTGACGAGACAGTCCATCTCGGTCACGCCAGACGCCGGTGTTGTCAACAACAATACAATCGTCGATGCCGTAAGCGGTGTAATCGATCTCCTCGGGTGAATTGGCATAGATCACCTTCACCTCGTTGCCGTTCGCCACGAAGGATTGGCGCTCTTCATCGACCCTGATTGTGCCCTGGAAGGCGCCGTGAACCGAGTCGCGACGCAACAGGCTAGCCCGCTTCACCAAATCATCGGGGGCACCACCTTTGCGTACGACCACGGCACGCAGCCGTAAACTGGCGCCACCGTCGGTTTTAGCAATGAGAATTCGAGCCATCAGGCGACCGATGCGTCCGAAACCGTACAACACCACATCCACCGGCTTCTCAACGGGCGGGGTGGTATTGTTCACCAAAAAGCCCAGCTGCTGCTCGACATACTGCTCAAGGGACAGACCCTGGCCCTGGGCCTTGTCGAAATATTCCACCGCCAGACGGCCAACATCGACATGGCCGGGACCCAAATTCATCGCCACCATTTTTTGAATGACGGGTGCGGTCTCAAACTCTGACAGCTCATTTTGCTCAACCTGGCGCACGTAGCGATGGTTTTTCATGATGTCGAGGACAGATTGGTTCACCAGTGAGCGGCCATAGATATAGCACTTGAGGTTGCGCTCTCGGGCCAGGCCACCCACCATCGGGATCATGGCTTCAGCCAACGCCTCGCGCTGCTTCCAGTCGGCGAAGTAATCGTCGGGCCGTTCACGTTTTCTCTGCTCGGTCATGCCATCTCCTGTCCTAGGGTCATCTATTAGGTCGTTGTCGTAGGTCGTTGTGGCTATTTGTCAACCGTTGTTGAGTGTGCGGCTGTCAGCCAATCAATCGGGTGCCATCGACGGTGGGGCCATTATCGGTAACGGCAGAGAGGCAGGCAAGCCATGGCTTTTGCTGGAGCCACGCCCTCTGGGACCGTAAACTAGACGCCTTTCCCTCCTGGATTTCTCATGTTTAGCGAACTTGTATCGTCGTTACCCTGGCCACACAAGCCCGGCACTCGCAGCTCTGTGGGCCCCTGTCCTGGCTCCGCAGCCACCCTGGCCGTCGCGGAACTGGCACAACAGGGCCGGCTATTAGTCGTGGTCACACCCAGCAGCGCCACGGCTCTTACCATTGAGCGAGAATTGCCCTTATTTCTGGAAAATCCCTTAGAAATACTGGTTTTGCCCGATTGGGAGACTCTGCCCTACGATAATTTCTCGCCCCACCAAGACATTGTTTCAGAGCGCCTAAACGCCTTTCACCGCCTGCCCTCCCTCGATGAGGGTGTGCTTATTGTGCCTATCACCACGCTCATGCACCGCACCCCTCCGACCCACTATGTGGCGGGTAACTCGCTAGTGCTGGCGATCGGCCAGGAGTTGGACACTGCAAGCTTCGCGCGCAATCTGAGCCTCAATGGTTACCGCGCGGTGGATACCGTTTATGAGCATGGTGAATATGCCATCCGTGGCTCGCTACTCGATATTTTCCCGATGGGCAGCCCGGTCCCCTACCGTATTGACCTGTTCGATGCAGAAATAGAGACCCTGCGCACGTTTGATCCTGAGACCCAGCGCACGGTCACCAAAGTGGACTCTGTCCGTTTACTACCTGCGCGGGAATTCCCGTTAAATGACGATGCCATTCATCGCTTTCAAATGAATTGGTATCGCCAGTTCGATGGCGACGCCGAGCTCTGCCCAACCTTCACCGAGATTAGCCAGGGTCGGGTGCCGGGCGGCGCAGAGTACTACCTACCCTTGTTTTTTGAGCAGTGCGGTAAAGTTTTCGATTACCTGCCCAATAACGCTGCCATTGTGACCTTAGGTGACCACTACCGAGCGGCTCAGCGATTCTGGGGTGAAATCAATGCCCGCCACGAAGAATATGGCATCGATCCACGACGCCCATTGCTGCCACCAGCGTCGGGCTTCGTACCGGTGGAGGAACTGTTTGCCGACCTCGGACGCTATTCAGTTCTGGAGCTGCGTGAAGAACCGAACGCGCCCGTTCATGCCCGAACAGCACTGCAATCCCCGCCTACACTGCAAAACGCGGTGGCTGGGGAGACAGCCATCCAACGGCTCGAGCATTTCATCAAAGACCACAAAGGGCCTATTTTACTCTGCGCTGAGAGTGCGGGGCGTCGAGAAATTCTGCTGGAGAGTCTCGCAAACCATCAGTTGGTTCCCACGCCAGTGGACAATTGGCATGATTTCGTCACCGGCAGCGCCGGTCTCGCCATCACCGTGGCGCCCGTCGATCGAGGCATCTACGCGGGGCCAGGCCAGGCTACGCTCATCGTTGAAAACCAACTCTTTGGCGAGCGGGTCGCACAGCGGCGACGCCGGCGTCGAACCGAAGAGGAGACCAATAGTGAAGCCATTATTCGCGACCTTACCGAGTTGCGCCCGGGGGTGCCGGTTGTTCATACAGAGCATGGGGTGGGTCGCTATTTAGGCTTACAGAGTCTCGAGATCGAGGGGGATCAAGCGGAATTCCTCGTCCTCGAGTACGCCGCCACAGACAAACTGTACGTGCCGGTCAGCTCGCTCCATCTGATATCCCGTTACACCGGTGCCGATCCCGATTCCGCCCCCCTGCACCGCTTGGGCTCCGAACAGTGGGATAAAGCCCGACGCAGTGCCAGCAAGCGCGCCTCGGATGTGGCGGCGCAGCTGCTCGAAGTGTACGCGCGACGTGAAGCCCGACAGGGGTTTCAGTGCACCCTAGACCTTGAACGCTGGGAGCAGTTCGCCGAGGGTTTCCCCTTCGAGGAGACACCCGATCAACTAGCCGCTATTGAAGCGGTGCGAGAGGACATGTGCTCGCCGCGGGTGATGGACCGTTTGGTGTGTGGCGATGTGGGTTTTGGCAAAACCGAAGTCGCCATGCGCGCGGCGTTTATCGCCGTGGAAAATGGCAAGCAAGTGGCGGTTTTGGTACCCACCACCCTATTGGCCCAACAGCACTACAACAGCTTCCGCGACCGATTTGCCAATTGGCAGGTAAAAGTCGATGTAGTGTCACGGTTCAAAACCGCCAAAGACGTCAGTCAAGTCGCAGAGCGGGTAGCGTCCGGCCAGGTCGACATACTCGTGGGCACGCACAAATTGCTGCAGAGCGACTTCGCCTTTGAGGATCTAGGCTTACTCATTATCGATGAAGAGCACCGCTTTGGGGTTAAACAAAAGGACGCTATCAAAGCGCTGCGGGCTGAAGTCGACATCATGACCATGACCGCAACACCGATTCCCCGCACCCTGAATATGGCCCTGGGCGGATTGCGCGACCTGTCGATCATTGCAACACCCCCTGCACGGCGCCTGTCGATCAAGACCTTCATTCGGGAGCATTCTATCGCCCTCGTCAAAGAGGCCATCCTGCGAGAGACCCTGCGCGGAGGACAGGTTTACTACCTGCACAACGAAGTCAAAACCATCAACGAAACAGCGCGTAAGTTAGGGGAGCTGGTGCCGGAGCTCTCAATTGCTGTGGCCCACGGACAGATGCGGGAAACCGAACTGGAGCGCATCATGTCCGACTTTTACCACCAGCGTCACCATATATTGGTGTGCAGCACCATTATTGAAACCGGCATCGATGTGCCTAACGCCAATACCATCATCATCGACCGGGCCGACAAATTTGGCCTTGCGCAGTTGCATCAGCTTCGAGGACGTGTCGGTCGATCCCATCACCAGGCTTACGCCTACCTGCTGTGCCCACCCCGCTCATCACTCACCACCGATGCAGAAAAGCGCCTTGAAGCCATTGAGGCCGCCGGGGAATTGGGTGCTGGCTACATGCTAGCTACCCACGATCTGGAAATACGCGGCGCAGGCGAGCTACTCGGTGACGAGCAATCGGGACAGATCCACAGTGTTGGCTTCAGCCTGTATCTGGACATGCTCCATAACGCGGTGGCAGCGCTGCGACGGGGTGAGATTCCCGATATCGACGCACCACTGGACAAGGGCACGGAAGTCAAACTCCATGTACCGGCCTTGATACCGGAGGACTACCTGCCCGATATCACCACGCGACTGGTGCTCTACAAGCGCATAGCAGCAGCGCAAACCCAAGAGGGTTGCGGGAAATACAGGTGGAGATGATCGATCGCTTTGGTCTACTGCCCGACCCCATCAAACACTTATTCACCCAGGCGAGTATTCGTGTTCAAGCACAGCGTTTGGGAATCGCAGAAATTGAGGCCACCGCCAGCGGTGGTAGTATCGAGTTCACCGACAAAACACGGGTAAACCCCTTGAGCATTGTCAAACTGATTCAGTCCGACCCGAGCAGTTACAGCCTGGCAGGCGCTAGCCGATTACGCTTTAAACGCGAACTGCCCGATTTGGCCGCCCGCAACACCTTCCTGGAATCGCTGCTGGAATCATTCAAGCGCGATGCGGAAATGGCGACCCCATGACGGACAGGCAATGCACCTTCAGCCTCACGTGGGTCCCGCGACGGTGTTTTGCATACTGGCGTGGGCTCGGTCTCGTCATGGCCATGACCTTCGCGCCAAACCTGCTGGCGCAATCACCTGCAGAGGGTCAAGATCAGGACCTGAACGAACCCTCGGGTTGGCTACAACTGGAACTTGCGGTACTCACAGATACCCGTCCGCAAACACTCGAGTCGGAATTTTGGCCACCCTACCCCGAGGTCAGCTACCCCGGTCGCTTCCGTTGGCTAGAGAATTTATCGGTGCTGGATGCGCTCAAAAGAGAATGGCCTGACGCCAGTATCGAGCACAGCGATATGGGCGCCATTACCCTTCGATTACCCGACCCCGACCAAGTCATCACCGAAGCGGTCAATGCGCAACGGGCGGCACAGGCTGCGGAAGCTGCGGACGCAATCGACGCATCAACCGATGCAGAGGGCATTGACCTCGATCCCCTCGCCATCGATGACCCCTCGCTCTCGGGTCCAGCTATCGATGATGTGGCCCTGTACACCGAGACTCCACATACCGTGTCCACTGATATTGACGGCACCGACCCGGTACAAGAGCCCGCAACCGAAGCGTCAACCCCTGAGCCTGTAGCGCCGCCGCCACTGCCCACCCCCTTCCGGTGGCGACAACCGGAACAACTCGCAGAGGGCCTGAATACTTACCTGAGAGCTACGCCCGATAGGTTGCGCCATCAAGCCGCTTGGCTGCAGCCGCCGCAAGCGGCCAACGTACCGATACTGCTCGATCTTAACGACGACAATGGCTGGCCTGAGTTACAGGGCTTTGTGCAGCTTAGACGGGGTCAAACCCTGCGCTTGGGTATTAATCTCTGGCTCAACACCCTGGCCAACTACTACCCCCAGAGCTTTTCCATGGCGCCGCCGCCCCCGGCGCCAACAGCTGTTAGCTGGCGCGCGGCAGAGGATGACCGGTTGCTGACCGAGGGGGAAGCAAGGCAACGCCAACAGCGACTTGTTCGCTTTCACAGTGCAATCGACGCCGGCGTTACCCCTATGAGTTTTGTCGATCAACGCCCCTACACTGACCCCGATCCATTACCAGAAGGCGCTAACGGCCCCGACCCTACATTGAATAACCCTTGGCCCTGGCGGCACGTTATTCACGTGGCAGACACGCGCACCCTGCCCGAGAACGCCGTTCGCTACTTCGACCACCCGGTTATTAAAGTGATTGCAACCTGGCGCGAATTAAACTGGGGCGAGCTTTACGCGCTGGGAGAAGCAGAGCGGGTAGCGGCTTGCGAGGCATCGACGGCGACCGAGCCCAAGTCTGTGGGCTCTACCCCCTCCCAATGCAATGTCCGGGTTGGGAATGCCACTTCTGCCCCGTGATCATCGATGATGGCCAAAATACGCAGCAACACATCCTCTTTGATGGCGTGGTATGCGACCCAATCGGTGGTTTTAGTGAAGGTGTACACGAAAAAATCCAGGCTTGAAGGCCCGCAACTGACAAAATTGACGATCAGGGTTCGATTGAGATCAATGGCCTCGTGTTGCCGTAACATCGCCCTTACCGCTTCCACGATCGATGCCATCTGCCCCGCATCGCTGTAGCGGATGCCGAAGGTCTCATAAATACGGCGATTATTCATACGTGACGGATTTTCGAGGGCCACGGTTGAGAACACCGCGTTAGGCACATACAGAGGGCGCTGGTCAAAGGTGCGTATTCGCGTCATGCGCCAGCCAATGTGTTCGACGGTACCCTCAATTTCACGATCGGGGGAGCGAATCCAGTCACCCACGGTAAACGGTCGATCCAGATAAATACTGAGACCCCCTAAAAAATTGGCGAGAACATCTTTGGCTGCAAAGCCGACAGCGATGCCACCAATGCCACCGAAGGCCAGCAAACCCGAGATCGACACCCCAGCCGACTGCATAATCATGATGGCAATGACCAGCCACAAGACAATACGCACCAAGCGTGCAGTGGCGGCAATGGTGGCCCGGTCATCGGAGTCCCGGGGGCCGCGATGCTCGGCAAGGAGTTCCGCCTCGACCTGCTCCGACAATCGATGCAAGATCCAGCCGACCAGCAATACTAATCCGGTATCCGCTAGCTGCCGCAAACCACTGCGCAGCGCCTCACTGCTGCCGGTGACACCCAAGGCCGCATACAGCAAGACAATCCACAGGGCGTACTGACTGGGTTTCGCCAGGGCCTGCGCCACAACATTATCCCAGGGACTTGCACTGGCGGCGGCTGAGCGTTGAAAGCGGTTTAACAACCGCTGAATGACAAAATGCCCCACGACCCCTACCAGACCCAGCACGAGCCAGGTTAACCACTGGGCATCAATGCCCGTGTGATCCGCAAGCGTATACAGATAGGCAAAGACAATGTCGGTATCGGTTTCCACGGTCAGTCCTCGGTTAGGTCGACCGGGATGCTACCCCAGAGCAACCTTTTAAGGCTATGTCGTCCCCTTCCNGTTGAGACCCCGGAAACAACTGTATAGACTTACAGCCTGTATNGATCAACAGCAAAAGGGCTGCCAATGATTAAGCTGACGGCACGGCAACAACAGGTGTTAGACGTTATCAAACACTGTATCGACGCCACGGGCTACCCACCAACCCGAGCTGATATTGCGCGGGAGCTGTCCTTCAAAAGCGCCAACGCCGCCGAAGAGCACCTGAAAGCGCTGGCGCGCAAAGGCGCCATCGAAATGATTCCCGGCGCGTCCCGAGGTATTCGGCTGGTTCAGGACACCCCTGCTCTCGGCTTGCCGATTGTGGGGCGGGTTGCAGCGGGTTCACCGGTGTTAGCCGAAGAGCACATTGAAGACCACTGCGAGCTACCACCTGGGTTTTTCTCACCCTCGGCCGACTATTTATTGCGCGTCACCGGCGACAGCATGATTAACGTTGGCATCTACGACAACGACCTGCTTGCAGTACATCGCACACCCGTGGCATCGGAGCGGCAAATTGTGGTGGCACGCATCGACGACGAGGTCACTGTTAAGCGGCTTCACCGGCCTGACAAGCATCGCGTTCTGTTGCTGGCGGAAAACGATGCTTATGCCCCCATCGAAGTCGACTTAAGCCAGCAGTCCTTCGCTATCGAGGGTATTAGCGTGGGTGTGATTCGACAGCAACTGTAGGCCCACACCCGAACGCGCTTCGTTTAATGCAGGGTACGCCCCGTGGGTACACCCTTTTGTTCTACGTCCACTTCGACTTTGGCCATTTCGGCAAGCTGCGCCGCCGCCTGAATACCGGCCTGAATCATGGCCTTGGCCACCTCTAGGTTATGTTCCATCAGGTAGGCGCTGGTTTCTTCTGAAAACTGGATGCTGACTAGAGGTTCACCGTCGTCGTCATCGGCGCGCTGGAGCACGATCTCTCCGTCACCCAGGTCGACTATTTCCAATAAAGCGGTGGACATGCGGTCTCCTCGCGTTTGATGCCTGTGGTTTCACTGTAACAGGGGGGGCATTGAGGTGCCAGTCAAATGCCCTTTGGGGTCAATATTCGTCCAGAGAATCACCCATACGATCGAACAAGCGTTCAAAGGTATCGGCCCACTCCTGATAATCCGTGATATTGGGATAAACCCCAGCGGATGCAAGTACAGGGCCTTTAGGTCGCTTCGGTAGGCCCTGGGGTAGTGGTGCTTGTAACCGAGCCAGCCAGCCGTTGGCTTCAAGACCCTCGTACTCGAGAACTTCCCCCGGCACCGCGATACCCGGACCGGCCTTGGGCAGGTCGGCGACTCGGTGTGGGGGCTGCTCGGGCAGCTGGGTGACACGCATCATAGCGAGCAGGAACCAGCCGTAGGCATCCAGCAAGTGCCCCCTGACGGCGGGTGCAAAGGCCGCATCGATAGCGCCAGTGACACAATCCTTACGCCCTAGATCCCGCTGCCACGCCTCGAGCAGCAGGCGCGCCATGTACAAGGCGTGGTTAGCCAAGCCACGCGCGTTAGTCATCAGCGGTCTTCGATCGCGCTTTGGCTTTAGCCTTGGCGGGTGCCTTCTTACGAGCCGGCGCTTTTTTCTTGGCGGCGGGCTTTTTAGCTTGGGCCTTGGCGCTGCCAGAACTCACCCAAGCACCGCCGTCAAAGAAGCTTCGCCAACCGGTGGCTTTGCCATCGACTTCGGTCATCACGTACTGCTCTTTGGTCTTTCGGCTGTAGCGAATTTGACTCCGATTACCCGCGTCATCGACCGTCGGTGCGTCGAATAAAAAGTGGTATTTAGGATCAATTTCCCCCTGGTGAGGCAGCAACTCGTCAACAAAAGGCGGTCGCGTCTCCCGGTTTTTGGGGAACTGACTGGCGGCCAAGAACAGACCGGAGGCGCCATCTCGCAATACGTAATGGTCATCAACTTTAGCGCATGGCAACTCGGGCATGGGTACCGGGTCCATTTTCGGTGGCGCGGCTTCACCGTTACGCAACAGTTTGCGGGTGTTTTTGCACTCGCTATTGCTGCAGCCGAAATATTTACCGAAACGACCGGACTTCAGTTGCATGTCGGCGCCACATTTGTCGCACTCGATAACAGGTCCGTCGTACCCCTTAATGCGGAACTGCCCCTGTTCCACTTCATAGCCGGCGCAGTCAGGATTGTTGCCGCAAACGTGGAGCTTGCGTGACTCATCGATGAGATAGCTGTCCATGGCGGCGTTACAGAGACCACAGCGTCGCTTCGACAACAGNAACCGGGACTCNGCTTCATCNTCGGCGTCGGCACTGATTGCCTCGTCACCTGGAATCAGATTGACCGTCTGCTTGCAGCGTTCTTTAGGCGGTAGGCTATAGCCCGAGCAACCCAAAAAGACGCCGGTGCTGGCGGTACGAATTTGCATAGGGCGACCACATTGGTCACAGGGAATACCGGTGGGTGTTGGATCGTTTGCCTGCATGCCCACCGGCTCGGGCTGTTCCGCCGCATCGAGCTTATCGCGAAACTCGCTGTAGAAACGGTTTAATAGCGCCTTCCAATCAAGGGCGCCCTCGGCCACCTGATCCAGATGCTGCTCCATATCAGCCGTAAACCCGTAGTCCAATAGGTCGCTAAAGGTTTTTTGTAATCGCTGGGTAACAATGTCACCCATTTTTTCAGCGTAGAAGCGTCGATTCTCNAGCCGGACATAGCCCCGATCNTGGATAGTGGAAATAATGGCGGCATAGGTAGATGGCCGCCCAATGCCACGTTTTTCCAGCTCCCTNACCAAACTGGCCTCACCGTAGCGCGAAGGTGGTTTGGTGAAGTGTTGGCGCGGATCAAGCGCCTTCAATGTCAGTGCCTGCCCCTCCTGCANGGGGGGTAGCTCGGCATCATCGCCCTTGCGGGCCACTGGCGACTGTATGCGTGTAAAACCATCAAACTCGACGACCCGCCCGCGGGCAGTCATCTCGTAACCCGCNGCCGTCACCGTCACGGTGGTCGATAAATAGCGAGCCGGGGTCATTTGGCAGGCGACAAACTGTCGCCAAATAAGCTCGTACAAGCGCTCAGCGTCACGCTCCATACCCGAGAGCTGTTGCTGGGAAATGTTGACGTCCGAGGGTCTGATAGCCTCATGTGCTTCCTGCGCCCCCTCCTTCGATGAATAGCGCACCGGCTCCGACGGTAAATAGGCCGGCGGCAAATGTTTGCCGATGTATTGTCGGCAAGCCTGAATAGCGTCCTCACTCAAGTTGGTTGAGTCGGTCCGCATGTAGGTGATGTAACCGGCCTCATAAAGGCGTTGGGCCATCGTCATGGTTTTCTTCACACTGAAGCCCAAGCGGGTACTGGCGGCCTGCTGCAAAGTGGAGGTAATAAACGGTGCACTGGGCTTCGATGAGGTCTTTCGGGCTTCTAAGCCGGTGACCGTGTAACTGGCAGGTTCAAGGGCAGCTACCGCCGCCTGAGCCTGTGCCTGGGTGGTCGGCTCAAATTTTTCACCGTTAAAACGTTTTACTTCAAAGTTGATGGGATCGGCGGCTTGGGGTTGCAGCGACGCGTGCACTTCCCAATATTCCTCCGGCACGAACGCCCTGATCTCTCGCTCACGCTCGACAATCAGTCGCACGGCCACGGACTGCACGCGACCGGCTGACAAACCGCGAGCGATTTTTGCCCACAGCAGCGGTGACACTTCGAAACCCACCACCCGATCGAGGAAGCGACGGGCCTGCTGTGCGTTAACGCGATTAGTATCCAGGTGGGATGGCTGCTGAAACGCCGCTTGGATGGCCTTTTTCGTGATCTCATTAAACACCACCCGCTGATAGCGAGCATCATCGCCACCGATGGCCTCTTTCAAATGCCAAGCAATGGCCTCACCCTCGCGGTCAAGGTCGGTTGCCAGATAGATGGCGTCTGACTTCTCGGCCAATTTACGCAGCTCTGCGACCACCTTTTCTTTACCCGGCAGAATCTCATAGCGGGCTTGCCAGTCGTGATCGGGATCGACACCCATGCGCCGCACCAATTGCTCCCGTTTCTTGCGGGCCTGGTAGCGCTGTTTCTCGTCGGGGGCCATCTTTCGCGTAATCGCGGCCTGCGCTGCGCGCTCTTTAGGATCGGTCGCCGTACTGCCACCGGACGTTGGCA
>PR_CR_10_Liq_1_inCRDRAFT_1001854_pt1 | contig 11371 bp, 9 predicted proteins | sample PRCRCaboRojoPR_3_FD_10241 | JGI IMG/M metagenome (IMG submission 10241) | reverse complement strand
TGGCGGCGCGCCGTCGGATCAAGCGCAGACGTCAAGCACCGCCGCCGGCACCGGGCCGGATCCCGCCGCCATGCGCGAGCTCGAGCGCGTGCGCGGCATCGGTCCGCGCTATGCAGCGCTGCTGGTCGCCGGCGGCGTGCGCAGCCTGGGCGACCTGGCCCGGGCAGACCCGACAGCACTCAGGGAGATCCTCGGCGCCTCCGCTGCCGCGCCGATGGCGGCACCAGCGCGGTGGATCGCGCAGGCCCGAGAGCTGACCAAGACAGGGCGCTGAACGGGGCCGGATCGATCACCGCACGGGACCGGGACCGCGATCATCCCCGCGCATCAGTCGTCGGCAGTGTCCGAGCCGATCCGGGGCTCCGGCAGGAAATCCGGGGCGAGCACCTGCGCAAGGCTGTAGGGGCAGGCATCCGGCAACGCGACCTCTTCTCCGTATGCGGCGAGGGAGCAATCCGCGATTCGGCGCGCCTGCGGCCAGGCCTTGCGATAGAGCTCATCGGCATGGTGCGCAAGGCTCGGGGTGTCTTCGATTCGGCTCTCCGCCTGAGCCCGCAGCTCCATCACCTCCTCCGTCCACTTTGGGCGTGGCTCGCGTGCCGGCAAAAAGTCCAGCTTCAGCAAATGGACGAGGATCATCCGGATCAGCGACTGCAGCCCGACCTTCTGCTCACGGCCCATGTCTTCGACCTCCTCCAACAGATGGTCGACGTCGAGCTCGGCCAGGCGCCCGGCACGCAACAGGTCGGCCTGCTGTTCGGTCCAGCGCAGGAAATCCTCGTCGTGCATGGATGCGCTCATGATGGCTCCGGTGCGGTTGAGGGACGGACAGGCTCGCGGTTGCGTCCTAAGCCCGGACGCCGGCCAGCCTTTCCCTGGAGCGCCGTGCCGCAGTGAGCTGCAGTGTTCCCCGCATCCGTGGCGACGGCGGCCCGCGAGACCGCACTGGATCAGGTTACCACGCGCCCGGTGGCCGAAACGCTGAAGGACGCCGTCCAGGTCTGTGCACGCAACACGCGAGCGAGTTGGCAGCCATCCAATTCGGTGGAGAGCCATCGGCTGTTCGTTTAGGGAAGCGCTGATTTATCAGTGCTTCCCGTGCGGCGCGGTATGCCCCGCCATTGTCAGCAACGTCAGCCGCTTAGGATGAAGCGAAGCGGAAACCGCGTTTTCGCTTCGGGTGCTGAAAATGGGCAGGAAGCCCATTTTTAAGCGTCTCCTTAAGGGGTTGGTGCCGGGCGCCCCGAGCGGGGGTGGGCGCCGAGAGGAGCTCGGACGGAGACTGTACCCGCTCGCCCGGCCTTGGGTGCGCTGACCTGCTGTGGCGCGACCTCGTATTGGACGGCTTCGTGCGGCATGCGTGGCAACGCCGGCGCGCCACCAACAGGCCGCCACAACCGCAACTGGGGCGCAGTCGCGCAGGATATGCAGCGTTCGCATCTCCGTCAGGGCGTGCGGCTCGGGTCGCGCCGAAGCGCCATGCGCTCCACCTGACACCGTCCGCCGCCTCAAGCCTCTGCCGACGGCAACGCCCGACGAGGTCCATAACGACGGGCTGGAGTCTTCGGCGGAGTCCGGTCAGCCCGCAACGGTGCCGGCGAAACGTGATGCCAACGCAGCGTCCGGGCGTCGAAAACCGCTGCTCTACCCGCTGAACAGCTTCGCAGCGACAACGCATGTTTTAGCGGCGACAAGGCTCCGCCACGACAATAACGACGTGATCGGAGACACTTGTCCCGTCGCCAACGCACGCCCCGAGCATCGAGCCAAAGTCCGCACCGAGACCCCCGTTGCCACTGCGGGACGGCTCGGCAAAGAGACTGACGACGCGGCGGCGTGGATCGCAGGCAACCTTCATCCGATGCACTGGCAATCACCCGTCACCGCTGCTGAACTACCCGCTCCCGTTCAGTGAGGAGGATAAACGTGGAAAACTCAATCTATACACTCGGGATCAACTGTGTCTACCATGAATCCTCGGCATGTCTTCTGAAGAACGGGGTAATGGTCGCCGCCGTCGAGGAAGAGCGTTTCAACCGCGTCAAGCATGCCAAACCCGCCAGAGTGGACAACCCTGACGTCCTGCCGGAATCGGCGATTGCATTCTGTCTCGACCAGGCGGGGCTCCGGAGCCTCGCGCAGGTGGACTACGTCGGCTGTTCCATTCAGCCCGAGGCGCGGCTGCGCAAGAATACGCGTTATGTACACGCCTATGACATCCCAGACGGCAGCTACGGCGCGCCGGAGGGCGAGCAGGTTCTGTACGACAAAACCTTGAACATCGAGCGCCAGTTGCGTGCGCGCGGATTCTCGGGTCGCTTCTTTTATCTCGATCACCACGATTGCCACGCCGCCAGTGCCTTTTACCCGTCGGGCTATGAATCAGCTGCGGTGGCCGTGGTCGACGGCATCAGCGAATTCTCATCGGTCACCTTGTATGACGGGGAAGGGTGCGACCTGACGCCCCTCGCCGCGCTCGACTATCCGAACTCGCTGGGGTTCCTGTGGGAGAAGCTGTCAGCCTTCATCGGCTTTGACATCTATGACGCCGCGAAGGCGATGGGGCTGTCGTCGTATGGCAACAGGGGTGTCTACGACGCACAGATGGCCCGCTTGATCCAAGTACGTGACGACGGCTTCTTCGACGTTGACGACGCGTTGCTGCGCTTACGGGATGAATCCGACTTCACAACACTCGAGCAGGTCTTTGGTGTTGCCAGACGAGAGACCCCCGTGCGCGAAGTCAACCCCAAAACCCAGTGCTACGCCGACATTGCTTTGGCCGCGCAGCTCATCACTGAGGATATCTTCCTGAAACTGGCGCAAACGCTCAAAACGCGCACCGGTCGCGAGCGTCTCTGCATGGCAGGTGGTGTGGCGCTGAACTGCGTGGCGAACGGTTATGTCGCCACCGCGGGCATATTCGAGAACGTCTACGTCCCCCCCGCCGCGAACGACGCCGGAACCGCGATCGGCGCCGCCCATCTGATCTGGCGGCGCGAGCTGGGCCGTCCCTCCGCCGGGCCGATGAAGAGCCCCTATCTCGGCCCAGCCTACGGCGACGACGCCATCCGCGCTGCCCTGGAGAACGCCGGTTTACGCTACTCGCGAAGCTCGGACGCGGTGGCCGATACCGCCCGCCACCTCGCCGACGGTGCCATCGTCGCCTGGTTCCAAGGCCGCATGGAAATTGGACCCAGGGCGCTCGGCGCACGCTCGCTGCTGGCCGATCCGCGCGACGCGGGCATCGCCAAGGTGATGAACGTCAAGGTCAAGCACCGCGAAATCTTCCGCCCCTTCTGCCCGAGTGTGCTCGCAGAGCGTGCGACCGACTGGTTCGAGCTGCCGGCGCCCATGCCGGAGGTGGCTGATTACATGGTCGGCGCCTTCCCGGCGCGAGAAGACAAAAAGGAACGCATGCCTGCCGTGGTGCATTTCGACGGCACCTGCCGTATCCAGGCAGTCCATGCCCACTCGAATCCGCGCTTCCACGAATTGCTGGCCGAGTTCGAGAAGCTGACCGGGGTGCCGGTGCTGCTCAATACCTCGTTCAACGACCAGGAGCCGATCGTTTGCTCGCCGGAGGATGCGATCCATACCTTCCTGAATACTCGTATCGATTACTTGGTGATGGGCGACTTCATCGTCGACCGCGCTCGAATGTCCGCAACGCAGACAGAGGCTGCTCATAACCAAGTGGTTCCGGTCCGATGATACCGTCCCTCGAAACACTGATCGCAAACCATCGGCTCAGCCAGGTTCATGGGCTTCGGGTCCTGACCGATTGCGTCGATTATCCAGATGTGGATCAGGTCTTTCCGATGTATCCGGAACAGCCCTTCTTTCTCGAAGAGCTTGCAAAAATCGGCGGTGCCGCCGGGGCCGAGGTGCTGGAGATCGGTCTGGGCTCCGGGGTGCTCTCTATCGGCGCGCTCAAGACTGGGGCCAAGCGGGTGACAGCACTGGAGATCAACCCACGCGCAAAGCTCTTCGCCGGGTTCAACGCTCTGATCAACGGCGTAACGCAAGGGTTGGCGATCATCGATGGCGACCGCGAGGACCTGTGGAGGCCCGTGCGGGGCCGTCGGTTCGATCTCGTCATATCCAATCCCCCTTTCATGCCTTCGCCACCAGGCCAGGAGCACTATTTCCACTCCGGCGGTGGCGATCTTCTGGGGATGGATTTTCTTGACACGATCTGTCGAGAGCTGGACGCCCATCTGATGCCCAACGGCAAGGCGCTGATCGTCACCGCCGCGCCGGGAGATGATCGGCTCCCGACCGCCTTCATCGATGTGATCGAGCGCCGCTTGAGCGGGGGCGCACGGTTGATCGTCGATCCGATCAAATTCTCCTTCGATGTCGTCAAGCATCACACGCCCGACGGGGTAGCGGACGCGACCATGCGTCACTTGGGCGGGCAGCTGAAGCAGAGGGGCCTGACCCATGAGCATCTCTGCGTACTGCATTACGAAAAGACCGGCTCCGGTCTGACCGTCGAGCAATCAGAGCCCCATGCAGCCTGGGACGAGCCACTGCCCGCATGACATCCAGCCCTCATGCGCCCCAAGAGCGCGCCCCGCTTCTGGAGACGATGCTCGACTATCGCCGCCGAAATCCGGTTCGGCTGCACTTTCCCATGCACAAAGCGGGAGGCTTCTTCGCCGAGTCGCTCAAGCCCTTGTTCGGCGCTGAACTGCTGGCGATGGACCTGCCCTCCATGCCGGGCTATACGGACAACCTGTTCCACTCGAAAGGGGCGCTCAAGGAGGCCCAGGCCCTGGCAGCCGATCTGTTCGGGGCGGGGCATTCGCGGTTTCTGGTCAATGGCTCCAGCATCGGCAATCTGGCGGCGATCATGGCGGCCGCAGGGCCGGGCGACGCGATCCTGACACCGCGCAACCTGCACCGTTCGGCCGCTTCGGCCCTGACCCTCTGCGGCGCCAGGCCCGTTTATCTGCCGACCCGGCGCCACCCGGCCCACGACGCGCTGTCGCCAGGCGTGGCGGCGGTGCGTACCGCGTTTGACGAGAACCCCGACATCGCCGCGCTGTTACTGACCCGGCCGAACTACTATGGCTTGGCCGGCGACGTGCGCGAGGTGATCGCCTTTTGCCACGCGCGCGGCTGCCCCGTGATCGTCGACGAGGCGCACGGTGCCCACCTGCGGTTTCTGCCGCAAACACCGATCACCCCAGCCCTGGACTTGGGCGCGGACGTGGTCGTGCAGAGCTGGCACAAGACCGTCGGTGCGCTCACCGGCGCCGCGGTGCTGCATGTGGGGCGTGCGTCGCTGATTGACATCGACGCGATCCAGTTGGCCCTCAATACCCTGCAGAGCACGAGCCCGAGCAACCTGCTGCTGGTCTCGATCGACGAGACCCGGCGCATGCTCTGGCGCGATGGTGCCCCCGCTTTCGGCGCCGCCGTTGAGCAGGCCGAAGCCCTGCGCGCGCGCCTCCGGCGGCTGGATGGCGTTTCGGCGCGCCTGCTCGACCCGGCCCTGGCCGCCGAGGGCTATACCGCCGATCCATTGCGTTTGGTGATCAACTGCGATGGCTTGAAGGTGTCAGGGTTCGCCTGCGCCGAATTCCTCAATCGCGCCTGCGACATCGCCTGGGAGATGTGTGACGCCCGCAACATCGTCTTCATCGTCGGGCCACAGGACACCGGCGCCGATTACGATGCCCTAGTCGAGGCGCTGGCGCGGCTGGTCGTCGAGGCCCCGGCACTGCGCCCCGACCCCAGATTCGAATCCACCCGCCGCGAAGCGCCCTTGCCGGATCTGGCCATGCTTCCGCGCAACGCGGCTTTCGCCCGCAAGCGCCGTGTTCCATTGGAGCAGGCGGCGGGGGGTATCTGCGCGGAAATGGTCATGGCGTATCCGCCCGGCAATCCCCTGCTCACCCCCGGCGAAGCCGTCAGCGCGGAAATCCTCGAGCACGCCCGCAATCTGCGCGACGGCGGGGCCCAGATCATGGCCTTGGACCCGTCCCTGGAGACACTCCTGGTTGTGGATGGGTCCACGACTGATTTATCCGGCCGAACGCAGCCCCCGCTGCATAGGTTCCCTTAGTGCCAAGCTGCCATCCGCAACCAGCCTGACACTGTCAATCCATCAGCGGAGAAGCCCGCAATGAAGCTCAATATTGCCGTTGGCGCCCAGTGGGGAGACGAAGGAAAAGGAAAGATCAACCTCCATCTCGCCCAAGGCGCGGATATCTGCATGCGTTGCGGAGGTGGTTCCAACGCCGAATGCTCCGTCTACCATGAGGGTAAGGAATTTCATTTCCGAATGTTGCCCGCCGGCATGGTACGAGGCAGAATCGGATTGATCGGTGACGGCGTTCTGATTCGCTGCGACCGACTGATGAAGGATGTGCAAGCCCTGGAAGCGCATTTCGGAGACCTGTCCGATCACCTGATTATCAGCGGGAACGCCCATGTCGTCATGCCCGACCATGTCCGGTTGGACGGGCGCAACAACGATACCGGCAAGACCGAGACGATTCGCGAGGGCGTCGGACCCGCCGTCGCTGATCGCGCTCATCGCATCGGCGTCACCGTCGATCAGTTCATCGCCGCCGACGGAGAGCTTGCGCATTATGAGCCGTGGGAAGACCGGGCAGCCTATGTCGCGCTTCTGAAGAAGTACCGAGGCAATATCAAAGAGTATCTCGCCGGGGTTCGCAACAGCGACGTCACCGTGATGATCCAAGGCTCGCAGGCTTTGATGCTTGACGCCATTCATGGGGTTTATCCCGCGGTGACATCAACGAACACGACGACCACAGGCATGTTGTACGGCGCCGGTTTGCCATACTCCGCGGTAACGCGGAACATCGGAATCTGCAAGGCGTTTCCGACGCGGTTTGACGACACCGGGCCCCTGCCGACGGAGATCCCAAGCCCGGAGCAGGAACGCATCCGCGGGCTGGCGAATGAGTTCTGCCACGTGCCCATCAAGGCATTGCGTGTCGGCTATCAAGATCTCGTGGCGTTGCGATATTCCCACGAGATCAACGACTACTCGGAGCTCTGCCTGAACAAGATCGACGTGATGACCGGCCTGGATCGCATTCCCATTTGCGTCGGCTATGAGCGCGATGGCCGGGTTTACGAGGCGTTCTATGATTGGCACACCATTGCCGACAGACCGGTCACGCCAGTCTACGAGTATCTCCCCGGCTGGACTGAGGATATTCGCGGCGCGCAAACGTTTACTGCACTGCCGCGAAACGCCCGGAATTACATTTCCTTCATCGAGGAGACTGTCGGCGTACCGATACGGATCATCGGCACCGGGCCTGCCGATCACGAGATGATCGTGCGCTAGCGGGTGGATCTCGATGCCGATGCCGATGTTGCTGCCCCTCGGCTTGAGTGCGGCAGCCGTCTATGTCTTCGCCAAAAGCGGCACGCGCAGGTCCTCGGCCGCCAAGCTGCGGTCGATCGCCAACGCGCCCGCCAGGCCCCCAGCGACCGCCGGGGCGGGCGCGACGGCGTTGGACCGGGTCCTTCGCCGCTTGGATGCCGGAGTGCAGCACGGCTTTCAAGCCTATTTCGATCCCATGCTCGTCGGCGGTGCCCGGGCGCGGGAGATGGCGAAGCTGGACCGGACCCGCACGCCCTCCCCGCAGGAACAAGCCGTGAATCGCAACCTTGCGGCGAGCGGCGCGGTTTTCGGCCTGGCCGTCGTGAAAGCCGCGACGGCCGCGCCGCTGGCACCGGTGATCCTGGCCGGGGCCGCTTGGCAGATGGCGCCGATTTTCCGTGAAGGCTGGCGCATCGCCCGCGACGAGCGGCGCTTCAGCCTGTTCCATCTGTTCTCGGCCTATGTATCCGCGCTCTGGCTGAGCGGCGTCTACGTGGTCGGCGGGCTCGGGTTAATCTTCTTCCACGGCGTCAGCAAGTTCGAATACCTCACCAAGAGCGCGGCCCGGGACAGCCTGACCAATCTGATGAAGGACGCCCCCGCCACGGTCTGGATTGTGACGGGGGAAGTGGAGCTGGCAGTGCCCTTTGATCGCGTTGTCCCCGGAGATGTGGCGGTGGTGCGCAGCGGACAGACCATCCCGGTGGACGGGGTGGTGGTCATGGGCGAGGGCATGGCTGACCAGCACCGCCTGACTGGCGAATCGCAGCCGGTGGAGCGTGAGCTGGGCGACCCGGTGCTGGCCGGCTCGCTGCTGCTGAGCGGAACACTGCGTGTGCGTGTGACCCAGGCCGGCAGCGATACGGTCGCCGCCAAGATCCAACGGGTGCTGGAGAAGACCCTGGATCAGGACGAGCAGCGCATGGGGGACCAGTTCATCGCGCTGGAGCATACCCGCTGGCCGACGCTCGCCGGTGGTGCTGTCGGCTGGCTTGTGGGCGGGCCGATTACCGGCCTGGCGGTGCTGGGCTGCAACTACATGCCGAATCTGATTCCGCTGCGCTCGATCACGTTGCTCAACTGGCTGCGGGGTGGCGCGGAGCGCGGCATTCTGGTCAAGGACGGTGCCGCGTTGGAACGGCTTCCCGAGGTCAGCACGCTGGTCTTTGACAAGACAGGCACCTTGACCCTGGAGGCGCTCAGCGTCGCCGCGATCCACTGCCACACGGGCATCGATGTCAACGAGGCACTGCGCAGCGCGGCCCTGGCAGAGGCCAGTCAGACTCACCCCATCGCCAAGGCCATTCTCGCCGAAGCCGAGACCCGGGGGCTGGCGGTGGATGCCATCGACGAGGTCGCGCTGCGCGTGGGCATGGGCGTGGAGGCCGAGCACGAAGGGCGCACCATCCAAGTGGGCGGCGCTCGCTACATGGCGGCCTGCGGCGTCGAGGTCTCCGCTGAGCTGCGCGGCCATGAGGATCAGGCGAAAGCGGCTGGCCGCGCCGTGGTCTTCGTTGCGGTCGACGGCGCCGCGCTCGCCGTCATCGAGCTGGCCGCAACCCTACGCCCCGGCGTCCCAGAGCTGATCGCCGACATCAAATCGCGCGGCGTCAAGCTCCGGATCATGTCCGGCGATCAGGAGGCCCCTACCCGCGCCCTGGCCGACGCCCTGGGGATCGACGGCTTTGACGCCAACCTGCTCCCTGAGCAAAAGGCCGAGGCGATCGAGCGCCTTCAGGCGCAGGGCGAAACCGTCTGCTTTATCGGCGATGGGATCAACGACGCCGTGGCCTTGCGGGGCGCAGACGTGTCGATTTCTCTGGCCGGGGCAACCACCGTCGCCACCGACTGCGCCGATATCGTGCTGATGCGCGGCGATCTGGCCGATCTAACGGTCGTCTTCGACCTGGCGGACGGCTTCAAGTCTCGCATGGCCGACAATCACTCCCTCTCACGGGTATTCAGCATTTCAGCCGGCGCCATGACGATACTGCTGCCATTCAAGTTCCTGACCGTCGAGCTGATGTGGCTGGGGCAGGCGACCATGGGGCTGTTGGTCGCGCTCAAGGCGACGACCGTCGAGCAGGCTCCCAAAAGGCTGCGCGCCCGTCGCGCCCCCGCGAAGGCTTAAGGAGACACGGATTTATTGGACATCCCGCCCAAAAATCGGACGGAACCGACCCTGGCCTCAAACAGGGGCGGTTTCCCCAGCTCCTTCATTTTCAGCGCCCCGTTCCGAACAAGGCGTCGCCGGCAATGGCGGGGGCACCCTGCCCCGCACGGGAAGCACTGATAAGTCAGCGCTTCCCTAACGCAAAGGGTGCGGTTGAGGCGATGCCGGTCACACGTCTTCGCGTGCCATCCAACGCTTGAACTCCGGCGGCTCGAAGACGGCCATCCGATCGAGCAGCGCCGCCGGGTCCTTGTCGACCAGCAGCAGCTCCCGGTGCACTGCCTTGAGAAAGCCGTTGTCCACCATGGTATCGATGAATGCCAGGAAGTGGTCATAATAGCCGCCGGCGTTGATCAGCCCACAGGGCTTTTTGTGTACGCCCAGCTGAGCCCAGGTAAGGGCCTCGCAGGTTTCCTCCAGAGTGCCGATGCCGCCGGGCAGCGCGATGAAGCCGCAGGAGAGCGTCTCCATCAACGCCTTCCTCTCGTGCATGGAGCCGACAATGCGCAGTTCCTGAAGATCGTGGTGGGCGATCTCGCGGGCGGCCAGCTTCTCAGGGATCACTCCGATCACCCGACCGCCGTTCTCCAGCACCGTGTCGGCCAAAATACCCATCAGCCCGACCTGACCGCCGCCGTAGACCAGCTCGACCTCGCGGCGTGCCAGTTCCTCACCCATGGCCCGGGCTGTTTCGGCGAAGATGGCCTGGCGACCTTCATAGCCGCCGGTGTAGACGCAGACGCGTTTCATTGACAGATTCCTCAATTACGGCAGACGCTTGTAAACGCCGCCTTGATCAGCGCTTCGGCGATGTGGCGAAGCGATCACCGGCTGGAGCTTCGCGCGACGCCGTCGCTTGCCAAGCAAGGCACCGGGGGCCAGGGACAAACTGAGCGGATGCGCCAGGACGAAGGCATTGGCGGCGGAACCAACGCCGGCAAGGAAGCCGGGCTCCACAGTGGAGAGGGCTTGGGTTGCTGTCATTCATGTCCTCAAAGCAACTGAATAAGAGCTTACGGCGGCCGGCGTCGGGTCAGAACGCCGCCACCAGATTGACGCTGGTGAAGGTGTCGGTGCTGTCCACACCGGGCGGCGTGAAGCTGTTGTTGAGCACGGTGTAGCTCAGGCTCAGCGCCAGATTATTGGTCATCGACACCTGTAACGCCGTGATGGACTCGGTGAAGGTGTTGTCGGACCCCGACATGACCGAGAGGTCCTGCCGGAAACTCGTGTTGTCGGTGAGCTGCAGGCTGTAATTGAGCGCCCCGCGCACCACGGGCTCGTCCGAGTCGGGCGTGTCGTCCGTGAACTGCGTCATGCGATAACCGCCGCCCAGCTGTACCGTCAGGGCCTGGCGCTCGGTGTCGATCAGCGCATGACCCAGGCCGACGGTGGCCGAATAGCGCGATTCGATGTTCGAGAATGGGTCGCGGTCATAGCCCAGAAAGCCGAAGGCGAAGGTGCGTCGGCTGAAGAAGTATTCGGGCTTGTAGCCGGCGGCGTATCGCTCGGTGGTGGTCTCGCCGTCGGTGTCGGCAAACCGCACCTCACCGCCCAGGAAGTGCCGCCACGGAAAGGCCGTGTAGCTGATGAGCACGTTGGCGTTGACGTTGTTGGTGTCGCTGTTGCCGCTGGAGGCCGCATAGCCGAGCTGGGCCTCGCCGGCCCAGTTCGGCGCCGCGCCCGGCGTCGGCAGATCGCGCAGCGTGAAGAGCTTCTTTGCCGACTCGTTACCGCTCGCGTCGGCGCCCACCGATTCACCGCCCGTCACCGGCGGGGGCGGCGCCGGCTGCGCAGCGGCGAGCGCAGGCGCGCCGACGACG
>PR_CR_10_Liq_1_inCRDRAFT_1001853_pt1 | contig 11391 bp, 10 predicted proteins | sample PRCRCaboRojoPR_3_FD_10241 | JGI IMG/M metagenome (IMG submission 10241) | reverse complement strand
TGTAAACAACACAACAAAGCCAAGAGCAAACAACATTGGCGTTTCAAATGTCATTGATCCTTGCCACATTGTGCTGACCCAGTTAAAGATTTTAATACCTGTGGGAACAGCAATTACCATTGTAGCGTACATAAAGAACAAAGCCGCGCCAAGTGGCATGCCTACTGTGAACATATGATGCGCCCACACGATGAAAGACAAGAACGCGATTGATGCTGTTGCATACACCATTGACGTATAGCCAAACAATTTTTTGCGTGAGAATGTTGGAATAATTTCACTAACAATGCCAAACGCTGGTAGTATCATAATATACACTTCTGGATGCCCAAAGAACCAAAAGATATGCTGATACAACACAGGATCACCTCCACCTGCGGCGTTAAAAAAGCTGGTGCCAAAAAATCTATCTGTGAGCAACATAGTAACAGCGCCAGCTAACACGGGCATCACAGCAATCAACAAGAACGCTGTAATAAGCCAAGTCCACACAAACATTGGCATTCTTAACAGTGTCATGCCGGGTGCTCGCATGTTCAAAATAGTAGCAATGATATTGATAGCACCCATGATAGAAGAAATGCCCATCAAGTGAATAGCAAGAATTACAAATGCCAAGCTGTTACCACCTTGAAGCGACAGCGGCGGATAAAGAGTCCAACCAGAAGCAGGACCTCCCGAAGGCATAAACAGTGTGGCTAACAACAATGTAAAAGCAAAAGGCATAATCCAAAACGACCAGTTGTTCATGCGAGGCAGAGCCATATCTGGAGCACCAATCATCAGTGGCACCATCCAGTTTGCTAGCCCCACAAATGCTGGCATCACTGCCCCAAAAATCATTACTAGAGCATGCATAGTGGTCATTTGATTGAAAAACTCAGGATTGACTAGATGTAAGCCGGGGGCGAATAATTCGGCTCTGATCACCAAAGCCATTGCTCCACCGATCAAAAACATCGCCAGAGAGAAAATCAGATAAAGCGTTCCAATTTCTTTGTGATTAGTTGAAAACAGCCATCGTGCCAAGCCACTGGGCTGATGTGCGTGATTGTCTAGTGTTGTGTCAGTCATTGTGTTATACCTTTCTGTTGTGTTACCCATTCATTGTATTCTTGTTTGCTTACTGCTTCAACTACGATGGGCATAAATCCATGATCTTTGCCACATAGTTCNGCACATTGTCCTCGATATGTGCCTTCTTNTTCAATNANNGTCCATGCTTCATTTACCATGCCTGGAATAGCGTCTCGCTTCCAACCCAAGTCTGGAACCCACCAAGAGTGGATCACATCGTCGGCAGTAAGCAAAAATCTGATCTTTGTATCAACTGGTACCACCAGAGGATTGTCTACCTCCAGCAGATAATTTTCAACTTGTTGAGGTTTGAGAGTTGAACCTATTTGTCGAGCACGGTTGCTATCACGATCTAAAGCAGAATAAAAACTTATCTCGTCTTCTAAGTAATCATATTTCCATAACCATTGATACCCCGTGACTTTGATGTTCATTTCTGCGTCACCAGTTTTTTCCATGTCAATCAGCACTTGCGTGGCAGGTATAGCAATAACAATAAGAATCACGATTGGTATCGCAGTCCAAATGATCTCTGCTGTGGTAGAATGTGAAAACTTTGCCGGCACAGGATTTTTACTACGACTGTGAAGAATCACAGAAGTAAATATTGCTGTGAACACCAATACTCCTATCACGGTGACCACACCCAACACAGTGTTATGTAATTTATATACATCTTGACTAAATGGAGACACACCTGGACGCAGATTGTCACCTACGCTAAGTATACCCCAAGTGATTGTGATAATCGCAGCAAATACTGCCAGTCCTACGATAAATGAATTTATTTTTTTCATATTTCCTTTGCTCCTTGTTCAATTGGCGTAGTCCAGCCTGTGCGATTTATTAATGCTTTCCTCATTACCTTTTCCAATTGTTCACGTTCGTTTTGTGGCAAAAAACTGCCTACTTCTTGTTTTTGATTGTGCTGACACAAATATACACGATGTTCTTTGTGTTTGTCTTTATTCGATACAATGCGTAGCCATGTTGTGGGCCATGTTAATTGCCATGAGTCCGAAGCTGATTTATGTTCTATAGTCACTGTGGTTTCTGTAAAACAAATAAATTGACGGAACCAATTGTTTCTCCATGCTGATCTAAAGCACCAGCCCACAGCAACTATATGTAGTAGAGAAATCAACATAACAGGCCATAGACCCATGGCCAATGGATATGTTGAAATTAATAATGTAAAAGTACTAATCACCAAAAAAACCACAAAGAACTGATCCAAAGACATGGACAGATTTGAGTAAAGTTTTATCGTAAACTCATTATTGTTTGTGGCTGATTTAATAATTTTTAACACCTACTAGTCTTTAAGTTTTATATTTATTCGACATCTACTTCAATAACTGTGTCATAGAAATTGTTGCTATCATAACACTCAACAAGTTCACTCATTCTACCTTCAAGATGCACATAGTCTATGAGACTTTCTACAAAAGCAGTTTTTTGTGCGATTGAGTACGCGGCTGCTTGACTATCTCGTACACCAATATGTTTTTGTCGTAGCTTGAAGTTTTTTGCCAATCTAAGCAGTCCACCACTCCACCAGGGCATTTCTGCGATTACATCACGATATGCCTGAGATTCTTCATTGTGTAATCTTTTGAGCACATAATCACGCAGTGGTGATTCGGGTTGTGCTATCACAGCACTTTCAAAAACCCTTATTGAAAATATGTCTGCCATTCGGGAACTGATGTATTCTGACTTTTTATATTTGCTTCCCAGAGTCAACACCATGTCTGCTGTGAAGGCAAACAGAGCATATCTATCAAACAGACCAAAGCAGAAATTTCTTAGCACATGAAGCAGCATCTTTGCTGAATGCTTTAGTGTATCACCTGCGTGTTCGGAATGAATAGCATCAACAAGATTTTTCAAGTGAGGATGACTACGCATCAGTCCGCCACCAAATGTTACTAGACTGCGTGAAAGAATGTTGGCGCCTTCTACTGTGATAGCAATAGGCATACTCTTATACGTTTCTGCGATAACATTGTTGGAGCCTTCTTGTATTGCCGCTCCTGCTAGTATATCCATAGTACTCTGTACTGCTTTTCTTCCGCGCTCTGTGGATTGATATTTCCACATGGCGCTAAGAGCACTAGGGCTTTCGCCATTCTGTAACTCACCGTTGATGGCTTTTTGAGTTGCTTGTGTGAGATAGGCATGATAGGCAACTTCAGCAAGTTGTTCTTGTATGGCTTCAAACTTGTGTAGAGGTAATCCAAACTGACTGCGGGCTCTGCTGTATGCTCCGGCTGCCAAAGCACATCTAGCACTAGCGGCTGTGCCTAAAGCAGGCAAGCTAATTGCTCTGCCTACGCTTAAACATTCAACTAGCATTCTCCATCCTTTTCCAATGTAAGCACTACCGCCCAACACGTGCTTTTCTTCTAGAGTTATGGTGCCTTTGATTGTGCCGTTCATAAACGATTGCCCTAAGGGATCATGTCTTTCTCCTATTTCAAGTCCTGGATGATCACGTTCCACCAGAAATAATGTGATTTCTCCATCAACTTTCACAGCCAGACCTATCAAATCTGCTACAGGCGCTAGCGTTATATAACGTTTGTTTAGTGTTACTGTCCAAGAGCCATCGCTGTTTGTGGTAGCAGTATCGATGTTAGAAGTAGCATCAGAGCCGTTATACAAACCGGTTAATCCAAAGCAAGGGATTAAATCTCCGGTAGCAAGTTTAGACAGATACTTGTTTTTTTGTTCTTGCGTACCATAGTGTAATAGCAACTCCCCCGGACCTAAACTGTTTGGGACCATTACTGTGGTTGCTAGAGAAGGATATCCAGAACTAGCTAGTTTGCTTACTACCAAACTTTGTGCGGTAGGAGAAAAGCCCAGTCCACCATATTCTTTGGGTATAATCATAGCAAAGAATTTGTTCTGTTTTAAAAACTTCCATACACTAGAATGAAGATCGCGGTTTTTGGTATACCCTTGTTTGGCTTGCAGTGCTATAACTTCAGGCACAACATTGTCTAAAAAGTGCTCTTCATCTTTTGTAAGATTTGACTTGTTAGAAGGGTTAACTACAGGGGCTTTGCCCTTAAATATATCCCCGTCTATGCTGATTGTTCCGCACTCAAGAGCCGTGCGCTCTGTGCTGGAAATTTTAGGTACAAATTTTTTTATCTGTTTTATCATATGTTTTTCCTGTGTTAAATTCTTTGCTTTTGCTGTCGCTTAGAAATCGACATCCAGTCCATTAATTTGATAGGTTTTATATTTTGTTGCTTCACGAAAACAGTCTTGGTCGCTCATATCCTCGTTATATAGCCTGCGGTTGGGATACTGTTTTATCTGCTCTATATTGTCTGCGTCTTTCTGTTTCTGTGTTTCGGCCAGTTGTGCGTTTTTCCATTTGCTCAACATTTTGTTTAGAACACACATTTGTCAATTCCTTTTAGTATTTCTAATAGATAGTGATTTTTACTGTAAAGTCTTTCCCAATATGGCTGTGTAATTGGTTTGAGGCCTTGTGTATCACAGTATATTTTCTGCTTGTAGTAAAAACAGCAGAATACATACTTACCATTATACATGCGTTTTGGCCAAAAAGTCCAGTGTTTGCTCCAGGAGCTAAGCTGTAGCGCCGGACCTGTCTTCATTAATATGTACGTGCTTTAGGAGGAATAGGATCCATATCAGTGCTTAAAGGTTCAAGAACTACTTCTCGGTAATCGAATCTTCCGTCCTCCCAATAGAGCGTGTGCTTCAACCAGTTGTTGTCGTCTCTTTCAGGATAATCATCTCTGCTTTGTGCTCCGCGACTTTCTTTTCTATGTTCGGCGCTTTTGATTGTAGCTTCTGCCTGTGCCAGCATGTTGTCTAATTCTAACGCTTCCATGAGATCGCTGTTCCATTCTAATGAGCTATCTCTAACTGTTCCTCTAGCAAAACGTTCGCGAACAGGTTCTAGCTGTTCAATACCTTCTTTGAGACTTTTTTCGGTTCGGAAAACTGCGGCTTTTCTCTGCATAATTTCCTGCATGTCTTCACGTATTTTAGCTTGTGATTCGTTGCTTTTTTTAGTGCGTATTCTATCTAATCGCTCTAAGGCTATGTTAACACTTTCTTGTGTGCTAGGCTTAGGACAAGCGCCAGGCGTTAGAATTTCGGCACAACGATCCGCGGCTGCTTTACCAAAAACTATGAGATCAATAAGACTATTACTCCCCAGTCGATTTGCTCCATGAACACTGACACACGCAGCCTCACCTATGGCCATTAGTCCAGGAACAGTAGTAACTTCTCCCTTTTCAAGTGTGATCACTTCGGCCCGATAATTTGTAGGAATGCCTCCCATGTTGTAGTGTACTGTAGGCACAATTGGTATTGGTTCTTTTGTGATGTCTACTTGAGCAAATATATGCGACTCTTCTTTAATACCAGGTAGACGCTCATCAATAACGTCTTTCCCTAGATGCATAAGATTTAGGTGAACATAATCGCCGTTGGGTCCACAGCCCCTGCCTTCATTTATTTCAATCGTTATGGCCCTACTAACAACATCTCGGGATGCGAGGTCTTTTGCGTTTGGAGCATACCGTTCCATAAATCTCTCACCCTCAGAATTTGTAAGGTAACCACCTTCCCCCCGAGCTCCTTCAGTAATTAAGCAACCAACTCCATAAATCCCACTAGGATGAAACTGAACAAACTCCATGTCTTGAAGCGGGAGACCTTGGCGCAGCACCATAGCATTTCCATCGCCAGTACAAGAATGTGCCGAAGTAGCTGATTGATATACTTTGCCGTATCCTCCTGTAGCCAATACAGTCATATTGGCATCGAATTGATGAAGTGTTCCGTCTGTGAAACACCATGCTAGGCTACCTGTTATTCTTCCATCCTCATCTTTCAACAGATCCGTAGTATAATGCTCGGAAAAGAAATTTACTCCTTCTGCCAGACAGGCTTGATATAGCGTGTGTAATATAGCATGCCCTGTCCTATCTGCGGCGGCACAGGTTCTCTGAACGACACCTTCACCGTAATTTGAAGTCATTCCACCGAAAGGTCTTTGATAAATCTTGCCTTCGTCTGTGCGACTGAAAGGTACGCCCCATTGTTCTAGTTCGACTACTGCTTTTGGAGCCGTTCGGCACATGAACTCTACTGCGTCTTGATCGCTTAGCCAATCACCGCCTTTTATTGTATCGTAAGCATGCCATTGCCATTTGTCCTCGCCCATATTTCCCAAGGCAGCGGATATGCCTCCCTGTGCGGCAACTGTGTGACTTCTAGTCGGGAACAGTTTAGATACAACTGCTATCTTTAGTCCTTTTTTGACCAAGCCAATGGCTGCTCTTAGACCACTGCCGCCACCGCCTATTACCACAGCATCGTATTGGTGTTTAGTAATGTTGTATTCATTTTTCATATCGAATTTCTTCACCGTTCAAAATACCACAGATTCTATGAGCCAATTTTTCAAACCACTGTTTTTTGTGACCAAGTGTAGTTTCTGCCGCAGTGCCTAATCTGATACCGCTGGTTTCTACAAAACTTCGTGGATCACCTGGCACTCCATTTTTGTTCACAGTTATATCATGTTGTTCTAATAAATCAGCCGCTTCACGACCACTCAGTTTGTGATTACTCAAATCTAACAATATAATATGCGAATCCGTGCCGCCAGTGAGCACTTGAAATCCTCTATCACAAAATACTTCACACATGGCTTTGGCATTTTCAATTACACTGTGAGCATAATCAGCAAACTCAGGCTCTGATGCTTCTACAAATGCTTGTGCTTTGGCAGCCACAATGTTCATAAGCGGCCCGCCTTGGGTGCCTGGAAAAATAGCACTATTGATTTTTCGAGTGTATTCTTCATTGTTCCAGAGAATAATACCGCCTCTGGGTCCTCTCAAAGTCTTGTGTGTGGTTGAAGTAACAAAGTCTGCGTGTGGCAGTGGATTAGGATAAGCACCGCCTGCTATCAATCCTGAGTAGTGTGCCATATCAACCAGCAAGTAGGCTCCCACACGGTCTGCTATCTGTCTGAATCTCTGCCAGTCAATGTGTCTAGGATATGCGCTGGCACCTGCTACAATCATTTTGGGCTGATGTTCGACTGCCAACTGTTCTATGTGTTCATAATCCAAATAGCCATTTTCATCTACACCATAGGCACATATATCATAGAGTTTACCCGAAATGTTCACAGGCGCACCATGTGACAGATGACCGCCGCTTGCTAAATCCATGCCTAGTATCTTGTCACCAGGCTTCAAAAATGCTTGATATATAGCGGTATTGGCATTGGCACCCGAGTGAGGCTGAACATTGGCAAACTCACAGCCATACAGTTTGGTCAGTGTGTCAATGGCAAACTGCTCAATCTCATCCATGTGAGCACAACCATTGTAGTAGCGTTTGCCTGGATAGCCTTCAGCATACTTGTTGGTGAACACTGATCCACACAGTTCCATCACAGCCTGACTAGCAAAGTTTTCACTGGCAATCAGTTCAACTGTTTGAGTTTGTCTGTGTTTCTCTTTCGATAGTATTTTTTTTATTTGGTTGTCCATAATGCTATTTATAGAGGTAAAATATCGTGACAAAAATATCACCTAATGTTTTCTAAAAAAAATTTAGTCTCTAGATTGTTTATTGATGTGTGTCCAGGTGTAATCTAAAATCCAGTACCAGGCTGCGTTGAATATAGGACTAAGGAATGCCGCTGTTGCTGCCTTAGAAGTATCAGCTTCGGTAACAAGCGATATCACAATAATATCAATTGTGAAATGTCCTAACGCAAAAATTAGCGCTCTTATTGTAGTTTGTGTTTTTCCTATAGTTGCAACATACTTTATGTTCATGCTATTCTCCAATAGTGCTAGATTCATACACGTCGTTGTATTGGCGAGCCACTAATACAAAGGTAGTTCGCTTGCTCATCTCCTTAAGACAACGTGCTCCGCAGTATGTCATAGCACTGCGCACACCACCCAGAATATCCTGTACGGTCTTACTAGCATCACCTTTGTAGGGAACTAACACAGTTCTGCCTTCTGAAGAACGATAATCTCGCAATCCTCCAAAATGTTTGTTGTTTGCTGTTTTGCTACTCATACCATAGAATTGAACAAACTGTTTGTTATCTACAATTTGTTCGCCTGTTGTGCTGTCTAGTTCATTTGACAGGTATGCTTTTTCTATAACTTCTCCACCGCCTTGATCGTGTCCTGCCAGCATAGATCCCAGCATCACAAAGTCAGCTCCGGCACCAAACGCTTTGGCAACATCACCCGGTGAGGTACATCCTCCGTCAGCAATAATGTGACCGCCTAGACCATGAGCAGCATCTGCGCATTCAATCACCGCACTTAGTTGAGGATAGCCTACGCCTGTTTTAATGCGTGTAGTACACACCGATCCCGGACCAATTCCCACCTTTACTATGTCAGCACCGCTTAGAATTAACTCTTCGGTCATTTCCCCTGTTACCACATTCCCAGCAATAATAACAAGGTCACCGTAGAGTTTTCTAACCTGTTTTACAAAAGCCACAAACTGTTCTGAATAACCATTTGCTACATCAATACAAACAAATTTTAATCTTTCATGTACTTTGTCTTTCACAGCAATCAGTTTTTTTAGATCCTGTTCGCTGGTGCCTATGCTCATTGCCGCATGTTCGGATCGATCAAACAGTTCAGGCGCTTTATCAAAATACTCAATGAGATCCTGCTCTGGATAGGTTTTGACCAAACAGCAGAACAGTCCCTGTTCAGCCAAACAGTCTGCCATTTCAAATGTTCCAACACCATCCATGTTGGCAGCCATAATAGGCACGCCTGTATATTGTGTTTCGCTCAAATTTTCTAGTAGGTGAGGCAGATAATTCCTAAATGTGAAACTGCGGTTGAGATCAACTTCTGAACGACTCTTGAGCGTGCTACGTTTGGGTCGGATAAGAACTGAACTGTAATCTAATTTTAAATCGCTTTCAATTCGCATTTATTTTACACCATAGTTAAAACTGATTGATATTCTGTCTTTGTCGATTTGGTTTGCGCCTACTGAATGTTTGAGCCAACTTGGGAACACATACAGTGCTCCAGTCTTTGCTTTATAAGAAGTTGCTGTCGCTGTAAAGTAGGTAAGTTTATCAGGATTTTCAGGTAGAAAGTATTGAGCATTGTCGCTTCTTTCTATGTTAAAGTTGCCCTGTCCTTCTTCAGCATCAACGTAATAGACACCACTGAGTACAGAACCAGCATGGTCGTGCAGCTTGTTATAGGCGCCTTTGGGATTGACATTGATCCAGATATTCTGAATAGCAAGTTGTGGCAGACCCGTTTGTGTAACACATTCTGCTATTTCTTTATTGAGACTGGTTACGAAACTGTCTATATGGATAGATTCGTTGGCTAGGATATCTTTGCTTTGCCAGCCACCGCAATTGCTGATGTGTCTTCCGGCGTCTTTCTCCATAGTTTCGTATGCGAAAGATTTAATACCATCATTGTTTGGCCAATGCACTATGCCCGACCAGACCACACTAGGGAACCATAGCTCGGTATGAAGCGGCATGACTACCTACCTTTTCTATTGCCAAATTGTACAGGATTACTTGATCTTTGTTTTTTAAGCCAGCGAGCTCTTGCGGCTGCTTTATTTTTTTTCTTTGCCTCGGAAGGTTTGATATAAAATTCTCGTTCTCTTAGCTCTTGTAATAGTCCGCTTTCTTGAACCTTCTTCTTAAACTTGCGAAGAGCAAAGTTAAAGTCGTTTTCTCGTACTGCTACCCTTAGGCCTGGAACGAAAACTGTATCGCTTGTGAACGATTTTTTACGATTTTTATTGCTGTTGTTATTGGTAAAGTTCTTTTTGTGCTTCAATGTAATCTCCGGTTAGTTGTTCTATAAAGTCTAGATTGTAAACTTGGTTTACGCTTAGTTTATTATAATAGGTGTTGTTGTCTTTTGTCAACCAGTAGGTGTTACTGTGGCTGAGTATGTAACTGGCTATTTGCCGAATTTTTGGTGGACAGTTGTCCAAATCCATTACCACAGTATTGGCTATTCGACACACACTTAGCAGCCAATCAATGTCGTCGTCTATTTCGGGTTTGTCATAAACGTACACTGTGATTGGAAGATCTATGTGTGCTACAACTCTTTGGAATTGTTCTTTTACTGCGGAGCTAGGGTGAATTAACACAAACACATAGTCTTGATTGAATATCTTGTCAGGTGGGGTTATTATTGTTATTTTGTGCATGAATTTTTTGCCATATACTATTGGAACTCTGTTCACCGTTTTGTTGATACTTTTCCCACGGTAATTCGTCTATTTGCCCACGTATATATTTTCTCTTGTACTCTTTGAGAGTCTCATTTGGGTGCTCTGCCTTCCATGCTGTCTTGGCATCGTTCCAGCTGGCATGTTTTTCGGCTTCTTGGTAGTAGGCTTTGCGCTTTTCTAGGTCGGTTTGATTATCTTTTTTTTTGACTTGATCGAGCTCTTCTATCGTTTCTTCTTGATTCTCAACTTCGCTCTCTGGCTCTGGTTCAACGGGTCTAGGTGAAGGTGGTATCACCGTTGGAGGATCTATTTTCGGAGCGGGCCTATGAAATCCAAAAGTGTACTGACTTGCGATAAGCAGGAGCACAGCAAGCGGATCAAAAACAAAAATGATAATAATAATAACCCATCTTACTGCTTCTTCCAGCATGTCCTTGTCAGCGCGATCCCCATAGATAAATTCAGCAATATATTTGATAGGACCCACTTCTGCTTCAAGCTTGCGGTATTCTCTTTCTGCGTCTGCCTTCTGTTGGCGCAGGTCAGCAAGCACAGGCTGTTCAGCGGCTATCTGCTGTTCAATTTGAGAAATCCTTTGATCAATGTCGTCAGTTTGATTATTGGATTGGGATCTTAGCTGACTGATTCTATTTTGTATGTCATCTAGTTGACTTTGGAATCTCTCATCTACCTGGGCTAACTGCTCTGTTAGGTTTCTATTTATAGAGATAATTTCTCTTTGAACAGCACTAGCAACAGACAGTTCGTTTTGAGTTGCTCTTTGAATAGCTTCGTCTAACAATTCACTGTCTGTCTCGCCAAATCTTTCTGTGGCAACTCGAATATCTTGCTCTTTGCGTTCTTGTGCTTGAGACAGTCTGTTGTTTTGAATTTCAATTCTGTTTTCAGCATCTGCTCTCAGCTGTGTTTTTTCTCTGTCTATCCTAGCATAGATAGTGTCTAGTTCTGTTTGTTCTCTTTCTAGCAGTGAGTCTACTCTTACGTCGCTTCCCCTGAGCAGCCTGT
>PR_CR_10_Liq_1_inCRDRAFT_1001851_pt1 | contig 11392 bp, 7 predicted proteins | sample PRCRCaboRojoPR_3_FD_10241 | JGI IMG/M metagenome (IMG submission 10241) | reverse complement strand
CCCCGCCGGTCCGGGGGCGCCGAGGTCGGCGGGCGACGTGCCGGGCGGGGCGTCGGTCGCGTCGGCGGGGTCGCCGACCCGCACGACGTCGCCGCCGCGCGCGAGGGCGTTCATGCCGAACGCCGGTCCCTTCGCGGTGGCGTGGATGCGGGCGAGCGTCGCGAGCGGTTCGCGGGCGGCGGCGGGCGCGTCGGGCGCGGGCGCGCCGGCGGGGTCGAGGGTCGTGACGACGCAGCGGACGCACGGCTTGACGAGCTCGAACGTCGCTTCCCCCACCCGGAGGTGCCGCCATCCGTCCTCCGCCCAGGCGTCCGCGCCGTCGATCACCAGGTTCGCCCGGAAGCGCGTCGCGTCGAAGGTGCGCCCCGCGGCCCGGGACAGCGCCGCGAGGGAGGCGGTCGTGATCACCAGGTAGGGGTAGCCGTCGGCGAACGACACGCCGTCGTCCGGTCGGCCGAAGGCGGGGTCGACCGACCGGTGGGCCTCCTTGGGGAGGCGGACGAGGGCGTAGCCGGGCCCGAGCCAGGCGGCGAGCCAGGCGTCGGCGTCGGGCCCGCAGCTGGCGACGGGGACGTCGTCGCCCCAGACGCGGGCGTGACGGTCGGCGTGCGCGGGCGCATCGAGCGGGAGGTCGAGCGGGGGCGGGGTGGCGCCGGGCGCGAGGGTGGGGTCGGCGGCACGGTCGGCGGCACGGTCGGCAGCAGGGTCGAGGGTGAGGGTGAGGCGGTCGGCGCCGAGGTGCGGCACGAGCGCTCGGAGGCGCGGGAGGGTGCGTTGCGAGACGAAGCGGCCGGCGGCGTCGATGATCATCCAGCGGCGGTCGTGGCGGAGGCCGCGGGGGTGGACCTCGGCGGCGGCGACGGCCGCGCCGCGCGCGCCCTTGACGGGGTGGACGTACAGGGCGTGAAGGTGCACGCTGCAGCGTAGCGCGAGCCGGCCGCGTCAGGATGGAGGAGGCGTCCCTCCGGGGCGGGAGCCGACGTACAGGCTGCGCGTCATGAGGCGCATTTCCGGTGCGACCTCGCAGAAGGGGGTCGTGTCGGTCGCGCGAGCGGGTGCGAGGGCGGCACCGTCCAGCGGGACGTCGACGGTCACGAGGGGAATGCTGGCGAGGCCGGCGACGGCCGCCTGGGTTCCGTCGGCGTGCCCGGCGAGGGCGACCTCGTCCACGACGGGCCAGTGGCGGAGGGCGGCGAGGGCGTCCTCCCGCGTGCGGGTGGGCGAGGTGAAGACGACGGGGAGACCCGCGGTCGTCACGCCCAGCGACGGGCCGCTGCATGTCTCGTCGTGCAGGGAGAGTGGGATTCGGCGCCACCCCGTGGAGGGGTCCCCCATCGTCCGTCCGCGAACGTCGCGGCGGGGGTAGGCGGCCGCGAGGGCGTCGAGGATCGCGTAGGCGGCGTTCGAACGGACCGTGAACGGGTCGTCGCGCATCGCTGCGGCGGCGTCGAGACGTTCGGCGAGGGCGTCCTCGACGGTCGGGTGGGCGAGGACGTGGATGGGGAGAAGGCCACGGCCGGCGGGGGGTCCCAGGAGGGCGTCCGTGAGGTGTCGCGCGATGCGGTCGAGGTTCGCGTCGGGACCCACCCAAACGACGACGCGGCGGGGCGCGCGTTGGTGGACGCGGAGTCCGCGAGCGAGGGCGCGTGCGGCGACCGGGCTCGCGATGTCTCGGGGGCCTGCGATGGAGACCGCCGCGACCTCGGGGTGGTCGACGAGGGCGTCTGCGGTGTCGCGGTCGCCGTGGACGAGGGCCAGGGCGCCCGGGGGGAGGCCCACACCGTGCGCCACGTCCACGAGCCACTGTGCCGAGAAAGCGGCGTGGATGGACGGCTTCACGATCAGCGGAGCGCCGATCGCCAGGGCGCGGGCGATGTGCGACGCCGGTTCGGACGCGGGGTGGCTCGCGGGTAGGAGGGCGGCGACGGTTCCGATGGGGACGCACCGTGCACGCGTACCGGGTGCGTGGGGGGCGGCGCGGGGGCGTTCGAGGGTACGCGCCTCCTCCCCAGCGCGCGCGACGCCGCGAAGGGCGTCGTCGACCTCGGCATCGGCGGCGGCGCGCGTGAGTCCCGCCTCCCGCGCGACGAGGTCGCTCCACTCCTCTCGGCGTGCCGTGAGGGCGGCGTGGAGGGCGTCGACGCGCGCGAGGCGTGCATCGAGGGTGGGAATCGAGTGCGGGTCGTGGTCCGCGAGTCGGCGGATGGCGGCGTCCACGTCGTGCTCGGTGGCCCAGGGGACCCGCGCGAGGATGTCGCCCTCGGCGGGGGCGACGACGTCGGATACGAGCGGGGACGACGCCGCGAACCATGCGCCGCCTCCGAAGAGGGGAAGGACCTGCGTCGACGTCAGCATCGGCGACCTCCGTGGCCACGACGGGCCGACCTTCAGTGTGTCGCGTCGTGGATGCCCACCGCCGCCGTTGCGCCTACCGCAACTTTGGTGCTTCGGAGGGGCGCCTCGTGCAACAGTCCAGGCATGACGTCGCTCCGGAGTCTGAACCGTGCGCTCGCGCTGCTCGATCACCTCGCCGAGCGCCACGCGCGCGGGGAGGGCTTGGTGGCGGTCCGCGTCGCCGACGTCGCCCAGCTTCTCGCCGTCGACAAGTCGACGGCGTCGCGGTTGGCCGCGACCTTGGAGGCGCGCGGGTACCTACAGCGGGACCCGGTGTCGCGGCGGTACGCCCTGGGCGCGAAAGTCCGCCCGGCCGCACCGCCCGATGCGTGGGTCCGCGACCTCCGGCGGCGCGCGGGGAGCGCGGTCGCCGACCTGGCCGACGTTACCGGCGAGTGCGCCCACGTCGCGGTGCTGGACGGGGACGCCGTCCGCATCGTGGAGGACGTCGTCGCGCGGGTGGAGGGGCTCCAGGTTCGGGCGGGGGTGGGGCGATCGATGCCGCTTCACTGCACGGCGCTCGGGAAGTGCTTTCTCGCGTTCACCGACGTGGCGCCGCCCACCGAGCTCACGGCCCACACGCCGCGGACCGCGACCGACGTCGCGACGCTCGAGCGCGACCTGGCGTCGGTACGTCGGCGTGGTTTCGCCCTCGACGACGAGGAGCACGAGCCGGGGGTGCGCTGCCTCGCTGCGCCGGTCCGCGACGTGGAGGGAACCGTCGTCGCCAGCCTAGGCATCTCCGCACCGCGCCTACGCCTCCAGGACGAGGACGTCACCGCCGTCGCCCGCTCCGTCCGCCGTGCGGCGTCCGAGCTGACGCACACCCTGGGAGCGATGCGGCGGCCGCACGACGTCGGGAACGGCGGACACGCCGATTCCCTGACGCGCCCCTGACGAACGGCTTCACGAACCCCTGACGCGCGGGTGATGAAGACCTGACCCCCCCGACCTAGCCTGCTCGCGGTCCGTGCCCGAAGCGAGGCGGGGCGGAACCGCCCGTTCGGCCTCGTTCGTCCCATGCTCCAGGAGGGTGACCCCACACCATGAAGAACGTTCTTTTCCTTTGGATCGCGAGTCTGGTCCTGCTCGGTAGTGCGTCGGCGCAAACGTGCGACGCCTACGGCGAGAGCCCCATGCTCACCGAGCGCGTCGAGGCCGGCGACCTGCCTCCGGTCGGCGAACGCCTCCCGAGCAACCCCATGGTGCTGACCGGCGCGGACGGCATCGGCACGTACGGGGGGGAACTGCTCGACCTGTACGACGGCAGCCGCCTCGCCGAATTCCGCCAGTTCGGGTACCAGGGCCTCGTGCGCTGGAGCCCCGACGGAACCGAAGTCATCCCGAACATCGCGTCGGGCTGGGAGGTGTCCGAGGACGGAAGTTCGTACACGTTCACGCTGCGCGAAGGCCTGCGCTGGAGTGACGGCCACCCGTTCACGACGGCCGACATCGCCTTCTACTTCGACGAGGTGGCGTGGGAGCCGTACAACTGCTGCAACGACTACCTCCTCGTGGACGGGCAGAAGCCGACCGTCGACATCATCGACGACCTGACCTTCTCGCTGTCCTGGGACGCCCCGAACTCGACGCTGCTGCAGAACCTCTCGACCAGCTACGGCGTGCAGCTCACCCAGTTCGCCGCGCACTACCTCGAGCAGTTCTCCATGAAGAAGAACCCCGAGGCGGTCGAGGCGATCATGGCCGAGGACGGCTACGACGACTACAACGAGTGGTGGTCGGCGAACATCGGCCGGTACGGCCAGGACTCGGAGTACAACAACCCCGAGCGTCCCCTGATGACCCCGTGGATCCCCACCGAATCGTTCATCGGTGAGGAGCGCTTCACCTTCGAGCGCAACCCGTACTTCTTCAAGGTCGACGAGGCCTGCAACCAGTTGCCCTACGTCGACGAGCGGACCTGGAGCCTGACGCCGAACGAAGAGGTGCGCGTCCTTCGCACGATGGACGGGCAGGACCACTTCTGCCGCCGCGACGTGTGCCAACCCTCGAACAAGGCGGTCCTGTTCGATGCGCAGGACCAGGGCGACTACCGCTTCATCGACGTCGTCAACTCCGACCACAACCACATGCTCCTGCACATCAAGTACACGCACGACCTGACCGAGCGCGCCGAACTCTTCCAGGAGAAGGACTTCCGGGTCGGCCTCTCGCTCGCCATGAACCGTCAGAACGTCATCGATACGGTGTACGTCGGGCAGGGCACGCCGCACCAGATGGCGCCGCGCTCCGGGCCGTTCTACAACGAACAGCTCGCCACGCAGTTCACCGAGTACGACCCCGAACGCGCCGCGGAGCACCTCGACCGCGTGCTGCCCGAGAAGGACGCCGACGGTATGCGCCTCCTGAACGGGGAGCCGTTCACGTTCAACGTGCTGGTCAACACCGGCTTCCGTCCCGACTGGGCGGACGTCATGCAGCTCGTCGAGCGCGACTGGGAGGCGGTCGGCTTGGACGTCAACGTCATCGCCGGGTCGGACGAGTTCTCCCGCTCCGCCCGCCAGGGCAACGACGTCGACGCGTACGTGTGGGCCGGCGAGAACGGAACCGGTCAGCTGCCGATCCTCGCGGCGGACGAGTACGTCCCCGAGGCCGCGTACGGCTGGTACGCCTGGGGCGCGGAGAACGTCTTCGGCACCGAGCCGAGCAACCCGATCGTCACGCCCCCGAGCGACATCCAGCGCATGATCGAACTCGTCTCGCTCATCCCGACCGCCCCGTCGGACGAGGTGCAGACCGAGCGCATGGAGGAACTCCTGCAGCTGCACGCCGACGGCCTGTGGGTGATCGGCCTGGCGATGCCGGAGGGCGACTACCGCGTCGTCAACGCCGACCTCCGCAACGTGCCCGACCCGGTCATCGGCGGGTGGCTGTACCCCGGCCCCGGCCCGGCGAACTTCGAGACGTTCTACTTCGGCGACTGAGCCGAAGGGCCGTCCGCCCCTCCTCGTCCCAATTCGGCCTCGCGGCGCCCCAGCGCGCCGCGAGGCCGCCCCCACGAAGCGAGATCCGCCATGACGAGCTACATCGCGCGCCGCCTGCTCTACATGATCCCGACGCTGATCGCCGTGTCGCTCCTGGCGTTCGCCGTCATCACCCTCCCTCCCGGCGACTACGCCGACACCTACGTGCTCGCCGCGCGCCAAAGCGGGCAGGTCGTCACGCCGGAGGAGGAGGCGCGGATTCGCGCGTTCTACAAGCTCGACCGACCGTGGATTGCGCAGTACTGGGATTGGGCGTCGGGCATCGTCACGCGCGGCGACTTCGGGTTTTCGTTCCAGTGGGACCTGCCCGTCAACGAGCTCATTTGGCCTCGCCTCGCGATGACCTTCGTCGTCTCCTTCTCCAGCCTCCTGCTCGTGTGGATCGTCGCCATCCCCGTCGGCGTCTACTCCGCCGTACGGCAGTACTCGCTCGGAGACATGCTCGCGACGATCTTCGGCTTCCTCGGTCTCGCCATCCCCAATTTTCTGTTCGCACTCGTCTTGATGTACGTTTCGTTCCGCTATTTCGGTACCAGCGTCGGGGGGCTGTTCTCGCCCGAGTACGTCAACGCCCCGTGGTCGCTCGCGAAGCTCGGGGACTTCCTCGGCAAACTGTGGCTGCCGATGGTGGTCCTCGGGACCGCAGGCACCGCGGGCCTCATCCGCGTGGTGCGGGCCAACCTCCTCGACGAACTCAAGAAACCCTACGTCGTCACCGCCCGGGCCAAGGGGCTCCGGGAGCGCGACGCCATCCGCCGCTACCCGCTCCGCATCGCCCTCAACCCCTTCGTCAGCAGCCTCAACGACGTCTTCGTGCAGATGGTGTCGGGCGCGACGATCGTGTCGGTCGTGCTGAGCCTCCAAACGACCGGTCCCCTCCTCCTCGAGGCGCTCCGCGCCGAGGACATGTACCTCGCGGGGAGTTTCGTGATGATGCTCAGCGTCCTGACCGTCGTCGGGACGTTGGTCTCCGACCTGTTGCTGGCGTGGCTCGACCCGCGGATCCGCTACCGATGAGCGGCCCCACCCCCGCGACGGCGTCCCCCCACTCCGGCCCCGCGGTCGTCACCCCCGCCCACCTGGTCTGGCGCCGGTTCCGACGCCACCGCCTCGCCATGCTCGGTGCGGTGATGACCCTCGCCCTCTACGTCGGGGCGGCGTTCGCGCCGTTCCTGGCTCCGTTCGGCCCCAACGAGTACCAGGCGACGTACACGTACGCACCGCCCCAACCGGTGCACTGGCTGCGGAGCGACGAGGACGGCCGGCGCATCTTCGGTCCCTACGTCCACGGTCTGAGCGTCAGCGTCGACTACGATTCCGGTCGGCGGGTGTTCGAGACCGACGAGACGACCGTCACCCCCATCGTGTTCTTCCCTCGCGGCGCGGAGTACGACCTGTTCGGCTTCATCCCGACCGACCGCCACCTGTTCGGACCCGCCGACCCCGACCAACCGATGTTCCTCACGGGCGCCGACCGGTTGGGGCGCGACATGTTCTCGCGCACGTTGATCGGGGCCCAGGTATCGCTCTCCGTCGGTCTCGTCGGTGTAGCCGCCAGCCTCGTCCTGGGGCTGATCTTCGGAGGTCTCTCCGGCTACTACGGGGGAGCGACCGACACGCTGATCCAGCGCGTCATCGAGTTCCTGCAGTCGATCCCCTCGATCCCCCTCTGGATCGGGCTGGCCGCCGCCCTCCCCAAGGACGTCGACCCGGTGTTGATCTACTTCTACATCACCCTGATCCTCTCGCTGATCGGCTGGACCGGGCTCGCCCGCGTCGTCCGCGGGCGGTTCCTTTCGCTGAGGAACGAAGATTTCGTGCGGGCCGCCCGCCTCGATGGGGCCGGTCCGTGGCGCATCATGTTTCGCCACATGGTCCCGTCGTTCCTCTCGCACGTCATCGCCGCGGTCACCCTCGCCATTCCCGCGATGATCCTCGCCGAGACCGCTCTCAGCTTCCTCGGGCTCGGCCTCCGCCAGCCGGTCATCAGTTGGGGGGTCCTGCTGCAGGAGGCCCAGAACATCCGCTCGGTGGCGACCGCCCCCTGGTTGTTCCTACCCGGTCTGGCCGTGGTGGTGGCGGTGTTGTCGATGAACTTCCTCGGGGACGGCCTGCGCGACGCGGCCGACCCCTTCTCCTCGTGACCGACGAAAGGATGACCTCCATGGCCTACCGTTTCGAAGGCAGCCTCACGCGCACCGACGAGCGCGTTACGCGCGTCTACCCGTTCGACGTGCCCGAGGGCACGACGCACGTCAACGTCGCCCTGCGGTACGACCCCGTCCACACCGAGGGCGCGACGCTCCCGCAACAGATCAGCATGTCGGTCTACGGTCCCCACGGTTGGGTGGCGGAGATCAACCGGCCGAGCGACCGGTTCGAGGGGGGGACCGACATCGGTCCCGACCCGAGCCCCGGGACGCCCCCGAGCCACGTCGAGCCCGGCCCGTGGCGGTTGTTCCTGAGCACCTACCGCATCGTCGACGTCATCGCGACCTTCGAGATCGACGTGACGTTCCGGAGCGAGGGGGCCACTCCGGCCCTGCCGACGCCGCCGACCCCCACCGACCCCCCCGATCTGGGGCCCGGCTGGTACCGCGGGGACCTCCACGCCCACACGTGGCACAGCGACGGGCGTTGGGACAGCCCCGCGCTGATCGCGTACATGGCCGACCACGGTCTCGACTTCTGCACCCTCACCGACCACAACACGGTGACCGGCCTGCCGGAGCACCTGCACCTGGCCCGGGACGGGTTCGTCACGCTCGGCGGGAGCGAGATGTCGACGTTCCGCGGGCACATGCTGGCGCTCGGCGTGTACGAGCGCGTGGAGTGGCGTCGGCCCGACGGCACCCCGATCCCGGTGTCCGAGATCACCGACGCGATCCACGCGAAGGGGGGCACGGCGGTCATCTGCCACCCGATGAACCCCGGCGATCCCTGGTGCTGCGGCTGCCGGTGGGAGCACCGCGACATGATGCCCGGCAACGCCGACGCCGTCGAAATCTGGAACGGCATCTGGGACGAGGAGACGCGTGAGGGGATCGCCCTTTGGCAGTCGTGGCTCGACGAGGGGCACCGCATCGTGGCGACGAGCGGCACCGACCACCACGGGATGGCGCATCACGTCGAGGCCGCGAAACGCCACCGCGTGGCGGTGAACGTCGTGTACGCCGACGCCTTCCATCGCGACGCGATCCTCGACGGCGTGACGCGCGGGCACGCCTACGTCAGTGCCGGCCCGACCCTGGCGCTGACGGCGGAGGATGCGACCGGGCGGACCTACACGATGGGGGATGCGCTGGACGACGCGGGCGAGGTGGAGCTGGTCGCCCGCTGGTCCGAGGTGCCCGCCGGGGCGCACGTCACGTGGGTGCGGGACGGCGTCCGCGAACCGGCCGGGGGGGATGGCGCGGGGGAAGCGCGCCTCCGGGTCGACCCGGACGCCGTTCGATGGATCACGCTCGAGGTGTGGGACGACGAGGGCGCGTGGGCGATCAGTAACCCGGTGTATGGCCGTCGCTGACGCCCACCACCGCGCGGCGCAGGCGGGCGCAGGCGATGCGCCCGTCCTCCGCGTCGACGGGCTTCGGACCGTCTTCCACACCGACGAGGGTGCCGTCGAGGCGGTGCGCGGCGCGTCGTTCGAGGTCGCGCGCGGCGCGACGCTCGGCATCGTCGGCGAGTCGGGGTGCGGCAAGTCGGTCGCAGCGCGATCGATCCTCCAGCTGGTGCAGCGACCGGGCCGGATCGAAGGGGGGCGCATCCTCTTGGACGGACCGGGGGGCCCCGTCGACCTCGCGAGCTTCGACCCCTACGGCCCCGAGATTCGGGCGGTGCGCGGCAACGACGTCGCCATGATCTTCCAGGAACCGATGGCGTCGTTGTCCCCGGTGCACACGATCGGTCACCAGATCGTCGAGGCGATTCGGGTCCACCGCGACGTCTCTCCGCGCGAGGCGCACGCGCGTGCCGTCCACCTCCTCGAACGCGTCCGGATGCCCGACCCCGAGAGGCGCATGAGGGCGTACACCTTCGAGCTGTCGGGGGGGATGCGGCAACGCGCCATGATCGCCATGGCCCTCGCCTGCGACCCGAGGGTCCTGATCGCCGACGAGCCGACGACCGCGCTCGACGTGACGACGCAGGCCACCATCCTCGAGCTGCTTCGCGAACTCCAGGCGGAGAACGACATGGCCCTGATCCTGATCACGCACGATCTCGGCGTCGTCGCGGAGATGGCGGACGAGGTGGCGGTGATGTACCTCGGACGCGTCGTGGAGTCGGGCCCGGTGGAGGCCCTGTTCGACGCGCCGCACCACCCGTACACGCAGGGGTTGTTGGCCTCGGTCCCGCGCATCGATCCCGAGCGCCACCATCCGCGGCGGCCGATCCCGGGCAGCGTTCCGCGTGCCGCAACGCGCGTCGTCGGGTGCGCCTTCGTCGATCGCTGCGCTCACGCGATCCCCGGCCGCTGCGACACCGAGCGACCGGAACCGCACGCCGTCGCTGCGGACCACGCGGTGGCGTGTCATCTCCACGACGGCGAGGCCGCGGACGCGTCCCCCCCCGACGTCCTCCGGGACGGCTCCATGGGGCGTGGCGGGCCGGGCGCGACGGCGTCCGAGCCTGCCGCCCTCGCCGAGCGGTCGGCGCCGGGCGACGGGTCGCCGGTCGTGCTGGAGGCGCGCGACGTCGACGTGCACTACCCCGTGTTCGGGGGGTGGTTGCGGCGGCAGGTCGCGACGGTCCGGGCGGTCGAGGGGGTCTCGCTCCGCCTCCGGGCCGGCGAGACCGTCGGCCTCGTCGGTGAGTCGGGGAGCGGGAAGACCTCGTTCGCGCACACCCTGGTGCGCTTGCACCCCCCCACGCGGGGGACGGTGACGCTCCATCGCGACGGCGCCCCACCGCTCGACGTCGCGCACGCCGACCGGTCGGCGGTCCGCGAGCTCCACCGATCGGTCCGCATGGTGTTCCAAGACCCGTACGGGTCGCTGGACCCGCGCCTCCCGGTCCGCGAGGTGATCGGCGAACCGATCGACCTGCTCACCGACCTGTCGCGCAAGGAACGCGACGAACGCGTCGAGGCGCTGCTCGAGACGGTCGGCCTATCCCCCGACCTCGCGACGCGGTACGTGCACGCCTTCAGCGGGGGGCAGCGTCAACGCATCGGCATCGCCCGCGCCCTCGCGACCGAGCCGACCGTCGTCGTCGCCGACGAGCCGGTCTCGGCGTTGGACGTCTCGGTGCAGGCGCAGGTCCTCGATCTGCTCGAGCGCCTCGTGGCGGAGCGGGGCTTGACGATGCTGTTCGTCTCGCACGACCTGTCGGTCGTGTCCTCGTCGTGCGACCGCGTCGTGGTGCTCTACGCCGGCGAAATCGTCGAGGAGGCCGACAGCGTGCAGCTGTACCGCGCGCCGAAGCACCCCTACACCGAGGCGTTGCTCGCCGCCGTGCCCAGCCCCTCCCCCGCGACGGCGCGGCATGCGGCCGCACCGCTCCGCGGGGGCGTGCCGGATCCCGCCGACCGACCTCCGGGGTGCGCGTTCGCGCCCCGGTGTCGCTACGCGACCGACGTGTGTCGTGCGGAGCGCCCGACGCTACGCGACGTCCGTGGGAGTTCCGTGGCCTGCCATCACGCCGACGAGTTGTCGTTGCGCGGCGCCTGACGCGCTTCGAGGAAGCGGGCGAGCCCCTCGAGATCGTCGCTGTTGAGCAGGTCGACCCCCTCGTCCAGGAGGGTCCGCCAGACCGTCTCGCGCTCCGGACCGGGTCGGTCGGGGGTCGCCCAGAAGCGGAGCTGCTGCCCGGCGTCGTGGGCGGCGTGCACGGCGGCACGGAGGTTCGCGAGGTCGTCGCTCGGCATCGGCCCGTCGCCCCGCCAGGTCGTGAAGCGCGTCCAATCGGCCGAGACGGTCGGCATCGTTGCTGCGCTGCGCGGGGCGGCGAGGTCGGCGAGGCGACCGTCGTAGCCACAGATGCCTCCCCGAGCG
>PR_CR_10_Liq_1_inCRDRAFT_1001849_pt1 | contig 11406 bp, 8 predicted proteins | sample PRCRCaboRojoPR_3_FD_10241 | JGI IMG/M metagenome (IMG submission 10241) | reverse complement strand
AACGCAGGAACCACCACAATATCTTGATCCGTTAATTCACTCATGGGGATACGAACCGAGCCGTCTGTTTCATACAGAAATTGAACGCCGCGACGCTCTAGATCTTCATTCACAGTTGGATTGTGGATCATTTCGCTCAGAAAAAACACCCTTTTATCGGGGTTTTCATCCAAGGTGCGGTATGCAATATCGATTGCATTCTCAACCCCATAACAAAATCCAAAATGGCGTGGAATGAGCAGTTCAATGGGGCCAAAATCAAGGACAGTTGGATCCAAGTCTTTCTTGCGTGGATCGGTCACAGCGGTTGCATCCTTTATCGTTTTGATAATGGAAGCATGGTACATGGAAGGAATCTCAAACGTCTTTCGGGCCATGATGCTTATTTGCGTGGATACGTTGGTACTCTACTCGTTGTCTGATGAACTACGCATCGATATCCCCAAGCTGCACACCAACCAATCGACTTACACCGGTTTCTGGCATCGTCACTCCATACATCATTTCAGCCTTCGCCATGGTCTTTTTGTTGTGGGTGATAATGATGAATTGCGTCTCATCTGCAAAGCTGCGAATCATAGAGGAAAATCGCTCGATGTTCGCATCATCCAATGGCGCATCAACCTCATCTAGCACACAAAATGGAGAGGGTTTCACTTGGTATATCGCAAATAACAACGCAATCGCCGTCAGCGTTTTTTCACCACCTGACAACTGACTAATTCCTGAAGGTCTCTTGCCTGATGGGTTGGCTAGAATATGGATTTTGGCTTCGAGAGGATCCTCGGCGTCTTCATCAAGCAACAGGTCACAGGTATCATTCTCTTTGAATAATGTTGCAAATACCCTTTTGAAATTCTCTCGAATCTCACCAAATACCTTCTGAAAACGTTCTGTGGCCTCTTGGTTAATATCCTCAATCGTCTGGGTTAGCTCTTGTTCGGCTTGTTGAAGATCGGCAATTTGCCCTTCCATGAACTCAAGCCGCTCCTTTTCTTGCTCAAATTCCTCTACGGCAAGCGGGTTAATGTCACCAGCTCGATGCAACTTTTGACGCACGTCAGCAATCTGTTTACGTGCTTCATCTGGATCAAAACTCTCTGGCAGGTCAACAGTCAATTGATCCATGACAAGGCTATAGGTCTCCCAAATGTGATCTGTATAGCTTTTTCGTGTGAACTCTTTTTTCTCCAACGTCAATTGCTGAAGGTGGAGTAGCTCGGTGTTCGTCTCTTTACGCTTGCGTAATTCTCTAAGCTCTGTATCAAGTGCATTCATTGACCCACGGGCTTCAGCGGACGCTTTTTCACAAGCCTGTTGCTGTTGCTGTGCCTTGATTAGGTCATTGTTGAGCGTGTCCACTCGTTTGGTATGCTGAGCGATGGTTGCCTCGAGCTCTTCAATCGTTTGATTGCTTTGNGCAATGGTTTTTTTCCGCTCTTCTAGTCTACGCGTATAGGTCTGTATGTTTTCTGAAGCCCGTCGGCGATCATTTTCAACGGTTTCGACCCGATTTTTTACATCATTATGGCGTAGTTGTGCATTATTAAAACGGTTCTGCTGTACAGACCGATCTTTATCTAGCTCCTCTAAAGATGTTTTTAATGATTCAAGTTGAGCCCGCTGTGTTTGAATCGATGCTTCTAATGACGATTGCTTAGGCTCGAGGTCGGATAATTGTGTTTGAGAAGCGTCTTCTCGGGTAGTGAGTTGAGTCTGCTGTTCCTCCAACTCCTTTTGACGACGCTGCACCCATTGGAGCCGTTGAGTCAAACTATGTAGCTCTCGTTGGTGGGTATTGGACACCTCTTGTGCTTTTTGGTAGGATTGTTCTAACGACTCCAGCGCAAATGCATCCAGCGATGATTGTGTTTTGTCTACTAGCTGTTTTGCTTTTTTAAGCGCGTTTTGATGAGTTTTTGCTTCTTTCTCCAATCGCTGGAGAGTTTCTGCAAGACCAAGGCGAATACCAGAGGTGCTAGATGCATCTGAGGACCCAGCTTCTACGGCGACTTGTCCATACAGACGTTCCCCTTGATGAGTAACTACCCATCCATCATGTCGCAAGGCTTTGGCTTCTTTGAGCGTTGGCGCGACCAACACCTGCCCAAGGAGCATGTTCACTAGCGGTGTAAGAGAGTTGTCACAGCGTACGTGATGCGCAATGGATGAAGAATGGACCTTTGTGGAGGGTAGAGTACGTACTACGGACTCATCGATGAACTGTGCTCGCCCTTTTTGGTTTAGATCCAAAAATGAAATCGCTTCGTCAATAATGGTTGAATTTGGCAATAGAACCGCATGCTGAAGGGAACCAAGCGCACCTGCTAATGCCGGGGCAAGTTCTGGATCGGTTTGAATAGCCTCTGATAATGTTTTCATTGATGCTGGTGCAGAGGACCAAGACTCGAATAATTCCGTAACACTTTGAGGGTCTTGCTCGCGTGATTCGGCAAGGGACTGGTAAAGCTCCTTTTGTTTCTCTACAGCAGCTAGATCAGACGTAACCTCTTGTACCTTGTTACGGGCATCGGTGAGTGCCTGCAAAGCAGTCTCTCGCTCCTCTTTGGCCTTTTGTAAGTCAATCTTGGCCTTTTCTACAGCTTTGGATGCTTCATTGGCTTCTTTTTGGAGCGCGCCAATCTCTTTTTGTAGTTGAGTACCCTGACCTTCTGACTCACGTATTTCTTCGTTGAGTCTGTCTTGATCTCCCGTAGCACTTTCTAGTTTCGACTCCAGTCGAACACGGGTATTTTGAATCTCACGTAAATCATTTTCTAGCCGACTCAGTGCTATCTCAGCCTCCATGACGGCTGTGCGTGTTTGAGAATACGACTGCTGCACAACACGAAACGCTTCTCGAGAGGCTTCCAACTCCTCGGAGGACCCTGTAAGTTCTTTATCAAGTTCGCTGATAGACGACTCTGACGTCTCCTTCACTTTTTTAAGGGTTTCGATGTCCGCTGTACTTTGTGTGACATCCTCCTCATACTGCTTGATCAAGGATTGCTCAGCAATGACTTTCTCTTTGGCGACTGCAACGGCACTTTGGAGCTCTTGGAGTTGTTGTTCCACCTGCCGAGTAGCTTGGACAGCTTGAGCCTCCGCTTGTTCCGCTTTGAGCACGTGTTGCTGTCCAGTCGTCTCTTTTGCCTCCAATTCGCCCAGTGTCGCCTGGATCTTTGTCTTTTCCTGTTCCAGTTCACCAATCGCCTCACGCAAGGGTCCTAGCTCACCATCCAGTTTCTCGACTTCAAATCGATGTAGTTGTTGATCCAGCCGCTCCAATGTCGACGCCCATTCCTTCGACTTCATGGCTCGCTGCGATTGTAGCTCTAGAGAGCGTACATTTTTTTGAACCTCACGAAGAATATCTTCCACCCTTTGTAGGTCGGCCAATGTCTCATCAAGCCTACGTCGTGTCTGCTTTCGGCGGTCTTTGTATCTCGTAATTCCGGCTGCCTCTTCAAACAACCTGCGTCGCTCTTGGTTTTTATCGCTCAAAATTTCTTCCACCATTTTGAGCTCAATCACGGAGTATGCATCCGCACCCATACCCGTGTCCATGAACAGATTCATGATGTCTTTCAAGCGCACCGATTGATTGTTGAGCAGGTATTCACTTTGCCCCGATCGATATAAACGACGGGTAATCGTGACATCGGTATACTCGGTCGGCAAGACACCTTTGTTATTTCGTAATGTCAATGAAACCTCTGCCATCCCAAGCGACTTCCGAGAGGCGGTGCCATTGAACACGACATCATTCATGCTACTAGAGCGTAACATGGATGCACGCTGTTCACCTAACACCCATCGTAGCGCATCTACGATATTGGATTTTCCACATCCATTTGGACCCACAATCGCGGTAATCCCTGTATCAAATTGCACCCTGGTTTTCTGGGCAAAGCTCTTAAATCCCTGTAATTCGAGCGTGGAAATTAACATCGTCGCAATAGAGCCTGATCCATGGCAATAGGCATAACCTTACACCGTCATGATATCCTTTTCCTTGGAATCAAGCATAGAGTCAACGGTTGACGTAAAGCTATCGGTCAATTTTTGGACTTCTGCCTCTCCATCAAACTTTGCGTTTTCTGGAAGTGATGCATCTGCGACAGTTTTTTTGATTTGCTCATTCGCATCACGACGCGCATTACGTATACTGACACGGCACTGCTCAGCCACATCCTTCGCAAGTTTCACCAGTTCTTTTCGGCGCTCTTCTGTGAGCATAGGGAAGGGGATCCGAATCATCTCGCCATCATTATTTGGATTAAGCCCAAGACTGGAGGATTGGATAGCCTTTTCGATATCAGGGATCACAGACTTGTCGTATGGTTGTACAACAAGGAGACGAGCTTCAGGAGCACTTACATTGGCAAGTTGCTGAAGGGGAGTCAAAGCACCATAGTACTCAACCTTTACCGCGTCTAGTAGCGCGGGACTCGCTTTTCCTGCACGAATATGAGAAAATTCCTTTTTACAATACTCAACGGCCTCTTCCATATTGAGGCTTGCCAAGTCAATTATCTCTTGTAACTCTTCAAATTGCATGTTGATCACCTAAGTTATCGTCTACTGCTAGTACGTTTCTTTCATGAATATATGAACAGTCAAACGCGTCATCCACTTAAGACCATGTTACGGTGGAGCCAACTTCTTTCTCACCATTGAGGACACGCAACAAGTTTCCTTCTTTGTTCATATTAAATACCACAATCGGGGTTTGATTGTCCCGACAGAGGGTTAATGCCGTTAAGTCCATGACAGATAAACGATCTTGCAGGACCTGGTCCCCTGTAATAGTATCATACTTTTCTGCATCGTCATCTTTTTCTGGATCTGCATTATAAATTCCATCGACACGGGTCCCTTTCAGTATCACATCTGCCTCAATTTCTATGGCCCGTAATGAAGCAGCTGTGTCTGTTGTGAAGTAAGGATTACCCGTACCTGCACCGAAAATTACGACTCGACCTTTCTCAAGGTGTCGAATGGCTCGACGACGAATATAGGGCTCTGCAATCTCCTCCATTCGAATCGCTGACATTAAGCGAGTCTGAACATCGAGGCGCTCTAATGCATCTTGTAAAGCCATTGCATTGATGAGGGTTGCTAGCATCCCCATGTAATCTCCTTGTACACGATCCATCCCTTCCGTAGCACCTTTGACTCCACGGAAAATATTCCCGCCACCAATGACGAGGCTAATCTCAAAGCCTTTTACGTGGGCTTCTTTTATGTCTTTTGAAAACCGAGCTAGGACGTCACTGTCAATCCCGTGACCTTGTTCACCCAGGAGTGCTTCACCACTCAGTTTGAGGAGAATGCGCTTGTATTTCATAGCTGTATGATAGATAAAAAAAAGGCTACCATGAAAAATCAAGGTAGCCTAATGTGACATTCACTTACGACTCGTTTGTTTCGCCGAGTTGTAGTCGATGAAATGTTGTGACAAGTGGAGCGCCATTTTGTTCGAGGTACTCTTTGACACTAATACCGTTGTCTTTGACAAACTTCTGCTCTAGAAGCACCCGCTCTTCGTAGAAACGACGAAGTTTTCCTTGGGCTGCCTTTTCAGCAATTTCAGCTGGCTTGCCTTCATTGACAAGTTGCTCCTTAGCGATTTCTAGTTCTTTTTGAATCACATCGCTATCTACACCATCACGGTTGACAGCTATTGGATTCATGGCTGCAACCTGCATTGCTACATCACGAGCAACGTCTTCATTATTGATGGAGCCATCAAATTCTGCAAGCACGCCAAGTTGCGCTCCAGGGTGGATGTAATCGATAAAGCCACCATCTGTAGACGCATACATTGCACGAGAAATTTGAATTTTTTCACCAATAGACCCTGTCATATCGGTCAGTGCGTCGGCAACCGTACGCCCTTCAAATGGCTTGGCAAGTAAATCGTCCGCGCTAGAGACTTTTTCATTGAATGCAGTCTCTAGAAATGCTTGAGCCTTTTGTTGGAAATCATCATTACGCGCAACAAAGTCTGTTTCGCAATTAATTTCAATCGCCGCGGCATTTTTGTGATCATCAGAGATATGGATCAAGATTAATCCCTGATTTGCTTCTCTATCGGCGCGTTTCTCGGAGACTTGCTGACCTTTTTTGCGTAGAAATTCAACAGCTGCATCCATATCGCCATTGGTTTCCGTGAGGGCTTTTTTGCAGTCCATCATGCCAGCGCCAGTCAATTCGCGCAATTTTGCTACATCTTTCGCAGAAATACTCATGAGTTCTTTCGTCGTATCTGGTTCGTTGTTACCGGTTTAATTATTTGGCTTCTTTTGCAGAGTCCTTGTCAGAGTCTGTGCCTTTGGACGCAGTTTTAGCGTCTTCTTTTGGCTCAGCTTTTGGGGACGCTTTTGCAGCAGCAGGCTTCGTTGTCGCTGGCTTTGCTGCAGACTTAGCAGGTCCCTTGTTTGCATCAGGCTTGCGAGTACGTCTCTTGCGAGTCTTCGCTGCTGGTGAGTCTTTAACCTCAGCATCTGCTTTACCTTGGCTTTCTAACAAGGACTGTTCCGCTAATTCTTCCTCTTCTCTTGCTTGACGCTCGGCCATTCCTTCAAGAATCGCATCTGCAATGTTAGAAGTGATTAACTGAATCGTTCTTGCAGAGTCATCATTACAAGGGATGATGAAGTCTGGGATATCTGGATCGCTATTAGTATCAGCAAGCGCAATGATAGGGATGTTCAATTTCACTGCTTCATTCACTGCGATACTCTCCTTAACGGTATCTACAACGAAGACAGCTCCAGGAACACGATTCATGGTCGCAATTCCACCAAGTGTAGCTTCCAGCTTTGTGTACTCCCGCTCGCGCATGAGACGCTCTTTTTTGGTCAAGTTCTCAAAGGTTCCGTCATTACGCTGCGCTTCAATTTCTTGCATACGCCCGATACTGCGCTTGACAGTCTCAAAGTTGGTTAACATTCCACCTAACCAACGGTTTGTAACAAACGGCATTCCACAACGAATAGCTTCCGTTTTGATGATCTCACGGGATTGTTTTTTGGTCCCGACAAAGAGAATGGTTTTGCCAGAAGCGGTAAGGTTTTTGACCTGCTCGAGTGCATCTTTTAGGAATGCTTCGGTCTTTTTAAGGTCAATAATGTGGATCCCATTGCGCTGCATGAAGATAAATTCCTTCATTTTTGGATTCCAGCGGCGGGTAAGGTGCCCGAAATGTGCTCCGGACTTAAGGAGTTCGTCGACTGACGCGTGCTTTAACATAGTATATGATTGTTGAGTTAGGCTTCTACTTGGATCATCCATTGTGCTAACCTGAGAATTCTCCCAGGCACCCAGCACGCAGTCACCAAGTATGAATGGTTTGGTTGATTATCGTTTGGAGAACTGGAAACGTTTACGCGCTTTAGGTTGCCCGTATTTTTTCCGCTCGACCATCCGATCATCGCGTGTTAAAAGTTCTTTTTGTTTAAGCTGTGTATGGAATTCACCGTCTGTGACCCCGTCAACAGCGCGTGCTAAAGCATGTTGAATAGCCCCAGCTTGGCTGCTCACACCACCTCCCTTGACATTCACTTTGATGTCATACTTGCCTTCAGTCTCTGTTAGACGAAGAGGAAGAAGTGCCACATTGACGTTGGCTTGTGTTAGCAGATACTCTTCAGGAGATTTGCCATTGATGACAATCGATCCTTTGCCATCTTTGATGTAGAGGCGAGCGGTAGAAGTCTTGCGTCTTCCGACGAATGATTGTTGTTCCATTCAGAATTTAATTTTCAACTTTCTTGGGTTGCTGCGCAGTGTGTGGATGAACGCTTCCAGCATACACACGGACATTAGTCATTAGTTTGCGACCGAGTCTGTTTTTCGGCAACATTCCTTTAACAGCTTTTAGAATCACTTTTGCAGGATCTTTTTCCATGAGATCCGAAACCTTTGTGAAGCGATCTCCACCCGGGTATCCGGTGTGATGGAAATACTCTTTTTGAGCAAGCTTGTTACCCGTGAGCACAACTTTGTCAGCATTAATCACGACAACGTTATCCCCAGTATCCATGTGGGGTGTGTACTCAGGTTTATTCTTTCCCTTTAAAATCGTAGCGATTTCTGTAGAAACTCGACCCAATGGTTTCTCAGCTGCATCAACGATAACCCATTCTTTTTGGATATCTGATGGCTTTGCAGAAAACGTTTTGTTTGACGTAGTATTCACTGACACAATGCTTTAAGTTCGTAGTCTGTAGCTTTTGAAGCTAGCCAAATAAAGTAGGGGATTTAATCGCTAACATCAACCCTGAACTTTCTGTGAACTCTTCGGGTGCAGAGGTTCATGAATTCTGTTATTTTTCACCCTTCTTAGACTCAACTGTGGGTCTACTTTTCTTTTACTCTATTGGGATTCAAGCCTGTTTCTATGTCCACGACACATCCATTTCCGTCTGTTATTCAAACCTTAGCCTCATCAGGAGATACCTATTACAGCATCCCTGCACTAAAAGGCCTTGGCTTTGATCACGTCGACCAGTTACCATTCTCCATTAAAGTTCTTCTTGAAGCAGTCCTCCGAGAGTTCGACGGATTTGAAGTAACTGAAGACGATATTCGTCGTTTGGCAACCTACAACGCGGCCTCTCCTGAGGGTGAGATTCCATTTAAACCTTCACGAGTGGTTCTTCAAGATTTTACCGGGGTCCCCGCTGTCGTAGACCTCGCTGCTCTTCGTTCTGCACTCGAACGGATGGGAGGGGATCCTGAGAAAATCAATCCAAAAGTACCTGTCGACCTTGTGATAGATCACTCCGTTCAAGTGGACACATTTGGACAGGAATATGCTCTAATGCATAATGTTGAGAAGGAGATGGAGCGCAACCGGGAACGCTATGAGTTCCTAAAGTGGGGACAAAAAGCGTTTAAAAACTTCCGAGTGGTACCACCAGGNCGAGGGATTGTCCATCAAGTTAATCTCGAGTTCCTTGCTAAAGGGGTCTTTACGAAAGAGGGAGCAGATGGCTCTGTAGCGTATCCTGATACGTTGGTTGGGACAGATTCCCATACCACTATGATAAACGGATTGGGTGTTCTTGGTTGGGGTGTAGGTGGGATTGAAGCCGAGGCAGCCATGCTTGGACAACCCATTTACATGCTTGTACCTGAAGTGATTGGTGTGAAGCTAACCGGTTCACTAAAAGAAGGAATCACTGCGACCGATTTGACACTTACGATTACTCAAATGCTGCGCCGACATGGTGTTGTAGGTAAATTCGTAGAGTTTTATGGTTCAGGTCTTAGCTCGATGTCTTTGCCCGATCGCGCAACGATCGCCAATATGGCTCCTGAGTATGGAGCTACGATGGGCTTTTTCCCAGTCGATGATGAGACGATTCGATACATGGAGCGGACGGGAAGAGATGACCAAAATACCGAATTGGTGCGGGAGTATATGAAGGCACAAGGGCTTTATCGAACCGACGACACGCCAGATCCGGTCTTCACAGAAACCCTTGAACTTGATCTTGGTACGGTTCAAACATCCTTGGCAGGACCNAAGCGTCCTCAAGATCGAATCGTGTTGTCTCACCTTAAGGAGACCTTCCAAAACTCGTTGACGAGTGATGATCAAACCATGGGCTTCAACCTGACTCAGGAAAAGCTTGCCAACAAGGGCATCGTTAAAAATGGGTCAACACAAGAGCTAAAACATGGCGATGTGGTGATCGCAGCGATTACAAGTTGCACAAATACATCAAACCCGTCGGTAATGTTGGGCGCCGGACTTGTCGCAAAACATGCGGTAGAGAAGGGATTAAAAGTTCCTTCCTACGTTAAAACATCNTTGGCACCTGGCTCACGAGTTGTGACGGATTATCTTGAAGAAGCTGGCCTAACACCGTACCTCGATCAACTTGGTTTCAATCTCGTAGGGTATGGTTGTACCACTTGTATTGGGAATTCTGGCCCGCTACCTGCTCCAGTGGAAACAGCCATCCGGGAAGGCGACCTTGTGGTGGCAGGTGTACTTTCTGGGAACCGGAATTTTGAGGGACGGATCCATCCTTGGGTAAAAGCCAATTTCCTTGCGTCACCACCACTCGTGGTTGCGTATGCGATTGCAGGTAGAGTCGATATTGACTTGGAGAACGAACCACTAGGGCAAGACAAGGACGGAAATGACGTGTTTTTGAAGGATTTATGGCCATCCTCTGCAGAAATTCGTGAAATGATGGATGAAGCGATTCGCCCTGATGTGTTTAACCGTCTGTATGCAGATGTGTTTGATTCGGAAGCTTGGGATACGATTCCAGTGACGGGCGGACAGCTCTATGAATGGAAGGATGAGTCGACATACATCCAAGAGCCACCATTTTTCACAGGTTTGACCCAACAAGTCAATCCTATCACTCCAATTGAGGGTGCCAAAGTGTTGGTCCATGCGGGTGACTCGATTACAACCGATCATATTTCACCAGCAGGTAACATTAAAACCGACAGCCCTGCCGGTCAATACCTCACAGACGCTGGGGTATCGGTCTCCGAGTTTAATTCGTACGGGTCTCGCCGTGGCAATGACCGTGTGATGACAAGAGGAACGTTTGCCAATGTTCGTTTCAAGAACCGTTTAGGACAAGGACAGGAGGGAGGGTACACCACGTACCATCCAACTGGGGAAGTTACCTCCATCTATGATGCATCCATGAAGTATCAAGAGGCTGGAACACCATTGATTGCTTTGGCTGGAACGGAATACGGAACAGGATCGTCTCGAGATTGGGCTGCGAAGGGGACATTATTACTCGGAGTAAAAGCAGTGATTGCGACATCGTTTGAACGGATTCACCGATCAAATCTTGTTGGAATGGGGGTATTGCCCTTACAATTTGCAGAGGGAGAATCTTCTGACGTACTAGGACTAGATGGAACAGAGTCGTTTACTATCCACGTGGACGAATCGCTTACACCACGCACTATGGTAAGTGTTGACGCAGTCCATCCAAGTGGGAAAACGACTTCTTTCAAAACCCTCTGCCGGATTGATACCCCTGTTGAGATAGAATACTATCGCAATGGAGGAATCTTACATAAAGTACTTCGTGACGTTGCTGCAGAGGCCTAACAGTCGTTTATCCATCTAGCAAAAAGCCAGATTAGGCCATACTTGTATCTTTCTTGCGAATGGTTGACATCGTCAAGTGATGGAATCTTGTGACATGGACGATGGCAGCAACGGTCAATCCTATCACAAGACCTGTCCACATCCCTTGCCCACCATACCCAAGGGTGATGCCTAGATAAATACTAAGGGGTATTCCGGTTAGTCCGTAAGCGAGCAAATTGAAGACCATTGGTATTTGAGTGTCTTTCATCCCCCGTAAGGCGCCGATTGCACTTATCTGCACGCCATCTGANAGTTGGAAA
>PR_CR_10_Liq_1_inCRDRAFT_1001848_pt1 | contig 11407 bp, 6 predicted proteins | sample PRCRCaboRojoPR_3_FD_10241 | JGI IMG/M metagenome (IMG submission 10241) | reverse complement strand
GCAAGAACACCTACAATGAAATTCCCAAGGGCTTTGAACTGAAAAAGAACTTGCATTTCCGCTACAGCGACCCGCGAGTGTTGGATGAGCTGGTGACGCAGTGCGCCCGCCAGGAGATTTACGATTTAGTACGGGTAGATTACTTTCTGGATGATTTAGAAGCCAAAAAGGCCAAAATGGTGGCATTGGCCGAAGAACAACTGAAAGGTAAAATGAATCGCTTTAAGCGCTTACTCAACACCAATTTGGAAGACTTGGACAGGCGGTTGGCCGAGGGCTTTAACACCACCTACCCTATTGAGCAATACCAAACTTACCTAGCCTATTGCAGCAACACCCTAAACAGCGTTACCGTAAACGGAACCGTTACCCCTGCACCAAAAACTACCTCGCAGTTTTACCAACCCAAACCGGCCAAAGGCTATGACTTTGTGCTAAATCCCACCATTTTAGAGCCGGTGGTGCAAATAGAGTACGAACTGAAGTTGGTTCTGCAACCTAAACCACAGCAGCCTAAGCCCAAAGCACAGGAGAAAGTGGTTACTAAAATTGAAAAGCAGCTTTTTTGGGTCACGCCTAATGGCGATGTAAAACAACTGGCCTTTTAAAATACTTGCTTAGTGCCCAAGAAAGAGCCCGCGCAACTATCTAAACCTGGTTGCCGGGTTTACTTCTAATCATCATAACTAGTTATGGATGCGATAAACCGCTTATTCTAAAAAATTAACTCCGTTTTTGCCAAACTGGTAGAAGCGCTGCGTGGTATCAAAGCCAAGCTTCCCATTAAAAGAATGCCTTAACTTAGCCTTAATATTTTTAGGATGATTGAAACTTATATAGGCGCTTGCGTACTCATAGGGCTCTGGTCTTACTTAAACGGCTGGAGTTTTTACTAGGCGTTTTTCTGGGCCTTTATTGGCTTCATAGTTACAGGGGTTATTTTCGTTTTAATCAGAGGCAAAGGGCCCCGATATCCTAAATATTGATCTTAGGCGTGTTTAGCTCAGAATAAATGCCACTCACGATTCATTTTTCGGGAATACCCCACCACCCCTAAAGACTCACAAACTCCAAAAAAAAGGAGTGTGCGTAAATGGTTCTTTACCTTCACCTCGGCTACGCTCGGTAACCCCCTCACTAATTAAGCTTTCAACCGAGGACGAAGGACCAGCTCACGAATTCCTTTAATAAGCTCACTCTCCTCCTTACAAAAACCCCAACCTCCTATTTTCCCATAATTTCTACCTTAGTAGATGAAAATGGGAATATGAAAACAGCAGCAATCTTTCTCCTATCGGCTTTAAGCCTTAGCCTTACCGCCCAGGAATTTAACCGTGAAAAGCTAAACCAGTATTTCGATGTGCTGGAAAAAGAAGAACAAGCCATGGGTAGCGTAGCCCTGGCCAAAAACGGTGAATTAATCTACCAAAGGCAATTGGGTTTTGCCCACCTGGCCGATAGTGTGCGACCTAATGCCCAAACACAATATCGCATAGGCTCCGTTTCTAAAACCTTTACAGCCGTGCTTATTTTAAAGCTGGAAAAGGAGGGGCTGCTCAAGCGTAACCAAAAACTGAGCGTGTATTACCCTGAAATTATCAATGCCGAAAAGATAACCCTAAAAATGCTGCTTAACCACACTAGCGGCATTCACAACTTCACCGATGATGAGTCCTATACCCAGTACCTCAGTGAGCCTAAAAGTGCTGAAAAACTGCTTGAAATTATTCAAAAAGGCGGCAGTGACTTTGAACCTGGCAGTCAGTTCAGTTACTCCAATAGCAACTACGTGTTGCTGAGTCTTATTGCTGAAAAAGCGGGCCAGGCATCTTTTGCTGAGCTTTTGCGTAAAAAAGTAATAGAACCCGCTCAGTTGGAGCACACTCAGGTAGGGAAAGCCATAAACCACAAGCAAAATCAGGCGCTGAGCTATCAGTGGGGCAACGGCTATGAACCGGCTTCTGAAACTCACATGAGCATACCGCTGGGGGGCGGCAATCTCATTTCAACGCCTAGCGACTTGTGTCGGTTTTTTTACCAGCTCCGTGGCGGTAAGATTTTAGATCAGGCTACAGCCGATGCCATGCTGCCCGAAATGGGCGATAGCTATGGCCTGGGTATTTTAAGTTTCCCTTTTGAAGGGCGGGTGGCGTACGGCCATACCGGAGGCATTGATGGTTTTAATTCTATGGCGGGTCATTTTAAGGAGGAAGGTCTTAGCATAGCCTACAGTTTTAATGGTTTGCAAATGGATCCCAATGAAATAGCCATTGCCATGCTTTCGGCTTACTTTGGCAAAGATTTTAAGATCCCCAATTTTACCAGCTATGCCGCCTCTGCTCAAGAACTGAACGCAGTAACCGGAACTTACAGCAGCAGCAATTTTCCCCTGGATATTAAGGTATTTGTAGAAAATGATGTTTTGAAAGCCCAGGCCACTGGTCAAGCCGCTTTTGTACTCAAACCCACTGCGCCTAACCGCTTTGAATTTACCCCAGCTGATATACTGATGCAGTTTAGCCCCGAAAAAGACCAACTCACTTTTACGCAAATGNGCCGTAAAATTATGTTTAAGCGTTAAGTCGGTAGAGAGATGTTAGATGTTGGATGTTGGATGTTGGATGTTAGATGTTAGATTTCAGACATCGATTTCGGACTTCAGACTTCGGACATCAAACATGTAGCTCCATTTCCCGTCCTCGGTTTTCGGTCTTCCTGCTTCCCGCTTCCATCTTCCTTCGCCAAACAAAACCCTTAAAAGACGGTTCGCATTGCTAGTTTCAACACTATGAACAACTTAAATATTCCTGAAACCAATCAACCGCGCATTGTCATTATTGGCTGTGGTTTTGCCGGTTTAAACTTGGCTAAAAACCTCAAAAAACAGCCCTATCAAGTGGTTATGATAGACAAGCACAACTACCACACCTTTCAACCGCTATTATACCAAGTAGCTACTGCAGGGCTGGAGCCAGATTCCATTGCCTATCCTATCCGTAATATTTTTAAAAAGCAAAAAAAATTCTTCTTCAGGATGGCTGAAGCGCACAGCGTGGATACAGAAAGCCAGATTATCAACACCAATATTGGTCCGCTGAGTTATGATTATCTGGTAATAGCTACCGGCAGTGCTACCAATTATTTTGGCATGGAGCGGGTGGAAAAATTAGCCATTCCTATGAAAAGCGTTCCCGAGGCCTTAAACCTGCGGAGCCTCATCCTCCAAAACTTTGAAGCCGCCTCTCTCACTGAAAATTTGAAGGAGCGTGAACGCCTCATGAATTTTGTAATTGTAGGTGCCGGGCCCACCGGTACGGAGCTGGCGGGTGCTCTGGCCGAGCTTAAAACCCACGTGCTCCCCAATGATTACCCAGACCTAGACTTCAGGAGAATGTCTATTCATCTGATTGAAATGGCCGACAAGGTACTTCCGCCTATGAGCGATTTTTCCAGTAAAAACGCGCTGGAATATTTGGAATCTTTAGGTGTGCAGGTTTGGCTAAACACCGCGGTACAAGATTACGATGGTGAAATGGTAAAAACCAACCAAAAGAAAAAACTGCCGGCTTCAACTCTTATTTGGGCGGCCGGGGTAAGCGGGGCCTTAATTGATGGTTTCGCTCAAGGCGAAGATTTTGCCAAGGGACGCTATCTGGTCAATAAACTCAACCAGATAGGACAGCATAAGAATGTTTTTGCCATTGGTGATGTGGCGTCCATGCTAAGCGATGAAAATCCTAAAGGTCACCCCATGTTGGCGCAGGTGGCCATTCAGCAGGGTGAAAACTTAGCTGCAAACCTCGCCCGTGAGGCCAAGAAAAAAGAATGGAAAGCTTTTACCTACAATGATATGGGCAGCATGGCAACCGTAGGCCGCAACAAAGCCGTGGCTGAGCTTTACAATAAGTTTATGCTTAAAGGATTTGCCGGCTGGTATGTTTGGATGATGGTGCACCTGATTAGCCTAGTAGGCTTCAGAAACCGTTTGGTGGTGTTGCTCAATTGGTTTATCAATTACTTTAGCTATGACCGTAAAATACGCTTGATCATCAGACCGGTAAACCGCCATAGCCTTGCTGAAAAAGAGCTAGCGCTAGAAAGTCATAAAGAAGCCTTAAATCAAGACTAGCCAAGGTGTGCAATCTTACCTACTTGCCTACCAACAGCGGGTTTATCCTCACGCACAGTCGCGATGAAAACCCACAGCGCCCCAGCAGCCAAAACATCATAAGACATGAGTTGGAGGGCCACACACTTTATTTTCCGCAAGATTTAGAAGCTAAGGGAACCTGGATGGGCATGAGTGCCCAACGCAGTGCCTGCGTGCTAAACGGAGGAACAGTACCTTACCAACGCCAGGCCCCGTATCGATTAAGCAGGGGTGCGCTGGTACCCAGCGTACTGCAAGCTGCGCACGTACAAGAATGGTATGAGTACTAAGATTTTTCAGACTTTGATTTTCAGCCTCCCTGGCGTAAATACGGAAAAACGCATGCCATTAAGGCCGTGCAGTTCACTATTCGCATGGGAAACACAGATTACAGTTACCTGGAAAGGCGGGTGGAATCTCAGGGCCTAACCCGGCAGAGCGCCAACCGGCATGCGCGTGAACTGGAATACCAAGCCGAAATAGACTCAGGCTCGGTAGAATTACCCCTCTACTATGTTTTGCCAGATGGCGAGAAAATTAACGGGCAACGCGTATACCTTACACTGTATCTGGCGGTAAATGACACCGTTACCTTAGAGCCCGGGCTGGAAGAAATATTGCAAGAAGTAAATAACCGCAACAATTACTGGAGTTGGGATATGGTAAGGCACTCCTGGATCATGACCCCTGCGGGCCTAGTGTGTGTTAATTGCCCCGAGTCTCCCAATTGGGAAGACGAAGAGGCAGCCGAAAGCCCTACAGACTCTACCGCCATAGATTCCGGGTCAGGTTTTAACGCTGGTCATCCTTTGCAAGCCTGTTTAGAACCCACTGAAGATGAGCCGTCCATGCCCCACTTTTGGGGCTTGGGCGGTACCAATGCCGTTGCCCAGGAAGAGCTCATCATTATTTAAGGTGATACAATGCTTTCAATTAAGCTATCTACATTTTTAAAGAAGCTGATTTCAGCTGCCAAGAGTTAATATCTTTGCGGGCCATGACTAAGGCCCGCATTTTTTATTTTCTAGCCCTGTTGCCGCTTGGCTTGCTGGGGCAAAAACACCTTATTCAGCATGACCTTACCTATGACCGCTCCTCTCAAAAGTTAAGCGGTTCTACGCGTATCAGCTTTCCAGCTGATTTGTACAAAGACAGTCTTTTGTTGCATTTTCCGGCTCAAAGCCTGGCCCTTAAAAACTCGTTTTACAATCAACAGCTAGCAGAATTTCAAAAGGTAGATGCCTACTACGCTTCCGCAGAAGAAACGGGCCGTCTCCAGTTAGACAGTGCCCGGCTTAATGGTCAGCCAACACAGTTAAGGCAACCCAAAGAGTTGCATTTTGTAACGCTTCCTGCTGCCGATAAAGATTCCATAACGCTGGTATTGCACTACCAATTATTCCTTCCCCGCAAGGGACTGGCTGCCACAGGGGCCAATACGCAAAACGGAGCACTTATAGACTGGCTGCCCAGGGTGGCCCAAAAAGACAGCAGCGGTTGGCAGACCTACCCTTACACCTATTACAACGATGCCAGTTTGCCCCTGGATAGCTTTCACCTAAAGCTTGGGCTGGAATCAGTGCTGGAGCCCGTCACCAACCTCAAACTGCAAAAAAAGCCGCAAAAACTTACCCCCTATTTTTGGGTCTATCAATTTGCCGGCACCAGCCGTAATCTCCAGGTTTTCTGGGCTTCGCAATGGTTAAAATTAAATTTGGCCCAGGGTGTAAAAGTGTACAGTCAAGAACCCAGTCTCATGCTGGAAATGAAGTTGGCACCACACGCAAAAACCATCAGCCGGTTTTTTAAAACCGAGCTAAATGATAGTCTGCTGCAAGCCAAAAAGTGGGTGTACATAGCTAATAAAACAGGAGAATACCAAAGTGCTGAATTGCTTTCGCTAGAGCTGCCTGATTCTGAATTTAAAATGGCGCAGGAATTGGCCCATGCCCGGGCACAGGCTGCTTTGCGCTATCAGGTGCACCCCAATGGCTTTGCAGAGCCCTGGTTGGCCCGCGGCCTCCCCTACTTCTATAAGTATCAGTTTATAAAAGATTACTTTCCGCAAGAGCGGTGGGTGCCGTTTAGCGAAGCCTGGTGGGCTACTTTATTTGATTTTGACTCATTTGATTACGGCTACCAAAATCAGTTTTTGTACCTCTTTTTGGCGCGCCAGGGCTTAGATCAAAGTATTGCCAACCCGGTTGACTCCCTCTCTCGACTTAATTACGAGGGAATGGTGCAAGGCAAAACCTTTTTACTGCTCAATCACTTGCGGGCCTATATGGGCACTCAAAATTTTAGGCGGGGTATGGCGCGGTACTGGGCCCAAAACCTAGGGAGAGCCGTTGCACCTCAAGACCTGCAACAAGCGCTAGTCTATTACAGCATAAAACCTTTAGATTGGTTTTTTGAGGAGGGCTTGCACTCGGCTGAAATTTTTGACTACCAGCTGGCCAAAACAGACCATTGCCCCACCGTAACCACGGCCACCGTTAGAAATGAAGGGCGTTTAAATCTCCCCTATTCCTTAACCGGCTATAAAGATGGTAAAGCCATAATTACTGAGTGGTTTCAGGGTCATTCAGGGCAGCGCAGTGTGCAATTGTACAACGAGGATTTTGACAAAGTGGTGCTGAATGACCACCTCCAAAACACGGAGTATCGTCAAAAAAACAACCGCTACTATCCTAAGCGTTGGTTGCTTAAACGTGCTGAGCCCTTGAATTTTGCTTTTTACAACAGCTTTGAAGAACCGCAAAGCACGCAGGTTTTTTATTTCCCATCGGTAGCTTACAATGCCTACGACCAATTGCTGCTGGGCGTGAATTTATCTAACAGCTCTATTTTGGTGCAAAAACCTTTTGAGTACCACCTAAACCCCAACATCAGTACCGGCACCCAACAGCTTACCGGTTCGGCTTCCGCCCGATGGAATTTCACCCTGCCTAAAAGCCACTTTTTCAGGCAAATCACAGCCGGAGTATACGGTAGGTATTTCCACTACAACCAAGATCTCAGTTTTCTGCGGCTTTCGCCCAGCCTAAATTTCCGAATCCGCAAACCGCAACCTACTAGCCCTTTAATTCAAACCTTACGCTTGCGCGCAGTGCGGGTAGACCGTGAGCTACCCAGTGACATTGAGGCAGCCCAGGTACGCGGCAACTTAGCCAGTTACACCATTTTAACCGCAGGCTACCATTTGGAAAACACCAACATTTTTAAGCCTACCATTTTTGACTTCAATCTGGAGTACTCGTCAAAATTCAGCAAGGTTTACACCCAACTAGACCAGCGCTTTATGCTGCCCAACAAAAAATGGCTAATTGCCCGGTTCTTTGCCGGAGCGTTTTTCCACAACCGCTTTGCAGAGCAAGGCTTTAGTAACAATTTTTACAGCTTTGGCCTTAGCGGCACGCAAGATTATCTTTTTGACTATTATTTTATTGGGCGCAGTGATACCCGCGGGCTCTGGAGCCGGCAATTTTTCACCACCGATGGAGGCTTTAAAAGCAGCACCGGTGTTTTTGCCAATAACTACCTGTTAAGCCAGAACCTCTCGGTACCTCTCTACTCTTTCGTAGGCCTTTTTGGCGATGTGGCTTGGGCCGATGGTGCTACCTACTGGGACTATGGGATACGCCTGGCATTTATTACCGACTTTGTGGAAATCTACCTCCCTTTACAAAACCACAATAGGCAGTTCGTCACAGAAGCTAACTACCTCAGCAATGTGCGGTTTGTCTTAGACCTGAAATTGAGCAACATCATAAACCGTTTACGAAGAGGCTATTATTAAAAAAGAGGCATTGCCAGAGAAAAAAGGGGACTAAACAGGGTCTCGGCAATGCCTCTGAAACGATCACCTATCAACAAACTGCACCCCTAATCCATAAACTAAATCACCATACCACTAACTTGAACGGCTTGCGCTCAACTACATACGAGATTCTAAGCTTTGTGGATTACAGCGCCCCCATAAATTTCTAGATGCATAAGCTTGGGCGGCACCCAGCCTCTGTTTACTTATTTAGCCGCTAAGGCTGCTAACCGTTGGCCTACCAAACTGCCTAAAGCCACCCCCATGCCCCCCAGGCGTACTCCAGCATATATCCGCTCAGATAGCTGCTCAATTAAGGGTGTTTTTTTGGTTCCCAAGGCAATGATTCCGGCCCAGCGGTGGTCTACCTCAAAGGGCTGCTCTGGCAGAATAACCTGCCTTAGCTTTTCTTCCAGGTAGTCCTGAACCTGTTTGGTGATTTTTAGCTCCGTAGTATTTTGCTCTGCCGCAAAATGCTGCCGTCCCCCGCCAATTAACACTCGCTGGCCCACCGTACGGAAATAGAGATGCCCGTTTTCTGCATGAAAAGCACCTTGGAATTTCAGATTTTCAATGGGCTTGGTAATAAGCACCTGATTACGGGCAGGGCTCAAAGCTTCCATTTTTAGTAAGTCTTTGCTAAAGGCATTGGTGCATAAAAGCACTTTATCAGCACTAATAGTTAAGCCGTTGGCTAGTTGCACAACTACCCGGTTAGGCTGCTCTGAATATTTTTGAACTCGTGCCCCGTTGAGCAGAGTCACCCCCGCTTGCTGTACCAATATCAAGAGGGCCTGCATCATTTTTCCCGTATTCAGCATCCCTTCATAGCGGTTGTAAATCATACCCTGCACACCGCTAAAGCCAAATTCCGTCTTACTTTCCTCAAAGACAGGTTTATCAAACACCCCTTTAAGTAATTGATTTATCTGCGGAATTTCTGCTTTCAGCTGCTGCCATTGCTTTTGCTCAGAAGAATCAAATAACTCATAATTGCCGCAGGGTTCATAATCTATGCGGTGGCCCACCAAACTCTTTAGTAGCTCCAGCCCCGCCTTTCGCATTTTTACAAGCTCCAAGACTTCGGCTTTACTGTGGTGCTTTAAGTCCATAACCAGCTCACCAACAGAACCAAAACAAGCAAAACCAGCATTACGCGTGCTGGCGCCCCAGGGTAGCATACCACGCTCTAAAATCACTACTCGTTTATGGCTCTCGGCTCTTTTCAAGTGCAAGGCTGTGCTTAAGCCGGTTATACCCGCACCTATTATAAGATAGTCTGCCGCTTGTATTAATTCATACTGCTCCCAATAGCTGAAATTCATAATTTAAAGTTTGATGCACCCTAATTACGGACAGCAATAACTAAAAATTTAGCCAATTTAGGAGCTCAGTAAATCGTGATTTCTTCCCCTACTAATTTCCAAATTGGAACCTACAAGCTTAAACAAGGGCCCTAATGGCCCCTTTAAAAGCCGCTAATAAATACCTACCTTTGCAGCCCTATTAAAAACTCCTTTAAGCAGTTTATATGAGCGAATCAGAGGTAGCAAATCCCCAAGTAGAAGCCTTCAAAAAAAGTGTAATTGAAGATTACAAATTAGCCGTTGAAAGCCGCGAAGCCAGCTTGATTGGTCGCAGAGAAGTGCTAACCGGAAAAGCTAAGTTTGGCATTTTTGGAGACGGAAAGGAGCTACCTCAAATTGCCTGGGCCAAAGTTTTTAAAGACGGTGATTTTAGAAGCGGGTATTACCGCGACCAAACTTTTATGATGGCCATTGGCGCCCTCACCACCCAAGAGTTTTTTGCCAGCTTGTATGCTGATACCAACCATGAGCACGAACCGGCCGCAGCCGGGCGTCAAATGAACGGGCACTTTGCTACCCAAAGCCTTGATGAAAACGGTCAATGGAAAGATCTCACCGCTCAAAAAAACTCTTCAGCTGATATTTCACCCACGGGTGGGCAAATGCCCCGCCTCTTAGGGCTGGCCGAAGCCAGTAAAATTTACCGCCACAACAAAAAGTTGAAAGACTTTACAAACTTTTCAAAAAAAGGCAATGAAATTGCCTGGGGAACCATTGGTAACGCTTCAACCTCTGAAGGTTTGTTTTTTGAAACCATTAATGCCGCGGGCGTTTTGCAAGTGCCCATGGTTATTTCGGTTTGGGATGACGATTACGGTATTTCAGTGCACAGCAAGCACCAAACCACCAAAGAAAATATTTCGGAAATTTTAAAAGGATTTCAGCGCACCGAAGATGAGGATGGTTATGAAATTCTGCATGTGAAAGGATGGGACTATGCAGCCCTGATTGAAACCTATGAAAAAGCCGAGAAAATAGCCCGTAAAAAGCATGTACCCGTAATGGTGCACGTTACTGAAGTTACTCAACCGCAAGGACATAGTACTTCGGGCTCGCATGAGCGCTACAAAAACGAGCAACGCCTGGCTTGGGAACAGCAATTTGATTGCATTAAAAAAATGCGTGAATGGATGCTGAATACAGGGGTGGCCAGCGAAGATGAATTAGACAAGGTAGAAAATGAAGCCAAAGGCGCGGCGCGGGAAGCCAAGAAAAACGCCTGGAAAAACTTTATCACCCCTATTAAAGAAGAAGTAAAAACTGTACAAGGTCTCATTGAAAAAGCCGCTGGCCAAAGCAGTAATGCGGAGCCATTAAAGGCGCTGGCCAAAGGCCTTAGCAGCCTAATTGACCCCTTGCGCAGAGATGCCATCGCAGCCGCTCGTCAGGCCCTTTGGCATTTACGCCAGGAAGCGGAAGATGTAAAAGAAGAACTGAAAAATTACCTCNATACCAGTATTCAGGAAAACCACGATCGTTACAGTCGCTTGCTTTACAGTGAAAGTGATTTAAGCCCGCTAAAAATTGAGGAAGTACCAGCCGCATACAATGAGGACTCAGAGGAGGTAGACGCCCGCATTATTTTGCGTGACAACTTTGACCGCCTCTTGGCCGAAAAGCCGGAAGTGTTAATTTTTGGTGAGGACAGCGGCAAAATTGGCGATGTAAACCAGGGTCTGGAAGGCTTGCAAGACAAGCATGGCGAAAACCGCGTGTACGACACTGGCATACGTGAAGCTACAATTCTAGGGCAAGGCATTGGCATGGCCATGCGCGGTTTGCGGCCCATTGCGGAAATTCAGTACCTGGATTATTTGTTCTATGCCCTGCAAATTATGACCGATGATTTGGCTACGGTTCAGTACCGCACCAAAGGGCGCCAGAAAGCTCCGGTAATTATCCGCACCCGCGGTCACAGGCTGGAAGGAATTTGGCACTCAGGCTCTCCTTTGGGCGCCATAATAAATGCCGTGCGAGGTATACATGTACTAGTGCCCCGCAACATGACCAAAGCAGCCGGTTTTTACAACACCCTATTAGATTCTGATGATCCGGCCTTATTGATTGAAT
>PR_CR_10_Liq_1_inCRDRAFT_1001845_pt1 | contig 11410 bp, 8 predicted proteins | sample PRCRCaboRojoPR_3_FD_10241 | JGI IMG/M metagenome (IMG submission 10241) | reverse complement strand
TGTTAGAAGACTTTTTTTTGGGAGGCGACTGTTTGGGACCTCTGAGTCCAAGCATAGAAGTTATGATTCCACTGATGGTTTTATTGATGACTTGTTCGGCCCTGGTCTTGCGTATGCTCATGGAGAGTGAGTTCTCTTGGGGTTCTTCTTTTTCAGGAGTCACGTAAGTAGAGGCATCCAGCGGGGGTTTGGTAACTGGGAGTTTGGGGGCTTCTTGTGGTTGTTCTGGTTCTTCATCAGGTAAAGGCTTCAGTGACTCTAATTCTTCCAAGCCTTTGAAGGGGTCCTCTGGTTTCTGGGGAGAGCTAAGGTCTATGAGTGGAGTTTCGAGAAAGTCTGTTTGGTCAGGTTTTTGGGGAGCTTTAGGAGTTTGGGAGTTGGAACTGGACCTAGGAGTGTGTTCTTGGGACTCTTGGGGTTTGAGGTACTTGAGCCTTACTTTCTTAATGAACTCCTGAATAGAGTTTTCGTCGTAACTCACTCTGGTTTCGCTTCTGGGTTCCTGGGACAACTTTTTGTCGAGGCCCCACTTAGTTTGTATTCTGCTTAAGGTTTCAGAGCTGGTTTTTGTGGTTTTTTTGGGTTCGAGCTTCAAAAGGTCCATGTACCTCCTAGTTTTACTTCTATGTTTCTCCAAAAATTCATCCGTAATTCCAACTTTTTCACTCATTATAAAATATGAAGGCAGTAGTCTTAGAGGCACTGGACGACTTTTCTTGCAAGCAAACTGAGATTCCTGAACCTAAGCACGGCGAAGTCCTTGTTAGAGTAGAAGCTGCCCCTATCAACCCTTCAGACATTGTCTTCCTGAAAGGCCAGTATGGCATAAGGAAAGAAATGCCCGCAGTTGCTGGGTTTGAAGGTGCAGGAGTAGTGGTTAAAAGCGGAGGCGGACTGCTGGGGTGGAGTTTAGTCAACAAGCGTGTTGCTGTAATGGCTGACAAGTCAGGAGGCACTTGGGCGCAGTACATAGTTACTTCTGCAAAAAACTGCGTGAAGCTCAGCAACAACGTTCCAGTTGAACTGGGAGCGTGTTTTTTCGCTAACCCTTTCACAGCTGTGATGTTTATGGAGGTGATTAAAGAAGGCAAGCACAAAGCAATAGTCCAAACTGCTGCTTCTTCTGCAGTGGGCAAAATGCTGTTTAGGTACGCCCAGCACTCAAAGATCCCTATAGTCAACATAGTGCGTCGAGAAAGCCAAGTGGAAATGTTTAGGGAAATGGGTGCTGAGTACGTGCTTAACTCTAACTCAGCAGACTTCTTGGAACAACTCAACACTCTGTGCAGTCAACTTGGAGTAACTTGTGCTTTTGACGCAGTTTCGGGCGAAATGACTGGGATGTTGCTTGAGGCTGTTCAAGAACAAGGAGTAGTGTACATCTACGGAGCTCTTGGAAAGCAGCCTTTAAGTGGAGTCCACTCTAAGAACCTCACTGATTTAGGCAAGCGCATAGAAGGCCTTTGGCTCAAAGAGTGGATCCAAAAACAAGGCAAACTTGCAAAGTGGAACTTAGCTAACAAAGTTATGCACCTGCTTCCAACTATTTTAAAGACTGAGATCTCTAGAGAGTTTGCTCTAGACCAAATAAACGAAGCCCTGGACTACTATAAAAAGCACATGAGCGAAGGAAAAGTGATTTTAAAGCCCAATAATTAACACAGCCCCTCGTACCAATCCCTTGGAAACTCTGCCAGGTCCCTTAAGTCTAGGTTGAAAGGAGGCCTGAGCACTCCAGCTCTTTGAGTGATTATCCTTCTGAACTCTTCTCGAGGCTCGCCTTCGCAGAAGTGCTTGAACCACCTTACTCCTAGTCTGACGTGGTTTACTTCGTCTTCTATGATCTTTTTGACTAACTCAGAACTTAAACAGTCTTTGTTCCACTGCGAAAGTTTGTGTGCCAGTCGGTCTTTGGAGTCTAGTGCACGGGCTTCACTGAACAGAGAAAGCATCACTAGCCTTTCAGTTATGCTGTGTTTGGTTTCTTCAGAGTGTCTCATAAGCATGTTGTGGCTTGGAAAACTTGGGTAGTCTGAGCCTAAACACTGGAGTCTGTGAATCAACCACCCCAAGTGAGTGGTTTCTTCTTGGGCTATGAATGCAAAGTCCCTAAAAAAGGAGTAAGGTGCCTCTGCACGTGCCATTGTGTCCCAGTACATGTGGATAGCCATGAACTCTATGTGTGCGATGTTGTGTAGTGTAAGCACTTCAGGGTTAACATGCTTTAGTGAAGGAAGCTGTTTGGGAGGCAAGACTTCTAAGTTCTCAGGAAGTTGCCACTTTACTTCTAAAGGACTTCCAATAGCTACTTGGCTGTTTTGGATTTCTAGAAAAGCTTCTTTGCAGAGTCTGAGTTTGGTTTCAAGGCTGCTTGAAGCTAGTATCTTTTGAGCCCAGAGTCTTATTGAAGTCATTAGTGGAAGTTTTAAAATGGAAAAGAACTGGGTAAAGTGCTTTTCTGTGGTGACTTTTGATGAGGACCTAGGACAGACTCTAGAACTGTGCTACCCGGATGTGCTTTTCGAACAGCAAAAACACGCTTTGGCTTTTTTGGCTTTTCCAGACTCCAATTCGTTCAATCAACTAGGAGACATAACTTATGTTTTTAGAATGAAGTCCACTGAAGAGTACCTCTATGGCTTTGTGTACTTCCGACTCAAAAGGGACCCTTCCAAACCTAGGGGGTTCTTTCAGAAGTCAGTGGTGCTGTTGAGTCCCAACCCCTTTGTGGGACTCTTCAAGCAAGTAATGGACATTCTAGGTCCACTTTACTTCGAACACGGAGAAGCTATTTTTGAAGTTGTGGCGAGTTGCTTAGAAAACTGGGGCCAAGTAAAACCTGGAGCTAGCTTGGAACTGCCTATGCTGGGAAGTGTGATCAACTACACTGTGCCCTCTACTAACATGGCTTTTTCCCCGGAGTCCTTTGGAGAGAACTTTTGCGAAATGCTGGATTCCATCCACCAAGGCTACCCTGGGCTTTTCCAGGACATCAACATTTACGAAGCTTTTGGACCCAAAATAACTAAAAAGCACCTTTGGAAACTCTGGGAAGTACTTGTAACGGGTGAAAGTTTAGTAGTGCTGGCAAGTAACCCAGGAACTTGTTCACAGATAGTTCTTGGACTGATCTCTTTGATTTCTCCACTGATTTACTCAGGGGACTTCCACCCCTACTTCACAGTTTTTGACAACGAGTTCAGAGACATGCAAACTAACTGCGAAAACTCTAACTTCACCAACACCTTGTTAGGAGTAACTAACCCTTTTTTCCTCAAAGCCCTGCAAGACTCGCCCAACCTCTTCCAAGTAGACGAAAAAGAAGGCTTGGAGTGCTCCAGTGCTTGTTATAAAAACGGCACTTTAATACAGCCCTGCAAAGCAGTTATTTCTCAGCTGCAGAACCAACCCTCCAAAGAAGCAGCAGCCATCAACAACTCAATTCTAAGAAGGCACTTCAGAGAACTCACGTTAAGTTTGCTGCAGCCCTTCCAGCAGTTCCTCAGTGTGGACCAAAAGGCTCTAAAAGAGTCCCCCTACACATTTGAACTCCCATGCTTTTCAGAACAAGAGTTCTTAAAAAGCCTCAACTACAGTCTTTTTCCCCTGCTCAAGTTCACCACTCGCCCCAAAGCCATCAACCTTTACTCAAAGTTCATTCGGAGCTCCACCTTCAGAGTGTGGTTTGCAGACCAAAAACAAAAAGCCAGTGCAGAAGCCCACGAAGCCATTCAAGAAGCAATGTACAACTTTGACTTAGAAAGCACTGAGTTGAACGTTACAGAGTGCAAATCTCTCTACAAAAAAATAGAGACCAGACTCAAGTACGAACAAACTACAGGAACAAACCAAGAAGCAATCACTAAGTTACGCAAGCAACTGGGTGTGCTTGTGTCTAAGATGACAGGCACAGACCAGCAAGAACTTTATAAGATACTCCAATGATGTATTTAAATATGGAAGAGCTGCGCGGTACCTTGTTGCCTTTTGTGCTTGACTACCTCAAGCACTTAAAACACTGGGGCGAAATCAGCAATTCCCAGTTAGTGCTTAGAGTGCTCAAAACCACTCCTCTAACACTCACTGACGGGTTTTACTGTGTGGAAGCTGAAGGAGTCAACTGCTTCAGTAACTCGTTCATCAAAGTGCAGCAGTGGAACGTAAAGGTGTCTTTGCTGAGTATAAAATTCATAGTGCACGACTACTCAGTTCTAGGCCACGAAACCATGTCTGAAACTAACTTTAAGAAACTCAAAGACAGTGCTGAGGTCAAAGCACTTATAGTTCCTACGTTCAGAATGCAACTGCAAAGTGAAATTCCTGAAAAGTCTTTAGAAGAAATCCGGCAACAGGCCAGAGAAGTTGAGGAACTTTTAGTGTAATAAGAATTAAAAATGAACCCCTTGAGCCCTAGAACTAAGTACGCCCAGAAACTCCAACTCGAAGAAGAAATGCTAAACGACCTTTCTATGAACTTCGACCCTTTCACTATAAGTCTGCTCAAAAAAGAGTTTGAACTCCGAAATGACTCTTTGAAGCTAGAACAATTTGTAGTTATTTTGAAAGAACACCTTAACCACTGGAGAGATGACCTTCCAGACAGAGAAACCGTTTTGGTCAATTTGCTTGTGCAGTTGTTCGAAGACATTGATATGAACGGTAACGGAGAGTTGGACTGGGACGAGTTCACTAACTACATTATTGAAAAGGCCAACACTATCAACAAGCAGAAGTTCAACCAAATTGACTCAATAAAAAACTACTCTTTGAGTTCTTTGAAGCTTAGTTTTAGTTCTGAAAAAGGAATTCAGAAACTAGTTAACTTAGAAGATATAGACAGGTTTGGAGTTATTGAAGAGTACTCTGACACCATTCAGTTCTTCCACCCAGAAACTGGCCAAGTGGTAGGTCATGAACTCCAACTCCAATTCCAAGACAAAAAGAACCCTTTAAACAGCTCCTTCAAAAGTGACAGAAAAGCTGTGATCCACGACGCTTTGTACATCAGTGAGTTGCAGGTTTTACTTACAAGCACTAACGATTGCTTCATAAGGACTTGGGTTCCCAACGGGTCGATTTTCCACGACGCCAACACGGAGGGGGGTTACCCCATACTTACTTCTAAAAGTCCCCAAAGCAAAATAGTTTGGAACCCTGTCCACAAGATCATTTACGGAGGGGACTCTTACGGGAACATCAGTCTTTGGTTTTACTCAAAAAACGACAAAAGAGTCAAGGACCCCTTTAAAGTCCTTAAAAACGGACACGCCGAAATGGTTACAGACCTGCTGCCTCTGCCCAAACTAGAGTCGCTTATCTCGTGTTCTTCTGACCACAAAGTGATTCTTTGGGACATGATCTCTGGCTCTCCACGGCGTTTTTACAACGCCCACAAAATGGGAGTGCTTAGTTTGGCCTTTAACGAAGAGTACCGACTGCTGTTTACCGCAGGGTTTGACCACGACATATACGTGTGGAATCCCTATATAGACACAGTGGCTTTTACTATAGAGGGACACAACTCTTCTTTGTTAGCTGTGGAAGTAATCCCTGGAACTCCTCAAATAGTTTCTGCAGACTTAGAAGGTTGGGTGAAGGTTTGGGACATAAGGAACTTGTCTTGTGTGCAGAGTTTCAACTTAGGAGGGAACCAAGGAGACTTTGGAGACTTTATTCACTTTTCTAGGTACAAAAAACTTTTGTTTGGGGGCAAGACTCTGGCTTTCTATGAGTACGACAAAAACCACGACCCCAACTTAGTTGACGACAACCAACCGCTGTCTGCGTTTTACACTTCAGTGTACCATAAAATACTTACACCAACCCACAACAAAGTCAAGGTTTGGAACGCACTAACAGGTCTTAACGAGAACCTTTTTGCAGTGTATGCTGAAAGTGAGATTTGCTGTGTAGAAATGGACGAGTGGGAAAAAAGGATGTTTGTAGGTGACACTAAGGGAAGAACTAGAGTTTACAATATCCGAAACGGAGCTTTTATGAAAAGACTGGGCTCTCACAAAGGAGAGATCAACTGCATTTCTAACTCAGAAAAAATGCAAGTTATAGTTACAGCTTCAATGGACTTTACTTTCATGATACACGATGACACTTCTTTAACTGACTCGTCAGTGCTGCGCTGCATTAACTCAGGGGAGACTATAGTTCAGTTAGTTGAAACTCTGAGTTACTTAGACATTGTTTTAATAGGCAACTCAGAGGGCGAAGTGCAACTTTGGGACATTGACGATCAATCTAGCACTGTGCCTACCTTAAACCACTTCGGAGAGATAACAGCTATTCAAGTAGTCAAGAACTACCCCTTTGTGATTGTTTGTGACTCTTCAGGAGAAGTGGCTTTTTGGGCCTTGCATCCACTTCCTTTCAAGCAGTCTCAGCTGCTTAACTTCTACAACCTAGACGAGGAAGGAGACTCCTCCGCTGTCCAGGCCACTGCTTACAGTGTTAAAACCCATCAGCTGTACACTGGTGACGAAAGAGGCTGCATTAGAGTCTACGACGTTTCTCCTTTAGTAAAGCTGCTCAAAATGAAACCCCTCACAGGCACAGGCAAAGCCAACAAGTGCTTGTCAGTCTTAAGCAAAGCAGAACTAGGGATCAGCGAACTCCCCCAGATAGACTTACCTCAGCTACTTTACATCAAGCCTTACTCAGAAGGCATTCGTTATTTGCACGTCATAGAAGAGCCAGCAACTGTCATCAGTACTAGCTTTGAAAGAAAAGTGAAACTCCACAATGTAAAGGATGGCAAAGAAGTAGGGGCTCTCCAACAAGGAGGTGCAACTCGCAGTCTCCATTTTAAGGTCCCTTGGCTTCTTGACTTAAACGTAAAAGCCCTTAAAGCTGCTGAAGCTTCCAAAACTAGAAACATTCTGGAGCGCATTAAGCCTTACGCTGAAGACTCTAAAAAGTTTTCAAATGAAAGCTTAAAAGCTATTTCTGAGTTCCAGAGTGAGTACCAACTGAACGATGCGTCCCAAAACTACAAAGTGAGCTTAGCTGAAACTAAACACTCCAAAAAGAAACGCTCTCTGGAATTACTAGATAAGTATTCAATTAAGAACGCCAAAAAGGGCAGAGCCACCCAAGGATTCATTGGGAAAAGCGACTACACCAAGTACGTTCCTAAAGGCTTCCTCCAGAAGAACATTTCTCCCAGACACAAAAAAGCCCCTGAGTCAAAGAACTTTCCTTCAGCTAGGATTCTCCAAAGCGTGCCTTCTCTGCCAAGTATCTCTAGAAACAAGTTCTTTTGTTCTAAGCTGTCTAAAGGAGCTATTAACTCTGCCTGCAACTTAGCTTCAGCCCTAGACGANCCTTACTTTTAATGAATAATTAACAACTCAAACAACTTCTAAACCCTTTTAAAGTCTTCTTTAACAAATAACTACTGCTCCAGACAACATTCAAAGCTTATCCAGTCTGGATACCGAACTGCCTACCAACGCTCTAAAAATGTCAGTTAGTTAATTATTCTCAATAGGGAATGGAGAAGTGAAAATGACTTGGTAGATAGGTTTTAGGTCAGGGTTTTCGCGTTTGTTTTCTTTAGTCTCAGGAAGAGCAAGGAAGTCCTCTGGCTTGTAGCTCTTAGTTCGTTTTGTGTGTTTTCTGCGTGGAATGTAAGACTCGCTGTGGATCTTCTGCTTGTGTCTGTTAACGCCTTTCTTGTACTTGTATGTTTTTCCGCATATTTCACAGGAATAGTTACGCTCGTCCGTGTGGGATATGTAGTGTCTCTGCAGGAACTGCTTGTTTTTGAACCTTGCGTGACAGATGTGGCAGGCAAAAGGTCGGATTGCTGGATCCATTTTATTTATATCTCCAGCTATTGTGCCCCCTATTATTTTAGCGTATTTTGAGTGGGCTGTTTAGGTACTTGGTTCGATCTAAACAGGGCGTTAGTGGTCTAGTTGAGGTAAATTATTATCAAAGGCTTTAAAGGACCTACGCAGGGGCTGTTATTATTTGTATGGGGCACTTTGTGGATTATTTAACTAAGTCTAAGGGGGTGCTTATTAATTATTTAAGCTTTGATTTAACTAAGAGGGTTTGTATGGTCCCCCACCCTTTTTAGTTAGAGCTTAAGTCTGCTGAATTCTATATAAATGGCCTAAAATAAAACCAGTTTTTTAGGCTTAAAAGCGAACATATTTTTTGACTTGAGACCACTCAAGCAATAATAAATGGCCCGAAACACTTACGAAGTATTAGGAGATAGAGCCCCTGTTCCTTGCAATAGAGACGACGCAGACGCAGTAGCTATGGCTGCTATGGAGCCTGGTACAACTCTGACTGCTTTGCCCTTCAAGCACCCTCCTCTTCTAGACGATGAAGTACGCATGAGGATCACTCACTCTGGCCAGTGCCACACTGATGTGTTTTGGACTAGCTGCTCTTGGTTCGACCAAGTAGCCTTTCCGTGCGTTCCAGGCCACGAAATGATCGGAATCGTCGAAAAAGTAGGCGAAAAGGTTTCTAGCTTCAAAGAAGGCGACAGAGTTGGTTTTGGCACTGGAAGAGACTGCTGTGACAGTTGCATTAACTGCCAAATTGGAAGAGACAACTGCTGTCCTCAAAGAGTAGGTACTTATGACCCTTACTTCGGAGGCTACGCTACAAGTTTCCAAGCTAAAGCCAAGTTTTTCTTCCATTTGCCTGAAAACATTCCAGGTGAAGCAGCTCCTATTTTCTGTGCTGGAATTACCACTTATGCTCCAATGAAAAGGAACGTGCTTCCAGGAATGAAGGTAGCTATAGTAGGAATTGGGGGACTGGGCCATTTAGCTATTCAGTTCGCCAACAAGATGGGATGCGAGGTAACAGCTATCTCAACTTCTCCTTCTAAAGAAGCTGAGGCCCGCAGTTTTGGGGCCCACCACTTCCTAAACTCTAAAGACCCTGAACAGGTCAAAAACGCCACTGGAAGTTTCGACTTCCTAATGAACACTTCTACTGGAATTGACTTAACTGCTGACGCAATGCTTTTGAAGAAAAGAGGCATTTACAACGTGGTTGGAGTTCCTGAAAGAGGCCACGACTTCAATTTCAACTTGTTCCCTTTCTTGGCCAATCATATTGAATTCAAACCTAGTTTGGTAGGATCCAGGGCAGAAACCATAGAAATGCTGGATTTCTGTTGCTTGCATAACATCTTCCCCAAAACTGAAGTTTATGCCTTCGCAGACGCTCAGGCTGGGTTCAACTCTTTGGCCCATGGTGACCCTCACTACCCTAGATATAGAGCTGTTTTGGAGACCGAAAGTTTTTTCAAAAGCTTTAGCCCGGCTTCTTAATTAGGCATTATTCTCTTCTTCGTCTAAGTTTTGTGCCAAGCTTTTTTCTTCTTGTTCGATTTTAAGTTTGTCTTCTTGAGTGGGTTCTAGTCTAATGAGTCGGTTGCCTTCTTGACTGAGTTCCATCCTAGTGACTCTGCCTCGGTTCTCGATGTAAGCTTTGACTCCAAGCAGTTCTTCTTCAGTTAAGTAGATGTACTTGCCTCGGTCGTCAACTATTCCAGTTAAGTAGCCACTGTTCTCTAAGTCCTGGAGTCTTTCCACCACTGACTTGCCTTCAAGCCCGAACTCAGCCCCAATGTCTTCTATCATCACTACTTTGCGGAGTTTTATGTACTCTAAGAACCGGTTCAGGTCGTAAGAACCTTCTTGGAGTTCTTCGCCTTCGTCTTCTACTTGGAACATGTCTTTCCACTTCATGTACTCTTCTTCTTGAGCCTTTTGTTTGGCTTCTTCTTCAGCTTTGCGTTTGGCTTCTTCTTCAGCTTCTTTTTGTTCCCATTCTTTCTCCCTTTCTAGCCACTTGGCTTCTCTGTCTTGGCGTTTTTTTTCTTTCTGGTCCACTACTGCTTGTCTTGCTTCTCTTTGGGCTTTGCGTTCTTCTTTTTTCTGGGCTTTTTTAGCTTCTTTTTCTGTCATCTTCTGTTCTTCTTGTTCTTCTTCTTCGGGGTTCAGTTGCATCCTGTTGAGGCCTCTTCTGGGAGCTTCGGGTTCTGTTTGTGAGGAGCTTTTGAAGAACCAGATTCCTATTGTGGCTATCAAAACACTTAGGAACCCTATACTTACAACTTCAAGCAGCATTATTTAGTTATTAGTTCAAGGGTAAGTATTTATGATAATAGCTATCAATACAACTATTAAAATGATCCATAGAAGAGCAGGAAAGTACGATATCAGTAGAATCACCAAACCCCATAAAAGAGGATTTAGTTTGTTTTCGTTCAGTAGTTCTCTTGATCGATCTGCGAAGTATTTAAGATCTGTCCAGGAATTAAAAGCAGACTTCTCTATGCAAACACAATCATCTAAAAGATCTTCTGGGTTCATTTTAATGAAGCTTTCGTCATTAAAGCAGAAGTACACTACATCCCCAATGCTTTTGACACAGTAAGGGTTTAAGCCACTTGGCAGCTCAAATGAATTCAGCCAGCGAAATACTCCTGAACCGGTTTCCATGCACAGTAGATTAGTCAAACGGTCTGATGGGTCTCTGCCAAGTAGATAAAGTTTGCTTTTGTGCACAAATAACAACTTAAAGCCAAATTCGCCTTCTAAAGCATATGACCGTATTAGATCGCCTTGCTCACTGTAAATGTAAAGTTGATTAGAGTAGTTGTTTGTAGCGTAGATCTGGTTGTTGAAGTTAGCTGCAGTTGTGCCTTGTATATCGAATCCTAGTAGGTCTAGACCTTTGGAGGTACTCCAACCCCAGTCCATAGGTTCCAAACCAAACCTCAAGCATAAGTTTTGATTGTATATTCTTAAGTCGGTAATCTCACAGCCAAGGAAGTAGACCACACCATCGTATATAAACACTTTGGAATTTATGAACGAGTTAAACACACAAGGAGGTCCATCTATGTCAAATACAGTCCTTTCAGCTGGGTCAAAAATAAATACTGTGTTTTCTGGACTCTTATAACAAAACAGTCTTCCGTCCGGCAACACACACTTGACCTTGGAGCCTAGAAATTCTCCCTCTAAAAACCTTTCTTTTTTCCGCATTGTTAAAAGGTTGTAAGTAATCAGCGAGTTTGAGGAATCACTGAATTCGTGGACTTCGTTATGCCTTGAGCTAACTTCTTGTCTAGGAGGAGGTGGCTGGTCCAAGCGATTAATTTCGTCCACAATATTGTGGCACTTTTTTCTGAAGTTCGGCAAGTCAAGTGCGTTAGACAGTTCTTCGTACTTCCGTAAGTAGTTGTTTCTTCTTGCTCTGTCTCCTGAGAACAGTTTGTATAGATTGGCGTTTATATTGTTGTTTCTGAACTCTTCGAGAGTGGTTAGTTTCTCAATCAGATTCTGAATCTCATTTAGTCTTCCTCTTAGAGTGTTTGACTGCCTCACAAACTCTGCTTCAATGCACAGGTGAAGTT
>PR_CR_10_Liq_1_inCRDRAFT_1001844_pt1 | contig 11410 bp, 10 predicted proteins | sample PRCRCaboRojoPR_3_FD_10241 | JGI IMG/M metagenome (IMG submission 10241) | reverse complement strand
CCCAAAACTCCATTCAAATTGACTGGGTACCAGGTTTGGCCAGTCAGTGGCAGGTAAGCCAACAGGCGGTAGGCAGCCCGGCTGCCGTAATCAGCGGCACTACCAACCGCCCCTACACCTTTAGCGGTTTGAGTGCGTCTACCTCTTATGTGATTTGCGTGCGCGATAGTTGCGGGCCGGGGGACGTTTCGGAATGGCTCTGCGATACGGTGCAAACGGCATGTGCACCTTTTACCGCGCCTTTCACCGAAAACTTTGACGGTGCCGCCTGGCAGGCCGGAACGGGTGCCCTAAATGACGGCAACCAAATTGACCCTTGCTGGAGCCGTCCGGGAGCGGAAACGCCTCATTTTGGTCCTTCGGCCGGGCCTACCGCTTCTGCTGGTACTGGTCCTAACACAGACGCCAGTGGGGCCGGGCAGTTTATTTATACCGAGTTTAGTGGTGTGCCACCCAGTCCGGGTGTAATTACTTCGCCCTTAATTATTTTACCCGGTACCATGGCCAACCCCGAGTTGCGTTTTGCCTACCATCTTTTTGGCAATGCGATTGACTCTTTATCGGTTTCAATAGAAACCTCTTCCGGCAGTCAGTTTTTAACTTCATTGGTGGGGTCTCAGCAAACAGCTAATACCGATCCATTTTTAACCAGTGCCAATGATTTAAGTGCTTGGTTAGGCGATACCATTCGGGTGGTTTTTGAAGGCTACAGCAGTGGTTTTGCGGGTGATATTGCCATTGATGAGTTCACCATTTTAGATCCTTTATGTCCGGCACCAAGCAGCTTTACCGTTGCCAGTACTACCGTAAACAGCATTACTGTAAACTGGAGCAGTTCAGCGGCCAATTCTCAGATTGAATACGGCCCGGTTGGCTTTAGCCTGGGCAGTGGCACGCGTGTAAATGTATCAGGCGGAAGCCATATCCTTACCGGTTTACAACCGGGTACTTTTTACGAGCTGTACCTGCGGGATAGTTGCTCGGCTATTGATACCAGTTTATGGGTAGGGCCTTTGTTGGCCAGTACCCAATGCGGGGTAATTGTGGCGCCTTACGTAGAAAACTTTGATGCCGGCTTTTTGGAAGGTACGGCCGGGTTTAACACCGGCTCCACCATTTCGCCTTGCTGGAACCGTAATACCGACTCATTATACCACTGGGGGGGAGGTAGTGCCGGTACACCTAGTGGAGGTACAGGTCCTGCAGCTGATCGCACCACCGGAAGCGGTAATTACGTGTACGTTGAAGCTACGGGCGGGCTGGCCAACGACACGGCCATCTTAGAAAGTCCGGACATTGACATGAGTGCCTTAACCGCTCCGGAATTAACATTTTGGTTGCACATGTTTTCCGTTCAATCCAATCCCGTGTTACGTTGGGAGATTTTGAGCAACAACAATTGGGTTTTGCTCGATACTCTAAACGGCTCACAGGGTAACTTTTGGCAAGAAATTAAAACCGACTTAAGCGCTTATCAAGGGCAAACCGTGCGCTTTCGCTTTATTACCGTTAAAGCTACCGGGGCTGCAGCCTTTCAAGGCGATGTGGCCATTGATGATCTGAGCGTACAAAATGTGCCCAGCTGCGCGGTGGCTACCCTGCCTTTCCTAGAAAACTTCAATGGCAGCAACTGGCAAGTGGGTACAGGTGCACTCAACAACGGTGATGCAATAGATCCCTGTTGGAGCCGCCTGCAAAGCCCGCAAAACAGGTGGACAACTGGTACCGGTGCCACACCATCTGCCAATACGGGACCGCTTACCGATGCCAGTGGCAATGGAAATTACATGTACACGGAAGCCTCCCGGGGCGCAGGCCGGGCCTGGTTAACTACCCCTCGCTTGTTTTTAGATACCAACAAAGCCAATCCGTATCTATGGTTTAGCTACCACTTGTTTGGAGCAGACATAGACACTTTTGATGTGGAGGTGAACAATGGAAGCGGCTGGCAAAATCAGTACAGGTTGTTAGGTGCCCAGCAAAGTGCCAGTGCCGATGCCTGGCTACCCGATTCGGTAGATTTAAGTGCCTTTAGTGGCGATACCATAGAAATACGTTTTGTGGGCGTAAGTAGCAATTTTGCCGGTGATATCGCTATTGATGATATCCGCGTGGACGAATCGATACTGCCTTGCGCAGCACCGCAAAATGTAGCCCTTACTAACATCACGCCTACCTCTTTAGATGTAAGCTGGACGGCCGGAGGAGCTGGCATTGTGATTAGTTGGTACGAGCAAACGGCCGGGCCGGGCTCTGCCCAAACGGTGAGCAATGTGGGGAGTCCGTACACCATTACTGGCCTTACGCCTAATAGGACCTATATACTAGATCTTAAAGACAGCTGCAGTGCTAATAGTCTAAGCGCAAGTGTTTTAGATACGGCCAACACCTTGGCTTGTCCCTTGGTTTCGGCCTCTTTGAGCTACACGGCCACCAATTTGCAGGTGAACTTTAATGCCGGGGCCAGTATCAATGCCGATAGTCTGCGTTGGGATTTTGGCGATGGCAACAGTGGCATCGGGTTAAACCCCAGCAATACCTACCCAGCGGCCGGTAGTTATACGGTTACTTTAATTGCCTTTAACAACTGCGGCAATGCCGATACCGTGACGCTGACGATTTTAGTTTGTGATGTATTGAGCCCCGCCTTTACCCTAAGTAAAAATGTGGATACTATTTTTTACGATGCCAGTACCACCGTAGGTGCCACCGGATATATTTGGGATTTTGGCGATGGCAATACGGCTACCGGAGTGAGCGGGAATCATCAGTACAGCCTAACGGGTAGCTACACCGTAACGCTTAGAGCCTTTAACGCCTGTGGAGATACCCTCTCTAACACCCAAACCATTAATGTTTGTGGTGCGCCTGTAGCGGATTGGACCTACACCATTTTACCGCCTGTAAATGCCGGCTTGCGGGTGCAGTTTGATGCCTCTTTGTCCCAAAATGCCGTGAGCTATGCCTGGGATTTTGGCGATGGCAATACCGGTACTGGTGTGAATCCTATTCACATTTACGCCACCCCCGGCTTATTTTACAATGTAAGCTTAACGGTAACTAATGCTTGCGCAGACGTGGGAAACAAGACCTTTAGACTCAATCAGATTGGTTTGAAGGAAACGAGTTTGGCTAAACCCATACAAGTGTACCCGGTGCCGGCTCAAGATTATTTGATTATTGAGTTTGACCCCAAAAGACCACCTGAAACATTGACCTTAATCAATGTCTCTGGAGCCCAGGTGCTGAGTGTAATCCCAGGCGAATGGGAGGTTACTTATACCCTGGACGTTTCTTTACTGGCTCCAGGTATGTACTTTTTGCAAGTAGTTTCTAACCATTCTACCCATAGCTTACCGGTTATCATTGAATAAACTTTTGCAGGCATTAAGAGATGGGCATTTGAGAGCCACGCGTAAAATTGGGTGACTTTGATCCACTTAAAGATGGATTGACCATCTCTTAACCTTTTTAGTCTTGGTACTTTCAGCAGATGGCTTCCGAGGGCACTGCAACAAACGCAGGCTTACCTAAATAGAAATTCACTTACCTTTAGCCTTCAAAAATTAACCACCATGAAAACAAAGTCATTTTTTAAACTAAGCCTTTTTGCCTTATTGCTGTTGGGCTTTAGCGCCTGTGAGGAGCTAATAGAAGCCGCTAACGTAGAGCTAGACACCAATTTTAGTGAGACTTTCACCTTTGCCGCAACAGTACCTACTGACCCTCTTACCGGTGAAGCCAGCTTCGCGGAATCAGCTACATTGGATCTTGCTGAAAGCGAAGCTGCGGATTACCTTGATAAAATTCAGGAAATTGAAATACAGTCTGTTACGCTCACTGTTTTAGAATACAGTGGGGCCGAGGAGGCTGTTTTTTCAGGTGAATTGGATTTGGGCAATGGTTTTAACTTACCCATTAACAATATCAACCTCAAAGATCTTTTTGACAGCGGTGAAAGTCTTGATCTTTCAGATCAGGCGGGTGCCTTTAATCACTTAAAGGATCAGCTGAAAAATCAAAAACAACTGAGCTATACGGTAGATGCTTCCATCAGTGAAGTTCCTGTAGATGCCACCGTTCAATTTGATTTTGAGCTTGAAATAATTGCCAACCCATTGGATTAATTCCTCTAAGCACTCGTATCACAAACACCCGCAGGTAAACCCCCGCGGGTGTTTTGCTTTAAAAGCCATTCAAGACAGTAAGCCCGTCCCAAAAAGAAACTTTGGCTGTAGTGGAGAAATCATCCACTTTGCTTGTAAGCATCGGTTTTTATGCCTATAATCCAAACTCAAAAAATAAACAGACAAAATCATGGCACAATGTTTTGCCCTTATGGGCTAGAGTTTACCGGTTATTGAAAGCATGCAAAAATCAGGAGACAATTTTGTAGTAGTCTCTTTCCCCGATTTTGAAAACTACGCCCAAGAAAATAATATCCCCTTTGTAAGTTACCAACTGCATGAATAGAGTGATACCTCCAACTCCTTAGACTTACATGAAAAGCTTAAGGCTTTTGGCGTGGATGTGGCAGTGCCGCTTTTTGAAGAAACCGTAGAATGGGCCGGAGCATTGAACTCTATTTACAGGGATGACCCCAGGGTACTGAACCGGCATTTTTGTTTAGAAACAAGGCCATGATGAAACGGAAAGCTCTGATTGGCGGATTACGCGTGGGATTATTTGAGGAAGTGCACAACCGTGAGGAGGTGAAGCAATTTATGAAGCGCCTTAATGAGGCCAATTTGCAACTAGACGAAGAAGAAGACAGTTGGGTACACATCAAGCCATTTGCTTCGGTTGGTACGGTGGGGAACGGCATTGAGCGTTACTTACCTATGGCCGAGAAAGCGGGTGTCAGTCACTTTTCAGTAGCTTCTTCTTATGAGGCGTATCGCGCTAAGCAGGTGTGCCAGCCCAATACCCGCGTTATGATTATGGGTATTTTGTACGATGAAGACCTGGAATGGGTACTCAAAAATGACGTAGAGTTTTACGTGTTTCATTATCAACGTTTGGAAAAGGTGCTGACCTTGGCCAAAGAGCTAAATCTTCAGGCGCAAATTCACCTAGAGGTAAAAACCAGGGCTAATAGAACCGGGCTTACGGAGCGCTACTTTACTAAATGCCTGAGCCTGCTTAGCAAAAATTTGCAGCATCTCAATTTTGTGGGATTATGCACCCACTTTGGTGGGGCGGAAACTTTCAGAAACGATTTTAAGATACAGCGGCAGTTTAAGCGCTATCAAGAATACTTCAAGCTCTGCGAGAAAAAGGGCTGTAAGCCTCAATTCCGTCACTTGGGTTCATCGGCTGCAGCCTTATCTTTTGCCGCCAGCCGTTTTGATATGGTGCGCATTGGCGTGGCCCAGTACGGCTTTTGGCCCAGCCCAGATGTGTATTACCACCACCTTAATCAAACAGGCAAAAGCCGTGAAACCGGCTTACGCAGATTATTCACTTGGAAAACTGATATTATGGACGTTCGGGAGGTGCCCTCTGGAGAGTTCATAGGCTACGGAACCGCTTTTCAGGCCACCCAAGATATGACCATTGCCGTGTTACCCCTGGGCTATTCCAATGGCTACCCCCGCGGACAAAGCAATCGCGGGCACGTGCTAATTCACGGGAAAAAAGCCCCTATTTGCGGTTTGGTGAACATGAACCTTTTTATGGTAGATGTGAGCCATATTCCCGAGGCGCGCATAGGCGATGAGGTAGTGCTGATAGGACGACAAAAGAACAACGTAATTAACGTAGCTTCTTTTACGGAAAGTACTCAGCTTTTAAATCAGGAAATGATGAGCCGGCTGCCTGGCGATATTCCCCGTAGGACCGTGCGTTAAGGCCGGGCTAATTCTTTGAGGTCTTCAAGTGAGTATTTTTGGCGAACACCATCTTGCGCCACGAGGTATTCCGCTATTTTTTCCGGGCTTAGTTGATGGCTCTGTCTTAAACCGTCTATCAAACTTTTGAGGTAATTAGGGGCGGGTGGGTTGCGTTGGGCTAAATCGCCTACGTGGTTAAAAGTAAAAACAGGCTCTTTTTGCGCTAAGCCTAAAAATAGAATTCTACCGTACCATTTCTCAGAGTAAGCGTCCCAGTAGCCTTGCTGGCGTGCTTTTTCAAAATCAATAAAGGCGGGGTCTTTTTTATTGCACTCCTGCGCGTGCAAATCAGCAAACTGGTCGCGGGTAATGCGGTACAAGCGCACCAGGGTTTCGGCACCGGACGCAGGCTCATTGCTGATAAAACACACCCCACCACCTCCCCAAATGTGGGCCTCTTTGGCAAAGTACAAAGGATGGTTAAGCATGTATTTTTCACTGTGGGTAGGGGCGGCTTTATTACGCGAACTCTTGTAGGCCTTGCGGTTACCCGGATACTGACCGCCTTGCAGGTAGCATAAAAATCGGCCTTGAGCCAGGTTGGAGCCATAGCAGGCGTACCAAACGTAGTCGAGCTTAGCTTTGTGATCTTGAGAATGCATACAGGCAGTACAAAAAGTGGGGCCTTAAGTTTAAGATAGTTAAATGACTAGGGGTAAAACAGTTCCTGGGCGGTTTACCAGAGCGTGATAGGATGTGTACGGTTTAGGTGACCGCAATCACCACAGTATCCAGTTGAAATAAAATACTTTTGCATCAAAATTAGGAGACCATGCAAGATTTAATTCAAAACGAGAAAACGTTCTTAGTAGACGTGCGCACTCCGGCCGAAGTAGCCGAACAAAGTGTGCCTGGGGCTGAGAACATTCCCTTAAATACCATTCCTGACCAGTTAGATCGCTTCAAGGCGGCACAAGGTCCGGTGGTGGTTTTTTGCCGCAGTGGCGCTCGCAGTGAAAACGCCAAAAACTGGCTCAAACAAAACGGAGTAGAAGACGTACACAATGCGGGCGGAATAGCCGATGTATTAATTCATAAAATGTAAGATATGCGTAGTTTGATTTTAATTTTAGTAGCAGCTTTAGGCTTTACCGCTTGTGGGCAGCAGCAGAACCAAGGCGGTACACAAGCCAAAGGAGGAGACATTAATGTAGCCGAAGCGGCTGAAAAAATGAAAGAATCGGATGTGTTGATTCTGGATGTACGCACCCCACGCGAGTTTGCAGAAGGCCACATCAAAGGGGCGAAGAACATCAATATCAACGGAGCCGATTTTGACGCACAGATAGACGCCCTTTCTAAAGATCAAACAGTTGTGGTGTACTGCCGTAGCGGTGGCCGCAGCGCCCGTGCCATGGGCATTATGCAAAAAAAGGGTTTCACCGAAGTGTACAACATGCAAGGCGGTGTGATGGCTTGGAGCCGAAACGGTAAAGCGCTGGAGTAAACCATGGCAGGATTCAAGGAATTAGTCAGTGGGGCCACCCCGGTACTGATCGATTTTTATGCCGACTGGTGTGGTCCTTGTAAAATGTTGGCGCCTACGCTCAAAGAGGTGAAAGCCCAATTGGGTGACCAAATAAAGGTGCTGAAAATAGATGTGGATCGTAATCAGGCTTTAGCGCAAAAGCTGGGCGTGCAAGGTGTACCCACTTTAATGATTTACCAGAACGGGAGCCTTAAATGGCGGCAAAGTGGGGTCTTACCCACGCATCAGATTGTCAGTCAACTTAAAGCGTATTTATAACCAAAAAAAGGGCCGCTCTGAGCGGCCCTTTTTTAGTCTTCTAAGAATTGTACGGGTTCTAAATTACCCTCCTCGGCTTCGGTAAAAAGCCTTGATTTAATTACAAACCGCTTTCCATAGGGGATTTCAAGGCTAAAGCTAGAGCCACGGCCTTCGGTTACATCCAGTGTAAGCTGGGTATGTTTCCAGTATTCAAACTGGTCTTGGCTCATCCAAAACTCAAAACCGGCTACCCGGCCCAGACATACGTCACTGTAGCCTACTTTAAAATCTCCTTTTTCAAAGCACATGGGCTGTGAGCCATCACAGCAGCCACCACTTTGGTGGAAGAATAAATCGCCATGGCGCACTTGCAAAGTTTCTATGAGTTTTAGTGCGGCAGCACTGGCCTGTATACGGGGTACTTTTTCCATCAGCTTTTTTTTTGAAATTTTAGAGAATGAAACAGCCGGCCTCAGCACTGCATGCTTTGGCCGGCTGCCATCAAACGAAGTAGTCGTTTGGGTTTAAGCGGTTCTACTAAAAGAAACCGAGTTTGTTCTTATCGTAAGAAATCAGCATGTTTTTGGTTTGACGGTAATGATTCAACATCATTTTGTGCGTCTCCCGTCCAAAACCAGATTTCTTGTATCCGCCAAAAGGCGCATGGGCTGGGTAAGCGTGGTAGCAATTTACCCAAACCCTACCGGCTTTAATGGCCCTAGGCACTTGATACAACTCATGCGAATCACGCGTCCACACTCCGGCACCTAAACCGTAAAGGGTGTCATTGGCAATTTCCAGCGCTTCTTCAGTGGTTTTAAAGGTGGTAACAGACACCACCGGGCCAAAGATTTCTTCCTGGAAAATGCGCATTTTGTTGTGACCCTTAAAAATGGTGGGTTCTACGTAATAGCCTGTTTCCAAGCCGCTGTTGAGGTGTTGCTTGCCTCCTCCGCATAAAACTTGGGCTCCTTCCTGGCGACCAATTTCCATGTAGTTCATGATTTTCTCATACTGGTCGTTACTGGCCTGGGCGCCCATCATGGTATTGGGGTCTAGGGGGTTGCCCATTTTTATGGCTTTGGTGCGTTCTATTACGCGCTCCATAAACTTATCGTAGATGTTTTCATGCACCAAAATCCGTGAGGGACAAGTACACACTTCACCTTGGTTTAGGGCAAACATTACTGCGCCTTCTACCGCCTTATCAAAGAATTCATCATCGGCATCAGCCACAGATTCAAAGAAAATGTTAGGTGATTTACCCCCTAGTTCCATGGTAACCGGAATCAGGTTCTCAGAGGCATACTGCATGATGAGTCTGCCGGTGGTGGTTTCGCCTGTAAAGGCTACTTTCTGTACCCTTTGTGAGGTGGCTAGCGGCTTACCGGCTTCGGTACCAAAACCGTTTACCACGTTAAGCACCCCAGCGGGTAACACGTCTTGTATGAGCTCCATCAGGCACATAATGCTGGTGGGTGTTTGCTCGGCCGGTTTTACCACCACGGTGCAGCCAGCGGCCAGGGCCGGGGCTATTTTCCAACTGGCCATAAGCAAGGGAAAGTTCCAGGGAATAATCTGNCCTACTACGCCTANGGGCTCCTGTAGATTCAGACTTACCGTGTTTTCATCGTGCTCGCTCATGGTNCTTTCNTCAGAGCGAATAACTCCGGCAAAGTAGCGGAAGTGATCAATACTCAAAGGTAAATCAGCGGCCATGGTTTCCCGGATGGCTTTACCATTGTCAACCGTTTCTACAGTGGCCAGGTACTCAAGGTTGGCCTCCATGATGTCGGCTATTTTCAATAAAAGGTTGCTGCGCGTAGCAGCCGGGGTCTTGCTCCAGCCGTCAAAAGCGGCATGGGCGGCATCAAGGGCCATTTCAATATCTTCTTTAGTAGAACGGGCCGCCTGGCAAAAAGGCTGTCCGTTTACCGGAGAAATATTATCAAAATACTCCCCTTTAGCGGGGGCCGTCCATTGGCCGCCAATAAAGTTGTCGTAACGGCTCTTAAAGCTTACTTCTTTGCCTACAAAAGGCAATTTTGAGGTGGTTGCTTCCATTTCATTATTCATTTGATTCAGGTCAATATTCCCACTTTTACCGGCAAACGCGGTGGACTATTTTTTCAATTCCTAGCATTATTTTCCCAAAATGTATTTTGTACACTATCTAAACAGCTTGGTTTTTATATATTTAGGAACTGATAACGCTTATTTTGGATTTACTTACACCACTTAACCTTACCCCATCTGATAAACTGTCTTCCTTAGTAGAGCACCGCAGCAAGTTTAATTTGGACTTTTGCGAGCTTAACGTTTTTGAAACCCGCGAGCAGGCCGAAGATTTTCACCTCAGTTTTGAGGGTTTTACCATTACCTCTATGCTGCGTGGCAAAAAGATCATGCATTTAGAAGGCTTTGATGATTTTGAATATGTGCCCGGTGAAACGGTTTTGGCTCCGGCCGATACCCTTATGCGCATTGACTTTCCCGAGGCCGAAATGGACAATCCTACCCAGTGCACAGCTTTGGTAGTGGACCCTCATTATCTGGAACAAAGCCTCATGCGCATCAACGAAAGTTGGAAAGGCTCGCGCTTAAGTATGCCGCAATGGAGCCTGGACTCGCAACAATTAATTTTAAAAAATAACGCGCGGTTTGCAGGCGTAAGCAGTAAGCTCTTGCAGGTGCTCAGTAGCTCAGACCCCTTTAAAGAATACCAGGCCGACTTAATTTTAAAAGAGCTGGTTTTGATTTTAATGCGCCAGCAGCATTTGGGAAAAACCCAAGCAGAGGCACAGCAAAACAGCAATGCTCATGCTTTAAATGCGGTAATGGCTTACATTCAAAATAACTTGCAGCAAGATTTGAAAATTGAAGATCTCTGCCGCGTGGCCGGAATGAGTAAAAGCAGCTTTTACCGGGCTTTTGCCGATGAATTTGGGCTAACCCCCGTGCAGCTTCTGCTGGAAGAGCGCTTGAAACATGCTTGCCAGCTGCTGGGCGAGAAGGAACTAAGTGTAAAGGAAGTGGCCTACGCCAGTGGCTTCAATGATCCCAACTATTTTAGCCGCGCCTTTAAAAAGTATAAGCATTGCAGCCCCAAAGAGTACCGTTTGCAGCAATATGTGCAACAACACGGAGGCTGGGCTTAATCTGGGCTTTCAGTTTTTTCTTTAGCGTGTACTTTGCAGCTCCATGTTTTCAGACTTTAAGATCCACTATTTCTTTAAAGTTAGTGATTGCGCAAGGCCTTCATCAACTCTTCTTTGGTCATAGTGCTGCGTCCTTCAATATTGAGTTCCTGCGCCTTTTGGTACAGCTCTTCTTTAGTGCGTTCTTCATAGTCAGCGGCTTTACCGCCTTTTTTGCCAGCCTTGGGGTCATTGGCTATGCGGGCCGCTTTTTCCTTGCTGGCCCCTTGCTGGCGCAGTTCTTCATACTGCTCATCGTTTTTTATGCTGGGTCCGTGGTCTTTGGCCATAAAGCTGTTTTTTCTATTGATCAAAAATGCAACGGGTAGGGTTGCGCCTTGTTTTCNACCAGGTGCTTAGGCAAAATTTAGGGCTCCGGTTAGTGAAAGTANTTGGCTAAACGGTGGCTTGCNTTTTAAGCACCGCTATTGATTTTTCAAGGGTTCTAGCAAATATTCCAAACCCTCGGTTTTTAGTATAAACATGGTTTCCAGCAACACCCCAATTTTCCCTTTCGGGAAACCCACCCCGTAAAACCACTCCAGGTAGTAGGCGGGTAGGTCACAAATTTTACGCCCTTGGTATTTACCAAA
>PR_CR_10_Liq_1_inCRDRAFT_1001843_pt1 | contig 11412 bp, 8 predicted proteins | sample PRCRCaboRojoPR_3_FD_10241 | JGI IMG/M metagenome (IMG submission 10241) | reverse complement strand
CCCGCCCCGCGCGCGGAAACCCCGCCCCGCGCTGCTGACCCTCGGGGGTTGCCTGATCAGCATGCGGCGGATAGTCTTGGTAGCGGCGGCTGATGCGAGCAGCCGGGGAGCGTCGTTGGCGCTGGCGGGTCGCCTTGGTCGCGATCGTCCGTTGAATTAGTCGTGGTCTGTCCCGGAATAAGCTCCCAAAGTGGGTGCTCCATCTGCCGTCCGCGAGCATGGTGCGCAATGCTGGACTGTGCTGCGCTAAGCTTTCCCGACACTTGACTATCAGCGAAGAGGCATTTACGGCAATGACCAAGCTTTTCCCTATTAATGCGCTTGCGTTTTTCATTACCTTGAGTGCCCCATCGGCTTACTCCGCGACAATACCGATTGACGGCCTTCTTTACCAATACGCATTCGATGATTATGGATTTATCGACGCAGGCCAAATCAACAATTCGGCACCAGAGGCTGCGGGTGCAGGCCCCAGTCCCACTTATGGCAACGGGTCAGTCTCACACGGAAACCAAGACCTCAGATATTCAGTCCCGAACAACGCTGCGTCCGGATTCGTTTTACGTGCCACGGACCAGAACTATGGCAAGATATCTTCCGGGTACTATCCCAACACGGACAGCTTTACCTTTTCCGCAAACTTCCGACTGGATACTTTTTCCTCAGAGCATGCCTCTACTAACTCTGACGGCGACACATCGTATTTCACTCCGCTACTCGTGATTCAAGGCGGAGACTTTCGAGAAGGCGCACACTTGGGGATCAACAACGCAACCGAGGAAATTTTCTGGAACGTTCAGGCCGGCGCTTACACTGAAAGCACCATGACCCGAACAGCGGCCCCTTTCACGGTGAAAGATCTTTCTAAATGGCATAATGTAACTGCGGTATGGGATCGCTCAGCCGCAGAATCGCTACTCTACCTCGATGGTGTCCTCAGAGAACGGTCGCCAGCAAGCTCTCTATCGCCTATCGAGCCATCCTGGGATATGCTAATAGGAGCTTACAGGTACAGTTCGGCCCGCGGTGGTTACGACTCTCCATATCGGTCTGGAGATGCATTGATAGATGACGTGCGTATCTACAATCGCGCCCTATCACCCGAGGAATCATTTGAACTCGCGGTAAACATGTCTCCGCGGATCGGTCTAGGAAGTGAAGTTCTTGTTTCGTTTGATGGTGACCAGCGAACGTTTTCGGTTCCGGTTGGATACCAGAATGCCATCGATCAAACAGGCCTTGCCTTGAAGAGCGGAGCAGAAGTACAAGCAAACGCTTCTGTCTCCTCGCAGTATCTCGCTAGCTCCAAGGCTCTCGATGAGGTCTTGAAGGCAACACCGTATGAAGTCCAGACCGTCGTTGCGGAGAAGGTCGCCACTAATGCCCTTGGAACATATGCGAACGCCGCCCTGCAGGGCCTAGTAAATACCAGCTTGGCTGCTTTGGTGCGTGGTGGGACTGTGTCGCCGGAGTCTGTGGGACAAGAACTCCTCAACATTATGACTAGCGAACACATGCTGACTTCGCAGTTGTATCTTGGCATGGCAGAAGGCTTTGCCCTAATGATGGATGGGTTTATTGACGATTTCGTGCTTGCGCGAAATGAAATCATTGGTGCGCTTAATTCGAACGCGGTTATCCCGGTGTCTAAGATCGAGACGGCCAGGAATTTGAAGCGCGAAATTGACGTCGCAGCATTCATCGTAGCTGAGCTTGCCGATGCTGCGTTCCCTGGCGAACCATCGGAAAGCGTTGCGAAGAACTTCTGGACTGCTGTAGAAAACGTGGCTTGGGATGCGATCAAGTCTTTTGCCAGTGAGGCGAAACAGGCCGAATCGATAATAGAGGTCGCAGACGACGTAAGGAATATCGATGACATCTCAAAGTTGGTGCTAGACTTAACTGATGTCCAGGCAAAAGCCAAGAACAGCCCGTTTGAGTTTTTGAAAGAGTACGAAAATCTCGCGCGAGAGCGCGGCTTCGTATACGGCACAGCTCCGCAGGATCCCGAGAGAATATCTCGCATACCTCCAGATTCCGTTGGTACCGTTAAGTTTCCTCATAATGTCGCAAGTGATGGCGCCAATGCGAAGCTCTTCGATTTCGACGTCGCAGAGGGGGCCGGGGTGCGTGTGGATCCACCGATAGCGGTTGGGTACGACTTTCGCACGGGCGACGGCGACCCGAACTTTATGGGAGTTAAGTTGCCAGTTATTGAGGATACACTGTACGATCTATGGCTTTTCGATAACGTAGGGAGCGCATTCGACACAGGTATTGACTTGACCGGCGGCGTTTGGTTTGACTTTACCACTGGGCTCTCTGCATTCGGTGTTGGCGTAGGCGGCATCAATGCGTTTAGAATTCTTGGAATTGAAACCGACGACGCTGAATGGTTTGTGAGTGAACTCTATTTTGTAGAATCAGGCAGGTTTACCGGCTCGCAGACGCCGGTCTTTGGGAGCGCCGGAGTGCCGACGCCGAGCGCTCTGCTTCTTCTCATTACGGGCATCGTCCTTTTGCATGGGCAGTATAGGCAATGGTTTCAGGGTGATGCGTACGTCAACAGTTTAAAGGGAACCTCGAAAAATAGCGTTTCGCGATGCGTCAGGCGCGCGCTGGTCGAGGCGGGGGCACGGTTCGAGCGCGAGCGCACCGTAGTAGCACTGCGCGTGTATGATCGCGAGCGATAGCAGAGACCGGAGACCGTGGGGGGGAAGTCTCACACGTAAGGAGACCGTGGGGGTCAAGTCTCACACGTAACATCGCGGTGTGCGATGCGGCACACTTCCGGGGCAGGTCTCACACGAAACGTCGTGGTGTGCGATGTGAGACCTGCACCTGCGGTGCAGGAGGCTTCAGATGCGTGATTGCAAGACCTATCCCCAGAGGCTTCATGCTGGTCGAACCAGGCCCGCAGGAGGCGCCCCTGTGACGCGTCCCGCCGCTCGATGAGCAGGATGCCGATCGCCAGTTCCTGAAGGCTGATGACCGATAGGAACAGGTCGCTCGTTTGGACCGGCTCGGCCCAACGCGCTACGCCGGCATCGGCCTTGCCAGATCGGACCTTGCGCAGCTCCGACACGACGTTGGTGTCGAGCAGAAACATCAGGACAGATCGGCTGCCCGGGCGACGTCTTGCAACTGCGGCGGCTCGAAATCGATGTCTTCGACGCCGGGCATGGCGAGTAGATCGGCAATATTGCGATCTGTCCCGCAGAGTCTGCGGTAGTCGTCTATCGACAGCAGCACATAGCTCGCGCGGCCTTGGTCGGTGATGAAGACCGGCCCTTGATCGGCGGCGTGGAGCTGCGCGGTGATCTGTTCGGCAGAGATGTTCATGTCGTGGCTGCGCTGGGGGCACAGTGGGCGAGGCTGTTGGGTCGGAAATCTCGTGATGCCGGACAGTGTAGTGGATCGTCCACCAGCGAAAAAGCGGCCATCCGGCCGCTTTCTTGTCGCTCAGTCCACGCCGGCGGAACCGCGCTGCTCGCGCTGGCCCTGTTGCTGTTTGCGGGCTTGCTCGGCCCGGACATCGGTACTTGGACATTGGTGCCGCCCATGCTGGTGCTGGGCGCCGCTTACAGCATCGCCAATATCCCTCGGATGAAAAGACCGCGGGGATCAGGTCTCAGACGTAACATCGCGGTGTGCGATGTGAGACCCCCGCGGTGTGTTTACCCACGGCATTGACCGCATGTTCGTCGTCTCGATCGGCATGCTGACGCTGGCGTTGCTGACCTGGGTCGGCTTGCGGCCACGCCGGTGGCGCCGGTGAATACGCTGACCTTTACTGTCTATCCTGAGCCAGCGACGCTTTACTCCCGCGCTTGACCGCGGCCGAGCAGATCACGCGCATCGGCATTCTCCCGGTCGGCCTGCGCCAGGCGGTCCAGCGCGCCGGTGTCCGTGATACTGAGATCGGCGATGGACTCGGGGGCAAGATCGTGGGCGGCGACGCGGTTGCGATGCATGGCGGCCTGGGGATCGTCCATAGTGTAGACGCGGCTGATCGGTGGTGGGCGCAGGGCGCCCTCGTCCTGCACCATCGCGCGCAGGATGCGGATTGCCTCGCCGCGGGCGCGGGCGAAGCTGGTTTCGGTCTGGTCGATCCAGGCGGCAAAACACAGCTCGACATCACTGCCATCCTTTTCGTCGATCCAGACGTCGCTGGCGGGGTCATCGAGCACGAAAGGCAGGGTAGCCAGCTGCTCCTGTGCGCGGTCGCGGAGTCGGGCCATGTCGGCAGTCGGGTCGATGTCGATGGAGAAGGTGAAGCGGCGCTCGGGGTTGCTGGTGAAGTTGACGATGCGCGACTTGAAGACGGTCGCGTTTGGTACGCGGATCATGTTGCCGTCGAGGGAGAGCAGAATCGTGGCGCGCGAGGTCAAGCGCACGACCTTGCCCACATCCCCCTCGATCTCGACCAGGTCGAAGGGGCGGAATGGCTGGCGGATGGACAGCATGATGGACGCGATGAAGTTCTCGACCGTATCCCGCACGGCAAAGCCGATGGCGAGACCGATGACACCCGCGGCGCCAAGGATCGAGCCGAGCAGCGCCGTGGCGTCGAGCATGTCGAGCGCGACAACCAGCCCGGCAATCAGGAAGACAAGCCGCACGAGCTGCCGGTAGATGCCGGCGATAAAGGTGTTGGGTGCGATGCGTGCCCAAATCGGTAGTGCCCCTGTCAGCCGGCCGAGCAGATAGATGGCAAGCAGGCTGGCCAGCGCCACGCCAATCAGTGGCAGCGCAGCGAGCGTCTGCGCGGCGCGCTGTATGAAGCGGTCGAGTGAGGGCAGGAGCCGCTCTTCGAGCCCGGTCGCGGTGGTCAGCCGGTTATTGATGGCTGCAACTCCGTCGATCCGGGTGACGATCTGCGCGAGACGTGCAAGCGATGTGTTGTCCCGCGTCTCGCCGGTGAGGGTGACGACACCCGACTCGACCGTCAGCTCAACGCCATCGTAGCCGTCCAGCTCGTCAAGGATCGTCCGCAGGCGCTTGGCGATGGCATTGTCCGTCGCCGGGTTGTGCGGGGCACTGATCGGACTCTCGGGTTGAGAGGGTGCTTCCGTCTGTGCGGCGGCGGGTGTCGCACAGACGAGCAGCACGCAAAGGGCGCCGAAGAGCGGCCGCGTGATCTGGTGCATTGCGGTGTTCCCTTTGGTGAAGGGTCAACGACGGTCGGCGCTCCGATGATCGGGGCCACGTCGCGCCGTCCGGTCCCCTTGGGTGTTTGCGGCTGTGATGGCGTCTCGATCACATTCCGGGTCCACCGGCGACCGCATAGCTTGAGCGCCCGGCTCGCATGCTGCACGTCCGCAGTGCCCGGAATGGGCGGGGCCGTCAACGTTGCGGCCACTGCTGCGCGCCGTGAAGAACGCGCAGTATCACGATCTCGTTGTCGGAGACTGTGTATGGGACGAGGTATGGGGTGCCTGTGACCATGAGCTCGCGGGTGTCGAGGACCCGACCCGGTCGGCCCAGGCTGGGATTGTCGGCAAGGCGTTCGATGGATATGCGTATGCGTTGCGCGATCCGCGCCGCGGCCGTTGGATTGTCCCGCGCGATGTAGGCGCGAAGATCTCGCAGATCCCGCCGGGCGAGCCGATGCCAACGGATTCTCATTCGGCAGGATCGATCTCGTCCGGCCCGCCCCAGGTGTCCAGTGCGGCAGCGACATCGCCGTGGTCCACCAGTCCCGCCTCGCCACGCGAGAGCTCATCCATCGCTTCCTGGATGGCCGCGACCTGCCATGCCTCGGACTCGGCATAGCGCTCGATGGCATGCGACATCAGCGCACCGCGGGAGCGGCCGGTCGCTTTTGCAATGGCCGCCAAGCGTTGCAGCGTAGTCTCGTCCAAACGGACGGACACAGTACCTCTCGGCATGTTGCACCTCGTGTGTTGCGCTGTGTTCTCCGAGGTTCTAGCACGGGGCCGACGGGCCGGCAAGCCACCCTCGGCGAGGCTGAGGATCGCGTGGGCGGGCAACCCTGGGGGTTGCACATGTGGTGCTCCGCCGCGCCCGGCCGGCTGCGGCTCGCGGCGGGCGCCGGCGGCGTCAACGCCCCTGTTCCGGGGCGCCGGGCCGGGTCCGCGGCGGCGCGAGATAGAGCCGGATGATCAGCACGAGTGCGACGATGGCGCCCAGGTTGACCAGCGACACCGCCGGCGACAGGCCGATGCCCTCGCGGCGCTCCGCCGGCGGCTCGAAGGCGATCATGGAGGTCGGCAGGCTCGGGTCCAGGCGCACGCTGACGTCCAGTGCGTCGCGGAGGCGTGCCACGGTGCCGGCGGCCACGGGCAGGTTCTGGCCGATGGCGGCGGAGCCGGGCCCCACCACGCCCACGGCGTCGGTGGGGTCCGAGCGGCCCGCGGCGAGCACCACCTGGCTGCCGACGCTGGCGAGCGGTGCGGACTGCCCCGGGTAGGTGCCGGCGGGAATGGTCACCGGCTGCAGGAAGGGGAAGGCGAGGCGGTTGCCCTGGACCTCCCAGCTGTCCACGGCGGCGAGGCGCAGGCCCTCGGCCAAGAGCTCGCCGATGAGCGGATGGCCGGTCTCGGCCATGACGAGCAGGCCGTCCAGCTCGCCGTCGCGCACTTGGACCCCCTGGGCGCGGAAGGCGGCGAGGCCCTCGGCATCCGTCGGCACCAGGGCCGCGCGGGCGGGCTCGACGCCGGACTCGACGAAGATGGCCGTGCGTGCGGTGATGCCGTTAGCGGGGCCGACGCCGATGCGTGCCTCGGGGCCCCAGACCGCGCCGTCGGCATCGGGCCGGGTGAGCAGATGCAGCGTATCGAAGCCCACCGGCACCAGGGCGTCCGCCTCGCCGCGCTGGGGCTTCCCGCGGGCCGTGTCGAGGGTGAAGAGCGCGGGCCCGGTCACCAGCGCATAGCGCACATCCCCAGCCAGCAGGGGCGCGAGCGGGTCTGTGACCCGGCGCACCTCGATGCGCCGGCCGGGGAAGGCCTTGCGCAGCGCGAGCACCACGTCCGCGGCCTGCCCGGCGACGGCATCGAGCCGCCCCACGGCGATGCCGAAGGGCCGTGCCAGGGTGCCGTCGGTGGCCGGCGGCAGGGTCGGGTCCAGGAAGCGGGCGACCACGGCGAAGGGGTCCGCGCCGAGCGTGGTCACCTCCGCCAGCATCTCGCGCATGGCCTCGGTGGACACCCGGTCCTCCAGGCTCGCCAGCGCCGGAGCGAGATCCGGGCGGCGCGCCAGCAGTCCCTTGCGGGTGATCGGGGCCGCGGCATAGGCCGGGAAGAAGTCGCGGTCGTCGTCGATGCGCACCAGGCCGAACTCGGCGATCTGAGGGTCGGTGCTGAAGCCCACGGCGAGGTCGATGTCGCCGTCGAGCAGGCTGGCGTAGAGCCGGTCCTTGCCCTCCGCCGAGCTCGGCACCAGCAGGGCCGGCTCGGCGCGCAGCCCGTAGCGGCGGCTCAGTGGCTCGAAGCCGTCCACCGGCCGCGCCCGGAACTCCTCGGTCATGCCCATGCGCAGTGCCTGGCCCGAAGCGGCCAGCGCGCTCAGGCGTGCCGGCGCCGCGGCGGCCCGGGAGCCGGGCCGCGCCAGCACCACATAGTCGTTGCTGAAGCCGAGCAGCGGCCCGATGCTGAACTCGAAGGGTGCGAGCGCCTCCTCGGCGGCGACGAAGGACGTGGGGTCTTCGTGCACCGGCGGGTGACCGCCCAGCGCAAGAATGGAGCCGGTGTAGTCCACGTAGATGTCGATCTCGCCGACCCAGAGGGCGCCGATGGCCCCCAGGCTGTTGCGGGCGGTGTCGTCCACCTCCGCCGGGATGTCGTGGGCGCGCAGGGTCTGTGCCAGCAGTTGGGCGGTCACCTGCTGCTCCGCGAAGTCCTTGGTGCCCACCACCAGCGGGCGGTCGATCTCGCCGCAGCCGCCGAGGGCCAGGACGGCGAGCAGGGCGAGGGGGCGAAGGCGATTCCGAAGGCGCGGCATCATGACTGGACTTGCCTGGCCGTTGCCGTGGCCCCTTCCTCATCGCGCAGGGTGCGCAGGAAGGCCGCGATCTGCAACAGCAGCACCAACGAGAAGGGGATAGCGCCGCTTACGGCGAGCGTCTTCGCCACCTCCACGCTGCCCGAGAGCAGGGTGCCGATGGTGATGGCCAGGATGATCAGCGCCCAGGTGAGCTTGAGGCCGATGGACGGGTCCAGCGTGCCCTTGCCGGTCATCATGCTGACCACGAAGGTGCCGCTGTCGGCGCTGGTGACCAGGAAGACGAAGATCAGCAGCAGCGCTGCCCAGCTCAGCACCTGCGCCAGCGGGAAGTAATCGAACAGCGCGAACAGCGCCTTGGCCACGTCGTCGAACACCAGGTCCGCCAGCCCGCCCGAGCCCTGCAGCTCCACGAAGAAGCCGGCGCCGCCGAAGGTGGCGAACCAGAGCATGGAGAACAGCGACGGGATGAGCACCACGCCGAGCATGAACTCGCGGATGGTGCGCCCGCGGCTGATGCGCGCGATGAACACCCCCACAAAGGGCCCCCAGGCGAGCCACCAGATCAGATAAGTCAGGGTCCAGCCCGCGGTCCAGTCGGTCAGGCCCTCGAAGGGATAGAGCCGGAAGGACATGGCCGGCAGGTTGTTCAGATAGTCGCCGAGGGTGGTGGTGAAGGTCTCCAGGATGAACCGGGTGGGGCCGACGAAGAGCACGAACAGCATGATGGCCACGGCGATGGCCATGTTGATGTTCGAGAGCACCTTGATGCCCTGGCCGAGGCCGGTGCTGGCGGAGATGAAAAAACACACCGCCAGCACGCAGACGATGACGATGCTGACCCAGTCCGCCTGGGGCACGCCGGCCACCTCGCCGAGGCCGGCGCGCACCTGAAGCGTACCCATCGCGAGCGAGCCGGCGAGACCCAGGATCACGGCCACCACGCCCAGGGTGTCTGCTGCCGTGGCGATCGGCCCGACTAGCCGCCCGCGAAAGGCATAGCGAATAGGCGTGGAAATGAGCCCGGGCGCATTACGCCGGAAGATGAAATAGGCGATCACCAGGGCGCAGACGGCGTAGATGGACCACGCGTGCAGGCCCCAGTGCAGGTTGGTGAGCACCATGGACAGACGCGCCGCCTCCGGCGTGCCGCCTTCGAGCCCCGGCGGGTCGGTGAAGTGGTACAGGGGCTCCGCTGGCCCCCAGAACAGCAGCCCCGCGCCCATGCCGCCTGCGAACAGCATGGCAATCCAGGACACGGTCGAAAACTCGGGCTCGTCGTCGTCGGCGCCGAGCTTGATCTTGCCGTAGGGACCGAGGGCCAGCGCGCCGCCCAGCACCACGAAGCTGGTGCAGAGCATCAGGAAGACCCAGTCCAGCGTCGTCAGCGCGAAGCCGGTCAGCGCGTTCGCGGCGCCCGCGAGCGCGTCCGGCGCCAGCACGCCCCACAGGCCGATGGCCCCGCAGATGAGCACGGAGAGCACGAAGACGGCGCCGAGGGGGCGCCTGGTCGTCGGGGTTTCGGCCATGCGGGTCTCCTGGCGTTGCGGCAGGAGCATCCCGCCATTGCTTGATCGCAGCGCGCTTGGCGCCCCAGCGTACCGTTACGGGAAGGTTTGGGACACCCCTCGGCTGCGGCAAGGTCCAGGCTGCCCAGAATGGGCCGTATCGGCAACGGCTCGCGGATGAATACAGCCTCTCGGTGTGTTTAGCGGTGCGGTCAGCCCTGGGGCGGCGCAACCTCGCACGGTCACCGTGACCTCCGAACGGCACATCCTGAGCACACGACTTGCGCCGCATCCAGCCTGCGCATGATGAGGCCCCAGGCGAGCCGCGGCTCGCCCTGCGGCGGCCGTTCGCGGGGACCTGGAGCGGGTGCCGGTGCGCGCTGTCGGCGGGTCGCAGTCTTGGTCATCAGGTCCAGGACCGTCCGATGTCGCCCAAGGCCCCGAACGGAGGCCGTCTGTGGGTGCAGGGACTCGGTGGGCTCGCCCAAATTGGGCGCAGAGTGCATTGCCCCTCGTCGGCGGATCGCTTTCAATGCGGCCGCCCCGTCCACGCACTCCATGACCGGACAGGCGGCGTGCGCGCCCGCCGGTTGGGTGGCGCCATTGGTCACGTCACCGGTGACGGCTCCTGTAGCGCCCCCGAAGTCGCCGCGCACACTCGCCCTAACGGTCGTGAGTTGCCTTGCGGCGCAACATTCCGCGAACCGGGAGAGGAGATGATGCAGCCTTGTGTCCTAAGTAAAGCCACGCCGATCGGCGCCGGCCTCGGGGTCTTGGTCATGCTGGGTGCCCTGTGGGCCGGCGTAGGCTTAGCCCAGGACGAGAGCGCGGGGCCGGCGGCGGGCGCCGACGCGCAGGCTGCGGCGCCGGCCTATCCCTCGGGCCTCGATGATCCGGCCATCGCACTCGACGAGCTGGAGCTGCGGCTCGTCCCGCTCACCGCCGATGAGCTGGCCCCGCTCGCCGCGGCCTGGCAGGACGAGGCGCGGGCGGCCACCCAGGCTGTGATCGATACGAGCCTCGAGGTCCGCACCGCCGAGGGCGCCGAGGCCGAAGCGCTGCGCCAGGAGCGGCTGGAGCTGGTGGAGGAGCGCGATCGCATCTTCGAGAAGGCGTCGGCCGTGATCGCAAGCCTCGAAGCCAAGGGTGGCGACCCCGCGCATGTCGAGGCCATGCGGGGCTACCTGTCCGCGGTCATCGCCGCCGGGCGCTCGCAGTTGACGGTGCAGGAGTTCGCCGACGGCTTCCTTGCATGGCTGGCCTCACGCGACGGCGGTGTGGCGGTCGGCTTTCGCATCGCCGTCATCGTCGCTGCCTTCTTCGGCCTGCTCATCGTCGCCCGGATCGTGCGCGCCTGGGTGCGCCGCGCTGTCGACCGCACACCGCAGCTCTCCAATCTGCTGAGCGGCTTCCTGGTGATGGTGGTGTACTGGCTCACCCTCGCCTTCGGCCTGATGATCGTGCTCGCCGCGCTGGGTGTAAACGTCACGCCGTTGTTCGCGCTGGTGGGCGGTGCCTCTTTCATCATCGCGTTCGCCCTGCAGGAAACGCTGGGTAACCTCGCCGCGGGCCTGATGATCATGATCAACCGCCCGTTCGATGAAGGCGACTATGTGCAGATTGCCGGTCTCGGGGGCACCATCAAGCACGTCTCGATCATGTCCACGACGGTTATCACCCCCGACAACCAGGTCATCACCATCCCCAATTCCAAGGTCTGGGGCGACGTCATCACCAATGTGACCGCCTCCGACATCCGCCGCGTCGACCTGGTCTTCGGCATCAGCTACGGAGACTCCATCGAGCGGGCGCAGGCGGTGCTGGAAGACGTGGTCGCCCGCCATCCGCTGGTGCTGGAGGAGCCGGCGACGAACATCCGCGTCAGCGAGCTTGGCGACAGCTCGGTCAACTTCATCGTGCGCCCCTGGACCAAGACCGC
>PR_CR_10_Liq_1_inCRDRAFT_1001842_pt1 | contig 11412 bp, 11 predicted proteins | sample PRCRCaboRojoPR_3_FD_10241 | JGI IMG/M metagenome (IMG submission 10241) | reverse complement strand
TTATAAAAGGCCTGTTTTGCCTAGTAAAATACTCCAGCCAGTAGCTTTAACTGTGGACCAAAAGCCAAACCAAACCAATGAAATGAAGAGGATACTTGACTGCGGAGGAGTCGTTCGTGCACTCAGCGATTCTATGGGAAATCCAGTGGGTCCTTACAGGGTTTGGCTCAAAAACGCAAATCTGCCAGGTCTAGCAATGTCTCGTTCCATCGGAGACAAGTGCGCCAAAAGAGTAGGAGTCATTTCGACGCCTTTGTGTCATTCGTTCCCCTACTACGCAGGAACTGACCACTTCATAGTCGTAGCATCAGATGGCGTCTGGGATGTCATGGAAAACTTTGAAGTCATCAACTTTGTGGAGAGGTTCCGTAAGAAGTGCCAGCAAGCCAAAGGGAAACTTAACTACCCTTCTAGTTTGAGCAACTCTACTATAGCTAGATTGCTTTGTGAGGAGGCCAGGTACAGGTGGTTTTCTATTCTAGAAGAGGAGGATGTCATGATTGACGACATCAGCGCCGTAGTCATTGAGTTCGAAGGAGTCTCTCCGATTACTGAAACTTACGAAGAGCCCCAAACCTACCGAAACGTCGAGAAAAAAGTCAGCTGGGAAGAAATGGATGCAGGAGGAAGTGCTTGGAGCAATGCTGTTAGAAACGACCCTAACAGAGGTAGTGTTGCAGCAAGTTACGAGGATTCTGAAATTCTGCAGACTGTTTTAGAAATCAACCATGAGATTAATGAAGAAAGTTATTGTAATTAACCTAAAAATGCCATATTTTTGCGGTTATGTATAATCCAAACAACTACATTGCTACTCAAACCACCTTAGGAGAAAACACCCAACAAACTCACCAAATGCCAGCTAAAAACACCGTTGGAAGTGCCAACACAGGCACTCTAAACTACTTAAGGGACATGAAAGTTTTTGACTCTGAATTAATTCCAGAGAAAGCTCGCAAAGTAGTTGAAGAAGTTAAGGAGTTCACAGCTAAGGACATCTTAGGGATAAAAACACCTAACTGGAATACTAGCACTTACGTGGACAAAATGAAGTCCTATGAAAGACAAGTCCCCCTTGACAAAAAGAAGTTCGAAATCAGGTCGGGGCTCAGAGACGAAAACCCAGTTCCTATAAAAAGCAAAAACACCTACGAAGGCACTGACTCTAGAAACAACTACACAGGCTGGAACGTAAGTGTAGAAGTCACCACTAAAGAACTCAAAAAGAACTACGAAACCGTAAACTCTCTTTCTAAGGAAAAAGCTAAAAGGGCCAACTCCACCCTTTTGGAAAAAGGAAAGTACACTAGACCTGAAGCCATGCAGCAGACCTTCATACAACAAGCAAGAGAAGAAAAAGCCAAAGAAGACGAGTTGAGGCAAAAGATCCGTCAGGATTACCTGCACGAATGCCCAAGTGCTAGCAAAGAAAAAGTAGAAGCTAATGTGTTCAAAAGAGTAGCTCAGTTAAAACTTAAACAAAAACAAGCCCAACAAGCCCAAATCATAAGCACGGAGGAAACCTTCAAACCAAACATGAAAAAAACTATCAAGCACAGAAAAGTCAAAGTTTACTACCACGACGGAGCCTGGGTTCACTCCCAAGTAGCCCAAAAAGAAGCCTGGAGTTGCTGCATGAACGAAGACTATAACTCCAAAGGGTGCTGCATAAAGAAAAGAGACTTAGATAGGTGGCAAACTACCCTGTAATTAAATTATGTTAAGGAAGTTTAGGTATCTGTTGTGCAACGACTGGGACTTAGACCCTTCCAAAATGGTAAAGTCGGCTAAAACTCCTGTGTACACATAGGGCTCAGAGTTAGCAGAAGGCCTTCTGTCTTCAAAGTAGCCTTTGCCTGCTCGTTCAGTGAGTCTGGGAATTCTAATTGAAGCTGACCTATCAGCTATTCCGTAGGTGAACTTCTCGAAACTCGAAGTTTCATGTCTTCCTGTAAGTCGCTTTTCGTTTTCGTAGCCCGAAACTTCTATGAAAAAGCTGTGGTGGTCTTTCATCTTGTCTAAGTACCCGTATATTGCTTCCAGGCCTCCTTCTCCACGGGTACTGGCTGTGCTGTAGTTTACGTGGTTTCCTGAGCCGTTCCAGTCAGGCATTGGCTTGGACATAAAAGTCACAGCCACTCCGTAGTGTTCAGACACTCTGTACAACAAGTACCTCGACACCCACAGTTGGTCTGCAGCAGAAATACCCGCTACAGGTCCAATCTGGTACTCCCACTGGCCCGGCATAACTTCAGCATTTGTACCCGAAATTGCAAGTTCTGCGTAGAGACAGCACTTGTAGTGAGCCTCCATTACTTGGCGTCCAAAGCAAGCGTCTCCGCCCACACTGCAGTAGTACGGACCCTGAGGCAAAGGGTAGCCCCCTTGCGGGAATCCGAGTGGCCAAGAAGGATACTGGTCTATGCGGTACAAGCAGTACTCCTGCTCAAATGCAAACCAGGGCTCTTCGTGTTTACATTCCTCCATAATGTCCAGGCATTCTTGTCTGAAGTTACTGTTTGCAGGCGACCCGTCAGGCTTCCAGGTATCGCACAGAACCAAAACATTGTTGCCTCCTCTAAAGGGGTCTTTGTAAATCACTCTGGGTTTAAGCCAGATTTCGCTGTCGTGGCCTTCTGCTTGTCTGGTTGAAGACCCGTCAAAGTTCCATTCAGGTATATCCTCAATAGATTTTGCTTCAGCAATGCTCAGAGTTCTGGCTTTGGACCTTATGTCAATCCCGTTGCCTCCAATCCAGATGTATTCAGCTATTATTTTGCCTTTCTGGTCTAACTTTGTGAACTCGTAGTCGCCCCTGGCTAGTGTTCTGACGCCGTCGCCAACTTTCATTATATAAATGTCGGTATATTATTACTTATATACTTAGTTGGCTCTTTGTCTGAACCTAGCAAACTCAGCAATGTCTTTAGGACTGGGGTACTTCCAGGGTCTCAACTCGTAGTGCCAAGGGTATCTGTTGCTTTTCAGAAGTTTCTGCCATTTGTTTTCACGCGGAGGTTCGCCTAGGGCTACAGCTGAGCACATATTCACCACCACACTCCAGTCAATCGTGTCAGGAGCTATTCCAAGTCCGCTTAGCTCTTCGTAAGTCTCAAAGAACTTCCTGCACAGGCTAGCTCCTTTGTTTTCTCCTAAAGAGTCCAGTATGCTGTAAGCTTTAGTTCGGTTTTTGAAAGCAACTAAGTAAGCATTGGCAGCTATGATATGGGAAACTTCGTTTACTCCGTGGGAAAACTCAGAGGCGCAGTGGTACATGTAAAAAAAGTCATCCTAACTGTAGTTTACCCATTGGTGGAACCTAAAGTGTTTCATAAGTTTTTTGTTGTAGTACCTAACTAAGTCTTCTTTCTTGACCTCATATGCTTCTTCTGCAGTTATTTTTTGTTGTCTTAAAAGAGAGTGGAGTTTGACAGAGGATATGTACTGGAAAGGAGGCATGGGCTGAGTCCCTAACAACCTAAAACACCCTGAAATCATTTATAAGTCATTAATTAAACTGGCTCGGTTGCGTTACTTGAGTGCTTCGAACAGGTGTAGTAGGCACTGAAAACTAAGTAATAGCAAGCTCCTGTAAGTTCAAATACAGGCAGTAACTTCGTTTGCCTTAAAAAAGCAATTGCAAGGGCAACAGAAAACAATCCAAATACTCCTAAAAACACACACAGAGTTTTAAGGAAAACCTTGAGTATTTTGTCCAACTTAAGCAAGTTGCAGTCAACTTTAGCCCTTGAAGTTATGAAAAGTCCAAGTGGAAACAACACAGTGATAATGTAAACACAAAGTATCCCTAGACTAACCCAAATCCCAGGGTAATCTTCTTCGCAGTCAGCATTCATGTCTAAACAAGGCACTAAGTGGCTGGTGAAAAACAAACTGCTTACAGCTTTCAAAAAAAAGTACCTTCTTTCAGTCAGCTTTTTCTGAGCTCTTTTCGAAAACCTCAAACTCAACAGGAATAACTTCGTAAAAGCCCCCAGTACAAACACCGAAGCAATCAGAGTTAGTTTCTCTGCTGAAAAGCACTCAGAAGTAACTGCTAGCACCCACACTCCAGTGATAGTTGACGCTAGAAAAAAAAACAAGTCCAGTAAGCCCCTTAAAACCCCNACAAGTCCTTTTTTGGCGGATACTTGTNTGGGTTCTTTCAAGCCTTGGAAAAAGTCAAGCTTTAAAAGGTGAAGAATCCTTGAAGGGTTACTTGACTCGGAGTTTTTGGTTTCCTCATCATTGTTCATTGTTAGTTTAAATTCTGATGAAATAAAAATGCAGTCAGAAAAAGTGAAAAGGTTTGAAGAAGCTTTTTCGAAGTACATGAGCCCTAAAAAGGCCAGAGTAGTTTTGGCCAAAATAACAATGCAAGAAAGGTAAGGTTTACAAAGGGAATTCCAAGAAATAGAAGAAGGCCTAGCCTATGACCATGTTCTTAGGGGCAAAATCGATAAAAACCTTAGAAAAAAGGTACTCCACGTGTACGCTCTTAAACACATCCTTGAATGTCTAAACCGCTGTAAATATAATCCTTAGTTACTGAGTTTTCTTGAGTTTACCCATTTGCGAGTAGTCAAACACCACTGGACACAGTCGCCAAATGTAAATCCAACAAAACAAGCACATTCCTATTAGGTAGAAGTCTCGCTCAGTGCGGTTCCTTTTCATTTTGTAGTCTGTTGCAAGCTCTACTTCCCACTCTTTTTCAGCTAACTCAGCTATTTTCCAGTAGCTCAAAGCTTTGTCGATAAAAAGCCCAAAAAATAACACAATCAGAAAGTGGATAACTTTGACTTTAAAGCCACCTACCTGGAACTGAATGTTCCACAAAGAGTTGGACAAGCCTTGCAGAACGAAATAAGGCGTGTAAGGCATCAAAAAGACTCCTAACACCAGAAGGGACAAAGGCTGGATTACCATAGCCATAAACCATGCTAAACTCATTTCTTATTTATCAGAACTCAGTTTACTTAAATGGAGAAACCGTTCTCGAAGCTTTAGGTTGTTATAATAATGGAAGATCAACTAAACAACAGGCCTAATGCCTCTACTAAAGAACTGGCCAGCATCATTACTCAGGCTAACGGCCCTACTTCTTCTTGGGTGTCCCGGTGGCTCGGAAGTCTATGCACATGCCTTATTCCTTCTCAGAAAAAAACTAAACACTCCAAGTCAAGGTTCCTGGAAAACAAACTTCCAGATACGCAAAAAAAAACCCTTGTGCTGGACTTGGATGAGACTTTGGTGCATAGCAGTTTCAAACCCACACCCACTTGCGACATTAAATTAAAGATCACCATGCAAGGCACGGATTATGAAGTCCACGTGCTTGTAAGGCCAGGTGTTGAGGATTTCCTCAAAGAAATGTCCAACTACTACGAAATTGTTGTTTTCACTGCAAGTTTAGGACTTTACGCAAACCCCTTACTGGATACTTTAGACCCCGAAAAGTACATTTCAGCACGGCTTTTCAGAGAGCACTGCGTGTTTAAAAAAGGGAACTACATCAAAGACTTATCTAAACTAGGGAGAAACTTGTCCAAAACAGTAATAGTAGACAACTCCCAAGTTTCTTTTTCCTTACAACCACACAACGGAATACACATTACTTCTTGGTTCAACGACAAAACTGACAACCAGTTAAGTTTGCTGGGCAACTTTTTAAAGGCCCTTGCTTCTGTAGATAGTGTTCCTGAAGTTCTGAAAGAGATCCACAAAAACAACTTAGAAATGGTGCCTCTCAGCATTGCTGAGGTTGCAACTCCTACTCCAAAAGTTGCTGAAGTGTTTCCAGGAGAAAGGGGTGGCTTTAACTCTCCAGTTAACGACCCAAGTAGATCTTTTGAATTCGAATAATAAATATGACTGGAATTAAACTTCACTATTTCAGTGTGTATGGAAAAGCCTCTGCTACAAGGATGATTCTTCACTACAACTCAACTCCTTTTGAAGACCATATTATAGGAATAGAAGACTGGCCTGCTTTAAAACAAACTGCTTTGTCTGAGTTCGGCCACCTTCCAGTTTTGGAAATCGATGGACTTAAACTTGTACAAACTCGCTCTATCAACAGGTACTTGTGCCAGAAGTTTGGTTACTACCCCAGCAACCCTTATGATATTTACTTAGTTGAGAGTTTGTGTGACCTGAAAGAAGACATTTTAAAGGAATTCATGAGAGCTGAAGCTGACAGTAATTTGGAAGAAACCTTAGTAGAAGAAAAAGTTCCTAGTTGGCTTAAGATGATTGAAACTCGCTTTGCTAGCAACCCAGACAACAATCACTTTGTGGGAGAAAAAACTACTTTAGCTGACTTTGAGATCTTCCAGCTACTAGTTGACCAAGAACTGTACCTTCTTTCACCACCGCTAAATGAGTTCTGCGAAGGGTTTTTAAACTCTTCACAGAGCTTGCACACCACCGCTAAATGAGTTCTGCGAAGGGTTTTTAAACTCTTCACAGAGCTTGCAGACTTACATCAAGTCGAGACCTAATAGACAATAAACATTATTTACAGGCACTCTTCTTCAAGCAATCCTGCGTACCTTTCCATGCCAGGCTTTCTTCCGTCAAAAACTACTTCAAGTTGGGTGTCTCTAAGCACAGTGTCAAGGTCAGCTCCATACTCAAGAGCGTACTCTACGTCTATAACTCCTCTCATTAGGTCTGAGTTGAGTTTTTTCTTTTCATGTGAAGTGGCACTGATGCTAGGCGACAAGTTGGCTTCAATGTACCACACATTTAAGTTGTTGTCAACTAAAAAGTCCATGCCCATCAGTTCAAAGACTCTGGGGTGTCTTAAAAGCTTGTCTAAGTTCATCCGCACAATGTGGAACATAGTTAGTTTGATCTTTTTTTTCATAACATTTTCCATCCACCCTGGGTAAACGACTCCTTTGTCCAGCATGTAGTTTTCGAAGTGGGTATAACTCCAGCCCTGGTCTTCTAAAAGCAGTTTTTGTTGTTCAGGAGTCAAGTTTTTGCTTTCCATACTTGCTTTAGCTACTTTGATGTTAGTTAAGTGCGAAGTTTTGTCGTTGGACTCTGGGTCCCACTCAGTCATAGACATCCTTACAAACCCGTCGTGGTAAAGAATTATAAGAGGGTCCATGCTTGCTATGAACATGTATGCTCTGAAGTCAAACTTGTGGCCTTCTATAAGCATAGGGTCGGCAATGTACCACTGTGCTAGGTACCCTTCTTGCCAAGGACACTCTTCCTTAATTAAAAACTCTTCTTTAGTTTGCTTGTCCAGAACATCTACTCCCTTTCCATTGTGGGCGTACCTACTTTTTTTAATCATCCAGTTTATTTCGGAGGAGTCGCGCTCCTTCTCAAGTATGCTTAGAAACTCCCTGCACTGATCTTCTTGAGTAAGGTCAAGGGTGTAAGGCATTATTTTCCAGGGATCAAAGCAGTGCTCTCTTCCTTTGTAGTAATTCGCGTATTCACGGAACATGTTGGCTGTAAGGTCTTTGTAGTTGATCCAAGCTATTCCTGGAATGTGGTTGTACCTTTGGCCCTTGCACAAAAAGTGCTTTTCAATAAGGTGGTTGGCGTGCCACCTGGATTTAACTACAAAGAACAGGTTATAAGCAGGGCTGAAAGGAGGGTGTACTTTTTGGTTGGCAATTTTAGGTTTGTAAGTCATGTTGGTATACGCTTGGAGAACTTGTCTAGGAACTTGCTCTGTCTGGTAGTCAGTGCAGGTGTTTCTGTCCCTCCAAATAGGAATTCCTTTGGAGTCGAACTTTATGGGGTGTGCTTTTCTGTACTCTTCTACTTTTTGGCAGTAGTTATCTTCGTTAGCAAAGTCTACTTCTTTTTGGAGTTGGAGTTTGTCTGTGTATTCTTTCCAAGGCTCAGATTCATACCAAGGAGGCCTTGGAGCGTCTTCGAAAAAAGGTACTGAAACCACTTTGTCAGAAAAAGTTAGGGGGCCTTCTGACTGCTTAGGGTACACTGTCATCATCAGCAGCAAGTTAAAAACAAAAGCCCCAGTTAATATTGCTTTTATTCCTATAAACATTATAAGCTATTGATAAGAATCTATATTCAAAGTTGTTAAGTTACACTAAGAAAGCGTAGATGGAGCTAAGGATAATGAGTGAAGCAGAATCTTCATCACCAGTTTCTCCGTCAACCTCTACTGTAGTGTCGAGGCTGGCTTCGTCAATGCTTTCATAGGAGTCAAAGCCCCCGTCTTCTGTATAGGTGTATGTAACAGAACTAGAAAGCCTTCTAGATTCTTCAACGTCATTAGGGTCAGCAACATCGTCTGGCTTAGGTCCTAGTCCGCCCTCGCCCTTAGGAAGTTCTTCGCAAATGTACTTTTTGCAGTCTTCGTCGTTTTCACAGACTTTCTTGGTGCTTTCAGTGTCTACTAAGCCTTCAAGGTCTTCTGGCATAAAGTCATCTTCAGTTACTTCGGAGTTTTCAGTTGCTTCATTTTTGATTTCAGCTTCGATGGCGTCTTTGCTTTTCTTGATCTCTGAAGGCAGTTCGTCTTGGCTTTTCATGTACTCAGTGCAGTCTTCTGAAAGCTTGTCGCAAGAGTTTTGGTTTAGCTTTACACTGATTTCTCCGTTAGAGTCTTCGGAGACATAGTTTTCCCAGTTAGGGTCGCATCCCATGCACAGCATTCCTGTCATGTGCTTCATAAGTCCTTTGATGCACTTAGCTCCTTTTTTAGCATGGTCTTTCATTTTGTCGTTCATGGCTCTAGCTTCTTCTTTGACCTTTGCTTTGCGTTCATCTCCCATTTTGTCAAACCCTCCTCTTTTCCTCCTGCGTCCTCTATCTTCAGGTCTGCCTCTTCCTTGTTCTTTTAGTTCTTCGTCTTCTTTTTCTAAGTCTTCTTCTCTATCTTTGTACTCATCTCCTTTAGGCAGTCCTTTGCCGTCTTTGTCGTCTAACTCTTCGGGTGAGCGTTTTCCTTTTCCATTTTCCTTTTGGCCATCTTCCTTTTGGCCATTTTCCTTTTGGCCGTCTTCCTTTTGGCCGTCTTGCAATCTTCTGGTTTCGTTTTTGCCAACATAATAGCCGTCCTCGTCATACTCATCGCCGTAGTCCTTTTGGTTGTCAGGGTCGAAGTCATTGAAAGTATCCCTGATCCTACCTCCGAACTCGTCAGTTTTATTTTCATTTTTTCCTTTCTGTTCTTTGAAGATAGCCTCGATCTGAGCAACTGTATTTGCGTCACAACAAGAAAGAGTGCTGTCTCGGAGTACCTTTGAACAGAACTTCAAGTCGTCTGAGGATACCTCTTGAGGAGTGCTTAAGTAAGCAGGCCGTGTTCCCAGACTCGAATCCCAGTCCTCAGCCGAGTAAAGTGGGTTGTTGCAGTTAGCTTGGGTTTGGTTAGTTTCTTGGGCCCAGCCTAAAAGTAGAGCTAGGCAAAATGCAAAAAAGGTATTTTTCATTATAATAGCCATTTATTCGTGGCCTTTTATCTTTAAAGATGAAACTGTAATTTAACTGTCCGAGTTTTTTCGTGAAATTATACTTAAACACCTCATTTAAGAATTAAAGGCAATCCGGAGTTAAGAGTCCACTATACTTTTCGAAACCTTGTTTCCTTTCGTCGAGGACCCACTCAAAGTATGTGTCTTCCAGCAACTTGTCGAAGTCGGCTCCGTACAAAAGACCAAACTCTAAGTCAAGAATTCCTTTGGATAACTTCGAATTGAGTTCTTTCTTCTCTTCAGAAGTTCCTGAAATCTGGGGCGACAAGTTTGCCTCAATGAACCAAAGGTTAAAATTGGTGTCCATCAGAAAGTCAAAACCCACCAGTTCAAAGACTCCGGGGTGCTTCAAAAGGTACTTTTCGTTCATGAGTGTCAAGTGCAGCATCATGTTTTTGATTTGAGTCCTGAGGTAGTTGATCCAGCCTGGCTCGACAAGACCAACTCGCACCAAGTAGTTTTCAAAGTGGTTATAGTTCCAACTTTGGTCCTGAAGTGCAAGTTCTTGTTGCTCCTGACTCATCTTCTTGGAGTTCAAAGACGTCTGGGCTACTTTGAGGTTAGTCAAGTGAGAAGTTTTATCAGTGGAATTAGGGTCGAACTTAGACATCGACAGTCTAACGAAACCATCATGATAAAGAACCATAAGAGGGTCCACGTTTGCAATGAGCATATAAACTCTAAAGTCAAACTTGAAGCCTTCTATGAGCATTGGGTCTTTGATGTACCGCTGTCCAATGTAGAGTTCGTCGAAAGGACAAGGAGTTTCCAGAATCACTTCGGCCACAGGCTGAGTAACTATTCTAACTCCGCTTCCTCTGTGGAAATCCCTGGGCTTCTTAATCATCCACCTTATCTGTGGGTCATGGAGGCTTTGCTGAAGGTAGGACTTGAACTCCAAACACTGCTCTTTCACAGTTAAGTCCAGAGTTTGAGGCATGATTTTCCAGGGATCGAAGCAGTGTTCCCTTCCTGAGTAGTACTCTCCGTAATCCCGCATGGTGTTGGCAATCACGTCTTTGTAGTTGAGTTTCTCTGCTCCAGGGATGTGGTTGTACCTTTGGCCTTCGCACAAAAAGTGAGTGCCTATTTTGTGGTACCTGTGCCAAGTGATGAGTCGGTTCATGAAAACCGAAATTCTAGGGTCGAACTTTTCAGCCTTAACTTTTTTCTCTGAGTTTCCAGGCTGGCTTTTGAGGTTTGCAAGTGTGGTGTAGTTTGTTATAACTTGCTTTATTAGCTGGTAATCTGGGTACTGAGAAAATACAACCCTATCTTTTTTAACTGGAATTCCTCTTTGATCAAAAGTAACCTTGTGGTTTTTTTTGTAATTCTTAACCCTTTCACAGTAGAGGGGGTCGTTTCTGATGTTGTTTATAGTTTTGGTTAGCGTGAGGCTTTCTAAGTAGTTGATCCAAGGAAGCGATTCATTCCAGTTAACTTTTTGTGCAGAAGAGANTTCAGAAAGGGTGGCTCTTAAACTTGGACCAATCTGTATTTCTTCTTTGCGGTGTTCCGACTTCATCAAAACCAGATATCCTACCAAACTGAAGTTCAGCAAAAAGGATACTAGTACAATAATCTTATAGTCCATATTATGGTAACGAACACTAAAAGCACTCTTTACTTAATCAAAGTTTATTTTGCGAAGTAGTGTGTACTCTAGGTCAATTATGTCTTTTAGTGTTTAAAGTTAAACTTTTCGCTAGAATTAGCTCCGAAGTTTATGGAGATACTGATAGAAAGGTCTAGAGTTTCTGGGCTCCTGACTTAACTCTTAATGAAGGTTACTGAGCTTTTAAGTGCAGCACAGTTAGCTACGACTTGTTTTATAGAATGTTAATGGAAAGAATGCTCTGTCTGTGGCTTAAGAACCCTTGAGAGTTACTTTGAGATAGCTTTACGAAAGATAAGTGCACGGAGTTAACAACTAGTAAAA
>PR_CR_10_Liq_1_inCRDRAFT_1001841_pt1 | contig 11415 bp, 6 predicted proteins | sample PRCRCaboRojoPR_3_FD_10241 | JGI IMG/M metagenome (IMG submission 10241) | reverse complement strand
AACCCGATACGGCCCTGCTGTTCGGGGCGGGTTTCGGCACCCGCATGGCGCCGCTGACCTTGGACCGTCCGAAACCGCTTGTCGAAGTCGCCGGCAAACCCCTCCTCGACCATGCGCTCGACATTTTGGCCGAGGGCGGGATCGAGCAGATCGCGATCAACACGCATTATCTGGCAGAGCAAATCGCCGACCACCTTGCGGACCGTCCGGTCCTGATCTCGCACGAGCCGGAAATCCTCGATACAGGCGGTGGTTTGAAACAGGCTCTGAACCTGCTTGAAAGCGACCCGGTTCTGACCTTGAACACCGACGCGGTCTGGACCGGACCAAACCCCGTCAAGACACTGCTCCGGCATTGGGATCCGGACAGGATGGAGGCGCTTCTGTTGCTCGTCGCGAGTGAAAATGCGACCGGCCACCGGGGCAAAGGCGATTTCCTGATGGACCCGGAGGGCCGGCTCACGCCCGGCCCGGGTGCGGTCTATACCGGGCTGCAGATCATTCGCACGGACAGGGTGAGCCAGCATTCACAAACCGCCTTTTCCCTTTGGGAGATATGGCGCGAAATGCTGGATCGCGGCACCATTTTCGGCGCCCTGCACAAAGGGGGTTGGTGCGATGTCGGGCGACCGGACTCCATCGCCCTGGCCGAAGACCTCTTGCGGAGGCATGCATGACTCTACCGAACCTCTTTTCGATTGCTCCGACCCTTGATTTTGGCAAGGCCTTTCTGAACGGGCTGGATCAACGGTTTGGTCACCTGCCACCCGAGCACTTCGCACGCATCGAAATTCTCGTGAATACACGGCGTACACAGCGCCGCTTGCGTGACCTGTTCGATCAGGGCCCGGCACGTCTGTTGCCGCGAATCCGGCTTGTCACCGACCTCGGCCAGGACGCGGCGTTTCACGATCTGCCGCCCCCTGCCTCGGCCCTGCGCCGCCAGCTGGAACTGTCGACCTTGGTAGGTGAGCTTCTGAGGCAGGATCCGACACTGGCGCCCCGCGAAAACCGCTTTGCGCTGGCCGAGAGCCTTGGGGCGCTTTTCTCGGAGATGCACGGCGAAGGGGTCGATCCGGACCAGATCGTTTCCCTCGATGTCGAGGACGAATCAGGCCACTGGAAACGGGCGCTGCGGTTCATCACGCTGGTTCAGCACTATTTCGACGAAACCCGCCCGGACCCGGACCCCGAAGCACGGCAAAGGCTGGTGGTCGAGCGGCTGGCAGATCAGTGGGCGAACACCCCGCCGGACCACCCGGTCATCGTCGCAGGGTCAACCGGATCACGGGGCACGACGGCACGGCTGATGCAGGCCGTTGCCCGGTTGTCGAACGGTTTCGTCGTCCTGCCGGGGGTCGACCCACACATGCCCCACGCTGTCTGGGACCGGATGACGGCGACGGATGGTGGAGAAGATCACCCGCAATACCGGTTCAAGGCCCTGGCCGAGACATTGACATGCACCCGGCGGACATCCCGCCCTGGGTCGATACCGCCGCGCCGGAGCAGGCCCGATCAGAGCTGGTGTCCCTCGCGCTGCGGCCAGCGCCGGTGACCGATCATTGGATCACCGAAGGCCCCAAGCTGGCCGCATTGGACAAGGCCACCAAGGGCCTGACCCTGCTTGAGGCGCCAAGTCCGCGCGCCGAGGCCGGGGCGATTGCCATCGCCATGCGCCATGCTGTCGAGCAGGGCAAAACGGTGGCCCTTGTCACGCCCGACAGGACCCTGACCCGACAGGTCACGTCGGCCATGGAGCGGTGGGATATCCTGCCCGATGACAGCGCCGGGACACCCCTGCACCTGTCTCCTCCGGGTCGGTTCCTGCGCCATACCGCCGCCTTGCTTGCAAACCGGCCGACCCCCGAAGCGCTGCTGACCCTGCTCAAGCACCCCTTGTGCCATTCGGGCGCACGCCGCGGACCGCATGTTCTGAACACAACCGCGCTGGAGCTGAAGTTGCGCCGACACGGACCGGCCTTTCCGGGGCCACAGGATCTGCGCGACTGGGCCGCGGCCGGCAAACCGCCCAGCCCCGAACGGCAGGATTGGGCGCATTGGCTGGCCGCATTGTTGCCTGCGCACGATCCGAACCGGCAACTGCCGCTGAAGGACTGGGTTTCGTGGCACCGCTCGCTTTCCGAACAGCTGGCGGCCGGGCCGGACGGCACCACGGCGGGTGATCTCTGGCAGAAAAAGGCCGGTCGCGAAGCCCTGCGGATGATCACCGCCTTGCAGGAAGACGCCGACGCGGCGGGCGAAATGACCGCGACGGATTACGAGGTTCTGATCGGTCAATACCTGTCCGGCGGCGAGGTCCGCGAGGCGGATCAGAGCCACCCGGATGTGCTGATCTGGGGCACACTCGAAGCACGGGTTCAAAGCGCGGATGTGGTGATCCTGGGCGGGTTGAACGAAGGCACCTGGCCCGCTGTGCCAACCCCGGACCCATGGTTGAATCGCGCGATGCGCCGCGCGGCGGGCCTACTCTTGCCCGAACGCCGCATCGGCCTGTCAGCCCATGATTTCCAGATCGCCGCCTGCGCCCCCGAGGTCATCATCAGCCGGGCAATCCGCGACAACGAGGCGGAAACGGTGGCCAGTCGCTGGGTCAGTCGCCTTCTCAACCTGCTGGGTGGTCTGAAGGCCACGGGCGGCCCGGAGGCTCTTGCAGACATGCGCGCGCGAGGCAGCCGCCTTTTGCACGCCGCGGCCACGCTTGAAACGCCTGAAGATGCCCAGCATCCTGCGCCGCGCCCCTCCCCGCGGCCCCCGGCCACAGCGCGGCCCCGACAACTCTCGGTCACGCAGATCAAGACCCTGATCCGGGATCCCTACGCGATTTATGCGCGGCATGTGCTTGGCCTGAAACCGCTGGACCCGCTGGTGCACTCTCCGGATGCGGCCTTACGGGGTAGCCTGACCCACGATATCCTCGAAGCCTTCCTGCCCGAATGCCCCGATCCCGCCGATCCAGCCGCTTACGAGCGCTTGCTGGAAATCGCCGAAGGGGTGCTGGCCCGGGATTGCCCCTGGCCCGCGGTTCAAAGGCTTTGGCTGGCCCGTGTCGAGCGTTTCGCCCGACAGTTCCTGGAGGACGAGATCGTCAGACAGGCCCGCGCAGCCCCCGGAAACCTGGAAAAGCGCGGCGAAACCCGGCTGGACGGCGTGGATTTCACCCTTGTGGCCAAGGCCGACCGACTGGATGTGACCGAGGACGGGCAGGTCTGGATCTATGACTACAAGACCGGGCAAGCCCCCACAAAGACGGCACAGTCCGCCTATGACAAGCAGCTGCACCTGGAAGCCGCCATGGTCGAACGCGGTGGCTTCGAGGCTGTCGGCAAGGCCCGTGTCGCCGGGGCGGAATACCTGCAACTGGGGTCCGAGGTGAAGACGGTCGCGGCCGACCTTGAGGCCGAAAATGGTGATTTCTGGGAGCGTTTCACCCGGCTGATGCAACGTTGGGCGACCGATGATCTGGGATATACGGCGCGGCGGGCCAACATGAAGGTCGACGAAACAGGCCAGTACGACCACCTGGCCCGTTACGGCGAATGGGACGAGACCCAACCCCCCACACCCGAGGACCTGACATGACGATGGATGATGCCACACGGGCCCAGGTGGACGCAGCCGACCCACATGCCTCGACCTGGCTGTCGGCCAATGCGGGATCGGGCAAGACACGGGTTCTGACCGATAGGGTTGCGCGGCTTTTGCTGGCCGGAACGGACCCCAGGAACATCCTGTGCCTGACCTATACCAAGGCGGCCGCCTCGGAGATGCAGAACCGGCTGTTCCGGCGGCTGGGCGAATGGGCAATGATGCCGGACCCGGACTTGAAAAGCGCGCTTTTCGAGCTTGGTTTCGACGACTCGGTCGGTACGACCGGCCTCGCCGACGCCCGCAAGCTGTTTGCAGCCGCCATCGAAACGCCGGGTGGGCTGAAGATTCAGACGATCCACTCCTTCTGCGCTGGTATCCTGCGCCGCTTCCCGCTTGAGGCCGGGATCAGCCCGCAATTTCGCGAGATGGAAGATCACGAAACCGACCTGCTGCGCGGCGACATCCTCGAAGCCATGGCCGAAGACCACGACAAACCCCTGGTCGATGCCCTGGCCCGGCAATTCACAGGGGCCGAGATCGGCAAGCTTCTGAAAGAGATCACCGGCAATCAGGAGGAGTTTCCAGCCTCGGTCGAAAAAGCCGTCATTTGCGAGGCGCTCGGTGTCGATCCAGATATCACGCCCGATAGCCTGGCAAGCCAGGTCTTCGGCCCGGATGACAAAGCGCTTCTGTCCGAATGGATCGAAATCCTGTCCCGCGGGAGCTCCACCGAAATAAGGGCGGCAAATCAGCTTTCCGAAATGGGTCGGGATACGGTTTTCGATCCAAATGATCTGAAGATCATGGAAAGTGTCTTTCTGTTCCGGAGCTCTGCCAAGGTGCCATTTGGCCCCAAGATCGGATCGTTTCCGACAAAGGACACGAGGGGCCGCCATCCCGATCTCTGCGACGCACTCAATGACCTGATGCAGCGCGTGGCGGATTCGCGGCCCATCAGGTTGCGCACCATGGCACGCGACCGAACGCTGGCCCTGCATCGTTTTGCCACCGCCTTCATCGCCCGCTACATCGCGGAAAAACAGCGGCGCGGTGTTCTGGACTTCGATGACCTGATCCACAAAACCCGTGACCTTCTGACCGATCCGGCGGTGGCGCAATGGGTTCTGTTCCGGCTCGACGGCGGGGTTGACCATATCCTCGTGGACGAGGCGCAGGATACATCGCCCGTGCAATGGCAGATCATCGAGCTTCTGACCCAGGAATTCACCAGCGGCGAAGGTGCGCGCGCCGAACGCGACCGGACCATGTTCGTCGTCGGGGATCGCAAGCAATCCATCTATTCCTTCCAGGGGGCCGATCCGGACGAGCTCAACACGATGCGGGACCAATTCGGCCGCGCGCTGGGCAATGTCGGCAAAGCCCTCAGGCCCCGCGAGTTGCGGTATTCCTTCCGGTCCTCTGCCGCGATCCTGAACCTCGTGGATCAGGTCTTCACCGGGGATGACGCCGAGGGGGTCGGAGAAGGCCTGGTTCATCTTCCCTTTCATGCCGAGATGCCCGGCCGGGTGGACCTGTGGCCAGTCATCGAGAAGACAGAACAGGACCAGCCTGAATGGGATGATCCCCGCGATGTCGTGGCAGAGAGTCATCACGAAATTCAGCTGGCACGAAACATCGCCACCGAGATCGAGCGGATTATGAAAGAGGAAAAGCTGACCGTTCCGAGGGATGGAGCATGGGTGCGCCGGCCTGTCACACCGGGGGATTTCCTGATCCTCGTGCGGCGACGCAGCAGCCTCTTCACCGAGATCATCGGCGCCTGCAAGGCAGCCGGGCTGGAGATCGCCGGCGCAGACCGGATGTATCTGGGCGACGACCTCGGCGTGCGAGATATCCTGTCTTGCCTGAGGTTTCTTGCGCTGCCCGAAGACGACCTGTCCTTGGCTGAAGCCCTGAAATCCCCGATTTTCGGCTGGACCGAATCTGACCTGTTTTCACTGGCCCACGGTCGCCCCGAAGGCCGGTCCTTGTGGGAAACGCTGCGTGCCCGGGAAACGGAATTCCCGCAAACCCTGACGATCCTGCACGATCTACGGGACCGCGCAGAATTCCTGCGCCCCTATGACCTGATCAATCGCATCCTTCTGAAACATGACGGTCGCCGGAAGCTGATCGCACGGCTCGGACACCAGGCCGAAGATGGAATCGACGCGCTTCTGGCACAGTCCCTTTCCTTCGAACGCTCTGACGTGCCCAGTCTGACCGGGTTTCTCGCATGGTTCGATGCCGAGCAGATCCAGATCAAGCGGCAGATGGATTCCGCGGGCGATCGTATTCGGGTGATGACAGTGCACGGGGCCAAGGGGCTGGAGGCCCCGATCGTCATCCTGCCGGATACGACGGACCGCAAGAGAGAGCACAAAAGTGATATCCTTTCAGGCGGTCCGGTGCCGATCTGGAAGCCGAGAAAGCCCGACGAGCCACCAGAACTGGGAGAGTTGCGCGAGGCTGGGATCGAGGCGGATTCCCGGGAATTCCGAAGGTTGCTCTATGTTGCTCTGACCCGCGCTGAAAGCTGGCTGATCGTTGCAGGCGCGGGAACGGTGAGCGACAACGGCGAAAACTGGTACAACATGGTCGGCAAGGCCATGGCCCATATCGGCGCTGCAAATGCAGAGTTGCCGGGTATCGGCACCATCCAACGCGCGGAATTCGGTGACTGGACCTCGGCCCCGGTAGCCCAAAGCGGCGACGCGACCGATGAAGAGCCAGAGAACCTGCCCCCGTTTGGCGATACCCCGAAGCCCGACCCGGGGCTGAGGACCGTCGCGCCCTCGGATCTTGGCGGCGCCAAGGCGCTTCCCGGCGATATCGACGAAGACGACACCGCCGCCGCGAAGGCCCGCGGCCGCATCATCCACAGCCTGTCAGAGGTCTTGCCCGATCTGCCCGCCAGAGACCGAAGGGCTGCCGCCAAGGCACTGGTTGGGCGGCATCCGGAAATCGGGCTTGTTGCGGACCGTGACGCTCTGGTCGAAGAGGTCCTGTCGATGCTGGATCGACCGGAATTGGCGAGGATATTCGAAACCGGACTGGCCGAGGTGGACATCACCGCCACCTTGCCCGGCCTTGGCGACCGCCGCATTCATGGTGCCATCGACAGGCTGGTGGTCACGGACAGCGAGGTGCTGGCCGTCGATCTGAAATCCAACCGCGAGGTGCCGGACAGCGTCACGCAGGTTCCCGTGGGTCTGCGCCGCCAAATGGCAGCCTATCGCGATGCGCTTGCCCAGGTCTATCCGGGCCGATCTATCCGCGTCGCGCTGCTTTGGACCCGCACCGGTGCGCTGATGACCCTGCCCGACGATATGCTCACGGACGCGTTGGCCGAGGCCACGGTGCCTTGACGCGACCCATAACGGCCCATACGTTCCAAATCCGAGATATTTTCAGGCCCCAGGAGATCCCAATGCCTACCGTTGCTGTCACCGACGATACCTTCGACGCCGAAGTCCGCCAGTCCGATATCCCCGTCGTGGTGGATTTCTGGGCCGAATGGTGCGGCCCCTGCAAACAGATCGGCCCGGCCCTTGAAGAGCTGGCCGAGGAAATGGCCGGCAAGGTCAAGATCGCCAAGGTCAACGTGGACGAAAACCCCATGTCGCCCGGCCAGATGGGCGTGCGCGGCATTCCCGCCCTGTTCATCTTCAAGGATGGCGAAGTGGTTTCGAACCGCGCCGGCGCGGCGCCCAAAGCCTCGCTTCAGGGTTGGATCGAAGAAAGCATCTGATCGCATTCTCGACCGGCGAAAGGGCGCCCCCTTTGGGCGCCCTTTTTCGTTGCGGGCTTGAGTCCCGGTTGCTGGACGGCCATATCGGGGCGGCTACAGAAAGGAAAACACATGGCGGAACAGGATTTTCCCGGCTGGCACGGCACCACGATCATCGGTGTGCGCAAGGGCGGCGAGGTGGTCATTGCTGGCGACGGGCAGGTTTCGCTCGGCCAGACCGTGATCAAAGGCACCGCCCGCAAGGTGCGGCGCATCAGCCCGGGCGGCTATGACGTGGTCTGTGGGTTCGCCGGCTCGACCGCCGATGCCTTTACCCTGCTTGAGCGACTGGAAAAGAAACTGGAGTCGACGCCGGGCCAGTTGCAACGGGCCGCCGTCGACCTGGCCAAGGACTGGCGCACGGACAAATACCTGCAGAAACTCGAAGCGTTCCTGATCGTCAGCGACGGCAAGGACCTTTACGTGATCACCGGGGCCGGCGATGTGTTGGAGCCTGAACATGACGTGACCGCCATCGGATCGGGCGGGAACTATGCGCTGGCCGCCGCCCGCGCCCTGATGGACAGCGACATGAGCGCCGAAGAGATCGCCCGCCGCGCCATGGGTATCGCCGCCGATATCTGTGTCTACACCAATGGCAACCTGACCGTGGAAAGCCTCAAAGCATGACCGACCTGACCCCCCGTGAGATCGTATCCGAGCTTGACCGCTTCATCATCGGCCAGAAAGACGCCAAGCGTGCCGTGGCCGTCGCGTTGCGCAATCGCTGGCGGCGCAAGCAGCTGGGTGACGACCTGCGTGACGAGGTCTATCCGAAAAACATCCTGATGATCGGGCCCACCGGCGTCGGCAAGACCGAGATCAGCCGCCGTCTGGCAAAGCTGGCCCGGGCGCCGTTCCTCAAGGTCGAAGCCACGAAATTCACGGAAGTCGGCTATGTGGGCCGCGACGTGGAACAGATCATCCGGGATCTCGTGGATGCCGCCATCGTCCAGACTCGCGACTACATGCGCGAGGACGTGAAGGCCAAGGCCCACCAAGCCGCCGAGGATCGTGTGATCTCTGCCATTGCCGGTGAAGATGCCCGCGAGTCCACCCGCGAGATGTTTCGCAAGAAACTGAAGGCGGGCGAACTGGACAACACGATGATCGAGCTGGAGTTGCAGGACAATTCCAACCCGTTCGGCGGCATGGAAATGCCGGGTCAGCCCGGTATGGCGCCAGGGATGGACCTGGGATCGATCTTCGGCAAGGCGTTCCAGCGCACTGTCAAGAAGCGCGTCACCGTCGCCGAAAGCTATGAGCTGCTGATCAATGACGAGGCCGACAAGCTTCTGGACGATGAAACCGTGACGAAGCAGGCGGTCGAAAGCGTCGAACAGAACGGAATCGTCTTCCTCGACGAGATCGACAAGGTCTGCCGCAACGCCGATGCGCGCGGCGCGGATGTCAGCCGCGAAGGGGTGCAACGCGACCTGTTGCCCCTTATCGAAGGCACAACCGTCAGCACCAAGCACGGTCCGGTCAAGACCGACCACATCTTGTTCATCGCCTCGGGCGCATTCCACATTGCCAAACCCTCGGACCTGTTGCCCGAACTGCAGGGCCGGTTACCGATCCGTGTCGAGTTGCGCGCGCTGACCGAGGGTGATTTCGTCCGTATCCTGACCGAAACCGACAACGCCCTGACACGGCAATATACCGCCCTGATGGGCACCGAAGACGTGACCGTGACCTTTACCGAGGACGGTATAGCCGCGCTGGCGAAGATTGCCGCCGAGGTCAACGAAAGCGTCGAGAATATCGGCGCGCGGCGGCTTTACACGGTGATGGAGCGGGTGTTCGAAGAGCTGTCCTTCACCGCCCCGGACAAGGCCGGAGAAGAGGTGACNGTCGANNANNCATTCGTCGAAGACCATCTTGGCGAACTCAGCCGGTCCACGGATCTGAGCAGGTATGTCTTGTGATGACGCATTGGCGCAGTGCGCTGATCCTTCTGGTTTGGGTCATTGCTGGTTGCACGCCGCGCGGCACAATCGCCCTTGACCCGACCGCGGCCGAGGTCGGACAGCAACGCGCCGTCTTCTATTCCACCACCCGGTCCGCCTCTGACGATCCTGGCCTGGTCTATGGAACCGACCGCACCGCCCGCGCGAGTTTCGGGCGGTTCGATATGTCGATCCCGCCCGACCGCCAGGCTGGTGATGTTTCTTACCCCCAGAATACGCCCGACCCGAGCACGGACTTCGTAGCAACAGAAGCTGTTGTCTATGATGACCGCACGAGTTTTCGCCGCGCCCTGGCGCGCGACCTGCGCAACCAACCGCGCGGCGAACGCGACGTGGTCCTGTTCGTGCATGGGTTCAACAGCACCTTCGCCGAGGGCATGATCCGTCTGGCACAGCTGGCCGAAGACCTGTCCCTGCCCGGTGTTGCCGTGCATTACGCCTGGCCCAGCCTGAACAACCCGCTGGGTTACAGCTATGATCGGGACAGTGTGCTCTTCGGGCGCGACGGTCTTGAAGCCCTGCTGGAAGAAACCCGCGCGGCCGGGGCCGAGGACATCATTCTCGTCGGACATTCCCTTGGGTCCCTGATGCTGATGGAAACCCTGCGCCAGATCGAGATCGGCCGGCCCGGCGCGGCATCGCGCACCGTCGAAGGTGTGATCCTCATGTCTCCGGATATCGATGTCGACCTGTTCCGCATGCAGGCGCGACGGATCGGTGACCTGCCGCAGCCTTTCCTGATCTTTACGTCACAACGCGACCGGGCACTCCAATTGTCGGCCCGGCTGACGGGACAGCGCGAAAGGCTGGGCAACCTGTCCGATCTGGAACGGGTGGCCGACCTGGAGGTCACCATGCTGGACGTCTCCAATTTCCGGGACGGAACACGGCACCTGACCCCCGCAACCTCGCCAACACTGATTGCGTTGATGCAGGATTTGGGAAGCCTGAACGCGGCCTTCCAGGGCGAGCAGGCAGGGCGACCGGGGCTTTTGCCCGGCACTGTCTTGACGGTGCAGAATGCGACCCAGATCATCCTGTCACCCGTCACGGCGCTGTCACCCTGAACCTGGGCCGCGCTCCAGCGCGCGCGGGCAGCGAGATTGGGGCTTTCCACTTTGCGGCGAAAGGCGCAGATATGCGGCCATGCGCCTTCTTCCTTTCATTCGCGACAATGCGGCTTTCCTGTCCGCCGGGTTTCTTCTGACCTTCGGGTCGGCATTCGGTCAAACGTTCTTCATTTCACTGTTCGCAGGCGAGATCCGCGCCGAATTCGGGCTGAGCCATGCGGCCTGGGGACAGATTTATGCGGTCGGCACATTGGCCAGCGCGCTCGTGATGGTCTGGTCCGGGGCGCTGACGGATGTTTTCCGAATCCGGGCACTGGGCGCGATGATCCTGATCGGCACGGCTGGCGCCTGCCTTTTCATGGCGGCTGCGCCCGCTTGGTGGGTTCTTGTGCCCGCCATCTTTTTCCTGCGGTTCGTGGGCCAGGGCATGATGAGCCATATGGGCCAGGTCGCCATGTCGCGCTGGTTCGTGGCGACACGGGGCAAGGCGCTCTCCATTGCCAGCCTGGGCTTTTCGGTGGCCGAAGCGATCCTGCCGATCCTGATCGTGGCGCTTCTTGTCTGGTTCGACTGGCGTCTGATCTGGGTGGGATGCGCGGTCTTCGCGCTTTTGCTTTTACCCGTCCTTCAACGACTCCTGCGGCTGGAACGCACGCCGCAGGACGACGCAAAGGGATCGCAGGCCGTCGGTCTGGACAACCGCCATTGGACCCGTGGCGAGGTTCTGAAACACCCGCTTTTCTGGTTCATGATCCCGGCGCTACTTGGCCCACCGGCATTCAATACAGCGTTCTTTTTCCAGCAGGTGCACTTTGCCGAGATCAAGGGCTGGACGCATCTGGAACTGGTTGCGCTCTTCCCGCTCTATACGACCATCAGCGTCGCGGCGGCTTTTGGGACCGGGTTCATCATCGACAAGGTGGGAACACGGCGGCTGATGCCGATCTACCAGTTTCCCATGGCGCTGGGCTTC
>PR_CR_10_Liq_1_inCRDRAFT_1001840_pt1 | contig 11418 bp, 11 predicted proteins | sample PRCRCaboRojoPR_3_FD_10241 | JGI IMG/M metagenome (IMG submission 10241) | reverse complement strand
TCCTACTCCGTGCTGTTTGCCGTTCTTCCAGCATCCTTCGTACATCTTGCCGTCTGACCACACGTACACTCCGTAGCCGTGCTTCTTGTCGTTGTAGTACTCTCCTTCATACCTCCTTCCGTCTTTCCAGATGTACACTCCTTTACCGTGCATCTTGCCTCCAAGCCACTCTCCTTTGTAAGACCTTCCGTCGTTCCAGGTGTAGGTTCCTTTCCCGCTGATTTGGTTGTCTTCCCAGTTTCCTGAGTACTTAGAACCTTCTTTCCATACGTAAGTTCCGAACCCGTGCTTTCTTCCCATTTTGTAGTGTCCTTCGTATCTGCTGCCGTCTGCCCAGGTTTCTTTGCCGTACCCGTTTTGCAGGTCGTCTTTCCACTGGCCCTCGTACATTCCTCCGTTGCTTTGCTTGTATATCCCAAACCCGTTTGCTTTGTCGTCAAGCCACTCCCCTTCGTAGATATCTCCGTCTATGTGCCAAAACTTTCCGCGTCCGTGGGCTTTGTTGTTTTTCCAGTATCCTTCGTAACGCGCTCCGTCTGGCCAGGTTTGTATGCCGTATCCGTCTCTGTAAGGACCTTTCCACTCGCCTACATAAACAGCGCCACTTTTAAATCTGTAAGGAGGGCGTTCTTCACTTTTAGGTTTGTTTGAAAAAACTAGGTTTTGTTTAAGGTGAGCAATGAACTTTCTATCTTGGTGGCCTCTCATAAAAGACTGGATCTTAACTACTTGAGAAGTATAGGGTTTATATCTAGACAAAATTTCCTGCACGGGGTCAGCAGAAGTTACGTGCCGAGTAGTAGAAGTAAGCGAGTCCTGTAAGTCCATTTCAGTTTTCAGTTCAGGCTCTTTGCTTCCACAAGCACAGTTAGAACAGTTTATTCCCATTTAATTGATTTATCAGTCCAGATTCAAGTTCAGCTTTAGGCGGTAAGCTTCTAAAGCCATTTCTTCTTGTGATCTGTTTTGAGAAGATGAGTCTACATGGAAAACTTTTCCAGATTGTCTCGGAACAATGTGCACATGCAGGTGCTGCACACTCTGGCCTGCTTCTTTGCCGTCCTGTATAGCAATAGAAGTAACGCCTCCTAGTTCTCTAGATATTTTAGCAGTCACTTGCATGATTTCTTGCAGCTCGTGGGACTGCATGTCCTGGTAGCGGTGAATGAGTCTCATGGGACACACTAGTACGTGGTTAGGACGAATAGGTCTTAAGTTCACTAGAGCGTAGGAGTACGTTCCTTGCCAAAACACGTGCTGGTTTGGAATCAAGCAACTTCCGAATTTAAATGACATAGCTCTTCTGTATGCGAATTATTTAAGGTTTTATTGATATTTCATTAATTACTCCTGATTCTTGGAGTTGTTTAAAACCTTTATTCATTTTCTGAATGAGCTCAGAGTGCTTGTTGATCATGCTNTGGAGTTCTTGGATATGGCTTTTGTTAGTGTTGATTTCACTCATGAGCAAAGTTTCTCCTTGTTGAGTGTTAGACTTGAGTTTAGTTGCCCTTTCTTGCTTACTAGCTTGTTTTTTTCTAATAACACTTTCAATCATTTCGTTAATCTCGTCTTGGGACTTTTCGTCAAGAACTCCTTCGCCTAGCAACCTCACAAACTCTCTTTTCTTCATCAAGTTTCTTCTGTACATAGAGTCTTTTTGCTTAGCTATGCTTTCCATTTCGCTGTAGATGCTAGGAAACTCCTCCTTGATGTAAAGCACTAAGTTTTTGTTCATAGTAAGTAAGTCGCAGTTTTTTTTTGCCACTACGTTGTACTTTCTAGGAATGCTCTGGACAACTTCTATGTCCCCAAAGTAAGACCCTGAGTTTTGTTCTTGGAATGATTCGTACTTGTTCGAGCACGCAAAGCTAACTTTGCCGTTTGCAATGAAGTAGATTTCATCAGCGTGCTCTCCTTGTTTGTAGACGAATTCTTCTTTTTCTACATACAAGTGAAGCAAAAAAGGCACTATTGCTGAAACAAACACAGGGTCTCTTTCGTGGAAAAACTTTAAGTACTTAGCAGCGCCTTGGTGCATAATCATAGCTACTTCGTATCGAAGCTGTCTTGGCAACTCGTTAAAAATATTTTGTTTGTCATGCCAAGAAAACCCAGTTTTCTCTGTGGAGTACTTAATTGCGTGCCTTAGTCTGAACTTAAGGTCTCTCTTTAGAGAAGCCTCTTTGGCAAACTCGTCAATTATAGCCAACTTGTTCATTAAAGCGTTTTCTTTGGTGTCAATGTTGCTTAGCATAGACGATAAACTTCCTATTGTGAAGGAAAAGAAACACAGCCCAAACCCCATCCAAATAATCGCAAAAAAAATTTCTAAGTCAGTTCCGGCAGATATGTCTCCGTAACCTACTGTAGTCAGAGTAGCAAAGCTCCAGTAAATTGACAGTAAGTAAAGACTTCCAGCGTCTTTGTCAGCATACCCGTACCTCACTACCCACGTTTCTGGGTTGAACCCGTCCAATTTAGCTGAAAAGTACCAAAAGCAACTCATGATATGGGTGCAAACCAGTACTGTTATAAAGAACTTAGCCAGTCTCACTGCAGAGTGCTTCAGACATAAGTAGTCTTGTATTCTTTCTAGAAGTTCGTTGTCTTTCACGTGCTTAAACATTTTGAATATTCTTGAAACCCTCATCAGGCGGTATAGCCTTGGCAAACGTGCAAGTCTGAGCAAACTGTTGTAGTTAGTTTGGGTATGGCTATCATCATCTTCTTCAATCAAGTTGAACGGAAAACACGCAATGGTGTCGATTACAAGCCAAGTCCTCAAGTACCTCAAAAATATGTGCTTCCTAGATTTAACTAGTTGTCCTTCTGAGTCGTAGTAAGCTGAATTTATGTTTACGATCACATCTAGAAAAAACAAGGAATCAATGAATAACTCTAAAAACCACCAGAAACTGTGCTTCTCTGGATCAACAAAAGCTATTCTGTATGGCATGATGGTTGCAGTGTAGATCAGCAGCATTATAAGTAAGAAGTTCCAAATATTTTTAAAAGTACAACTTGGGTGGAGTATGCCACAAGGAAGTTTAGGCTCCTCTAAGACTGTGCTCAGAGTCAGATTTTTACTCAAACTAGGTGGAACTGAAGACTTTGCTCTTAAGTAGTCATCAGTCAACACTGGAGTTCCGAATAAATTCAGTTCCTTGTTCATCTTCTTCATCATAAGGCTTACTTTGATCTTGAAAAAAGCCCTTTTCCAAATTTTTTTGTACTTAGAATTTGTAGGGCTTTTGCTCAGAGTTTCAGAGTTTTCTAAGTCTCTCGATGAAAAGTCATCCCGTTCTTTAGGAGCCAAGCTTAGGAAATCAGTATTTACTGAAGGAACTAAGGGTTTGGAGTAACCGTTAAGGGGCTCTTCTTCTTCTAAGTTGTGAACTTTATTTTTCTTCTTAAAACTGCTTGGAAACTAAATATCCTTTACCATATAGAGTTTATTAGAGGATTTACTACATTTAATTAGAAAAAACCTTAGACAGAGCTTCTTGTGTGTTGCAGCTATTACAAGCAACATCTTGAGCAACTGAAGGGTCAATACCCATTTCAACTAGTTCTTGCTTGATCTTTTCCGAATTCGAATTTAACCTAACAGGGCTGTCTGTTAGCTTAAACTCGACTTGTGCTTCTATCTCAACTAGTTGCTTCATTAAGTCCAGAGCTTCTTGTGTGCTGCCTTCTCTAAGTTTGTCTGCAAGTTCGTCTGCTATATACTGAAAGCTTTGTTGCATTTTATTAAATATGAGTTCGGGGATCCACGGCTTAATAGGCAAACTAGTGAGCAATCTTCTTCAAAATAAAGAAAACAACTCTGAAACCAAGTCTTTAATTTCTGAACTTAAAGAAAAATCACTTGACTTCAAAAGCATTTCGTATGTTCATAAAAGTCATAAAGAGAGTTCATGCAGGTATAAAGTCAGAAACTGCCAGGAAGTTCATTGCTTGCAGTGCCTAAAAGCAACTTCTTTAATCAGCAAAAAATGCGAACACGGAGTAGAATTGTCACCTTACGAACTCAACCACGTTGAAAAAAGCTTTTCTTTGTACTTAAATAGAAAAAACCGCTTGGAAGAACTGAGATTTCTCTGCAGAGTATGCCAGCAAAACATTGTGAAGCTAGGTCCTTCTACTTTCAGGAACTGCAAGTGCAAAGTTTGCCAGGATTGCGAGGTTAAGAGTTATGTTAACAGGAGGTTCTTCTGCCCGATGGATGGTTGCCACACACCATTTTCATGCCAGTCCTTGGACTATCTATATTCTTTAGTGAAGGATCTTGATAACGAAGGTGCTGAAGGCCAAGTCTTTTTACAAGGCAGACTTAACATGTGTGATGGGTGCAATTTAATCGTCGAAGAAGAGGGACTAAGTAATACTGACAAGTGCCAGTGCTACTTGTGCTTTATCTGCGCAAACTCAAAAGAAACTTGTCCGAGGTGTTTAGAAGAACTACAAGAAGAAGAAGAAGAAGAAAGTAAACAAGAAGAACAAGACGAAGATCTTTAATAGAATAAATATGTTCAGCACCACCCAAAAACTAACCACTGCACTGACAAACCCTGTAAGGTGGGCCACCAAGATGGTTGCAGGCGTAACTAAAAACAAAAAAGACTCAGCTGGCAAACGACTAGGCATTAAGCTGTTTGGAGGACAAGAAGTACGCTACAACCAGATTCTAGTTAGGCAGCGCGGGTTCAAGTGGAGCCCTGGCTACAATGTGTTTGTAGGCAAAGACCACACTTTGCACAGCGCAGCTGAAGGGTACGTGTGGCATGAGTGGAACCCTGAGAAGAAAAGAACTGTAGTTAGTGTTGTTCCAATGAAGCTGCCTGAAAGGCCTAAGTTAAACCCAGTGTTTTGCTACCACCCAGAACTCCAACCTGAGTTGGCTGAAAACAACCCTCCACCTTCTGAGTTTCCAGTCAAACAAAAAACAAAACAACAAAAACAAAAACACCAAAAAGAAATTGGAAGGCCACTTGTCCAGCCTAAGTATTCCGAACCCATTAAAATAGATAATCCTTTACTTTCTTAATATAAGATGTTTAGACAAGTTAGACTTGGTTGGCTTAGGAACAAAGAACCCCTAGACTTAGTTGTGCTGAATTTCGAAAGCTTAAAAGAGTACTACACAGAGCTTTCACCCAGAGCTAAAAACATCATTTGTACAGAAGGAGTGCTTAATTGGCTAGCAGGGCATTTGTCAGCCAACCCACTCTTACCCCTTCCCACTAAACTAATAGGCAACACAGACAACCTCTCCGAAGCAGCCAAGAACTACTCCCTTAGAATACCTCAGGAGTGCTTATTGGACTCCAATTTGACTGAGGGAGAAAAAGCTCTTGACTTCTTAACCGGAGAAAGGCCAGGAGTAATACTTGGGGAACTTGAAAAAAGGTTTGACAGGAGCCTAGGAATACTAAGCAGTCTTCTGAATCCCAAGTTCAGTGAGGTAGACCTGTTTTTGCTTGGGAAGTCCAACATAGCTTTTAGGTTGTTTGGAGGAAATTACACAATCGACTTAGAAGACAAAGAAATCTGGAAAGACTGCGGAATGTTTGCTTTAGGAAGTCCTTCCAGAGTAACCACTGAAGGGTTCCAGTGGGACCTTGAAGAAGACAAACTCCAAATGGGAGGACTAGTGAGCATAGGCAACAAGCCTTTAAAAAACATTTTACATGTATATACAACTTCAGCTTTGCTGTGCACCTTCACTTTTAAGTGTTAAAATATAACTTTTAGTTTAGTTTTGATGCCAGAAAGTAGCTCGTCGATTTTATCAGGGCCTTTATAGTTAGCAAGCCACTTGTGGTTGAGTACTTCTTGAGCACAGGGTCTTTCGTTGGGGTCTTTGTGGAGCATTTTCCTGATTAAGTTCCTAGCTTCCTTAGAGACAGTTTTTTTGAGCAAGACTTCTTGTTTGGTTATTTTTCTGTAAAGTTCTTTGTTCTTAGAGTTAAATGGGTAGTTTCCGTACAGCATAGCAAACAACACTACTCCACAAGCCCAGATGTCAGCAGGAGCTGGGCTGAACTCTTTGTGCTGGACTATTTCAGGAGCCATGTAGTTAGGTGTGCCACAGAACATACTCATCTTTTCGCCGTTTTCAAAAGCTGTTGAAAAGCCAAAGTCTATGAGTTTGGCGTTGTTGTTAGTGTCTAGCAGTATGTTTTCGAGTTTAACATCTCTGTGAGCAACTCTTTTTTGGTGGCAGTAATTTATCGCATCCATCAATTGGGCAAAAATTTTCTTGGCCTCAGCTTCGTTTAGGAGTTTTTCTCGTTTGTTCTTTATGTGAGTGAGTAGTGACTTAGAAGACACAAACTCCATAACAATTATCACTTGAGTTAGAGTTTCTATTTTTTGATGAAACTTAACGATGCTGGGATGGTCTAGAGACTTCATGACCGCAATTTCTTTTTCGAGGCTTTTCAAACGACTGGGTTTATTGAGGAAGGATTTGTTGTAGATTTTCAAAGCAAACACTTTTCCAGTTGCGGAGTGAATAGCTGACCTAACAACTGCGTAGCCTCCTTTGCCTAAGATGTCTCCAAGTAAGTAGTCTTCTATACTGCCTCCTTTTTGGATTACTGGAAACTTACCTGAAGAATGCGATGAGTTTGTTTCAGGAGTAATTGAAACCTTTCTAGGTTCTTTTTTTCCATACAATGATTTCAAAGCACCGTTGAATTCCTTTGAAGGACTCGTTGGGCTCTTTTTGGGTCTTCTGAAAAGTTGGGTTTTTCTAAAGGCTTTCTTGGTTTCGTAGTTCTTTGAGAAGTTCTGAACTAAGTCAGTGTTGTTTTTGCGCTGGGTGAGAAGTTCATGTTCGTTTGACTTCTTGTTTTCAAGTGACTTTCTTAGTTTGAATTTCTTGTTAAGTTCATCAGTGTTGTCAATCAAGGTTTTGTTGATTGGTTTAAGAGACTTTCTATACTTTTCAATTAAGCTTTTGTTATTTGTGGGCTCTGGAGAATACCTCAATTTAAATTTGCGGGACTCAGGCATGTAAACAAAGTAGGGGTTTTCTTTTAAGTCAAAGCTTTTTCCTTTACTCATAAATTAAATGTTAATGATAATAAATGTGTTTTTTCTTGCCACTTAGATGTCTGAAGATATTAGCATTCATCGGGTGTGGTCTTTTATTAGGCGCTTGTGGAGCTTTGATTTGGCTTGGGGTCTTTTTAAAGGACCAAGAAGTTGTGAAAACCATTACTGACTACTCTTACGAGATATTTTTAACCTTAGTAATTGCAGGGGCGTTCTTGGGATTGGTTTTCTTGATAGGGTGCTTTGGCACTTGGAAAAAGAACTCGTGTTGTTTGGGTATATTCGTGATACTGAACTTTTTGATAGGTGCAACTGTAGTTGTGTTAGGAGTCCTGCTTATCTACGCCAGACATACTATAGATAACGAATTAGGAACCACTGATAAGTGCTTTGACAACTTTGAAGATGCAGACAATGCTGTAAGTAGTGCTGAAAGCTACTTTTGTGGTTTTAAATGTGCATGCTCTATGGGCGATGAAACTAAGAGAGAAACTAATTATTCAAAAGTTGTCATAAAAGGAAGCGCTAAGAGCATGCTGAAGTGCGAACCTTGTGAAACTTTGGAAAACTATGACGGGCCGGATTATGTCAAAGGTGCAGTGCTTGATTGGCTGAAACAAAATGTTAATCCAAACATAAATGAGACCAACTGCAAAGAATACGCCAGCTCAGACGACATGCTAGATATCTACTTCAGTGACGACGAGCAAAAGTACTTGAGTCTTCTTAAATGGGTAGAAGAGCAGTTTAGTTGTTCAGGCTTGTGCTCACATCAAAAAATTTACTTGTTCAGCGATGTAAACAACGGAGTGCCAAAGGGCTCGTGCTACAGTCGGTTGAGGGACTGGATAAAGGAACACTTTTTGACTTACGCAATAGTTTTTATATCTATTGGCTCTTACATGCTACTTATGGTCTTTGTAGGTTGCGGACTCTGCTGTAAAAAACCTGAAGAAAGCAACTACAAAAACGAGTCACTTGAAGCAAGGTTCCGCAAAGTCAACGAAAGAACCCAGAGATTCTTAAATTAACTATTTATACGCCCATCATTTGGGGAGTAAGGTCTGGGAACCCCAAGTATCTACAGATTTCGTTTTCATTTAGAGGCTTCAAGGCAGGTTTGCCTTTAGCGTCGTACAAACCAGTACTGGTAAGTTTCATTCCTCTGCGCTTAGCTTCTTTCCTCATCATTTGGTTGAGGTCTTTTGACCCTGAAAAGTAAAGAATTGCGTAAGGCAGTTCGTCCTTTTTGCACATATAAATATCAAGTCTTCTGTGGGGTTTGCCGTGCAACTTGCAGACTCCCATGTACTTCTTTCTGGCTTCTGTGAAGGTGTGTGTGATTAAGTTGATTTCTGATAGCTTTTTAATAAGCCTAGACAAGACCTTAGAATAGTGCTCTGAACCTATTACAAAGTCAAGGTCTTTGCTAAGAGTCTCGCCTCTTCTGTAAGACCCCCCAGTTTCTACATGGGCTTGTGGGTCTAGTTGGTGAGTGTGCTTTTTGATTAGTTGTGCTATTTGCTCAGTTTCTTCTCTTGGAATTTTTTGTTGGAAGTCTTCTACAAGGCCAATAGCCATTTGTTGGGTTTGAGTGAACTCAGCTGGGTGCTTCCTTGAGTAGTCTTTGAGTTGGTGTAAGGAGTGAATTCCTTTTTTGTGGAGTTCTTTAGCTTTGGCTGAGCCAATCCCGTGAACTTGAGTGAGTTCTTCGATTTCCATAAGGTCTGTGTCGCTTTCAAGTTCTTCTACCCTTGAAAGTTCCCCAGATTTAAGAATTTCTTCTACTTTTTGCAGAGTTTTCTGGCCGATTCCTTCTATGTTACGGATTTGGTCAGCACTAGTGACTGTGAAGGGTAGAGTTTTAATAGTGCGAACAATATTGTTGTAGCCTATAGCTCTTCCAGTTTCTCCTTTGGACCTGTAGTGCTTCTCTAGTTTTTCAAACTGATCTGTAAGGTGTTTGTTGAGGTTACCACGTCCTTTAGAGGTTCCTTGCATAGGAAGGTTCTGTGTGCTAGTGGAAGTTTTCCCTCTTTTAGAAGTGGCCATGTTTTCTTTTTGGTGAGGAGACCGACTCCACACGTAAAGACTTTCACTCTGAGGTTCTCCTTTTGAAAGCGAAGTGTGAACCCAGTCTGGAGTTACAAAGGTTGCTTTGACTTGTTCTAGGTTTTCCACTCCTAGTTTCTTTTGGATTGTTTCTGGCGTTGAATGCGGAGGCACAATGATGTGGGTGTATTTGTTTTGNAATTCCATGTTGGGGTCCCACACGTCNGTTTTTCCTTGGTTTTCCTCTGTTTTTTCTTTGATTTTTTGGGTTGAAGCTGCAGTGAGTCCTGCAAACTTGCCCAGTACTAGGATCTTTTTGTCGGAAAACATTTGTATTGGCTAAGATGGTTATTCTGAGATCAGAAATCTAAATTTAACTAAGTTTACCCATGTAGGCCTCTATCTGACTAAGCATAAACCTTGCAGCGGCACCCGGGTCTGCTTTTCGGGCACTTTTAAGTTTAAATTGCTTTCCGTATTGCTGAGTGTTTTCTACTTCAATCGAGAATTCGAACTGCGAAAAGCTAACTTCGTAGACAAAATCTAAGAAACTTTGAGGATCCATAGCATCCAGGTCTTCTGCAGTGCACCCAAAAACCTCTCTGGCACTGTCAAAGGCTGTTACTTTGGCACTGCCTGTAGGGTCAACAAGTTGGATTTTGGCCTTGAAAAACACTTTGGACTTGGAGCTCAAGCACTTGAGGCAGCGCTCTTTTTCGAACTTCTTTTTGCAAGTAGCGCATCCTTTGTAGAGCATTTTGTCTTTTTTTGACTTGACTAGTTCTTCTTCTGAAATATCTTCGCTAGAAGAGTAGAGGTTGCCTACATTTGCTAAGACTTTGCAAAATTTATCTGGGCTCTGAGTTAGTTCTCCTAGAGTCAGGAATTTAGGTGGTTTAGGTGCTGTAGTATAGAACTGCGACCCAAATTTAGCTGAAAAGTTTTGTCCTTTAAACTCTAAGTTTTGGCAAACTAGAATACTTGAGTTTTCTTTAGCTCGGTATATTTGTTGAATAAAGGCGTGGCTTTTGGGAACTGAAACACTTTTGACTTGATTGCTATTTGCAAGCTGGACTTGTATGTTTTGGGGGTACTCTTTTAAACCTACTACGTAGGCTTCAAAGTCCACAAAGGTTTCTGGACTTAGTTCTGAAAAACTTTTGAGTTCAGGTTCCGTGGTAATTTCTGCTTGGCATTCTGAGATCTCGGAGTTAGCTTTAAAAATAATTTCGTAGTTGCTGTTTACGCACTTGAAACGCGGGTCTTTTACTGGCTGGGTTTTAAAGTTTGAGAAAAGGTAAGTTTGGTTAGGTTGAATTAGGCCAAAGTACTTGTGAGCCTCAGTCCCAAAGAAGGTTCCAAGTGTTTCTCCGTGTTGAGTGTCTCTGATAATTATTTTAAAGTACTCGCATTTTTTGCTACTCATCAGTTCGCTTTTAACTCTTACCTTCCCAAGCATCTTATCAGGGGTGTTTGGATCCATATTTAAAAAGACAACTCCTTGTATATAATTTCTTCGCCAAGTTTAATTATATATAAATGCAGGGAGAGAAGTCTGCACCTATGCTGGCTCAACCTTATAATAATCCTTACGGTGGTTATGAGCCGGGGATGCAGCCAGGGGGTTACTCAAATCCTTATCCTGCATATGAACCGGGGATGCAGCCAGGGGGTTACTCAAATCCTCATCCTGCATATGAACCGGGGATGCAGCCAGGGGGTTACTCAAATCCTCATCTCGGATATGAGCCGCGTATGCCAGTAGTTCACTCAAGTCCTCGCGATCTCTACGGATCAAGTAACTCCAACTACCGTCAAGCCGTTTTGCAAGGTTGCTATGCAAAGCCAAGCTTTTTTAAGCTAGTCTTCAAAAAGACAAATTTCCAATACAAACTTTACGGGTACCAGAGTTCGCCAATATCAGCCTTGATATCAAAAGGCGAACTTCAGGAATACTTAGATTCAATTTCTAGCCAAATGGGGAATTTAGAAGGCTTGAAGAGTAGGTGGATGAGCACTGCTTCATTTCTTATCTTCATGCTCTTGTTTATCATTATTCCTGTGATGTCGCTAGCCGGCATACCATACTATCCAGTTATAATTTCTGTTTTATTTATCTTAGCGTGTGTTCTTCTTTTCTTAGGGACGAAAGCAGCCAATCATAACAAAGCAATTTACTCGCACGCCCTAGAAGCGATTTTAGCAAGGAACGGGAACACACTGAGCAGTAGAGGACTTCGAGTAACAATTAAACTTGCTGTTTCTTTAGAGTTCTCTACTATCTACAGCTAACTAAGCTCT
>PR_CR_10_Liq_1_inCRDRAFT_1001839_pt1 | contig 11426 bp, 11 predicted proteins | sample PRCRCaboRojoPR_3_FD_10241 | JGI IMG/M metagenome (IMG submission 10241) | reverse complement strand
ATAATGGTGCTTACACGGGCGAGGTAAGCGCAGCCATGATTGCAGATGCTGGTTGTGGTGCTGTCTTGGTCGGACATTCTGAGCGTCGCGAGTATTTTGGGGAGTCTGAACAGGACTTTGTGCTGAAAGTTGAGAAAGCGTTACATGCAGGACTACATGTGATTTATTGCGTGGTATTGCGTGGGAGAGACACTAGATCAGCGAAAAGCAGGCTCTCAACAAGATGTTGTTCGAAAGCAATTAGATCCAGTCCTAAAGTCCATTGATGCAGAACAGATGAAGAATGTTAGTATCGCNTACGAGCCAGTATGGGCCATTGGTACTGGGGAAACAGCCACTCCAGACCAAGCGCAAGAGATGCACGCATTTATTCGAGAATGGTTAGCAAACGCGATTGGGGAGGATAGTGCTGCTAACACTCGACTATTGTATGGTGGAAGTATGAAGCCAGCCAACGCGAAGGAATTATTGGATCAACCCGATGTAGATGGTGGGCTTATTGGGGGTGCTAGCTTGCAAGTTGAAAGTTTCACAGACATACTATCCCATGCACTCTCATAACGTTCTATGCNTAGGNTCGGGTGGGCGTGAACATGCACTGGTAGCTGCGATCGCCGCCTCTGAGGGTTTAGGCGTATGTTATGCAGCCCCTGGGAATCCTGGGATGGCGTCTATTGAGAAGGTGCAATGTGTCAATCTACAGGCTACCAACCACCATGAAATCGTCTCCTTTTGCAAGGAACATGACATAACCCTCGTGGTGATTGGTCCTGAGCAACCCCTCGTTGACGGACTCGTGGATACGTTGCGTCAGCATGAAATCCCTGCATTTGGCCCTAGTGCGTATGCAGCTCAACTCGAAGGAAGTAAGGCGTTCGCGAAGGAGTTTATGGCTGAATTTGGGATTCCAACAGCTGGGTCAGAGCTTTTTACCCTTGCTACAGATGCGGACGCAGAGGCTATTAAAGCCTGGATTCAAAACCAAGCATCCCTGCCTATCGTATTAAAAGCAGATGGACTCGCTGCTGGAAAGGGGGTCTTTGTTTGCGAAACAATGGACGAAGTGGACTCCGCTCTCGAGCAATGTTTGGCCTCTGAATCGTTGCGTGAAGCATCAACCAAACTTGTGGTAGAGGAGTTTATGGAGGGGGAAGAGGCATCCGTATTTGTACTAACGGATGGGTATTCCTCCAAAATATTGGGCGTTGCACAAGATCATAAACGAATCTATGATGGTGATAAAGGTCCAAACACGGGAGGAATGGGAGCCTATTCTCCCGCACCGGTCGTAACGGAACCCTTTATTAAAGGAGATAGAGGAGACCATCATTCAACCAACAATCACAGGGATGCAAGTCAAAGATGCCCCTTATACTGGGATTTTGTATGTCGGATTAATGATGACAAAGGCTGGGCCAAAGGTAGTAGAATACAACTGTCGTTTTGGTGATCCAGAGTGTCAATGTATCCTTCCTTGTATCCAGAATAATTTTATACATCTTTGTGAAATAACTGTGCAACAAGAACTTGACCAAGTTAATATATCTCATTCGGGTGCCTCAACATGTTGTGTTGTTCTTGCTTCGGAGGGTTACCCAGCATCGTATCCAAAAGGAATGAAGATCCAAGGGATTGAGGATGCAGAGTCGGTACTCAATGTAGATGGTGACAAAGCCATAGTGTATCATGCGGGAACAGCCTTCAATGAAGATGGTGCACTTGTTACAAATGGAGGACGGGTCTTAACGGTTGTGGGTCAAGGGTCATCCCTCCAAGAAGCTGTACGGCATGCCTATCTTGCAGTGGAAAAAATCGACTTCGAGCACAAGACCTTCCGCAAAGATATCGCACAGAAGGGTCTAAATAGGCTCCAAGAGCAGTAAACCAAAGACGTCGATGAAGACGCTTACTGATCAGTTATGGACCTCCACATCGTTTGAAGAAGCCTGGAACACGTGCATCGCACACCATTGTCATCATCAGTCAATTGCTTGGCGCTATGTCAAAGAAATGTCTCGAAAAAATGATGAATCAGCCGCACGTATTCCTCTTGATGAGTGGCCTTTACTCCCAATTTCTGGGTTTCGAGAGCGATTGATAAGCATTTCGTCAAATCCAGAGGTCATTTTCAAAAGTAGTGGCACCTCTTCAAGTGTTCCCTCAAGTCATGCTATAAGCGATCTAAGCTTCTACCACAAGGTGAGTGTTCATGGCTTTATGTCTTATTATCGGGATGCATTCCAAGATGGAGCTCGCTTCATTGGATATGTGCCAGGGTACATCGATAACCCTAATTCCTCACTGATCTCTATGATCGGTGCAATCTGCACTGAACTTGGTGACAAGGCACGAATGATCTCAACCCCGAGTGAGCTTCGTAAAGCACTAGACCAAGATTCTAGCCATCCAATCGTGCTATTTGGGGCTGCTTTTGGCCTGCTTGATATTGTGGACCAGGACTCTGAGACTCTTGAACATGCAGTGAGACTACCACAAGGGTCGATTCTTATCGAAACCGGTGGAATGAAAACCCATCGTCGAGAACTCTCTCGAGACGAAATGCATGCTATGCTAAGCGATGGATTTGGAGTCCCTATATCCCATATCCATTCTGAGTATGGGATGTGCGAAATGACTTCTCAGGCGTATTCCACGGATGGTGTTTGGTTTCACACCCACTCCTTTGGCAAGGTTCGTTGTCAAAGAGATGGAAAACCCCCTCCAAACTGCGCCTATTGGGACGAAAGGAAGATTAGGGATCTTAGATGCCGGAAATAGTAACAGTTGTCCCTGGTTTTTAACCGACGATGTAGCCGTTCAGCGTGAGGATGGTGCCATACAACTGTTGGGTAGGCGTGATAAGGCTGTCTCACGAGGATGTAACTATATGGTGGATGTAGATGGATAAGGCTGATACTGTAGAAAATGTGCCAAAACGTACAATCCAGACAGCGGAAATTCTAGGCAAACGATGGCAAGAGTGGATTCATCAGCCGCCTGAGGTTATGGAGCCAATCATTGCAGCTCAAGTGGACCAAAGTGGACATACAAGAGCCGATGTTGTCTATCAACTCAAGCATCTTGCTGATGCGATTACCCCAGAATCATTGCGCCAATGGGTGCAGAAAAGTTGGTCAACGAGCGATTCGACCCTTCAAGAACTTCAGCCCACAGATGTGGTCTGCTGCATTCACGCTGGAAATCTCCCCATGGTTGGGCTGCAGGATATGTTTGCAGTTGCTCTCTCTGGAGGGTTTTATGCCGGAAAAGTAAGTCGTCGAGATGCCTCGTTGATGTGTGCGTGGCTTGAGTACCTGAAAGACCATGAACCTGACTTATCTGAGCGTATAGCATGGTCAACAGAGTCCAAATCGTTGATGCAAAAGATACATGGATCCATTAATGCGTGGATTTTTACGGGTAATGAGTCAACATGGGACTCGATAAAGCATCAATGGGCTGATCAACCATCTATCACAGAATCAACGCACTCGACCCTCATTCGAAGGGCAGAAGCCTCGATCGTCATGCTTGAAGACGAAGATGAGTCATTAACCCCCTCACAATGGAATGCGCTTGCTGAGGCGATGCTTCGATATCAAGGCAAAGGGTGTCGTTCTGTTGGCGTCATCCTAAGTGCACACCCATTATCACACTATCAACACTCTTGTGCGATGGTCGACTCATTGGAGTCTGTCCTTATCAAATCGATGCATGATGAGCGTCCTATCTTACAGGAACGACAAATGGAGCGCGGATGGTGCGCAGCCAATCAAATAGCGCACGTTTGGGTCGATCACCTACTCATTCGTGAAGCGCCTGAGATCCTTTTTGAAGAGAAAGAATCCCTTTTTTCACCCATTCCAGGAGTTGTGTATTGGGTTCAAGGAAATGAATCTATGATTTCATCCTGGCTAAAGAATCCAAAAAAAGGATCTCAAATTCAGTCTGTGTACACAGCTCAATCCACCAATTCATCCAAGCAGATAGAGCGTATCCCAGTGGAACAACTTGATACTGCTCAACAACCACCCTTAGATTGGACCCCAGATGGAGAAAACCCATTGAGATGGCTTCTTTACCAACCATCCAAATGGTGTGCATCATGACGCTGGGAATCGTACCTTTTGGCCATGAATACATACGATCCATCGAAGATTGAGTCCAAATGGCAGGCCTATTGGGATGCTCACGAGACATTTAAGACACCAGAGAAGCCAGAAGGACCCACATATTATGTCCTAGATATGTTTCCCTATCCTAGTGGTAGTGGGCTTCATGTAGGCCATCCAGAGGGATATACGGCAACCGATATCATAGCTCGTGCAAAGCGAGCACAAGGGTATTCGGTCCTTCACCCAATGGGGTGGGATGCGTTCGGTTTACCTGCTGAGCAATATGCTATTAAGACGGGAACCCATCCTGAGAAAACAACCCGCGAAAATGTGGCCAAATTTAAGTCTCAACTCAAGATGTTGGGATTTTCCTATGATTGGACTCGTGAGGTCAATACCACAGATCCAGAGTATTATCGGTGGACACAATGGATCTTTCTGAAACTTTATGAGCGTGGATTGGCGTATCAGGCAGAAGTTCCAGTGAATTGGTGCCCTGCATTGGGGACAGTGTTGGCCAATGAAGAGGTCGTCGATGGAGTCAGTGAAGTGGGAGGGCATCCAGTCATCCGTCGACCTATGAGGCAGTGGATGCTCCGCATTACAGAGTATGCAGAGCAGTTACTTGATGGTTTGGATGAGTTGGACTGGCCTGAATCCACCAAAGCAATGCAGCGCAATTGGATTGGTAAAAGTGTTGGAGCAGAAATTGACTTCGCGATCCAATCGACACAGAATACAAATTCCTCTGACTCACATTCACATATAACCGTCTTTACGACCAGACCTGATACGTTGTTTGGTGCAACCTACATGGTGCTTGCTCCAGAGCACCCAGCTGTAGATTCTCTTTTGACGCAAGATCAAGAAGCTGATGCTCGGGCGTACATTGAGCAAGCAGCCAATAAATCAGATTTAGAGCGTCAGGAATTATCTAAAGTAAAGACCGGTGTATTTACCGGAGCCTTTGCTATCAATCCCGTCACAGATCAACCGATACCCATTTGGATTGCAGACTATGTTCTTGGGCATTACGGAACCGGTGCAATCATGGCGGTACCCGGTCAAGACGAGCGAGATTATGAGTTTGCGAAGGCATTTGACCTCCCAATTTTACGGACGGTTCAACCACCTGCTGATTTTGAAGGTGGAGCCTACACAGGGGATGGACCTGCAATCGAAAGTGGATTCTTAAATGGAATGCATATTTCCGAAGCCAAAGAGGCCATGATGGATTGGCTGGAAGAGCAAAAAACAGGGCGTCGAAAAACGCAGTATAAACTTCGCGACTGGTTATTCTCTCGTCAACGATATTGGGGGGAGCCTTTCCCTATTGTGCATGTGGATGGTAAACCGGAACCGTTATCACCCGATGACCTGCCAGTCATCCTTCCTGAAGTTGAAGATTATAAACCTAGTGAAAAAGGAGAGCCCCCTCTAGCAAAGGCAACAGATTGGGTGAAAACCACATTTCAAGGTCAGGAGGCCATTCGAGAGACCAATACCATGCCACAATGGGCGGGCTCTTGCTGGTATTATTTGCGATACATGAGTCCGAACTACACCAAGGGGCCTTTGGACCCTGAAGCTGAGGCCATTTGGAAGCAGGTGGATTTGTATATCGGTGGGGCAGAGCATAGTGTGCTACACTTGTTATATGCCAGATTCTGGCACAAAGTTTTATTTGATGCTGGGGTAGTCATCCACCTCTGAACCATTTAAAAAATTGGTTCATCAAGGGATGATTCTCGGAGAGCTTGAATTCACGGCATTTCGTCACAACGGAGAATGGATTTCAAAGAAGAAGCGTGACGAAATTTTAGAGAATGATCCTGAGGCGTCAATTGAAGCTGTTCGTTGCGAAGAAGAGGATGTTGAAAAAAGGGGAGACGCTTTTGTTCATAAAGCCTCTGGTGTTGCAGTTGAAGCGAAAGCCCATAAAATGTCCAAATCTCGAGGTAATGTCATTAATCCGGATGATGTCGTTGACCGCTATGGTGCAGACTCTCTTCGCCTCTATGAAATGTTTATGGGGCCGTTGGAGCAAGTCAAACCATGGTCCACGAAAGGGGTTGAGGGTGTCTATCGATTTTTGGGGCGTGTCTGGAGACTTATGATCGATGATCAAACAGGGCAACTGCAAAGCTCACTGAGTGATGTAGAGCCTACCAAAGCGCAAAATCGACTCCTGCATCAAACCATACAAAAAGTGACAGATGATATTGAAGGTTTACGGATGAATACCGCAATTTCAGCACTCATGATTTTTGTAAATGAGGCTAATGGATGGGAGACTCTGCCACGTACCGTTGCAGAGCGGTTCGTCTGTTTGTTGCATCCGTTTGCCCCACATATCGCGGAAGAGCTTTGGGAGCGTCTTGGTCATGAGAAAAGTATTAGTCATACCCCTTGGCCTGTGGTTGATGAGGCTTTTCTAGTAGAGGACGAGGTCACACTCGCGGTGCAGGTGAATGGGAAAGTGCGTGGGACCATAGAGGTTGCCACAGCTCAATTGGAGGATCAAGCCGCTGTGCTCACACTTGCAAAAGATGAGCCCAATGTGAAGAAATATCTCGATGCAGGTACGCTAGTCAAAGAGATTTACGTGCCTGGCCGCGTCCTTAATTTCGTCGTGAAATAACGGCTTTTATCGTTGCTCTATAGGAGTCCAATCGAGGTTTTTGTCTGCGATGTAGAGTGCGCGAGGCCGAATTAGACGGTTATTATCGCTTTGCTCCATGAAGTGGGCAGTCCATCCTGAGACTCGTGACATGGCAAAGATACAAGTGTACAAATCGGGTTGAATGCCAATGGAGTAGTACACTGTTGCAGAGAAGAAATCCACATTTGCATCGATGTTTTTCTCGCTCTTCATGGTCTCAAGCATGGCAACTGACCATTCATACAATTTCATATGTCCTGTTTCTTCAGATAGTTGTTTGGACATTTTTTGTAGGTGTACAGCTCGTGGATCCAGGGTTTTGTACACTCGGTGACCAAATCCCATAATTTTTTCCTTACGGGCTAACTTCCCTTTGACCTCTTCGACTGGATCTAGGCCTTCACCTTTGGCCTGCATCTCAAGAAGCATATTCATAACCGCTGTATTTGCACCACCATGAAGAGGTCCTTTGAGCGATCCGATCGCACCTGTAACTGCAGAATAAATATCAGACATCGTGGAAGCGATAGATCGTGCCACAAACGTAGACGCATTCATGCCGTGCTCAGCATGAAGAATAAGGCACAAGTCCATAGTCTTTATGGCTGCTTCTCCAGGGGCTTCACCATTGAGCATGTACAAAAAATTCTCAGCTGTCGATCCATTAGACAAAGGTGAAATGATTTCAAGACCTCTCCGGACACGGTCGAATGCCGCAATCATTGCAGGCATTTTTGCTGTCATCGAGATAGTTGCAGCTTGGGTGTCTGCTATGTCGTGACCATCATGCTCCGATAGCATGGATACAGCAGAGCGTAGTACACCCATAGGTTCTGCATCTTTGTCGCATGACTGAATGAACTCAATCACAGCTTTTGGTAAAATTCGCTCGGCTAAAAGTGCTTGATGTAGTGACTCAAGCTCGGCTTGGGTGGGAAGCCGGTCATTCCAAAGTAGGAAGCAAACCTCCTCAAAGGTCGCATGCTCTGCGAGTGTATCGATATTATACCCAGCATAAATCAATTCCCCTTTTTGACCATCAATGAAGCTTTTCTTGGTCGAAAAAGCGACGATACCGTCAAGGCCAAGGTTGATGTGTGGTTTGTCAGTTAAATCAAAAGAAGAAAGATCGTGTGGAGCCATAGATAGTTTGAATTAAGGTTGCTAAATAGTATGAAATCTTTGGGCTTTATTCTAGTGTGTACGCTGTGATGCTTCGTCTTGTTTCACCTGCTGCCAAGCTTCTTCGAGCTCGTCTAGTGAACAATCCGACAGAGCCTTTCCTTTAGCCTTGATCAGATGTTCAACTCCCTGAAATCGACGCTTAAACTTTTGGTTGGCCTCTCGTAATGCAGATTCACTATCCAACCCTTTAAGACGAGCAACATTGATGATCGAGAATAACACGTCCCCTAATTCATCCTGCTGTCGCGCGATCGATTCTTCTTCACGCATGGCTTGAGTCCATTCCTGTAGCTCTTCTTCCACCTTTTCCCAAGCTACATCCCATTCTTGCCAATCAAATCCTACGCTGGAAACTTTTTGCTGGATACGGTGAGCAACAATGGCCGACGGCATAGACATTGGAATCCCATCCAAGATTGACTCTCGTCCTTCAGCCAATTTTGTTTCTTCCCATGTCTTGGCTACTGCCCCTGCATGAGTTGCAATCGTCTCTCCAAAAACATGCGGGTGTCTCCGGATTAACTTCTCTGATAGCGTTTGAATGACCTCTCTCACAGTAAAATGTGATTGATCTTGTGCAATTCGTGCATGAAACAAAACGTGAAGCAATAGGTCACCCAATTCTTTCTTCAACTCTTCTGGATTGGATTGCTCAATCGCTTCGACGACTTCGTACGTCTCTTCGACTAAATTGTTCTTCACTGATTCGTGAGTTTGTTCCCTGTCCCACGGACACTCGACGCGTAGAATAGAGACAAGGTCTTCCAAATCAGTGAACGTATCCCGAGGTCGGACGTATTCCCAGGAAGGAGCTGCCACGATGGGCGTTTGATCAAGTCGTTGTATGCTTTGCCACACAGGATGAAGTGGGAGACCGACAATGGTGCTATAATTCCCATCAATACGCTCTACCATCAATCCTCCCAAAGGATCTTGGATTCCATATCCACCTGCTTTGTCGAAAGGGGAGCCAGTAGCGATGTAGCTCTCTATTAACGAGTCTTCAAGAGGATGAAAAGTGACACGTGAACAAAGGGCATAGCGCTCAAAAGCCACTTGAGATCCTTGCTCATCCGTTCGATTGATGAAAATCCCAGTCCACACTTCATGGGTATTTCCACTGAGTTGGTGTAACATGGCACGCGCCTCATTCGAGGAGGCTGGCTTTCCAAGCACATTCCCATTGTGAACGACGATTGTATCCGCNCCAAGACACAGACTTTGTGGGTGAGAGGCTGAANNTGTCTCTACTTTTTGTTGTGCCAATGACATCACAAGCTGAGCTGATGAAAGCGACGTGTCAACGTTCTCTTNNATTCCCGAGGGTGCAACGATAGGGGTAAGTCCAATCGATTCGAGGAGTTCTTTACGTCGAGGACTGGCAGANATAAGTACGAGTGGATGCTCGAGTGCTAACATGGAATATTCCGAACTTTGGGTCGTTTATTGTATTTTGAAGTGATTTAATTTCAATCAAGTTCCAAAGATTCACAACGCACTGCGTACTAAAGACATGTTACAATTATGAGTAAAGCACGAGCAAGAGCCAAAAAAGTCGCTGCTAAGAACCAAAAGTTGGTCTTTGGAAAACAACAATATATCCTTTTTGGAGCCGCCGTGGCACTCATTGCCCTCGCATACACAATCATGGCTCTCGATAACCAAATTGAGAGCTTTGTCTCGCTTACACTATCCCCAATTATGTTATTAACAGGGTATATGTTGGTGATCTATGCAATCTTGAAGCGGTAATCAAACCCAACGATTTAAACACAAAACGGAGACTCCATGAACCCGTGGTATAAACAATTACATTGGCAGATTGTTCTCGGATTAATTCTCGGGCTTGGATGGGGATTGCTTTCGAGCGCAACTGGATTCAATGAGTTCACGACAAACTTTATCAAACCCTTTGGTACGATTTTTATCAATCTGCTAAAGTTGATTGCCATTCCATTGGTCCTTGCCTCTCTTGTGGTTGGGGTGACAAGTTTAAATGATACAGCAAAGCTATCGCGAATGGGTGGTAAAACGGTCTTGGTGTATATGTTTACCACAGTCTTTGCCATAGCGATTGGTCTAGGAGCAGTAAATCTTATCAAGCCGGGAACCTCATTGCCCGAAGAGACCAAACAATCACTCATTGAGGCCTATGAGCCAGTGAATTCAAACCCTACGGAGGAATTGGATCAAGGCCCACTCGACTTTTTTGTACGAATTGTCCCCACCAATGCATTTGATGCGTTTGGCGATAATGCAAATATGCTTCAGGTTGTCTTTATTGCGTTGCTTTTGGGAATTGGTCTGATATATATCCCTATCCAGCAAGGGGAGGTGCTGATCAATGTGTTTAGCTCCTTGAATGATGCTATCATCAAAATTGTAGACCTCATAATGAAAACGGCTCCCGTTGGGGTCTTTGCATTAATGGCAGGAGTGATTGTGGATCTGGCGGGTGATGATCTAGGGCGTGCTCTTGAATTGCTGGTTGCCCTGGGTTGGTATTCATTAACAGTGTTGCTTGGCCTGTTTCTTCATATGTCTCTCGTATACGGCACGTTACTCAAAACAGCGGGTAAAATGTCATTTCGTAAATTCTTGATAGGGATGCGTCCTGCGATGTTACTTGGCTTCAGTACGAGTTCAAGTTCGGCAACCTTGCCCGTGACGATGGATCGAGTGAAGAAGCATGTGGGCGTGGATGATGAGGTAGCAAGTTTTGTTTTGCCTATTGGTGCGACAATTAACATGGATGGTACATCACTGTATCAAGCGGTTGCTGCTGTCTTTATTGCACAAGCACTGGGAATGGATCTGTCGCTTGCTCAACAACTCACCATTGTGTTAACTGCAACACTTGCGTCCATTGGAACAGCTGGTGTGCCTGGCGCTGGAATCATAATGTTGGTGATTGTACTTCAAGCAATTCAGGTTCCCGTGGAAGGAATTGCACTCATTCTGGGGGTTGATAGAATCCTAGATATGTTCCGCACTACGATGAATATCACGGGTGATGCAACGACCTCAGTGGTGGTAGCCTCCTTAGAAGGGAAGCTCAGAAGCTCCTAAAGGGACTCCTTTATAGCGACCACGATCATCTTGTTGTATGGTCATGAATACGTGATGCGCATCGTGTTCCATGAACCATATCCACTCCTGTTGGACAGATGTTGCACATAATTGTGCTTTTTCAGTAAGTGTTACCGTAGGACGCATATCGTACCCCATGACCCAAGGAACAGGCACATGATGAACGGTTGGAAATAAGTCCGCTGCGTAGATTACGGTGTGAGAATCGTCGCTAAGTCGTGGGAGTTGCTGTCCAATGGTATGGCCATCGATATTGAGAACGTCAAAGCAAGGCTCGAATTCATGGTTGTCTTGAACGGTTACAAGTCGCCCTGACTCTCCAATGGGAGCAATATTATCTCGTAAGAAGCTAGCTGTTTCACGAGCATTGGGGG
>PR_CR_10_Liq_1_inCRDRAFT_1001837_pt1 | contig 11440 bp, 10 predicted proteins | sample PRCRCaboRojoPR_3_FD_10241 | JGI IMG/M metagenome (IMG submission 10241) | reverse complement strand
GCCAGCGGCCATTCTCGAAGGGCAGATCCGTGTTGCGATACTCATGGCAACTGAGCATCGTGTCCGCAAGCGTGTGCCCCGCCAGCGCCAGCTTGGCNTCGAAATACGCCCGTACCGGGGCGCAATCCACCGGACGATACGCATCGGCAAAGCGGGGTGTCAGCTCGCGCGCCGGCATCAGCCGAAGCCAGGCGTCGTAGGCACCGACGATGGTGCCACCGTCCGCTTCGATCTCCACGGCAGCCAGCGGCGTTACGAAGGCGTCTTTGTAGACTTTCTTCGGCTGCGGGGCCGTCGGATCATCACTGCGCGCACACCCACCGGCGCAGGCCAGCGCCACGAGCAAAGCAGCCGCTCGCCGCAGCGGCCGTGCCAGCCGCAGCCGTTGTCGCTCCGATGCCATCGTGCCCAAGGTATCCTCTGAAATCCGGTTGCACAGGTGTGCAGTATCGCAGAACGGCACGACGGTGGCGCAGCGACGGCGGCGACTGGCATTCGGGTGTCGACGCCGCCGCCACGGTCGCGCGACACAGGCTGCGAGGCCGGCGGATCGACTCAGCGCCAGCGCGTGAGCTGCTCGAGGCGATCTTCGGTGGCCACCAGCAGCACGACGAAGCCACCGGCGGCGAGCGCAGACGCGATGCCCGCGAGGGACAGCAAATCGAAACTCATGACAGTTCTCCAGAGGTTGCGTGATTCAAGGACTGACGCGGCGCCGCGTTTATCGTCGGCGCTTCGTACTCTGGCTACCATCTTCCTCGGAAACCGTTATCCGAGTGTTTCACTACAGTACCACTTTGCAACAAATTACGACATATACGCATCAGCGCTGTAGTCATCTTGCAACAAATAGCCAAAACGGCCGGCGGCGACTGCGGCGACCCAGACGGGCGGATCAGCCCTCACCAGACAACCGTCGACCCCATCCCGCAGCCCACGTTGCTATCCCCAGGACCAGATCATGGCCCGCCACCAACCGACCCGGGGGCTTGGGTGGCCGCTGGCGGACGCTCGAGCGCAGACATGCCGCCCCAGGCCGACAGACACCTCTCCACGGCGCCCGGCGTCAGCCGCTATCCAACCCAACAACCGACGCGCCCGGGACGACGGGTATACTCTGGGGCCTGCACAGTCATCATCCGCGAACAGCCGTCATGCGCTTCCAAGTCAGCCGCCAAGACATCAAGCGCGCCAATGTGCCGCACGAGATCTTCCTCACCAACCTCATCGGCAACCACATCCTGATGGCGGTTGCCGCTGGTGGCGTCGCCGGAAGCTTTCCGTGGGTCATGGCGCTGATCCCGGCCATCTCCTTCGCCATGCTCAGCTATATCCTGTGGCGGGCACATCGGGCCGTCGGCCGAGACCCCTGGTACGTCATGTGTCACTGGCAGGTGTGCGCGCGCCGCAGCCGGCTGTTCATTGTGATGCTGGCGCTGCTGCTCGCGGCCGTTGCGCTGGCATGGGCAAGCCATGTCTACGGCGGCATGATGAAGGAGGCCGCGATTGCGCTGGTCGCCGGCGTTGGCATCCTGCCGGTGATGGTCACGGTACTGGTGCTGATCATCGTCGAATCCGATGCGCTCTATCACGCCAGCCAGGCGAAACTGCCGTCCTGGGTGGTGGAGCGCTTCCCGAATCCGGACGCCATCGTCATCGAAGAGACGGCGCCCGCCGCCGCAACGCGATCCTAAGACGGTTGTGTCCCGCTCGGGCTTGCGACTCCGGTGCAACACCACAAGGCAGACGCCGCATGCTCTCAAGCGCGTGATCAGGGTGTATCCCGTGACGCGCAGGCCACGAGCACTAGAACCGAATACCGACGCCGCCGCCACTCCAGCCGCGGCCGCCGCCGACACCGATACTGATCCAGGGCCGCACGCGGGTCCCGGCGCCGCCGACGGCGTCTTCGCGCTCGGGCCAGATCCGGGGTGCCGCATCCTCGAGCACCGGCAAGCGATAGTCGGCTTCGCCGATGCGCCCATCCACGATGGCGATGATGCGCCCGCTGGCGGTGATGCGCCGCCCCGGCGTCAGATCCGCGGTCTCGAGATAACCGGGTCGGCGGACGATGAAACGTCCCTGCGCCGGCTGACGCAGCAAGGGCCGGGCGCAAGCGTCCAGCGGATAGGCCAGCACCTCCAGGTCCGTCGCATCCGCCCGGTGACGCGCGGATACCAGCGTCCCGCCCCAGGTGATCGCCTCGCCCACGTCATCACCTTGCGCGGCGACCACGGCTGGGGTCAGCGCACGATCGCCGATCGGCGCGCGGCAATGGCCCGGGCCGGTGCTGGCGCAACCGGCGGTGAGCAGGGTTGCTGCGAGAATTGGCGCGAGCATCTGGAGTCGGGACATGCGAGACGGCCTCGGGCCGGCGGCTGTCCGACCGATCGGTTGGCAGGGGGCACGGCGCGCCCATGTCAGGGCGCACCACGGATCACACGCCGGGCCGGCTTGCGGTAAAGTGCCGCAGCGCCTGGCACGCGGCGCCTGTCTTCCGCCCATTTTAGCGCGCCCGCAACCAACGCAGACTTCCCGCACGATTGCCGGGACCAAGGCCCGAACGGTCCGATCCTGTTGACCAATCGCATCTCGGTTTTCGGCTTCTGCGGGCTGGGTAACGGATGGCGGGGGTCTCGACAGCAGGGATGCTGTCGTGAAGCCTACAGGGACGTATCCACGGCGTCCCCCGCCAGCCGCTACCCAGCCCGCTGGCGCCTGCGCCGGACATTGACATCCGCCGGGTATCTCCCACCCGGCCCCATCGACTCTTCTCTACAGACTGTCCAGCCATGCCCTTCGACTCGGTGCTGCTATCGGCCCTGGCATTCGGACTCATCAGCGCCGCCACGCTGCCGGTGGGAGCGGCGGTGGGCGTGCTCTGGCGGCCGCCGGATCGCATCATGGCCTTTCTCCTCGCCTTCGGCGGTGGTGCCCTGCTGGCGGCGCTGACCATCGATCTCATCGCCCCGGGGGTGGACCGCGGGCACTTCTTCGATCTCGCGCTCGGCGCCGTCATCGGCGGCACCCTGTTCAAGCTGTTGGATTGGGCCGTCAACCGCCAGGGGGGCTATTTGCGCAAGCCGTCCACCGCCCTCAATTTTTGGCGTAGCCAGGCGCGCCGGCGACTGCGACGCGTGCTCGCCGGTATTCGCCGTATCCCCGCACTCGCGGCGCTGTCGTCGCCGACGCTCGACCGGCTGCTCGCCATCGTGCAGATCCAGGAGGTTCCAGCGCATCGCTGTCTCTACCGTACCGATGATCCGCCGAGCTACATGTATGTGATCCTCGATGGCGCGGTGGAACTGAGCGATCCCAGCGCCGGTGGTCGGGTGTTCGAGCATCTCGGGCGCCATGACGCCTTCGGGCGCATGAGCTTCATTGCGAATCTGCCCCGGGCCACCGAGGCGCATACGGTGGCCGATACCAAGCTGTTGTTGATCCCGCGGGAGGGATTCATGCGCCTGGTGTCCGATTGCTCAGAACTGCGCGCGGTGCTCGGCGGCCTGCTGCGGGAGGCGGAACTGACCCAATACCTGCGCGAGCGCCACCGGCTGACGGATGCTGCCATTGCGCGCTGGCGCGAGGCAGCGCTCACAGAGCTCGACACCGAGGGCGCTTATGACCCCCCCATCGAGCCCGAGCCGATCACCGAAGCGCCGGTGGAGCTCATGCGCGATGAGCCGCGACTCGGGTTCTTCCCGGGTTTGTCGGAGACAACGCTACAACGCATCGCCGCCCGGCTGGTGCACAAGCACGCGCCAGACGGCTATAACTTCTTCCACCGGGGCCAGCCGGCGGAGCGCCTGTACCTGCTACGCCGCGGTACCGTCTACCTGTTCGATCAGGATCAACGCAGTCGGCGCCCGCAGGTGGTGGAGGCCGGCGAGGGCTTCGGCGGCTTCGCCTTTTTCACCGTGGGGCCACATGCCGTGACCGCGGTGGCACACGACGCCGTCGAGGTCTCCGAGCTCAGGCGGCGGGATTTCGAGCAGCTGTTGGCGCAGTTGCCGGAGCTGCGCGCACGCCTCGCAGACTATCTCAAGCGCAATCCCGTGCGCGCCTATCTCACCGAGCAGCAACACCTGGGTGCCAGGCGCGCCGCCGCCTGGATGGACCGGGCGGCCAAGCGCGTCGCCGGCGGTCATGTCATGCCCTCGTTATCGGAAATGACCCGGCAGGTAGCGGGGCACAAGGGCGCCGCCGTGGCCATGTACCTGGGCATGACCCTCGACGGCATCCCCGAGTCCTTCGTCATCGGCGCCAATGTGCTCATCACCGGCGGCATCAGCCTGTCGCTGCTCGGCGGGCTCTTCCTGGCCAATCTGCCGGAGGCGCTCTCGAGCGCCGCCGGCATGAAGGAACAGGGACTTGGGGTGGCGCGTATCCTTACCATGTGGACCAGTCTGATGCTGATGACCGGCGTCGGCGCGGCGCTCGGCGCCGTCCTGCTGGCGGATGCCTCGGCGGGGGTCTTCGCACTCATCGAGGGCATCGCCGCCGGCGCCATGCTCACCATGGTGGCGGAGACCATGCTACCCGAGGCCTTTCACAAAGGCGGCGGTGTGGTGGGCCTGTCCACCTTGACGGGGTTCTTGTTGGCGATTTACTTCAATACGCTTTGAGGCCGGGCCAGCGAAGGCGATGTGATCGGGTCAAAGCGCACTAAAAAAAGCCCGGCGGGGCGCCGGGCAGAGGAACGTCTCATCAGAGAGAGACGAGGAGGACCCATTCGCGACAGCGCCGGTGCAGCGGCGGATGACGACACGCGCGCCGACAGGTCACCGGGCCACCGCCGGCGCTTCGTGCCTGCGGTGGCGGCCGGCGTCAGTGCATGAAGAGACCGCCGTTCACCGGCAGATTGGCGCCGGTGACATAGCCGTTCTCGTCGGCGACCAGGAAGGCCACGGCGCTCGCGATTTCCTCGGGCTTGCCCATGCGGCGCATGGGCACGCCGGCCACGATCGCCTCGCGCACATCATCGCGCATGGCCAGGGTCATGGCCGTCTCCACATAGCCGGGTGACACGGTGTTCACGGTGATGCCCTTGGCGGCGCCTTCCTGTGCCAGGCTCATGGTGAAGCCATGCATGCCGGCCTTCGCCGTCGCATAGTTGGTTTGACCAAACTGCCCGCGCTGACCGTTGACCGAGGAGATGTTGATCACACGGCCGAAGCCCGCCGCCAACATGCCTTCCCAAACGTTACGGGTGACGTTGTAGACGCTGTTGAGATTGACGTCGATGACCGCCCGCCAGGCGTCTTCGTCCAGCTTCTTGAACGTCTTGTCCCGGGTGATGCCGGCGCAATTCACCAACACGGCCACGGCGCCGTGCTGCCCCTGGATGTCATCGATCATCCGCTTACTATCCTCGAACGAGGACACGTCGCCGGCGATGGTGTCGATGTCGAACCCCAAGCCCGCCTGGTCATTCTTCCAGGCCTCGGCAGCCTCCTGCTCCGATGGATGATGGTTGGCGAAAACGCGGAACCCGTCCCGCGCCAGGCGCTGGCAAATGGCGGTGCCAATTCCGCCGATGCCGCCCGTCACCAGTGCAACGCGCGCTGTTGTCATAATCGCTTCTCGCTGTTGTTGGTCTGTCTGCTCCTGATGCGTCTCGGCCGCGGACAGAGGCAATACCCCGGTGTCGGAGCCATTCGGCTCGGCCGGGGACGGTAAGCCCGCAGCGGACGCAGCGGGCATCCCTGCCGCACCCGCCGCGCCGGTTGCCGACCGAGGGTCGGCGCTGCGGCCTGAATTCAGGCCGGCATCTGTCCCGGTGCGCGGGCTGCTCCTTCAGGCCGTAACGGCGTTACGAACAGCACTGTTACCTTCTTTGATGTCGGCCATTGCCGCGTCGAGCCAGCCGCGGTAGTCGTCGCGGATCTCGCCGGCCATGGCCATGGTGGTCTTGGACTCGGCCATGAGCTTCTCGCTCATCTCGCGCGCCATATCCACTTGGCCCTTATAGAGCTCGCTGTAGCCCTTGGCCTCGGTGGCCAGCTTCATCATGCGCACACCCTGCTCCATGAACAGGCTCATGACGTCCATCTGTCGGCTGGCCATGCGCTCGGCCACTTTCAGGTTCAGCTCGCCAAGGGCGTTCATGCGCTCGACGTTCTGGTTGGTGAGGTCGTTGTAGGTCTTCATAGCGTCTTGGGTGCTCATCTCAATGCTCCGGTCATTCGCTGGCGCGAGGGCCATATGGGTTACTGGTTGCGTGCCTGCCGCCGGTACCCCCGCGGCCCGGGTTGCTGCAGTGCAGCAATTGTTGCAGTGCACAATAGTCGCCCGAATCGGTGCTGTCAAGGGGTCCGGCGAGATTTTGTTGCAGCGCACAAAAACGCCCGGGATCGCATCCCAGCCGTCGCGGCCGCGCGCGTGCGGCGCTGTGGCGTCAGGCGGCCCCCGCCGCCGTGCCGAGCGCAGCAGGGCTTGCGATCATGGGAGATCGCGGCACCGGCGACCCAGCGCGTGGGCTATCTGTCGGGAGTCGCTGCGGCGGTCTCGGCGGATGCCGGCCGCGGCTTGGAGAGGCCCTCGAGCACGGCGGCCACATCCCGGCTGAACGTGCCCAGACACTCGCTGAGGGCCGCCACGACCGCCGCATAGCGCGCTTGCTGGTTGGCTGCGTCGGTTGTTGCAGGGGCGACGCGAAACGGGCAACGGTAGGCGTCTTCGCGGGCGATGTAGCTGCGGCGCAAGCGCTCATCGGTCACCGACCAGCGCACCTTGAGCACCGCATTGCCATCGGCGGCGCCCTCGAAAGACAGCACCTGCGCCGGGAGCCGATAATCCGGGGTCATCCGGGACTCCGACGGGAACAGCGCCACCCGGGAACTGTCCAGCAGGTAAGCGAGGTTTTCGCCCCAAACACGCAGGAAGTCATCCTGGACGGTGCCGCCCCAGCGGTGGAACTCGTCCACCACCAGTCGGTTGGCGCCGTCACGGGTGACGATCTGCGGGCGGTCGAGGAACTGGGGAAAGCTCACGGGACCGAGCCCCACGGCGATGTCGCCGTTGCTGACATCGCCGGCGCTGCCGGCGGCCGCGGGCAGCGGCGTCAGGGTGTAGAAGGACGACGGCGGCGTGGTGGCGCAGCCGGCAAGCACCAACACCAGCGCCGCCGCCACCAACAGCCAAAGACCATAACGCCGGCGTCGTCCGACTCCACGGCACATCGCGTCACCACCGCGGGCGCCGGCGCGCCCCCTTGCGATCCTTTCCAACCACAGCACCAACATCAGCGTCCGCCTCCTTTGCCCTGGATGAGGGCCTCGGGGTGTCGTTCGAGATAGTCCGCCATGACGCGCAGCGAGCGCGCCGCCCCACTGACCTCACGCATTGTACGCACCGCTTCCACCGACAGCGGCGCATCCGGCCCGATCAATTCGTTGGTATTCGCGAGCATGGCTTCGGCTTCGTCCAGGGTGCCGCGCAACCGCTCGAGCACGGCATCGAGCTGCGGTGCGAGCGCCGTATTGAGCTGCGCCGCGAGCGCGCGCACCTGACCAAGCGCGGCATTCAGCTCGGCGACGGCGTCGCTGAGCGCCGCCGAGTCGAGGAGCTTGCGTGCGCCGGCGAGCGTGCCCTGCAAGTCCTCGCCGATGGCTTCGATGGGCAGCGCATCCACCTTGTCCAGAATGGCTGCCACCTTGTTCGTCACCGCCTCCAGTGGTGTGGGCAGTGTCGGCAGCACGGTATGACCATCGCGTCGTGACAAGGACGCCGACGGCGCATCGGGGTGGAAGTCCAGATCCACGTAGAGGGCCCCCGTCAGCAGATTGCCAGTCTTGAGCTGGGCGCGCAGGCCGTTGCGCACGAGCTCACCCAACACATGCGAGTCCTGCGTGAGCGGCACGCGCCGTGATCCGCCGAGGCCGATGCGCTCCGGCTCCACCTCCACCAATACCGAGATGACGAAATCCAAGGCCTGTTCATCGAACTTGAGCGCAATATCCACCACGCGGCCGATCTGGATGCCGCGCAGGGATACCGGCGCACCGTCGTTGAGCCCCCGCACCGAGCCCCGAAAGACCAGGAGATAGCGCTCCTTATAAAGCGACATCGGCTCCTGGGCGGCGCCGCGGTTGGCGTAGAGCGGAAAGACGCGATCCGCCGGCGCCTGGGTATCCGTGGCCGCGAGATCATCCGGCGTATCGAAGGCGACGCCGCCCACCAGCAAGGACACCAGTGACTGAGTGTCCAGGGTGACACCGTCGGCGCCGAGCTTGAGATCGATGCCACTCGCATTCCAGAACCGCGTATTCGTGTGTACCAGCTTGTCGTGCGGGCTGTCGATGAAGACGTCGATGGTCACGGTACCGCCGTCGTCATCGAGCTGATAGTCGATCACCTGCCCCACCTGGATGCGCCGGTAGTACACCGGTGCACCGGGATTCAGCGAGCCCAGGGTGTCCGAGCGCAGCCGAAAGCGCCGCCCGGGCGTGTCCGTGGTGATGACGGGCGGGTTGGCCAGCCCCTGGAAGTGGCGGCGCTGCTTGGCGCTCGTGCCCGGATCCACCGCCACGAAGGCGCCCGAGAGCAGCGTCTCGAGCCCGCTCACCTGGCTCGCGGTGATGCGCGGGCGCGCCACCCAAAAGCGCGTATCCGCGGCGAGAAACCGCTCACTGCCGTGACGCAGCTCGGCGGTGACCACAATGTGGTCGAGCTTGGTGCTGACGTCGATCCGGCTGACGGTGCCGATGTCCACGTCCTTGTACTTGACTTTGGTCTTACCCGCCTGCAGCCCGGCGGCGTTGGCAAAGTCGATGGTGATGGTGGGCCCGCGCTCGGCGAGGGTCTTCACCACCAGCCAGCCGCCCACCGCCAGGGCGATGACAGGCAACAGCCACACCAGCGACGGGCGCTTGCGCCGCACCACCCGCGCCCGCGGCAGCGCCTGCGTGGCACCCTCGGCGTCAGCCGGCGTTGGATCGGACCGTTGCAGCTCCGTCATGCTCCTGCTCCAGTGCGTCCCAGATGAGCCTGGGGTCGAATGACATGGCCGCGAACATGGTGAGGATCACCACGGCGCAGAAGAACACCGCCCCCGCCCGCGCCTCGATGCTGGCCAGATTGCCGAGCCGCACCAGGGCCACCAGGATGGTCACCACATAGACATCCACCATGGACCAGCGGCCGATGGCCTCGGTGATGCGGTAGAGCTTGGTGCGCTCGTGCGGGCGCCAGCGCGAGCGCAGTTGCACCGACAGCAACAGGAACATCAGGCTCAAGAGCTTCAGAAGCGGCACAAAGATACTTGCTGTGAATAAGATAATCGCGAGCGGCCACATACCGTGATGCAGCAGAAAGAGCACTCCGCTCAAAATGGTGTCCGCCTGGGTCTTACCGAGGGAGGTGACGGACATTACCGGATACAGGTTGGCCGGCAGGTAGCACAGGGCGGCGGCGATCACCAGCGCCCACGTGCGCTGCAGACTCTCGGGCTTGCGCCGGTGCAGCACGTCGGTGCAGCGCGGGCAGCGCGATCGCCCGCGGGCATCCAGATCCACGGCGGCCACGGGCACCACCAGCTCGCAGACATCGCAGGCGACCACCGCCTCACGCGCGTTGGGCAGGTGGCGCACCTCGGGCCGCAGCGGGACGCGTTCCCAGACCGCGTCCGGGTCCAGCGCCGCCTGCGCCGCCGCCAGCACGAAGATCAGCAGCAGGAAAGCGAACAGCGACAGACCGGGCACGATATGGGCCATGTCCGTCAGCTTCACGACGGACACCAGGATACCGATCATGAACACATCTATCATGCCCCAGGGCAGCAGGCGCTTGAACCAGCGGAACAGGGTCGGGAAGCCCGGCGGCAGCCGCCCACCCCATTTCAGCGGTGCCAGCACCACCAGCAACAGCGCCAACTGCAGACCCGGGGCCAGGATGCTGGTAAACAGCACCACCGCGGCCACCTCGCCCTTGCCCTGCGCCGCCAGATCCCACACGCCGGTCATCAGGGTGGTCTCGGTGATACGCCCCCGCATCTCGAACGACAGGAACGGAAAGGCGTTGGCAATGGCGAACAACACCAGGCCGGTGATGGTGAGTGCCAGCGTGCGGTCGACGCTGTTGGGGCGGTCACGGTGCAGGGTATGACCGCAGCGTGCGCAGCAGGACGTGCCGCCCGGCGGCAGCGGCGGGCTCTGCTGCAACAGATCGCACTCGGGGCAGAGGGTCGGGGCATCCGCGGACATGGCGAGGGAGTATACGCGGGGCAGGCTTGGGCACTGCCCGGGGACAATGTCATGACCCCGATGGCATGCAGTTGGTATCGTGAAGGTTCAATCTTGTCACTGACCGGAGGATTCAACCATGACCACCACCGCCGCCCGCTTCCACATCGGTCAACTCGTGCACCATCGCCTGTTCGATTACCGCGGCGTCATCGTCGACGCCGACCCGGTCTTTTGCGGCAGCGCCGCCTGGTACGAGCAGGTCGCCAGATCCCGTCCGCCCAAGGATCAGCCCTGGTATCGGGTTCTGGTGGACGGCGCCGAGCACGAGACCTATGTCGCCGAGCGCAACCTGGAGGCCGATACCAGCGGCCAGCCCATCCACCACCCCCTGCTCGGCGAGCTCTTCGGCGACCTCGCTGGTGGTCGCTATCAACCCCGGGCGCTGCGCAACTGAAGGGCGGGGCGCCATCGCCGGCGCGCCGCGCGTCGGTGCCTGAAAACGCGGGGCGCCGGCCACATCACACATCCAGGCCGCCGTGATACGCCCGCGACCGGCGTCGCGGGTGAGCCGCGGCGGCGCTCGCCGCTGCGACGTGCGCGACACAGCGCCGGCGCCCGGCTCAGGGACCCTCGCCAGGCAGCGGGCGCGCGCGCCGGTCCGCCGCCGCCACCGGCCCCGACGCATCCGTCAGTGCGTTGATCAGCTCGAGCATCGCCCGCGCCTTGAGCCCGATTTCGGCCCATTCGGCCTCGCAGTCCGAGTCCGCCACCAGGCCGCCGCCGGCACAAAAGTCGAGGCGACCATCGGCGACGCTGGCGGTGCGGATGGCGATGTTGGTGTCCATGGCGCCGTCGTAACCGAGATAGCCGATGCTGCCGCAGTAGACGCCGCGGGGTGCGCCCTCCAGCGCGTCGATGATCTGCATGGTGCGGATCTTCGGCGCGCCGGTGATGGAGCCGCCGGGAAAGCAGGCCCGCAGCAGCGCGGCGGCGTCGGCATCGGCGCGCAGGCGGGCGGTGATACTGCTGACGAGATGATGCACGCCGGCGTAGGACTCCACCTTGAACAGCTCCGGCACCCGCACGCTGCCGGTCTCGCAGCAGCGCCCGAGATCGTTGCGCAGCAGGTCCACGATCATTAAGTTCTCGGCGCGGTCCTTTTCACTCGCCGCGAGCCGTTGTGCCAGCGCCCGGTCGCGCGCCGGGTCCCGGGCGCGCGCCGCCGTACCCTTGATGGGGCGGGGCTCCACCAGCCC
>PR_CR_10_Liq_1_inCRDRAFT_1001836_pt1 | contig 11441 bp, 9 predicted proteins | sample PRCRCaboRojoPR_3_FD_10241 | JGI IMG/M metagenome (IMG submission 10241) | reverse complement strand
GATAGGTCGCCCGGAAATCAGGCAACCCGCTGCGGTTTCATGTCGGCCGGGTCGATCCCCGCCACTTCCACCGGCTTCTTCATGGCGTCGCGGCGGAACGGTTCGCCTAGTTCCTGGTTTATCAGCGCCTCGATCAGCGTGGTCTTGCCGTGCTGCATCTGGTCCTTCACGGCNTTGTCCAGCGCGGNGGTCAACTCGTCCATCGTCTTGGCCTGCACGCCCTCGAGCCCGCAGGCCTGCGCGATGCCGGCATAGGACACCTGGGTATCCAGTTCGGTTCCCACGAAATTGTCGTCATACCAGAGTGTCGAGTTCCGCTTTTCCGCGCCCCACTGATAGTTGCGGAAGACGACCATGGTGATGGGGGGCCATTCTGACCGGCCGATCGCCGTCAGCTCCGTTACCGCGATGCCGAAGGCGCCGTCGCCGGCAAAGCCCACAACCGGCACGTCGGGGCAGCCGATCTTGGCCCCGACGATGGCGGGCAGGCCATAGCCGCAGGGCCCGAACAGGCCGGGGGCGAGATATTTGCGCGGCGCGTCGAAGGACGGATAAGCGTTGCCGATGGCGCAGTTGTTGCCGATGTCGGAGGAAATGATCGCGTCGCGCGGCAGGGCGGACTGGATCGCGCGCCAGGCCATGCGGGGGCTCATCCAGTCGGGCTTGTCGGCGCGGGCGCGTTCGTTCCATGACGTGCCGGGGTCGTCATCCTCGTGGTCCATGCTGGACAGCTGTTGCGCCCATTTTGACTTGGTTTCGGCGATCAGCGCCTTGCGGTCCTCGCGGCCCATGTCACCGGCATCGGCCGACAATTGGTGCAGGATACCGGTTGCCACCTTCTTGGCATCGCCAACGATACCGACCGAAACCTTCTTGGTCAGACCGATCCGGTCGGGGTTGATGTCCACCTGGATGATCTTTGCATCCGTCGGCCAGTAGTCGATGCCATATCCCGGCAGGGTCGAGAACGGGTTGAGCCGGGTGCCAAGGCACAGGACGACATCGGCCTTGGAGATCAGCTCCATCCCTGCCTTGGACCCGTTGTAGCCCAGCGGCCCGGCAAAGAGCGGGTGCGATCCGGGGAAGGCGTCATTGTGCTGGTAGCCCACGCAGACCGGGGCGGTCAGGCGCTCGGCCAGGTCCATCGAGGCGGGAATCGCGCCACCCAGAACAACGCCGGCGCCGTTCAGGATCACCGGGAATTCGGCCTTGGACAGCAGGTCGGCGGCCTGGGCGATGGCCTCGTCCCCGCCGCCGGGGCGTTCGAAATCCACGATGGCGGGCAGGTCGATGTCGATGACCTGGGTCCAGTAGTCACGGGGCACGTTGATCTGCGCCGGGGCGCTGGCGCGGCGAGCGTTCAGGATCACCCGGTTCAGGACCTCGGCGATGCGCGACGGGTCACGGACCTCTTCCTGGTAGGCGACCATGTCCTCGAACAGTTTCATCTGCTCGACTTCCTGGAACCCGCCCTGGCCGATGGTCTTGTTCGCGGCCTGCGGTGTGACCAGCAGAAGCGGTGTGTGGTTCCAGTAGGCGGTTTTCACGGCGGTCACGAAATTGGTGATGCCCGGGCCGTTCTGGGCGATCATCATCGACATCTTGCCCGAGGCCCGGGTGTAGCCATCGGCCATCATCCCGCCAGAACCCTCATGCGCGCAGTCCCAGAAGGTGATCCCGGCCTTGGGAAAGATGTCGGAGATCGGCATGAAAGCAGAGCCGATGATACCGAAGGCATGTTCGATGCCATGCATTTGCAGGGTTTTGACGAAGGCTTCTTCGGTGGTCATTTTCATTGCGTGATCTCCTGTTCGCGGCCCGCTTCCGGTCGGTCGGACGGTAGGGTTTCGGGGGTGTTGGAGTTAGGTCCAGTCGGTCATGCAGATTATGGCCAACTCTCTCAGCCGCAACGGCGCGAGGCCAGCGCCTTGGCCAGCAGACTGATCCCTTCGGTGATGCGCGGCGCCGGGATCGAACTGTAAGCCAGGCGATAGAAATTCCCCGGCGGCTCGGGCCCGGAAAAGAAGGGGGCGCCAGGTTCGATCAGTACGCTATCCCGCGCCAGGTCGCGGGCCAGCACCTCGGTGTCGACGCCCTCGGGCGTGCGCATCCAGAAGGACGAGCCGCCGAAACTGCCCGACCCGGCCACGGTCAGACCGTTATCGTGCAGCGCCCGTTCCATGACGCGGCGGCGGTCTTCATAGGCGCGGCCCATGCGGCGCACCAGCGCGTCGTAGTGGCCGCGCGACAGGAAATAGGTCGTGGTGCGCTGGATATGACCCGGCGGGTGGCGCAACACGCTTGCACGCAAGGCGCGGGCCTCGCGGATGAAGGGTGCCGGGCCGACAAGATAGCCAAGGCGAAGCCCCGGAAAGAGCGACTTGGAAAAGCTGCCCACATAGATGACACGTCCATTGCGATCGAGCGATTTCAGCGCGGGCGAGGGCGGCTTGAGGAACGACATCTCGAATTCGTAATCGTCCTCGACGATCAGGAAATCCTCGGCCTCGGCCCGTTCCAGCAAGGCGTGGCGCCGCGCCATGGGCATGGTTGCAGAGGTCGGGCATTGGTGGCTTGGCGTGGTGAAGACCACGTCGGTATCCCGGGGCAGCGCCTCGGGGGGAAGCCCGTCGCGATCGACCGGGATGGCATGCAGGTGGCAGCGCGACTGTTGCAGGATGCCGCGCAGGGCAGGGTAGCATGGGTCCTCGATGGCGGCGCTGCGGCGTTGCGTCAGCAGCACCTGCGCGGTCAGCCACAGGGCGTTCTGGGCGCCCAGCGTCAGCAGGATCTCGTCCGGCTTGGCCAGGATGCCCCGGCGCGGCAGGGTCTGGCGGGCGATGAAGTCGATCAGCTGCGGATCGTCGCTGTCGAAATAGTCTGTTGTGAGTGCGTCGAAATCCTTGCGCCCAAGCGCCTCCAGCCCGCACAGCCGCCAATTGGCGCTGTCGAAGAGGGTCGGGTCGGCCTGGCCATAGATGAAAGGATAGCGATAGCTGGCCCAATCGGCGGGCTTGGTATGCATGTCCAGCCCGGTGAACCGCTGGCCGATGGCGCGGGACCAGTCCACGGTGGTGCGATCCGGGGAGCGCGCGGGAAACGAGGGCGGCTCGGGCGCATTGTCGGACACGAAATAGCCCGACCGGCCACGCGCGGCGATATAATCGTCGGCCAGAAGGTCTGTATAGGCCAATGTCACCGTGATCCGGCTGACGCCCAGATGGGCGGCCAGCTTGCGCGAGGAAGGTAGCTTCTCGCCCGGCCGAAATCGCCCTTCCAGGATGCCATTGGCCACCATCTGCCGGATCTGCATCTGCAGCGTGCCCTCGGCGCCGGGTTGCAGGAAGAAGGATTCGGTCGGGATGGCCATTCGGATAGCGTAGGCTGGCCTTAAACCCGATGCAATCTGGACTGCCGTTCGGGGTATCGCGGCTATCCAAGCTTGCCTGCCAGAGGAATTCGGGTCTCAATGGGCCATGGTCAAGCACTTCGCCTTCTGGATCGGGTTCTTTGCCGCGGCTCTGATGATCGTGCCGGTCGCCCTGGGTATCTGGGGGGCGGCGGATGAACTCGCCCGCAACATCGCTGCTTTCATGTTCGGTGCGATCGCCGTCCTGGTGCTGGTGATGGTCGTCCTGTTGTTTCTGAGAGATTGGCTTCTCCAGAGGCTGATTGGTCAGAGCGAGGTGACGCTGGACGAAATCGTGTCCTCTTTGGTGAAGGGCATTTCGGCCGCGTCCCGTGGAGATCGCGAGGAGTCCGAACGGGAAGCGGAAAAATTGGCTAGGGCCGCGACCGGTTGGTATGTCTGGTCGAATTTCTATCGCTGGGTGGTTGCCTCGGCACTCGGGCTGTTGCTGGCCTTCGGGGCGTTTACCGGGACGGTGCTGCTATTCGAGCAGAACCGGAAACTCGATCAACAGACGGCCCTGATGGATACGCAAAGTGGCCTCATGGAAGCCCAGACGACCCGGATGGCGGAGCAGTCCGAACAGGCCGCGATGCAAAACGAGATCATGACGCTTTCATTGGTGAGCGAACTGCGCGAGCAGTTGTTGGGGACGGTCGAGACGATTTCATTTGGAAGCGCTTTGGCCCAGTCACCCGGTGCGGAATGGGGTGTCCTGGGGAGCTACAGTCCAGATAGGGACACGTGCTTTGTCACTACCGATACCGAGGCGGAGCTTCGGACGCTGCCGAGCGAAGCCACCATGAAGGCGATTGGACAATTGACGGCGGAAGGACTGATCGCGGACAGGGTCATCGCTGCGCTACGGTTCCTGCAGGAAGACCGTGATCCGGCGGTTTCTCTGGCAGCCCTGATCATACTTGACCGCGCGGGTGTTGTGGAAGACACCACTGCGGCATTCAGTGGACTGTTCATCGATCAACTCCGATTGACCGGCCGACATAGATTGACTTTTCCGGATCATTCTTGGCGAGCATGGAGTGCCCTTCATGCGACGTGGCATTCCGAGCTTCAGCGATCGGGGAGGTCGCTAGCGATTCCAAGCTCCGATTGACCGGAACGCTCGTCTTGCGAGGGACCGCTGACACCAGCCGTTATTCCTTTGATTGGGCCCCAAGCGCGATAGTCTTGCAAGGTGATGAGGTGCCCCCGGAAAATGCGCTTCGGCTAGACGGTTCGAATGAGTACGTGGTGTTCAATGTAGGTGGTGTTGGGGCCGTCCCGGCATTCCTCGCAGGGGGGGGCAACTCATCGCAATGTCATGCGCTTGAATTTCTTGCCCGAGAGAACCCCCTTCTTCGAGACAACCAATCCTAGAGCCGTTCCCGCTGTCGCCCCTCCGTGTCGAAATTGGCCGGGTCGAGCCAGGCCGCGAAACGGGTCTTGAGGGCCGGCCATTCGCTGTCGATCACTGAAAACCAGGCGGTATCGCGATTTCGGCCCTTGTAGTGCGTGGCTTGGCGGAAGGTGCCTTCGTAAGTGAAACCGAGTCGCTCTGCCGCCTGCCGCGAGGCTGCGTTAAGCGCGTCACATTTCCATTCGTAGCGGCGATATCCCAACTCGTCGAAGGCGCGGGCCATCATCAGCACATGCGCCTCGGTCGCGGCGGCCGTCCGTTGCAGCCGTGGGGCAAATGTGATCCAGCCTGTTTCGAGGCTTTGGGCCACGCGATCGATCCGAAGGTAGCTGGCTACGCCAAGCGGCTCATCCTTGACCAGCACCGAGAAGAACAGTGGGTCATCATGGCCGGCAACCGCCTTGACCCAATCGACATAGGCGTCCGGGCTATCGAACGGGCCATGCGGCATGTATGTCCAGAGGGTGCCGGTGCGATCCTCTCGGAAGGCCGCGTAGAGACCTGGCGCATGGTCCGGCGACAGCGGTTCCAGCCGGCAATACCGGCCCTCCATTGGCGAGCGTGGCGGATGGGCCCGCGTGCTCGCGTCGGTCAAGGGCAGGCCCACAGGTTGCCCCTGCGCGTTCAGCATTTGGCCGGTGATAAGCGGATCGTTCATCCAAAGACGCGGGTCAGGGCGGTATCCGTCGCTGCGATGATCTGGTCGATATCGTCACGGGTGGCGATCAGCGCGGGGCTGTAGCACAGCGTGTTGTTGCGGCCCGGGACCGACCGGTTGGTCACGCCGATGATGACGCCCTGCGCGTTACACTCGGCCACGACCTGTGCGGCGAGCTTCTCGTCCACCGGCTCGCGGCTGTCGCGGTCGGACACAAGTTCGGCGCCCAGGAACAGCCCCTTGCCGCGCACATCGCCGATGACCGCATGCTTGTCGGCCAGCGCGTGCAACTGGTCGAGCATGTAGTCGCCCATCTGCACGGTGTTCTCCAACAGGCCCTCTTCCTCGATGATGGCCATGTTCTCCATCGCGGCGGCCGGCCCGGCGGTGCAGCCGCCAAAGGTCGAGATGTCGCGGAAATAGTTCATCGGATCGCTGGCATCGTCCTTGAACATCTCGAAGACGCGTTCGGATGTGACGCAGCAGGCGATGGCGGCATAGCCCGAGGCGACGCCCTTGGCCATGGTCACGAAATCCGGCTCGATCCCATAATGTTGGTAGCCGAACCAGGTGCCGGTGCGGCCCACGCCACAAACCACCTCGTCGATATGCAGCAGGATGTCATACTTGCGGCAGATCTCCTGCACGCGTTGCCAATAGCCCTCGGGCGGGACGATGACACCGCCGCCTGCGGTGACCGGTTCAAGGCAGAGCGCGCCCACCGTGTCGGGTCCTTCGCGCAGGATCACCTCTTCGATCTGGTCTGCGGCCCATTCGCCGTAGTTTTCGACCGGGGCACCGTCCTGCTCGTGCTTGCGGTATTCCAGGCAATGCGGGACGCGCACGAAACCGGGGGTGAAGGGGCCGTATTGGGCATTGCGTTCATCCTGCCCGCCTGCGGACAGGCAGGAAATCGTTGTGCCGTGGTAATCCCGGTCGCGATAGAGGATCTTGTGCTTGCGCCCGCCATGGCGCTTGTGCGCGATCTGGCGGACCATCTTGAAGGCCTTCTCGTTCGCCTCGGACCCGGAATTGGTGTAGTAGACGCGGCTGAGGCCCGGCATCTTCTCGATCAGTTTCTCTGCGAAGAGCGCACCGGGGACAGACCCGGCCGCGCCCGCGAAATAGGGGAGCTGGATCAACTGGTCGCGCACGGCATTGGCGATGCGTTCGCGGCCATAGCCCACGTTCACCGTCCAGACGCCGCCCGAAACGGCATCGATGTGTTCCTTGCCCTTCTGATCCCAGACCCGCATGCCGCGACCTTCGATGATGATGCGCGGTTCGCCGGTTTCGAACGGTTTATGCTGGATCAGGTGGTGCCAGACATTGGCGCGGTCGGCGTCAACCACGTGGGAAATGTCGTTGGGGCTCAGGTTGCCGTCCATCATAGGGTGCCTCCGCTTGATCGCTGGGCGGCGCAGGGCGGGCGCCGCGATGGGACAGCATCACTTCAAATCCTCCGTTCTCGTTAGGGCCAGCACAGGGATTGGGTTAGGGCCAGTTTGGCGGGCATGGCGCGATTCCGCCGAAGCCACTTTTCGGAAATCCGAATAACAGGCGGTCTTGGGCGGCACTGGCGTTGATCCGGTGCGGATGGGGCGCAAGATGACCTTCGATCCGTGTCGATACTTGACCCAGTTGGAGAACCCCGATGGCCGAATATCTGAAAGTCGCCACACCGCCTGCCGCTGCCGGGCCCGGTGATGTTCGGGCCCAGGTCGCCGCGCTCTTGGCCGAGATCGATCTGGGTGGCGAAGCCAGCGTCCGGGACCTGGCGGCACGGTTCGACGGATGGGAGGGGCCGCTGATCGTGCCGCGGCAGGACATCGACCGTGCGGCGGCAGCCCTGTCCGACGCGGTTAAGGAGGATATCCGGTTCGCTCACCACAATATTCGCCGTTTCGCCCAGGCGCAGCGCGACACGATGCAGGATACGCAGGTTGAAATTCTGCCCGGTGTCATCGCCGGCCAGCGGCAAATCCCCATTGCGGCGGCGGGCTGTTACGTGCCGGGTGGGCGCTACGCACACGTGGCCAGCGCCATCATGACGATCACCACCGCAAAGGTGGCCGGGGTAGGGCATGTCACCGCCTGTTCGCCGCCTCGCCCCGGTGGCGGCATCGCGCCCGAGGTGCTGTTCGCCATGGATCTGTGCGGTGCGGATGCGATCCTGACAATGGGCGGGGTGCAGGCCATCGCCGCCATGGCGCGCGGGTATTTCGGGCTGCCGGCCGTGGACATCCTCGTGGGCCCCGGCAACCAATACGTGGCCGAGGCCAAGCGGGTGCTGTTCGGAGAGGTCGGTATCGACATGGTGGCTGGACCAACGGATGTGCTGGTGCTGGCCGATTCCACTGCCGACCCGGAAATCGTCGCCTGGGACCTGGTCGGGCAGGCAGAGCACGGTCACAACTCGCCGGTCTGGCTGGTCACCAGCGACCGGAAACTTGCGGAAACCGTGATCGCGCGGGTTCCCGTGCTGATCGAGACACTGCCGCAGGTCAACCGCGACAGCGCCCGCGCCGCCTGGGCCGATCATGCCGAGGTCGTCCTGTGCGAGACACGCGAGGAAATGGCACAGGTGTCCGATCGCTATGCGGCCGAACACCTGCACGTGCAATGCGCCGACCTCGATTGGTGGTTGGGCCGCTTGCGCAACTATGGCTCTTTGTTCCTGGGCGAAGAAACCACCGTTGCCTTCGGGGACAAGGCCAGCGGGCCGAACCACGTGCTGCCGACGTCGGGCGCGGCGCGCTATACGGGCGGGCTGTCCGTGGCCAAGTTCATGAAGACGGTCACCTGGCAACGCGCGACGCGGGACGGTATCCGGCCGCTGGCCGAGGCGACGGCCCGCATCTCCCGTCTGGAGGGGATGGAAGGCCACGCCCGCACCGCCGATATCCGGATCGCCAAATTCTTTCCGGACGCCCCGGCGGGCTGACAGCGAATTTTCGACCGGACAGGCGCTGAGGGCCTTGACCTTCCCATTACTGGAACCCTTATGTCCCCCATCGAAAGGGGACAAAAATGACCGTCCAACGCCTCGATTTCGAAATTGACGGGCTCAGCTGCGCCGGCTGCGTGGGCCGGGCCGAAAGGGCCATTTCCTCCGTTTCCGGTGTTACCGGTGCCGAGGTCAACCTTGCCACCCGTTCCGCCCGCGTGGCGCTGGACGGGGCCAATGCCCGTGGGGTCAGCGAAGCGATCAACGGGGCGCTCAGGGCCGCTGGCTATCCGGCCGTGCCGCACCGGCTGCGCCTGCGGATCGAGGGCATGACCTGCGCCTCTTGCGTCGCCCGGGTGGAAGATGCCCTGTCGCAGGTGCCCGGTGTCACCGCGGTCACGGTCAACCTGGCCGATGGCGTGGCCTCGGTCACCACCCTCGACAAGGACACCGCCCCGCTGATCGCGGCGGTGAAAAGCGTTGGCTATGACGCCACCCGGCTGGAAACCGGCGACAGTGCCGATGATAAGACCGATCGCGAAATTCGCCAGCTGCGCCGGTCTTTCATACTGGCGGCCGTGCTGACCCTGCCGATCTTCGTGGTCGAGATGGGCAGCCATGCTGTGCCGGCGATTCACCATTTCATCGCGAACACCATCGGCATGCAGGATAGCTGGATGATCCAGTTCGTGCTGGCTACGCTGGTTCTGGCCGGGCCGGGCCGGATGTTTCTTTGCCAAGGGCTTTCCGGCGCTCTGGCGTCGCGCACCGGACATGAACTCGTTGGTCGCCATCGGGGCCGGGGCCGCCTGGGCCTATTCCAGCGTCGCGACCTTCCGGCCTCAATGGCTGCCCGATGGCACCGTGGCCGTCTATTTCGAGGCGGCCGCCGTGATCGTGACGCTGATCCTACTGGGCCGCTGGCTCGAGGCGCGGGCCAAGGGCCGCACGGGCGCCGCGATCAAGCGGCTTGTGGGCCTGCGCCCCGATACCGCCCGCGTCGAGCGGGAGGGCGAGATTCGCGAGGTGGCCGTCGATGACATAAAGCGTGGCGACCGTATCCACCTGCGCCCGGGCGACCGCATCCCGGTCGATGGCGTGGTGCGCGAAGGCAGCAGTTTCGTCGATGAAAGCATGGTGACGGGCGAACCCGTCGCAGTCGAAAAGACCAAAGGGGCCGCCCTTGTCGCAGGCACTGTCAACGGCAATGGTGCGCTGGTCATGCGGGCGACCGCCGTGGGGGCGGACACGATGCTGGCTCGCATCATCGAGATGGTGGAAGAAGCCCAGGGCAGCCGCCTGCCGGTGCAGGATCTGGTTAACCGCATCACGTCCTGGTTCGTGCCGGCGGTGATGGGCGTGGCGCTTGTGACGATCGCGTTCTGGCTGATCTTCGGCCCCGAACCGGCCTTGCCTTTTGCGCTGGTTTCGGGGGTTTCGGTCCTGATCATCGCCTGTCCCTGCGCCATGGGGCTGGCTACACCGATGTCGATCATGGTCGGCACCGGGCGGGCCGCTGATCTTGGCGTGCTGTTCCGGCGCGGTGATGCGCTGCAATCGCTGCAATCGGTTGACGTCGTGGCCTTCGACAAGACCGGCACTCTGACCTTGGGCAAACCACAGGTGACGGACATTACCTGCGAGGGGGACGAGGCCGATTTCCTGTCCATGGTTGCAGCTGTCGAGGCCGCCTCCGACCACCCGCTTGCCGGCGCGATCGTGGCCGAGGCCAAGGCGCGCGGGCTCGACCTGCCACAGGCCAGCGCCGTTCAGGCGGTGCCGGGGCATGGCCTGTCGGGCGTGGTCAATGATCGCAAGGTCGCAATCGGCAATGCCCGGATGATGAACGAGGCCGACGTGGATGCCGCAGAGTTGATCGCGCAGGCTGAACGTCTGGCTGAGCAGGGCCGCACCATCGTGCTTGTTGCCATAGACGGCAAGCCCGCAGGGTTGCTGGGGCTGGCTGATACCCTCAAGCCGGCCGCGAAAGCCACCATCGACGCGCTGCACGCGCGCGGGGTCCAGACCGCGCTGATCTCGGGCGACAGCGAACCGGCGGCCCGGGCCATCGCGTCGGAGCTCGGAATCGACCATGTCGTGGCCGGTGTTCTGCCCGATGGCAAGGTGGACGCGGTGCGCGCGCTGCAAGAGGGTGGCCGCAAGCTGGCCTTCGTGGGCGACGGGATCAATGATGCCCCCGCCCTGGCTGCCGCCGATATCGGCATCGCCATGGGGTCGGGCACGGATGTGGCCGTGGAAAGCGCCGATGTCGTCCTCGTCTCGGGCAATCCCGGCGGCGTGGCCGAGGCGGTCGAGATCAGCCGCCGGACCTTGCGCAACATCTGGCAGAACCTCGGCTGGGCCTTCGGCTACAACGTGCTGCTGATTCCGGTCGCGGCAGGGCTGCTCTATATCTTCGGCGGGCCGCTCCTGTCGCCGCAACTGGCGGCCGGGGCCATGGCGCTGTCCTCGGTGCTGGTCGTCACCAACGCCCTGCGCCTGCGCCGCGTGAAAACGGAGGCCCTGTCATGAACATCAAGGAGGTCGCCAGCAGAACTGGCCTGCCAGCCAAGACCATCCGCTACTACGAGGAAATCGGCCTTGTCACGCCCGACCGGGCCGCGAACGGCTATCGCAGCTTTGACCGGACCCATGTGCACAAGCTGGCCTTCCTGGCCCGTGCGCGGGGCCTGGGTTTTTCGATCGAGGATTGCCGCGGCCTGCTGGCGCTTTGGGAAGACCGGGATCGCGCCAGTGGCGATGTGCGTGCCATTGCCAAGGCGCATCTGGCCGAGATCGAGGAGAAGATCGCCGGGCTGCAAGAGATGCGCGCAACATTGTCCGATCTCGTGGCCGCCTGCCACGGCGATGACCGCCCTGATTGCCCGATCCTGAAACGGCTGGAAACAGGCTGAATTCGCCGCGCATAAAAGGTGAACGCGCCCGGCTTCTTTGGGTCGAAAATACCGCGGGGGGAGGCGCGCTGGCGCGACGGGGGGCCGCGCCCCCC
>PR_CR_10_Liq_1_inCRDRAFT_1001834_pt1 | contig 11444 bp, 3 predicted proteins | sample PRCRCaboRojoPR_3_FD_10241 | JGI IMG/M metagenome (IMG submission 10241) | reverse complement strand
GAGTCNTTCCACCAACTAGAAGGAACCTCCATTGCGCTTCCTAGTTCCAACAAAACCCACAGAGACATCTACGTTGTAGTTGGCGAAAACTTTCCTCAAAACTCTACTTTCAAGGACTTATCCACTGCACTAGCAAGCATTTGCACTAAAAGCACCAGAGTTTACCTTCAAGAAGGAACTCACTATTTACAACCTACAAATACTTCCCACCCTTCTGTTGTGTACGCACAAAACAAGTTTTCGCCACTTAACTCTTCTTTTCCCTACGAAAGGGTCGAAATACTTCCTATGTCCTGCAGAAACTCAGAGTGCAACACAACTGTTATTATAGAACTTAGAGATCCTCGTGTGAAGCTAGAACTCTTGAAAGGCGCCCAACTCTCAATAAGACAAGTAAAGTTAGATGGATTCAAGAGTTTAAAAAGCAACTGCGAGTCCCTGAGTTGCACTTACTGCCCCTTGCTATTTTACAACTCAACTCTCGAAAAGCACCTTAATGACAGAAACCAAAGCGTAGTTTCCGAGAACTACCCCAGCAACTGCTGGGAGTTCAACGAGGAATCTTTCATAACAGTTACTGACTCAAATGTTTTCTTGGAAAATGTTGCTTTCAGTCACTTCCAGCAGCAATACCACTCTATTCTAAACCTAAAGAACTCTTTTGGGTGGCTTAGAAACGTAAGCTTCGAGTACGTTGAAGCAGCAAAAAATAAAGAAAGTGCAGTTATCAGCATTACTTGTGGAAGTGGAATATGCGGAGGGCTGTCTTATGTAAGTGGGAAAGTAAGTTTTCTGAACTTTGGCTATGAGTACCAACCCAACTTGCTTCAAAAGGGGTTTTTGTTTTCTAGAAACCTTGAGTTTTTGCTAGTTCACCAAGTTAGTTTTGAAAGGAATGTTATTTTCAGCACAGAAGATGAACACTCTTGTTTACTGAGGGTCAACAGTGCTCAAACACTTGACTTTCAAAAAAACTACTTTGCTTACAACTGGCTATTTGACTCTGGTTTTTACGCAGAGTTTAATTCCAAACAAAAACCCTTTGTGAGAATCAAAGACCTGGACTTTTATTCCAACATAGTTTACTCAGGTGGCTTGGTGTCAATAAACTCTAACGGTTCAGAGCCTACTATTTATGTGTCTGGATTGAAGTCCTTTGAAAACACTATGATCAACGCCAAAGGAGTTTTTTACTACACAAACACCCCAAATAACAACACCCAAGAAAGCCTAACTCTAGAAAACTTAAACATAAAAAACACCTACGGAGGAATACTTCCAGGAATCCAAATCAGCAACATGAAAACAGTTCAGCTCAAAAACAGCATTTTTTCAGGAAGGAAAGACAATAGTCACAATGCTGTTTTTCTGTCCTGGAACAAAGGACTCTACCCTCGCAAAGCTATTTCTTTGCTTTCGATGCCCTGCAAAAGGTTCATAAGTGTCCAGGGTTCAGTTTACTTTTCTGTAATTTCCTCAACTTTCAAAGACATAAGTTGTAATTCAGTTTTTGCTGCGGAGAACTTGTCTGAAGTTGACTTGGTAGAACTTTCCTTTATCAAAAATAATGCAACCTATAAATTTGGAAGTGTCTTAGAGTTAAAGAACTCAGCCCGGAACAAGTTGGTTGGAATTAAGTCAGAAAACAACTTAGGAACCAATGCCAAAAACATCTGGGTGAACTGCAAGGAAAAGTGCTCTACAAGCATTGAGGATTCTTTGTTCGAAGGAAATACCTTTGCTTTAGGGGCAGGGCTGTACCTCCGAAACACTAACTTTGAAATGGCTAAGACTCAGTTTAAACAGAACTATGCTATTGAAGGAGCTGGACTGCACTTAAGAATTCTAAGTTCTACAAAGGTCCACTTGCTCGACTCTGTCTTCACAGAAAACTCTAGTGAGAACGGAGCTTTGTACGTTGGTGGAGTGTCAGGGAACAGTAACTTCACTGAATTCAAACTTTACAACCTTTCTTTTGAAGGAAACCAGGGGAATTCTGTAAGTTGCATTTACTTCAGTGAAGAAGTTAAAATCAACAAAACCAGTGCTATAAAAAACTCCAAATTCAAAAGCAATAGAGCTCACATAATTGGAGCTATTAAACTTGGCAACTACCCCATTTCAATCCTTGACTCTTCCTTTGAGCAGAACCAAGTTTTGAACGGGAGTTTAATTACTATGAGTTCTGAGAAAAAAACACAAACTCCTTTTTTCATGAGTGACTGTGTTATGAAAGAGAATTTGGTAAGCACTTTAGTTATTGTAAAATCCTTTTTTTACGAGTCCCAGTTTCTCACCAAAAACCTTTTGCTGCAAAGCAACTTAGCAAGGGGGTTTTTTGTGCACAACTTAAACTGGATAGACACTGGCTCGCTTTTCAAAAACAATTCTAACGTTTTTACATCCGTAGCAACAGTTACTACTGGAAACTGCATCTTCAATGGAACCCAGGTAGTTGGTAACAGTGTGGAAGCTTTAAGTGGAATAGTTCAGCTGCACAACACTACACTTAGCTGCTTTGATTGCAAATTCCACAAAAACCAAGGTAACATGGGAGTGACTCTTTACCTCACGGAGGACTCGAGTGGGTACCTTTACAACTCTTCTTTTGCAAACAACGTAAACAAAAAGTCTTCTCCAGCTCTAGTTGTAAAAAGAGGAAAAAACCCAGTGGTGCTTGAACTCTGCAGTTTTGTTGACAACCACAGCGAAGGAAGAGGAACTTTAGAAGTAGACAATGCTGTTTTGGTGTTTAAGAACTCTTATATGTCGGGAAACTCTGCAAAAAGAATAGGCCCAGGGATCTTAACTGACTCTTCTTATGTACTAGTGGAAAACTCTTTGTTTGAGAACCAGTCAGGGCCCTACAGCGTGGTTCTCTACACAACTACTCTGAGTTCTGTTGAGTTTAAAAACTCTACTTTTAGAAACCTGGAGTCATACTACGGTGGAGTAATACTGGGAATGACAAGTGCTTTAACACTTAATCACTGCTACTTCTATAACAACAATGCCTACAATGGAATGAACCAAGTGTTTGGAAACAGCAATGTGATGGTCAGCCACACTCGCTTCTACAACAACACTTCCCTGAACAAAGGCACTTTGTTTAACGCAATTTTTGTTTCGCTAACTATAGTGGAAAGTGTAGCGGAAAACATTGGGTCTGTTGCTATTTATGGAGAAAGTTTGTACAACCTCACAATTATAGGCTCTAGGTTTAAAAACGGCTTACAGGAAAACGATGGTGGGTTTTTGCAGTGCATTTCGTGCGACAGCATTAAAATAGACTCGAGTTGCTTTAGAAAATTTCAAGCAAGAAGAGGAGGGGTTTTGGGGTTAACTAACTCCAAGCTTGAAAAAAGCTATGTTTCTATCAGCAACTCAAGTTTTGAGGAGAATACAGCAAGTTCAGGCGGAGTTGCCTTTATAGAAAACTCCTTTATAAGCATTGAGAACTCAGTGTTTAGATCCAACAAAGCTACTGGAGAAGATAGGTTTAGCGGTACTGGCGGAGTGCTTAAACCTGTTTCTACTAGCAGTCAACTTTATAACCTAAGTGTAGTGGATTCTGAGTTCTACAACAACTCAGCAAGTCTCAAGGGAGGCTGTATAGACTGGAGCGTAATGCCTTACTTGCAAAATAACCACTTCTCTAACAACTCTGCCCAGTACGGAGCTGACTTAGCGTCTTTTGGCGTGAAACTAGTACCTAAAACAGCCCGGAACCTCATACACTACGAAGCAGCTCCTGGGCAAGTTGCTCCTTTTGTGATAATCCTTGAGATAGTAGACCACTACGGGAACTTAGTAACTACAGACAACGAAACTTCTGCAGAGATGATTCCTATGAATAAAAGCACTTTTCTTTCCAAAAACCAAATAGTAAAGGCCCAAAAAGGAGTGATGAGATTTGACTCCTTTATCATAAACGGAGAACCAGGGTCGTTGCAGCCACTCAAAATCAGAAGCTCCAGTTTAGAAGTTTTGCTAGAAGTCAGTCTTAGAGACTGCGATGTTGGTGAAATGCGGAAAGAAAACGAATGCTGGATTTGCGAAAAGGGCAAGTACAGCTTAAATCCTGGCGAGCCCTGCAAAAAGTGCCCAGACGAAGCTGAGTGCTACGGAGGGTACTCTGTGTTTCCTAAAAAGGGTTACTGGAGGCCTTCTGAGTTCACAGATAAGTTTTTTAAGTGCCCCAACGAAGAAGCTTGTTTGGGAGGAGTTGAATCGCACTCTTACACGGGCGAATGTTTAGAGGGCTACAGAGGAAACATGTGCAGTGGGTGCCAAAGGGGGTACTCCTATACTTTGACGCGAGAGTGCCAAAAATGTCCAGGGAAAGAAGAAAACGCAGCTATTTTGCTAGGAATTCTTTTAGGGATTATAGTTTTTGCAGCTATTTTGGTGTTTGCCAGCATAAAGATGGCTACAAAGCCCACAAAGCGTTACTCGATACTGTTTAAAATACTGCTGAACTACATCCAGATAGTGGGAGTAGTGACAGGACTCAGCATTTCTTGGCCAGACTTTTCAGAGGAGTTTATGAGTCTCCATTCAGCAACAAACAAGTTTTCAATGCAAGCCTTTTCGCTAGACTGTTTTTTGATGGACAACTTGGGACTCCAGAACGAAGAAATATACTTTGCAAAACTCACAATACTCTCAATAGTACCCTTTACTTTCATTCTGGTCTCACTGATGTTTTGGCTTGCAGTTTGTGTTTTCAAGCGAAAACTCTACTACCTGAGGAACCACTTGGTGTCTACAATCATAATTCTGATTTTTATAATCCACCCTGCTGTGGTTAGAGTTAGTTTGTCGAGCTTGCACTGTGTAGAGATTCAAGAAGGAGAGTACTGGATCAATGACAACTTAAACATAGTGTGTTTTGACGAAAAACACACTTTTTACTCTTTTGGAGTGGCTTTGCCTTGCTTTTTGATTTGGGGAGTTATGTGCCCCCTTGTAGCACTTCTGTGCTTGTACAGAAACAGAAACAACCTTGAAAACCACGAAGTCAAAGTAAAGTTTGGGTTTGTAATCCAAGACTTTAAAGCAGAAAAGTACTACTGGGAATTTGTTATCATGTACAGAAAGCTTCTGATAATTGCTTTTTCAGTGTTTACTTGCTCTGAGGTAGAAGTAGAGTCCCTTTCAATCATGATTGTTTTGCTTATTTGCTTTTACTTGAACATAAAGGTGAACCCTTACTTTTGTCCTGCACTCAACACAATGGAATCTAAATCCATACTTGTCTCAGTAGTTACAATTTACTGTGGACTTTACTACTTAACCCAGATAACTTACATCTCTAAGGTGTTTTTGTTTGTTGTTTTGGTTGCATCTAACGCAGTGTTTTTGATCCACTGGCTATACTTGTTCCTTGCTGACTTCAGCAAAGAAATCAAGGCCTTCTGCGCAGTTTTGTTCCGGAAAAGGTCCAAAGTAACCCCGAAAGAAAAAACAGACATAGACTCAGGCAGAATCATCTCTGGAAAGTTAGTTGAAAGGATAGACACTGAGTCTTGCCCTCCTGTATTTTCTGAAAGAAGGTTTACTCACAGAATGACTTTCTGCAACACTTTCGATATGGTTGAACTCAATGAACCTGAATTGGGAGGCTTTATTTCGCACCTAAGAAGCCAAGACCGCTCTGAGATTCATGTTGAAGATAATTAATAAATGGGAAGTGGTTGCTCTTGTATAGCAGACTCTCGAAACTCTTCTAACGAAATAACGACTATGGAGCTTCAAAAAAACCCCAGAAAAACAGTGTCAACTATTTTTGAAGAAAGTAATAAAGAAACCCTACTAATCGACCAAGTAATAGATACTCTTGGCAAAGGAAACTACGAAGGCGAAAAAGATCCTTGGGGAAATATCCATGGCAAAGGCATGTTTTTCTGGGAAGACGGAACTAAGTACATAGGAGACTGGAAACAAAACACAATGGACGGAGTAGGCAGACTAGTTAAGCCCAACGGAGAAGTTTACATGGGAGAGTGGAAGCAAGGCATGAAGCACGGAGAAGGCGTTTTGTCACAAGGAAGCAAAGTCAAGTACGAGGGGTCTTGGGCTTACGATTCAAAAGAAGGCTTTGGCTCAGAAACCTGGGGAAAGCACGCTTGGTTCATTGGGCACTTCAGAAGGAACAAAAAGTACGGACAAGGAAGTCTGTTTTGGGAAGACGGGTCTGAGTACAAAGGAGAGTTTAAAAATAACATGATGCATGGGTCTGGAGAATTGACTTGGAGCGACGGAAGGTACTACAAAGGAGAGTGGCAGTGCAACAAAATGACCGGCAAGGGCTTGTTCAAGTGGCCTGACGGGAGTCAGTACGAAGGCAAGTACTACCAAAACAAAAAACACGGAGTTGGGAAGTTCAAGTGTAAAGACGGAACGGTCTACTCGGGTTACTGGATTAATGGGAAACTAGTTGAACAAAAAGAATAATATGTATAAGATTAAGCTGTATAGCATACCTTACCAGAGACTTCTTGTGCTTTTGTGCTGCCAAACAAACAATTAACAAGCTCAATGCTGAAGTCCATAGCTGTGCCAGCGCCCATGCTTGTAACTAATTTGTTGCTAGTTACAACTCTTTCGTTTGTCTTTGACCTGTCAGAGAGTTCATGGGCGTTCATTGGGTAGCATGTAGCACGTTCGCCTTGCAGTAAACCGTGAGGCTCAAAGACCTTAGCTGGGGAGGCACAGATTCCTGCTAGCCACCTACCTGCTTCTTTTTGGCGGCGCAGCATTTCTATCAAAGTAGTGTTTTGTGAGATCTCAGCAGCTCCAGGACCCCCTGGAACAACTATCATCTGGAACTGTCTCGAAGCTACATCATTCAAAGTGCAGTCAGCCTGAATATGGGTCCCTGTTGATAATTGGATCTCCTTATTGGAAGTGCAAGATGCCACTGTCACGTTTGCCCCTGCTCTTCGCAGCATGTCTATGGGAGTAATTGTTTCTATATCTTCAGATCCATTAACAACAACTACTAGAACTTCTGCCATTATATTCTAGTTGTCTTTAGTCCACTTAAGTTTGGTTTGTAGGAAGTATGGAATTTTGGTATAAGTAACACTGTATTTAGTTAGGGTAGAAGCCCGTCTAGCTCAGTCGGTAGAGCGCATGGCTCTTAACCATGTGGTCGTGGGTTCGAGCCCCACGGTGGGCGCTTTTTTTTAGGAGGGTAAGCAGTCCCAAGTGCCGAAGAACTTGCAGTAAACAATTGAAGACCTTTCTTAAAATTTTCAATGGCAGAAAGGGCGGTTTTTTGGCTTTAGGGCCAAGAAACTCCAACGTAGAAAAAGACCTGTGAGTCCGCAACTAGGGAAACTACTAAGAACTTTAGACGCTGCACTAGGTCTATTTTGTGGTAGCAATCACAAATAAAATAGCCATGTGCTCTTGCCATCTAAAACGGCGAAGAGCTGAAGACTGGGTCTCTCAACAAAGAAGAAAATACAGTCAAGAACTCAAGTCCACCTGACTGGAAATGGTCAGTAAGGTTCTTAACTTAAACTTACCCAGCATTAACACAGAATCGAAACTTCAGTCTAAACTTAATTAGCCGGTAAATAACCAACTCAAACTGAAAATAGTCAAGAGAGTCTTTTGGAAGGACTTGAAACAGAAATACTTTGAACAGCAGTTGGCACAACCGCACATATAATGCCTATACAAAGCAGCGCCAATGTACTGGACTAAATACTCCATCAGTCTAAACTTTAATTAAGCAGTAAAAATAACTAGGGCAAACTAAAAGGGGTGAGGTGACTGTCCAGTATTTAAAGTGGAAGACTTAGACTCTAAGTATGTAGTCTGCCGACGGAAGTTACAAATTTTAAGTCAAGGTAGCCTTAAACACCATATTTAATCGACAAATATAAATAGAACCTAAAAAAGCAAACACTAGTAAAATGTTTCCAAAGTATTTAGGAATAGTTGTATTATGCTCGCTGCTTACATTAGGTCAGGTACAAGCCGAAGTACATAAGAACAACGCATTCAGAAGAGTGCTGGCGCATAAAGACCATCTATCAAGCGGGGAATACGATATTTTAGGAGAAGGTTCTTATAGCGATGTATTTGAAAACATTGAACACGAAGGCTTTATAAGGGAAGCAGGAGACTCTGAAGAATTCGCAAGGGAGTCATCCCTTGAAGAAGAGGTGACTCTCTCAGAGCACCCATCGTTTGAAGAAGAATTCCATTCAACAGAGCCATTTGAAAGTACTTTTAGCAATGAGTCCTTAGATTTTGGAATTTGCGAAGGGGAAAATTGCCAGTTTTCAGAGGACACTACAATCATAGCTGAGGAAAATGACTTGTTTGCTGAAGAAATTTCGCAGGAAAACGAGCACGCAGAAGAATTCGATATTGAACTTAGCTACACAGAAGAAGAGGAAGAACTCAGTGTGCGACTCCAGGGAAATAACCAAGAAGAGACGTCCTATGAAAGACTCGTAGAAGCAGAGAACGACCACAGGTTCGAACTGGAATATCAAACCCAAATTGACTGTGAGGAAGAAGAAGAATGCGATATTGAGATAAGCTCGCAAGAAGAAACCACAAAAAGCCAGGACTTACTGTTTGAAGACAACTACCAGAACACCAATAGTGCAGAAAAAACAATTGAAGTTGAGTTCGATTTTGAAGAAGAAGACGAGTCCTTTTCAGGCAGTGCTGAGTTTTCAAGGGAGGAAGCCTCAGACTTAGATAAGTCCGAAAAACTCAAAAAGGAGTCAGACCTAAGCATCCAAAGGACCAAAGAGCTCCACTGTGAGGAGGAGGAGTGCTCCGAAGAAATTAGCTTCAGTGACTGCGATGACGGTAACTGTGAACTCTATGAAAACACGAAAATAGACTATGATGATAATTTTTTCTATTCAGACAAAGATGAGGGTTCGGAAAGCTTCAAAAATACTTATGACGTCGCAGCAGAATACGAAGCAGAAGAAGAGAGCTTCAGCATTGAGGCTGAAGGTTTTATTCAAGAAAGCACAGAGTGGGAACAGAACTACGAGACTGAGTCAACAAATCATTTGGACCTTGAGTATACTAATGACATAGACTGCACAGGAGACTGTGAAGAATATCAACGTAGCTTCGAAATGCACTATGAAACTACCGAAGATACTGCCTGGAACGACATGTACTCAAACGAAAGAAGCCAAGAGAACGAAGCTAGTGGAGAATTTGAAACTGAGGAACTTTCTGGTTCCTTTGACATAAAGACTTCTAGCTCCGAAGACACGTTTTTGAACACAACCAAGGAAAGCAGTAGTTTCTATTCAATCAAAACTGACTTAGAAGCTGAATGCGAGGACTGCGATGGGTCTTACAGTGAAGAGGAGTATAGTTGTGAAGAAGAATACTACTGCTATAGCTGTGAAGAAGAAGAGCACTCTTATAGTGAAGAAGAGTACTACTGCTATAGCTGTGAAGAAGAAGAGCACTCTTATAGTGAAGAAGAATACTACTGCTATAGCTGTGAAGAAGAAGAGTACTCTTATAGTGAAGAAGAGTACTACTGCTATAGCTGTGAAGAAGAAGAGTACTCCTATGACTGTGACGATTGTGAATCTGAGTTCAGTCAGGAAATTGCCTTGGATAAAGACGAGTTTCTGAGGGAAGAGTACCAAAATGTGCATGAGTCTTCGTTTGACTATAAAGCTGACTTATCTTATGAGGAAGAAGAAGACTACATAAATATTGACGCTCAAGGATGGGGTATACAGGAAACAGACGAAGGGTACATACTAGAAGAGCAAAAAAATCTTGAGTTCTTTAGCGATAACCAGTACAGCGAAGACTGTGAGGGATGCGAAGGCGAATTTGAAAAAGCCCTAGACTATTCTGAAAGCAACTTCAAAAAAGACTGGTATAAACACAATAATGAACAGGAACACGAAATAGGGGTGGAGTTCCAGTATGAAGAAATAGAAGGTGAATTCAGTGTCTCGTTAGGCAAGTCTGAAAAAATAAACTATGAAAACACAGAGTCAGACAGTCTTGAGTTTTCATTAGAAACAAGTGGAGACATCGACGGGTGTGACGAATGCGGGGACATAGACGGCCTAGACGAAGGCGCTAGTGAACTTAGCGACTACATTGGCGGTTCAGACAACATAATAGGCGACGAAAGCAACTTCTTAGATACTGACAAAGAGATTTATGACTCCGCCGTAATAGCAGTTGTGTCAACTGCTGTTTTAGCCACTTTAATGTAAATAACTTTATTTTGAAAACATTCTTTTAAGTGCTAAAAACTAAGTTATTAGTTAGTTTTATAGATAGCCACTGCTTGTATGGCTTTTTCAGGTCTTCCTATAATTTTGAACTCTTATTCAATTTCCGGCTCTTCTGGGAATTGCGAGGATCTGGATGATTCCTCCCTTACTTCTTTTTGAGGAGAACCGCCGAGGAGCAGCTTTAGGGTGTCCCTGCGTGACTTTCAAGGTTGTGGAGAATTACTATGTCTCCGCAGCTGTATTTGAAGAGTCTTTTAGGCTCATTTTATAGATTAGAAAGATTATAGAAATACTTGAAATAAGCACGAAAGTAAGAGAACTAGATTCAGAAGCACTAGTAAATAACTCTGCCCTAAGCAACTGTATGAAATTTAAAGCAGGCAACTCATCAATTATTTTTACAAATTAAGCAACTTCGAAAATGCCCCCTGCAGTTCCTGCACCTTTTTTGGCTGTACCTGTAGCTTTTGCAACAGACACAAAAGTTAGTTCGTTTGTTTTGGCTAAAACAGTTTGGGCAGGTCCACACAGAAGCATCGCTGGGGGGCTGGTACTGGTAATAAGGAATTCCTTTGGGTCTTTGGGGTTCTTCACGCCTTGGAAAAGGTGTTTGGCATCCAGCACATAAGGTGCTAGTTTCTTCGTTCAAAAAGGTGCACAGTCTGCACACCCAGCCAGTTTTGCCCGGCTTTATGCTCCTGCAGTTTTGACAAACATCAACGAGTTCTGAGTTTTGGGTTCCACAACTGCAGTGCCAACTTGGCTTACTCCTTGCAAAGCCAGTGAAGCTTGAAAATAGCTGGCTAATTCTAGGAACTATTTGATATATGAAGTTTGGAAATATTTGAGGTTTTGGTTCCAAAGATTGCAAGTGCTCTGTTTGGGCTTTGATAACTTCTTTTTCAAGTTTGAGCCAGTCCAAAATATTCATTTCTGTAGCTAAGGTGATACTTTCTTTGTAGTAAAACAAGCCTACAGGGTAAAGTCTGCATCTGAGAAGTTCTTTGATCAAAATGTTCCAGTTGGTTCTTTTGGTTCTGGGAGCTAGTTCGTCGTCTAGCTTTAACCAGCCTTCATCTAGTCTATGGCAGTAAATGTAGTGTCCACACCCATACAAGATCATACCTCTCAGGTTGTATTTGGTTTGAGTGCCATTCAAGTAAATTCTGTCTAGACTTAAGG
>PR_CR_10_Liq_1_inCRDRAFT_1001833_pt1 | contig 11448 bp, 8 predicted proteins | sample PRCRCaboRojoPR_3_FD_10241 | JGI IMG/M metagenome (IMG submission 10241) | reverse complement strand
CCCCCGCCGCTTCTGCCGCTCGGCGACTGCACCGCGCTTGTCGTGGATGCCCCCAAGGATTGGCTCGACCCGCGGATCGAGCGGCGTTTCGACGCCATGCTGGAGGGCGGTGTCCTCGACGAGGTCCGCGCCATGCGCGCATATTGGGACCCGACGCTTTTGTCGTGCAAAGCGATCGGTGCGCCCGAATTGATGGCCCATGTGTCCGGCGACATTCCGCTTGATCGCGCGCGGGACTCTGCCATCATCGCCACACGCCGATATGCAAAGCGTCAACGCACGTGGTTCCGCTCTAAAATGCGGCTGTGGCGGCCGGTCTCTGCGCAAGAGTTCGCCTGACGACTTTATCCATTTGCAATCTAAGTGCGGGTCCGACATGGCTGTGCGTGATCGATTCTTGCACTTTTGCAGCTAGGACGGCCGTTCTCTTGAAGATGGATCTTGCGCCACACATCCGGATTTCTTCCATCGCACAGCTGTCGCGCGGGGCATCGTGGCGGCTGAGCATGCTGCACGACCGGCCGCAGCGTCTGCTGTTCTGGATCACCAAAGGCCAGGGCGTGGCCGTGGTTCAGGGCCGACGCCGGGGCGTCGGCGCGCATAACGCCCTGTTCCTGCCCGCCCAAACCCTGTTTTCGCTGGACTTGGGCCACCAGGGCTTCGGACAGGTTCTGACCTTTCCCGCGACGACCTCGGTGGCGCTGCCGCGCGCGCCGGTGCATCTGCGCGTCCGCGACGTTACCGCACAGGCCGAACTGACCGGCCTGATCGAGGCCATGCAGCGCGAGGACAGCGGCAGCCGGCCCTTCGCGGCCGAAGCGCTCGATGCCTACGGCGCGCTTGTCGCCGTCTGGTTACGCCGACACGGGCAGGACGCGGGCACCGGCGTCCCCGAGGACAAGGCGGCGGACCGGCTGGTGTCGCGCTTTGCAGAATTGGTGGCGCGAGACTTCAGAACCGGCCGCCCCATGGCCGATTACGCAAAGGCGCTCGACGTGACGCCGACGCATCTGAGCCGCGTCTGCCGGGAACGCCTTGGGCGCACGGCATCCGACATCCTGACCGAACGGGTCGTCTACGAGGCGCGGCTTCTGCTGACCGGAACCGAACTGCCCATCCAGAACATCGCCCGGCACCTTGGCTTTTCCAGCCCGGCCTATTTCACCCGCTTCGTGCAGCACCACACGGGCATGCCGCCCTCGGCGCTGCGGCGCGACAGTGGGCCCGGATCTCCCGCACGCCGGACGGCGTGACACCACCCAGATTGCACGGGACCCCGTGACGCGCGGCCGGAGGATTTTCGGTTGCACGCACGACCGATGTCGTTTTTGTATGATGCAGGCGTCGGTTTTCGGACATACACTGTCGAATCCGTGCGTTGACGCGGCGGGAATTTCCGTGCCGAATGACGTTACCGAACGGCGAACCAACGCCGCCACATGCCGGTCCTTTGCCGGGACCGGTCGACGGAGTGTCTCCGTCGAACTGCACAGTTAATTGTGTCACAGGGAGAAAAAGATGACGCACCCGACCCAGCACGGCCAGATCCACCCGGCCGCGACCATGTATGCAGAGGAGTTCAAGGCCGGCAAACTGAGCCGACGCGAATTCCTGGCGCGTTCCACCTCGATGGGTGTCGCCGCCGCCACCGCCTACAGCCTCGGCGGCCTGACCCAGCCCGCGCAGGCCGCAAGCCATATGCAGGAAGGCGGCACGCTGCGCGTTCAGATGTCCGTGCGTGGCCTCAAGGACAGCCGCACCTATGACTGGTCCGAGATCGGCAACGAATCCCGCGGCACGCTGGAGTACCTGGTCGAGTACAACAACGACGGCACGTTCCGCGGCATGCTGCTGGAAAGCTGGGAGGTCAACGATGACGCGACCGAGTACCTGCTGAACGTCCGCCCTGGCGTTAAGTGGAACAACGGCGACGACTTCACCGCCGAGGACGTGGCCCGCAACATCACCCGCTGGTGCGAGCGCGACGTGGAAGGCAACTCGATGGCCGGCCGCATGGCGACGCTGATCGACGAGAACACCGGTGCCGCCCTGGAAGGCGCGATCGAAGTGGTTGACGCCACCACCGTGCGCCTGTCCCTACCGCGCCCCGACATCTCGATCATTCCCGGTTTCGCGGACTACCCGGCCGCCGTGGTTCACAGCTCGTACAATCCGGAGGCCGTGCAGAACGTGGGCACCGGACCCTACCTGATCAAAGAGTTGGAAGTGGGCGTGAAATGCACCCTCGTGCGCAATTCCGAACATACCTGGTGGGGGACCGAGGTATTCGGCGGGCCGTTCCTGGATCGCATCGAGTATATCGACTTCGGCACCGACCCGTCGGCCTGGCTTGCCGCGCTGGAATCCGACGAGGTCGACATGCTGCACGAGTCGGTCGGCGAGTTCATCGACGTGATGGACGGCCTCGGCTACAAGAAATCCGAGATCGTGACCGGCGCCACCATCGTGATCCGGCCCAACCAGCTGGCCGAGGTCGACGGCATGCAGCCCTATGCTGACAAGCGCGTTCGCCAGGCGATACAGCTGGCGGTCGACAATTCCGTGGTGCTGGAACTGGGCTATGGCAACCGCGGCGTGCCGGCCGAAAACCACCACGTCGCACCGGTCCACCCGGAATATGCCGAGCTGCCCCCGCAAGAGCATAACCCGGCCCGGGCGCTCGAACTGCTGCAAGAGGCCGGCATGGCCGATTTCGAGCACGAGATCATCTCGATCGACGATGACTGGCGCAAGAACTCGACCGACGCTGTGGCCGCTCAGCTGCGCGACGCGGGCTTCAACGTGCGCCGGACGATCCTGCCCGGATCGACCTTCTGGAACGACTGGACCAAGTACCCGTTCAGCTCGACCAATTGGAACCATCGTCCGCTGGGCGTGCAGATCCACGCGCTGGCCTATCGCTCGGGCGAGGCCTGGAACGAGTTCGGCTGGTCCAACCCGGAATTCGACGCGATGCTGGAAGAGGCCCTGTCGATCGCCGATGCGGACACACGCCGCGAGACCATGGCCAAGATGGAGGCGCTCATCCAGGAGGAAGGCGTGACCATCCAGCCCTATTGGCGCTCGCTCTACCGTCATATGAAGGAAGGCGTGATGGGTGCAGAGCAGCACATCACCTTCGAGCATCATCACTACAAGTGGGGCCTGGCCGCCTGAGCCAGCCTATGCTCTCCGGGCCGCGCCATCCATGGCGCGGCCCGATTTTCGATGGCCCGCGCGGCCACAAGACCAGACGAGACCACATCTCGCTTACCTGACAACAGGGACACGCAATGGGATTGTTCATACTCCGCCGGCTGGGGGTCATGCTTCTGACGGCGCTCTGCCTGACCTTCATCGTCTTCTTCCTGACGAACCTGTTTCCGAACCTCGAGAAACTGGCCAAGACCGAAGGCAATTTCCGCATGAGCGACGAGGCGGTGATCAGTTACCTGACCCGCGAAGGCCATATGCAGCCCCTGCCCGTCAAATACGGTCAATGGCTTGGTGTTGTGCCGGGCTTCACCTTCGAAACCGACGACGGCATCACCGGCCAGTGTTTCGATGGCGCGCTCACGGCCGAACAGGTGGCTGAGCAGCGGCGCTATTGCGGCATCCTGCAGGGCGATTGGGGCTTTTCCACCCGCTTCAAGGACGAGGTCGGCCCGATCATCGGGGAACGGCTGAGCCTCACGGGCATCCTGATGTTCTGGGTGATGCTGCTGATGGTGCCCTCTGCCCTTATCCTGGGGGTGCTGGCGGGCATGCGCGAAGGCTCGCGGACGGACCGGGCCCTGTCGACCGTGGCGATCACCACCACCGCGACGCCCGAATACGTCTCGGGCGTGGTGCTGATCGCGGTCTTCGCGTCATCTGCCGTGGGCCTGCGCTGGTTCAAGGGTACCGCGACCGGCGCGATGGAAAACCCGACCTTCGAAAACTTCTTTCTGCCGGTGCTGACCATCGCGCTGTACGGCATGGGCTACATCGCGCGGATGACCCGCGCCTCCATGGCCGAGGTCATGACCGCGCAATACATCCGCACCGCCCGGCTGAAGGGCGTGAGCTTTCCCAATATCGTCATGAAGCACGCGCTGCGGAACGCGCTGATCGCGCCCTTCACCGTGATCATGTTGCAGTTCCCCTGGCTTCTGAACGGCGTCGTGATCGTCGAGACGCTGTTCAACTACAAGGGCTTCGGCTGGACGCTGGTCGAGGCCGCGTCCAACAACGATATCGAGCTTTTGCTGGGCGTCTCGGTCGTGTCGGTCTTCGTGGTGCTGATCACGCAGCTGATCTCGGACATCGGCTACGTCTATCTCAACCCACGCATCAGCGTCAGCTAAGGGAGGCCTTGCAACATGGAACCGCTTAGCTGGAGCGAAATCATCCTCCGCATCCTGGGCCAGTTCACACCGGTCTGGATCGCATTGATCGTCACCTTCGTCGTGTCGATCCTCTACAAACGCCGCTTGGGTCTTTATGGCAAGCTGTTCGACTCGACCATCGGCATGATCGGCTTTGCACTGGTGATGTTCTGGGTCTTCACCGGCGTCTTCGGGGGGCTGTTCAACCTGATCATCACGCATGACGTGCTGGACCAGGTGTCGGGGATGAAGAACAAGGTGCCCGGAACGCCGCTGCCAAGCCCCGAGGACGGGGTGTATGAATACTACCTTCTGGGTGGCGACAACCTGGCCCGCGACGTGTTCAGCCGGATGGTCAAGGGCGCGTGGGAGGTGATCAAGATCGCCCCCTTCGCCACGCTTTTCGCCTTCATGGTCGGGATCACCCTGGGCCTGCCCGCGGGCTACTACGGCGGCAAGCTGGACACGTTCCTGTCCTTCCTCGCCAACCTCATTCTGGCCTTCCCGGTGATCCTGCTCTTCTACCTGCTGGTGACGCCCGAGATCGTGGCGACGGGCATCCCGGTCTACATGGCCGGTGTCCTGTTCATTTTCCCGATCGTGTTCCTGGTGATCCTTTACAACTCGCGTTTCTATACCCAGCCGGCGAAACGGAACCTCTATATCGCGATCACGCTGGTGATCGGGCTCTGGCTGTATCTGGGCATTGCCTGGGACGCGGACCCGCTGGGACTGATCTCGTTCCCGCCGAACCTGCTGGTGGTCTTCGTGTCGGTGGTCTTTGTCAACTCGCCCACGGTGTTCCGGATCGTGCGGGGGCTCACGCTCGACATCAAGACACGCGACTACGTGGCCGCGGCCCAGACCCGCGGCGAAGGGCCATGGTACATCATGCTGTGGGAGATCCTGCCCAACGCGCGCGGGCCGCTCATCGTCGATTTCTGCCTGCGGATCGGCTACACCACGATCCTTCTGGGCACCCTGGGCTTCTTCGGGCTGGGGCTGAGCCCCGAAAGCCCCGACTGGGGATCGACGATCAACGAGGGCCGCAAGCTCTTGACGATCTACCTGCACCCTGCCCTGCCCCCGGCCTTTGCCCTGCTGACGCTGGTGCTGGGGCTCAACCTGCTGGCGGACGGGCTGCGGGAAGAAAGCCTGCGCGACTGAGGAACGACGGGACCGGGGGCCAGCCCCCGGACCCCCGGAGTTTTCATGGAAAGATGAAGAACAGGACCACCCAAGGGTCCACCGACCGGGAGACGAACGATGGCGACATGGGAGTATGACGGGCCGATCCTGGAGATCGACAAGCTGTCCATTTCCTTTTTCACGCGGCTGCGGGAAATCCCGGCGGTCATGGATTTCTCGGTCAAGGTGCAGCCCGGGGAGGCTGTGGGACTTGTGGGCGAATCCGGTTGCGGGAAATCCACCGTGGCGCTTGGGGTCATGCAGGACCTTGGCAAGAACGGCCGCATCGTGGGCGGCTCCATCAAGTTCAAGGGCCGCGACCTGGGCGAGATGAGCGATGACGAGCTGCGCACGATCCGCGGCAGCCAGATCGCCATGATCTACCAAGAGCCTATGGCGTCGCTGAACCCGGCCATGAAGATCGCCAAGCAGCTGATGGAAGTGCCCATGATCCACGAGGGTCTGGACGAAAAGGCGGCCTATCAGCGCGCGCTCGAGGTGGTCACGGATGTGAAACTGCCCGACCCCGAGCGCATTCTGAAAAGCTATCCCCACCAGCTGTCGGGCGGCCAGCAGCAGCGGATCGTCATTGCCATGGCGCTGATGTCGAAACCGTCGCTTCTGATCCTCGATGAGCCCACCACCGCGCTCGACGTGACGGTGGAGGCCGCCGTGGTCGAACTGGTCAAGGACCTGGGCAAGAAATACGGCACCTCGATGCTGTTCATCAGCCACAACCTGGGCCTGGTTCTGGAAACCTGCGACCGGATCTGCGTGATGTATTCCGGCGAGGCGGTAGAGCGCGGCAGCATCGAGGACGTGTTCGACGAGATGCAGCACCCCTACACCCAGGCGCTGTTCCGCTCGATCCCCCTGCCCGGCGCGGACAAGAACGCGCGTCCGCTCGTGGCGATCCCGGGCAACTTCCCCCTGCCCCATGAACGCCCGCCAGGCTGCAATTTCGGCCCCCGCTGCGACTATTTCGAGGCCGGGCGCTGCGACGCGGGCGATATCCCGATGTTCGACGTACCGGGCAACGACCGCCATGCCACCCGCTGCCTGCGCTTCCAGGAGATCGACTGGCACGCGCCGATCGAGGCGGCGGCCCAGCACGACAAGACCGAGCCGGGCCAGGTCGTGCTGAAGATGGAGAACCTCAAGAAATACTACGAGGTCGCGGCCAATGCGCTATTCGGGGGCGACAAGAAGGTGGTGAAGGCCAACGAGACGCTCAGCTTCGAGGCGCGCGAATCCGAGACTTTGGCCATCGTGGGCGAATCCGGGTGCGGCAAGTCGACCTTTGCCAAGGTGCTCATGGGGCTCGAGACGGCGACGGACGGGCAGATCCTGCTCGACAATCGCAATATCGAAAGCACGCCCATCGAGAACCGCGACACAAAGACCGTGGCCGATGTGCAGATGGTGTTCCAGAACCCGTTCGACACGCTCAACCCGTCGATGACCGTGGGGCGCCAGATCATCCGCGCGCTCGAGATCTTCGGCGTGGGCGAGACCGAGGAAGAGCGGCGCGAGCGGATGCTGCAACTGCTTGACCTTGTGAAACTGCCCCGTGAATTCGCGGACCGGATGCCGCGCCAGCTGTCAGGCGGGCAGAAGCAGCGCGTGGGAATCGCCCGGGCCTTTGCGGGCGACGCGCGGATCGTGGTCGCGGACGAGCCCGTCTCGGCGCTCGACGTGTCGGTTCAGGCCGCGGTGACCGACCTGCTGATGGAAATCCAGCGCGAACAGAAGACGACGCTGCTGTTCATCTCCCACGACCTCTCCATCGTCCGCTACCTGAGCGACCGTGTCATGGTGATGTATCTGGGTCATGTGGTGGAGCTGGGGACGACCGAACAGGTCTTTGCACCGCCCTACCACCCCTACACCGAGGCGCTGCTGTCTGCCGTGCCCATCGCAGACACCCATGTGGAAAAGCAGCATATCGTGCTTGACGGTGACATCCCGTCGGCCATGAACCCGCCGCCGGGTTGCCCGTTCCAGACGCGCTGTCGTTGGAAGTCCGAAGTGCCGGGGGGCTTGTGCGAGAAAGAGGTGCCGCCCGTCCGGCAGCTGGGCGACGGGCACCAGGTCAAATGCCACCTGTCCGACGAACAGCTCGCCCGGATGGAACCGGTCATCAAGATCGCCGCCGAGTGAGAAACGAAAACGCCCGCCAGGTCATGACCTGGCGGGCGGTTCGCAGGCGCAAGCCCGAGGCGGGCAGCGCGGCGATTTATGCGCCGTCATCATCCTCGGACGGGCTGCGCAACAGGGCGCTTGCCACTTCGTCCCGGGCGACGGTGGCAAAGCCCGCCACCATGGCCTCGTAGACCTGCTCGGTGGAGGGGGCCACAACCAGCCCCCCATCGGCCGAGGTCACCTCGAGTACCGACGCCTCGACGCTGACGGGCACATTGCCCAGGATCTCCCCCTCTTGGGTCAGGACGCTGATCGACCCTTCGAGCGCGCTGAACATCTCGGCGTCGCCCATGGCCGCAGCCCCGTCGAGGCCGATCCCATCGAGCACGACCTTCAGGTCATAGCCGTCCTCGGCCGACATATCGACGAAAGCCGCGGTCACGGCCGCCTCGAGGTCGGTCACGAGCTCGGGCCATTTCTCGAGCGCCTCGCGGTCTTCCACGGCCTCGATCCCGGCTTCGACGGACACGTCGTGGACCGCGATCTCGTCGGCCAACGCCTGCAGCGGCAGGCCCATTGCGATGGCAGCGGTGGTCATCAGAATGCGTTTCATTGGATCTCTCCCATCATGTCGTGTTGGGAGATGACGTATGTCAAATCCTTAGCAGGGCAAAGTAATAGGCAGCTTTTCGCCGCCCTTGCATAATTTTATCACAAAAAAACAATGCGATATATGCTTAGCCGCCCAAAATGATCTTCACGTAATTCCGGGTCTCGCGGTAGGGCGGCACGCCACCGTGCTTTTCGACCGCGCCCGGCCCGGCATTGTAGGCCGCCAGCGCAAGGCGCCAGGACCCGAACTTGCGGTACTGCTCACTCAGGTACCGCGCGCCCCCTTCGAGGTTCTGCCGGGGGTCGGTCGGATCCACGCCCAGCACCTTGGCGGTGCCCGGCATCAACTGGGCCAGCCCGATCGCGCCCTTGTGGGACCGCGCATTGGCGTTCCAGCCGCTTTCCTGCTGGACGAGGCGCAGGAACAGATCTTCGGGCACGCCATGCTTGCGCGCCGCCGACCGGGCCACATCCAGATACGGCCCGTTATAGCGGCCGCGATACTTTGGCGCCGCAGCGCCGTATTTCGACGGGGTCACGACCTTGGGCGGCTGAAGGCGAACGGAATTCCGGTACTGTTCGCGCGCGCGCGTGTCGAGCACACTGGTCTGCGATTGAAAAAGCGACACGCGGCTTTTTGACGACAACACATCGGCCTGAGCCGTGCCGGTCATGGCCATCATCGCCACGCCTGCAACGAAAGCTTTGCGCATCCTGTCCCCCGATACCATTCCTGCGCGGCACTATATACAAGATGCGTGAAACCGCCAGATCGGGTCGTCCGGTGCTGCCCACGGGATCGCGATGGGCAAATCCTTGCCGATTAAGCTTTCCTTCATCCTGTTGGGGTGGTGTAACCAAGGGCACGACACGGCCAGATTCTGGAAATAGGAGGTCCCATGGCAGGCTCGGTGAACAAGGTGATCCTGATCGGCAATCTGGGCCGCGACCCCGAGGTGCGGACATTCCAAAACGGCGGCAAAGTGTGCAACCTGCGCATCGCTACGTCGGAAAACTGGCGCGACAAGAACAGTGGCGAACGCCGGGAGCGCACGGAATGGCATTCTGTTGCGATCTTTTCCGAACCGCTCGTGCGCGTGGCCGAGCAATACCTGCGCAAGGGCTCCAAGGTCTATATCGAAGGCCAGCTGGAAACCCGCAAATGGCAGGACCAGTCAGGCCAGGACCGCTATTCGACCGAGGTCGTGCTGCGCCCCTACCGCTCTGAACTGACGATGCTCGACGGCCGCAATGACGGCGGCAGCGGTGGCGGCGGCGACTATGGCGGCAGCCAGGGCGGCGGCTACGGCGGTGGCTATGACAGCGGCGGCATGGACCAGGGTGGCGGCTACGGTGGCGGCCAGGGTGGTGGTGCCCCCTCGCGCGATCTGGACGACGAGATCCCGTTCTAAGGCATCGGCGCAGCCCTGCGCGGAAACGACACCGCCTGTCGCCTTTTGACTTGCCCCCTGCCCGGCCCGCGCTCACCGTGACGGCGGATCGGTCAGGAGGAACCCCATGAAAACCACCACCCGCGTTTGCGTCATCGGCGGCGGCGTCGTCGGCTGTTCGGTGCTCTACCACCTGACCAAGCTGGGCTGGTCGGACGTGATGCTGGTGGAACGCTCGGAACTGACAAGCGGCTCGACCTGGCACGCGGCGGGCGGGTTTCACACGCTGAACGGCGACACCAACATGGCCGCGCTTCAGGGCTATACGATCCGGCTTTATCGCGAGCTGGAAGAGATCACCGGCATGTCCTGCGGGCTCCACCATGTGGGCGGCGTGACGCTGGCCGACACCCAGGAACGCTTTGACATGCTGGTGGCCGAGCGGGCCAAGCATCGCTACATGGGCCTCGAAACCGAGATCGTGGGCCCGGACGAGATCGCCAAGCTCGCGCCGATCACCAACACCGACGGCATCTTGGGCGGGCTGTTCGATCCGCTCGACGGGCATCTTGACCCCTCGGGCACCACCCATGCCTATGCCAAGGCCGCGCGTATGGGCGGGGCTACGATCGAAACCCATTGCATGGTCCGCGAAACCAACCAGCGCCCCGATGGCACCTGGGACGTGGTCACCGACAAGGGCACTATTCATGCCGAGCATGTGGTCAACGCGGGCGGGCTCTGGGCGCGCGAGGTGGGCGCGATGGCCGGCGTCTACTTCCCGCTCCACCCGATGGAGCACCAGTATATCGTCACCGAAGAGGTGCCCGAGATCGCCGCGATCATCGACGCGGGCGGCGAGCATCCCCACGTGATGGATCCCGCCGGCGAAAGCTACCTGCGGCAAGAGGGGCGCGGGCTGTGCATCGGGTTCTACGAACAGCCCTGCCGCCCCTGGGCCGTGGATGGTACGCCCTGGAGCTTCGGGCATGAACTGCTGCCCGACGATTTCGACAAGATCGAGGACAGCATCGCCTTTGCCTACAAACGCTTCCCCGTTCTGGAACGCGCGGGTGTCAAATCGGTGATCCACGGCCCCTTCACCTTTGCCCCCGACGGCAACCCACTGGTGGGCCCGGTGCCCGGCATGCGCAACTACTGGGCGGCCTGCGCCGTGATGGCGGGCTTCAGCCAGGGCGGCGGCGTGGGCCTGATGCTGGCGCAATGGATGATCGAGGGCGAGACCGAGCGCGACACGTTCGCGATGGATTGCGCGCGTTTCGGCGACTGGATCACGCCGGGCTATACACGTCCCAAGGTGATCGAGAACTACCAGAAACGCTTTTCGGTGTCGTACCCGAACGAGGAACTGCCCGCCGCGCGCCCCTTCCGCCAGACGCCGATGTACGACATCTTCGACCGCATGGGCGCGGTCTGGGGGCATCAATACGGGCTGGAGGTGCCGAACTACTTTACCGAAGAGGGCGAGCCGCGGTTCGAGACACCCAGCTTCCGACGCTCGAACGCGTTCGAGGCGACCGCCCGCGAGGTGCGTGCCGTGCGCGAGGCCGTGGGCATTAACGAGGTGCACAATTTCGGCAAGTACCGCGTGACGGGCGCGGACGCGCGCGCCTGGCTCGACCGGATCATGGCGGGCCGCATCCCCGTGCCGGGCCGGTTGTCGCTGACCCCGATGCTGTCGCCCAAGGGGCGGCTCATTGGCGATTTCACCGTGTCCAGCCTGGACG
>PR_CR_10_Liq_1_inCRDRAFT_1001831_pt1 | contig 11456 bp, 7 predicted proteins | sample PRCRCaboRojoPR_3_FD_10241 | JGI IMG/M metagenome (IMG submission 10241) | reverse complement strand
TGACCGCCAGTAACATCTTCAATAAATTCTTGGATTGAATCGGAACCGATATACAAATTAGTAATGACAGTTTTACCAGCTCCGTTTGGTGTGATATTAATGTCACCGTCTAGGTTAATAGACGATAATGTGCTGCCATCTAGACGAAGATTATCTGCATTAACTTGAGTAAACGTACCAGCCGAAGGTGTCGTTGAACCAATTGGTGTACTATTGATACTTGTTGCGACAAAATTACCGCCAACATTTAATGCGCCACCAATTCCAACGCCGCCATCCACGACAAGTGCACCAGTACTCGATGTCGTAGAAGCAGTTGTAGCATTAATATTAACTGTACTAATAGTTCCGTCAACATCAATTGAATTTGTATCAATTGACATTCTAAGAATACTATCAGTATAAAATCTTAGTGTGTCGTCACCATCACCTGGGTTAAGTTCTGCAGAAATATATGTTTCACCATCAACAGAACGGACACCACCTAGTGATGACCAGTTTGTGCCAGAATAACCTTCAAACTGAGATGTCTCTGAATTAAATCTAATTGCACCAGCAACAGAAGGACCTTGCTGGGCCGTTGAACCGACGGGAATAACTAATCCATTTGTGCCAGTAACTTGTACATACCCGCTTCCATTTGGATCAAGCAGAATGTTTCCGTTTGTATCGGTCGAAGAAATTGTGTTCGCATCAATAGTAATATTATCAACATTAAGAACATCAATTTTTGAGCTGGAATCAACAATAATGGCAGAAGAAGCCGTAAGAGTACCAGGTGTATGATCTAACTTACTAGTAAAATACGTACCACCAATAACAAGGTGATTGACCGCATTACCATTTGTTTCTGCGCCCATACCAATGTAAAGACGATCACCGCCGTTTACACCATTATCAGGTAGCGCTGAATACGCAAGTTCACCAGCTCCTAGTACTGCTGGATTACCTGATACCTCAGAACGTTTAATTTTAATTGTTGATGCCATTTATATATTTCCTTAGTATTGTCCGCATTCAACGGTTTGCTTTTCTAAAAGAAGTGTTGATTCCCACTTGCCAGAATTTGTTGAATAAACTAGTACAGAACCATCATCTAAACTTGACAGGTCTACATCTGAAAGCTGCGAAAGTCCAGTGGTTACAATTGAAGATTTTACTCTTAAATTTTCCTGGCTTTTGGCTTTTACTCTTAGGCTATTTTGATTGTTTACTCTAACCTTTATTGCCATTTTTATTAAGACCCAATATCTTTAGTAACCGATGGAATTAATTCAAAAATACCTTCAAGCAATTTAACTGTTTTTTCTGATACACCATCAACTGCATACACATCATAAACGTATCTTCCGCTTTTCATTCCTGCTGTTTGAGCTGCAGTCAACTCAATTGATATAACACCATTTGCTGCATCAGTAATTGTTACATTAAAATTTTCAGCAGTCGAAGACTTATAAGTACGTCGAATTTGACCATAAATGCTATAACTTGACAAATCAAGGCGATCCCCATTAGTATCTTCTAATTCTAAAGAAGATTGAAAATCTGCACCTTGATCTGCACTTATGTTAGCGTATGAAGCCATTTGTCGTTACTTTTTTTAATAGTTTACTTATCTATATTTATAAAAAATAAATTATTGATTTTATTGTTGCAGTAAAGATTTTATCATTTGCTTCAATTCACTGACTTCATTTTCAAGTTCATTTATTTTTTTGGTAGAATGTTTTTCATGAAGATATTTTTGATATTCCTTTTCATCAGTTACAACTAAACTACCAGTATAACTTTTAACGATTCCGTTAAATACATTTCCATTTTTATCTTTTACTCTTTTCATCATGCAAGAACAATTACTCTATAAGATTTTACGATAGGTGATTTTGTAGGATCTTGTGCTAACAGTACGCACTTTAAATCATATGTATCAAAAGCTGGAATGTCATCGAGTCTAAATTCAAATTCATAAAAATCATTACGAGAAGAAGATCTTTGTCTAGAATCAGCACATCCTAAATATTGCCACGATTGAAGTTCATGGTTAACTCCAGATGTAGATAAAGAAGTTCTAATATACCAGTCAACGCATGATCCAGGTAAAGAATTAATAACACTAAATAATCTTACACCAGTCGATACAATTTGTAATGAATTTTTCTTAGTAATGTATCTTGCCCTTGCACTTCCGCCTCCAGGTAAAAGCTCTGTATTAAAATCAGTAAGTACAGCTTGAGCAGCTCCACCTGTGCCAGTTGAATCTCCAGATCCCCTAGTAATAGTGATTAAAGGAATACTTGTATATCCAGATCCTGCTTCATCAATTTCAATAGTATCCAATGAAGTGCCACTTAATGTTGCCGTTGCAGTTGCTTGCACCCCATCTGGTAAATCTGGTTCGCTAATGGTTACAGTTGGTATTTCTGTATATCCGCTACCTGCATTTGTGATAATTATGTTTGTTACAGACCCTGTGGAATTGGTTGATGTTCTTACTTCTTCATTTTGATTATTAATTAAATGATAGTGTGCATGAAGTCTAGGAGGATTTGCATAATTAATAATTGGAGACAAATTTGAATTGTCGGAAATTAAGTCAATAACAACTTTACACGATTTTGTTCCTGACATTAAAGCATCTTCATTATATGTTGATGCAATAAGGGAATTTTGCCCAATATTTAGGTATGGATAGTTTTGTAAAAAATCAATTGTTCTTCCAGGAGTATATGTTACAAGATTACCCCCTTCATAATTTCCTATTGTAGTCGTTAAAAAATTATTAGTTCTTGTTTCTCCAAAATTAGTAATACCAATTTTTGGAATAAAGTTTGTCATTGGTCTATTTACATAAACAGTAAATGTAGGAAGAACGGCTGGAATTATAGATGCTCCAGATCCAGNNGAGGTAACAATACTAGCAGAAGGCGCAGTTGTGTAACCTGATCCACCACTAGTAACATTAACAGATTTAATTTGTCCATTAACTACATTAAGTGTTGCTGCGGCTCCACTACCGCCTCCGCCGCTAAACACTACGGTATCATTTTCGGAATATCCTGATCCTTGAGAAATAACATTAACATGGGTCACAATATTTGCAGATTCTAAAGTCCCTGTTGAAGTAGCATTAGAACTTACTTGAAATGTTAAAGTATTTCTATCTGGAGTCGAAATAACATCAAATGTATCATTAAATTCTTCATATGGAATTCCATTAAATTCTGCATTAGCATAAGCAAAGTCTGTTCTTGTTATAACATGAAACTTTGAACCAGGCTCTAAACCATGATCTTGTGGGTGTTTGTACGTAACTATATTACTCCCACTTACTGTAGAAAATGAACTTCCTAAAGCGCCTGAAGGTGGAACTTCTACAGCAAATTCAAGTCTACCAGCTGCAGAGGTGTTAAAAACTGCCTTATTAATTTTAAACTTAATATCTTCAAATTGCTCTGCAGTCCAAGTAATATCATTTTCAGACTTAAATAAAGATCCTACATATGGTTGCTCAAAAATGGTACGTCCATCTTCAATAGATACTTCACCCATTCTAGAAGTAAAAACATTATAGTTGATTGAATTACACTTTAATACAAAGCAATAACTATCGTCTTCTTTTAAAAACACTGGGGGATTGAATATAAACTTACTAGGAACAGATGCATCTTGCGATACTTCAATGTCGTCTGGCGATAACACTGAAATTAATTCTGGTCTATCAGGTTCAATTAATGAAGGAAATCCATTTTCTAATTTTCTGAGTTCACATCTAATTGGAATTTCTGGATCTTTTGATTGAAAATAAACATCAATTGAAGATAAAAATATTCCACCTTCTACACCAAACGTAAAAAATGATTGAGCTAACGGATCCCTTTGAACTGTTCTTGTTCTAGTTACTTTAGTAATTGTTGTTTCAGTGGTTTGGAATATTTCGACCCTACCATTTGCTGAAAAAGTACCTCGCGCAGATCCAAAAACACTACCACTAGTTTCAAGATTTTGCAAATTATCCGTATCTGTTACAACAATGTCATATGTTCCAACATTAAATGTTCCACCGGGAATATTAAGCTCAATAACAGCTTGTCCAATAGTATCAGTTATTAAATCTGTTCCAACTATGTTATTTTTTAAATTACAAAGATATGTAACATCTTCATCACCAAAAAATACATACATTTTAGTTGATGGTCGAGCTTCAATTAATGTTAATGTTATAACCTGTGACCTAATAAATTGGACAGATTCTTGACTAACTAAATTGTTCGTTGACTCTACACGTGTTGACATTATTAACCTTTATTTTAAAAAGAAGCTAAAATTATTTATTTACTGTAGTTGTAAATTTAGATCCATCTGCTAGTATTCCGCTTTCTAACAATTTTCCATCTGGCATTTTTTTAATAACAGAAGATATTATTACTTGATCGCCAAAAAGTTCTGAATCTAACTCGCCATTAAGAGCAGCCTTAATTCCTTCATCATTTAATGTAGACTCAGTACCACTTTGATAATTTTCACTTGCAAGTTTAATAAATTCATTAATTAATTCATCATCTTCTAATGTTTGGCTTTGTTCAGTCCACCAAGAAAGGCCTTCTTCTTCGCCAGGTCTTCCTAAAATAGCACCATATAAACCGCCATATCTCACATTAACAACTTCATTTACAACCGGTGTATCAGTCCCAGAATTCGTTTGATTAACCTGCGTGCCAATTGAAGTTTCACCAATAGAACTTAATGAATCTTCTGGCACAAGTTCAACTGTTATTTGAGCAGTTTGTGATTCACCTGTGGCTAAATCGGTAAAATTTATTTGTGAACTAATACCTATTTGTGTTATTGAAATAATTAATACACCCCCGCCTCCAGCTTTGTAAATAGTGTTTGCGCCATTAATACTATATTCATATTCGGCTGGTACAGAAAAAACAACAAATCTGCTAGTAAATCTGGATATGCTAAAAGGATTAGATGCACTTGATGATATAGTAGCATTAGTTATAGCAAATATTTGTCTCACTGTTGGCTCTGGTGGTGGACATGGTACATAATTTTCTATAATTACAGTTTCAGTTTCTTCTTCAAAAATTGTTGGCAATTGTCGTGTTTCAACCCAATCATCAGATGAAGGGTTGACATCTAGTACACCATTCCATCTTATAACTAAAAATGGATTAACATTTGTTACTCTAGAGCTTAAGTTTTGTTCAGCAAAAACGTCTTCAGCGTAGGGAAGCATTATTCGATTACCGTTTATTGTATAATTAGACGAATTTTCGCTTAATAATACCATTGGACAAATAGTATCTTCTATTCCTGCTTCCAAGTTATTTTTAACAAATGTTGACCTAAATCCTGGTGCAGTAGGTCTAGCAATAATAAGAGGATTATTGAAACTTTCAGCAATATATCCGCTCTTAAATCTATTCAATCCAGTTGCAGCATCGACAATTTCATAATCAATAGTAACCTGCTCTTCCGCAGTAAGTGTTGCAAATTCTTCAACTCTATCAATTCTTTTTGTTACATTATGTATGTCTCGCATTGTATATCTTTCAACTGACAATCTTTCTGTAACTACATCAATGTATGATTTTGTATACGCTGGAATATAAAATATATTAAGAGGAAATTGATTTTTTGGAACGTTAGGAGCTCTAGGCTCTTCACTTGGTATACCACTTATAGTGCTTATTTTTCCTGCACTGTTAACAACTAAAGTATCAATTCTTGGAACATAAAATTGAAGTGAGCTGTTGAAAGTTGTTTCGCTAATAATTAAATCATTTCTTTTAGAACCAGTACCAGTAAATTCTCCGTTTTCACCAACTGATGGTCTAAAATCTAAACATGCAGCTAAATTATATCTTTCTCCAGAAGAATTAGACACAAAAACAACATTGTTATCTAAAATTCCTTCTGGATATGAATCAATTGTAAAAAAGTCACCTGAAACACTATGTTGATAATATGAATACGTTATAGTTACAGATCCGGAAGGAGGAGAACTTGCACCAGGCTTAAGAGTTAATGTACCTCTATTATAAGCATATGCAGTTTGTCCATTTGAAAAAGTATAATTAGCAGTAATATCTCCTGTAGAATCAATTACAGATGTAATACTAATAATATCAGTTTTTTCTAATGTAATAGTATTGCTAGGAGAACTAATTACTTCAGTATTTGTTTCTACTGTTTTAGTTTTTGGGGATACATTTCTTTTTTCAACAGATGCATATGCCTTAACAATTGCAGATGCTGGTCCGCCCGTTAATGTTAATGTAGTACCGGAACTATTTAAAGAAAATAAATTATTTTGAACTATACCGTTAGGCCCAATTGCTACAAAAGTACCTACTTCAATTGCATTTATTTCTTCACCAGAAACAACTGATACCGATCCATTTCCGCTTGCATCAGTTGTGATGCTAAGTTCTTTTTGAACTGTATAAGATAAATTATAAGAATTTGTATCAGGATCTATTAATGAAAATAAAACAGATTTTGGCAATCTAAAAATTAATTCAGTTTGTCCATCAGATTCAATAATTTTTTTAGATGAAATTGTGCTTGTAGCATCAGATGTTGCACCTGTTATAAGATCACCAACTCTTGGTGTTTCTTTTGTATGGTCATGTTTATATGCAAATAATCTACCAGTATTTCCATCCCAATATCTAACTGTAGCTGTTCGTCCAGATACATTATTAATTATTTCGCCAACGGTAAAATTTCCGCCATTAGACGGAGCTGTATAATCAACTAAAACGTATGCATATTTTCCGCTTCCGTATCTTATTCCCCCAACACTTTCAATTGAGTAAGAAGATTCTAAAATCAAATCACTAATTAACAGTTTATAAATTGCTCCAGTTGCAGGATCATCAATTAAATAATCAATACCTAAAACCCTTGCCGTGCCAATTTTTGTTGCAGATGATTCGGCCGGATCGTTATCGTTATAAAGGTCAATTACTTGCCTATCACGAATATCTAGTGAACCAACAATATCTGATACTATAATATATTGTCCGTATTCTGGGCGAACAACTACATCTGTATTTTTAATATGATTTGATGTTCTAGCCTTTGGAATATTAATTCTTGTTTTAGAAATTTTTTCAACTTCAAAGCCGTTAATGTAAGCCTTTCCTGGTTCAATTTCTGCAACTAAAAGATCAGCATCGCCATCAGAATAAACTCCACCGTTTGAGCTTTCTTTTAAGTGTTCTCTTATTTTTGGTTTTAATCCGCTAACAACATAATTTCCAGATTCATCGAAAGTTCTGCGAGCAAGTGATTTTTCTAGTTCAGAATACTTCGGTGTCTTTGCATGCTCTTCAAGAACGCCATTATTATATCTCATTATTTCGACATAATTTTGGGTTAATGCTGTTCCTAAAGGCAACGAAACTAAATCAAGACTTATTTGTACTCTATCTGCCCCAGGAGCTGCATAATTATATGATCCTTGTGCAGGGTCTAATAAAGAATCATCATCATCTGCTGTTACTATATTTTCTTTTATTTCTAATAATACATTACATGAAGGATTAGATGAATATTTGTCAATAACTGTCGATTGTTTTTCAACAAAAACAAATGAACCGTTAATATAATATACACCTTGATTTATGAATGCAAGAGATCCTACACCGGTTGATGAAGAAGATAGAGTTAATGCTCTTACACTAGTAGAATCTTCTACATATATTTCCTCATCATCCCTAAATGTAATGTCTCCTTCAGAAGATCCTTTTAAATAACTTAAGTATAAAGTAACTGGATCTGTTTCATTTGCCGCCACTGCCTTTTGCACAAAAGCTCGAATACCAGTAGAAAGACCAACTATAACTTTACCTTCAAAATTATTTGAAATAATTGAAACGTCACCAAATGTTGACTGAAGTTTTACATATGGTGTTGCAAGATCAGCAAATGAATTGCCAGGAATAACAACTGACCCATGTCTAAAAATATGATCCCCAAATTTTTCAATTTGGCTTCTCAAAATTGTTTGAAGTTGAGTTAATTCGCGCGCCTGTACAGCAGTTCCAGGGCGAAACATGATTTGATAAAAGTTTTTTGAATCATCAAAGTCGTCAAAATACGGAGCGGTGTTATATGTAGTAGTCATATTAGAATCTTATAAAAGTTCTGATTGCAAATGCTTGATCTTCTGATGTAGTAAGAGGAGGATTATTCGTTACATACAAAAGATTACCTGAATATTTATTTACGTTTGGCGATGAAATAATTCTGACAACAGAATAAGTTTCGCTAGAATCATTTTCTTGAGAAAAAATAGTTCCTGGTTGTTTATATATTGAACTTAGTTGTTGCAACTTGACTGTAAATTCATCTATGCCAACAACTTTGTATCTAATTCCATTACTTAATAATACATCATCAACCTGTAATCCTGTTACACTTTGAAATAAAATGTCAAATGTAACTGTTGCTGATCTTGAAGTAATTTTTTGATTAGTAATTAAGTTTAACGGACTTTCAATTAAACCATACTGACGATAGTCTTGTTCTAAAAGACTTATTTCAGCTTCATCTTTGATTAAAGTATAAATTAGTACGGTTGATCCATATAATTCTTTAGTCGCATTTATTCCATGACCGCCGATTGGAGGCAAAATTGGATATGCTTCAAGATCAATAAATCCTTGCCCTTCTGGACGGTCAGGATCTACTGCAGTAATAGTTGCTTGAGTATAACCAGATCCTGCAGAAGTAACTACAATTTTTTCTATAGAACCGCTTTCTCCAATCACTGGATACGCAGCTGCACCTGTGCCATCCCCAGTAATTTGAATTGTTGCAGATGATGTGTAATTATTTCCACCATTTGTAACTTTTATTGCATGAATAGCTCCAGCAATTGCAGTTTGCTCAACAAGAGATTGATCTGAAAGAAAATCTGAAACGCCCAACTGAGCTAATAAAGAAGCACCAGTACCATTTCCGACAACTATCAAATCTGCAAAAGAATAATTTAATCCTGGTTCTTCAACAATTACGTCAATAATACTTCCGTCATAAACAACTGGTGTTAATTGTGCTCCGTCACCGTCCCCTTGAACCACAATAGTAGTATCAATGTCAGATGGATAATTTACACCAGGATCCTCAACTGTTACATTAACAATAACTCCATCTTCAACAATTGCTTTTAATATAGCAGATTCATTATCGTTAAATTTTCCAGTACCCGTTTCCGGTGACTGTACAACTGTTAATGACGGATTAACATAGTTTTCTCCACCATTTACTATAGTAACTTTAGTAATTTCACCAGTTTCACGCGAAACCGAAGGAATAAGTACAGCGCCTGTGCCAGAAGAATCTGTCACATTAATTGTAGTTTGCAACGTATCAGTATAACCAGTTCCACCATTGACAACACTGACCTGTTCAATTGCGCCTTTGCTATAAAAAGCATCAGTCAATGCTCGTTGTACTGGAATCCAAGATTGTGATACAAATTTTTGTTGCTTGACTGTTGGAATATTGTACATATATTTCCAAACATAGCCATCTGACAATTCAACTGGAGATAATGAAGTGCCAGTTGGCTTTACAGTTGAGGCAACACCATTATTATTACTCAAACACTTGTATACATTAAATTCATCAGTGACACAATAAAAGTTTGTGTCTTGCATATTAAGGGTATGATCCCATTGTGAAAATACTGTACCAGAAACCCAATTATATCTTGGTATTACAATAGAAACATCTACGGCATTAACTCGTTTCATAAATACAATGTTATTTCGAGTTTCTATATCACCAGCAACAGTTTCTCCTGGTTCATCGGGCGGAAATTCATCATTTGCCCAGGAATCAATTTTTCCTAGATAATAAAAAACATTTGCACGCAAATATTGTAAGTCACTTAAAAATTGCGTTGCAAAACTTGAATGGAATTCTGGTCTGATAACAGCCATATTAGTTAATCGTCACATCCCAGTTAATCGTAAGCGTATCAGCTGCATCTTTGTTAACGACTGAAAACGTTGTACGGCAAAGTAAATCTCCAGCCGAAGATGCATTTAAAATGCCAGCCTCAACTAATGCACCGGTACCAGTTCCTGGAGGAAAGGTGGCAGTATAAGTAATGGTATTATCTGTACGGTTAGAAGAGCTTAAAGCAACACGAGCAATTTCTGCTGCAAGTGTTGTATTTGCTGCAGATAATCCAGCATTTGATGTTCCAATTGCCATGTGTGACATGACATCAGAATCTGTGCCAATCATTCTATCTGCAATAAAATTTTTTCCAACTGTAACTACTAAATTAGGAATACGAATTTCATTTTTTACATTTTGATTTTCATCAGTAAGAACAATTGAAAGTTCTCCTGATACCTTTAAATTATCTTTTAACATGATTACTCCAATAAGTAAAATATATTCTGTTTTATTTATATAATAAATTAAGACAATGTTGACTCTAAGCTAGCGGCATCACCATCAACTGCATAGTCTGCATCAAAGTAATTTTCTTCATTATAAAAAGTTGCAATATCATATTGTAATGCTGTTACATCATTTTCTAAGTTTCTTAATAATGCTTTATTCAATGCACTATCGTCTGCATTAGGTTCTTCTAATAAGTTTTTGATAATATCAAAATCAGTAATATTATCAGATGATGTTAACGTTTCCGTGTTTGACTTAATATAAGATAGTGTTCTTTCATCTGATAACCCAAAGTTATCTGATTTATCTAACGTAATAATTTTTGAATCTTGATCTTCTGTATTTACAACATCATCAAGATATATCCATTTAAATGGAACTTCAGTTGCAAGAGATATATTTAAATTTAATGCTTGCTCAAAACTTGTAGTTGAAAAGGATTTGGTTCCAGCAACATGAACAATATCAAGGAGTGTTTTATATTCTGTTCTAAGTTTATTTGTTTCAATATCATATGAAAATTGCTGATAATAAAGGTTATCTTGCAATTTTATCGAATTATCAGATATAATACCTTTGTTATTTTTCCAAGAACCTTTAATTTTTGTTTGATTGCCAAAAATATATCGAAGTGTTGCTCTTGATTCTAACCATTCTTCAAGAGTAATTGGCGATGATGTATCTGGCGCCTCTTCCTGACTTAAATCTTTTGTTATAATATTTATTACTTCGGTCGATGAATAAATTTCAGATGTATAATCTTCAAGAAAATATGAATCAGGAGATACACCTGAAGATAACCCAACTACATTTTCAATAGTTCCACTTGTTGAATCAAATATTGATAATGTATGTGTATTAGTTTCGTTATCATATTCATAATCAAAAGTAGATCCAATAGGCTTAACTGGATATGGAGAAATAATAAATGTTTCATTTACATCATTACTGTAACCATAATCTATAATTTCTACTCTTTTAATTTCACCAATATTAGTTACTTCAGCAACTCTTGC
>PR_CR_10_Liq_1_inCRDRAFT_1001830_pt1 | contig 11462 bp, 7 predicted proteins | sample PRCRCaboRojoPR_3_FD_10241 | JGI IMG/M metagenome (IMG submission 10241) | reverse complement strand
TGAACTGTTGATCGCGGAACACCGTCAGCCCCTCTTTCAGGCACAGCTGGAACCAGTCGCGGCAGGTGATGCGGTTGCCGGTCCAATTGTGGAAATACTCATGGGCGATGATCGCCTCGATCCGTTCGAAATCCGCGTCGGTGCTGGTGTCGGGGCTGGCCAGAACGCAAGAGGAGTTGAAGATGTTCAGCCCCTTGTTTTCCATTGCCCCCATGTTGAAATCGTCCACGGCGACGATGTTGAACACCTCCAGGTCGTATTCACGGCCATAGACCTCTTCATCCCATCGCATGGACGCTTTCAGCGCGTCCATCCCCCAGGCGCATTTGTCCTCGTCGCCGGGGCGAACCCAGATGTTGAGCGCCACGTCGCGGCCCGAGCGCGTGGTGAAGCGGTCGGGATAGGCCACCAGGTCGCCCGCGACCAGCGCAAACAGATAGGCCGGTTTCGGCCAGGGATCATGCCATTCGGCGAACCCCTCCCCCGCCGCGCCCGGATTGCCGTTGGACAGCATCACCGGCAGGTCACTTTCGATGCGCACGCTGAACGGGGCCATCACGTCGGGGCGGTCGGGGTAGTAGGTGATGCGGCGAAACCCCTCGGCCTCGCATTGGGTGCAGAACATCCCGTTGGACAGGTAGAGCCCTTCGAGCGCGGTGTTCGCGGCGGGGTCGATCTCGACCTCGGCCTCCCAGGTAAAGGGCGCGTCGGGCACCTCGCAGGTCAGGCTGGTTTCGGTCACTTCGGGATAGATCGCCGCCCCGTCGATACGCGCCCATTTCAGGTCCAGCCCCTCGCCATCGAGCACAAAGGGGCCGGGGGCATCGCGGTTGGGGCTGAAGCGGATGCGCGAGATCACCCGCGTGGCGCCGGGGTCCAACCGGAAGGTCAGGTGCACCTCGTCCACGTGATAGCCGAACGGGCGGTAGTCGCGCAGGTAAACGGGTTGGGGGGTGGCGTCTTTCATGGGGTCTCCGGTCTGGGTCGCGTCCGACCCTAGGGCGGGCCGGACTGGGCGGCAAGGCCGGGCGGACTATCTGACTACGGGCCTGGGAATGAGGATCTTATGCCAAGGATGCGCCGCAAATCCGACCTGCCGCAAAAGACCTGCGCAACCTGCGGCCGCCCGTTCAGCTGGCGGCGCAAATGGGCACGAGACTGGGAAGCGGTGCGCTATTGCTCGGATCGCTGCCGCAAGCTCAGGGGCGCAAAATGACCGGCAAGCGTGCCTTGCCCCGCAGCCCCAGCCGTCTGAGCATGGGCAGCCGGTCCGCGGGTTCGGCCAAACGTGCGTCGGGGAAGCGGTCAAAAAAGCGCTGCGCGGCGATCTGCGCCTCGGTCCGGGCCAGCTGCATGCCCATGCAGACATGAGTGCCATAGCCGAAGCCGAGGTGCCGGTTCGGTTTGCGATCGGCCTGGAACGCGTGCGGGCAGGGCGCATTGGCGGCATCCCGGTTGGCGGCGATCAACAAGGGCACGACCCGGTCGCCACGGCGCAAGTCCCGCCCGCCCAGCGTTACGTCGCGGGTGACATGGAAGGCATTGGTGAACATGACCGGCGCGTGAAAGCGCATGACCTCTTCGATGAAGAGCGGCCAGCCCTCGGGATTGGCGCGCAGTTGTGCCCGCAGCTCGGGCGCTTCCAGCAGGGTGGACATGGCGTTGCCGATCAGGTGCGTTGTGGTGTCGAACCCGCCGATGAACAGTGCCACGACCATGGCCAGCAACTCGTCATCCGACAGGGTGTCGGGGTCTCCGTCATGAACCTGCACCAGGTCCCCGATCAGCCCGTCGCGCCCGCCGGCGCGGCGGACTTTCTCGAAATCGGCGCGGAAATGGCGTGACAGGCGCCAAAGCCCCGGCACCGCGCGGAAGAAACCCGGCACACTGGCCACCGATCCGACCGGTTCGACCCAGCGGATGACCTTGGCCCGGTCCGCCTCGGGGATGCCCAGAACCTCGCAGATCGCCAGCAACGGCAAGCGGCGGTTATAGCATTCGACCAGGTCGACGGGCCGGTCCGCGGGCAGATCGTCCAGCAGCGTTTCGACGATCTGTTCCAGCTTGGGCCGCACCCGGTCGATCCCGATGCTGGAAAAGCCGGGTGCCGCGAGCCGCCGCAGCCGGGCATGTTCATCGCCGTCCACCATGGTGACATTGCGGAACAGCGGATGGATGAATCGCGGGGCCCACCAGAAGAATTTCTCGGGCGGCGGGTTCCCGGCGGTGGCCGGGTTTCGGCAGAAGGTTTCGGAATCACCGAGCACCTGGTGGGCGTCCGCATGGGTCGTCGTGGCCCAGACCTGGCCCAGGATGGGCAGTTTCAGCCGGACCAGGCCACCGTCGCGATGCAGCCGGTCTATCAGGGGCGCGGGGTCCCTGAGAACGTCCTGTGCGTGTAGATCGGGTCCCATGGTCTTGCGGTCCTCGCGGCACTTGTGCGGAAATGCAGGGTCCGGTCAGCTTTGCAATCTATACGATTTTCCATATTTAGGTGACATAATTGTGAGGAAAAGACATGTCCCGTCCGATCGTCGGAATTATCGGCAACGCACATCTTCTCAACGAGGACTATCCGACCCATGCGGGTGGGACGATGAATTCCAGCGCCGTGTCGCAGGTTGCGGGTTGCCTGCCGATGATCATTCCGCCCGATCCCGGCCTTGTCACGGTCGAGGAACTGCTGGAGGCCTGCGACGGGTTCCTGCTGACCGGGGGGCGGCCCAATGTTCACCCCGAGGAATATGGCGAGACCCCGACCGAGGCGCATGGCGAATTCGACCGCTCCCGTGATGCGGTGACCCTGCCGCTTGTGCGGGCCTGCGTCGAACGCGGCCAGCCGTTCCTGGGCGTCTGCCGGGGGTTCCAGGAGGTCAACGTCGCCATGGGGGGCACCCTGCATCCGGAGATCCGCGACTTGCCGGGCCGGGACAATCACCGGATGCCGCCTGACGGCACGCTGGAAGAGAAATTCGCCCTGCGCCATGTCGTGACACTGTCAGAGGATGGCCCCTTTGCCCGCCTGTTCGGGACGGACCAGGTCATGACCAACACCCTGCACGGGCAAGGCATCAAGGAGCCGGGCGCGCGCATCGTCATCGACGGCTATGCGCCGGACGGCACGCCCGAGGCGATCTATGTGCGCGACGCACCGGGCTTTACCCTGTCGGTGCAATGGCACCCGGAATGGAATGCCGGGCAAGACCCGGTCTCGCGCCCGCTGTTCGAGGCCTTCGGCGCGGCCTGCCGCGCCTGGTCCGCGCGGGGCAAGCCGGTGCTGAAAAGCGCCTGATCGACGGTCTCAGTCGCGGATCAGCTGTGCCTCGTGCGCCTTCAGGCAGCGGCGCGCGGTGTCGCCATACTGGCCCAGATCGCTGCGCAGGCCGGGGAAGAGCGCGAACAGTTCCTCGCGGGCGGCGTCGCTGACAGCATCGACGCCGAGATTTCCGGGATGAAAACTTTCGGTCGCGGCGCCTTCGGCGAATACGATCTCGTGCTGGTCCAGCAGGAAATGGACATACGTGACCGTGGTGCCCTCGGCGCGGGTGACGGCGGATCCGTCGACCAGATGCGCGGCCGCGGCCAGCACCTCGGTTTCGCCGAAGAGAAGCTCGGCCCGGTAGCCCTGGAACAGGACCCGGTGCTGGGGCGAAACCACGAGGTCCGATTGCAGGCCGGTCAAGACCGAGCGGTCGATCCGGACCGGCGCGAAGCGTCCGGTTGCCGGAACCGTGCGCGCCTCGATCCAGCGGACCGGTTGCAGGCCGTGGTCGCGGGTGATGACCATGTCGCCCTTTTGCAGCTGTTCCACCGGGATTGCGCCGCGCGCGGTGGCGATGCGGGTGCCCGGCGTGAAACAGATGATGTTCTCGATGCCCGAGAAGGTCAGAAGCGTGCCGTCATCCAGCGTGACCGTGCCGGACTGGCTGGTATTGCCGCTGGCATTGGTCGTGGTGCCGGTGATGGTGAGTGTCGACAGGTCCGCGAGGTCGCCCAGTTGCAGCGTATCGCCACCGCCGAGGGTTTCATCGGCGTCACCGCCGGTCAGGGTGATCGCGCCGTTGGTCGGCTCGCCCAGGTCCTCCAGCACGAAAGTGTCGTCACCGTCCCCGCCATCGGCGGTATCGCCCTCGGCGAAGGTGAGGGTATCGTTCCCGGAGCCGCCAAACAGGCTGTCCTCGCCGGTGCCGCCGGCGATGGTGTCGTCGCCGGAGCCGCCATAGACGATGTCGTCGCCCGCACCGGCCTGGATCACATCATCGCCGCCGAAGGCGTTTATCACGTCCCCGTCGCCGGTCGTGCCTTCGACCCCGAGGGAATCGTTGTTGTCGACAAGATCGCCGTTGGGATCGCCGGTATAGCTGCCATCGATAAGGTCTGCATCGGCAGTGCCGTCGACGTAGCCGTCCGGTGCCGGGCTGGCGACCGTTTCGACGGTGACATAGCCCACGTCGGTCACGCCGTTCGCGTCCTCGACCATGTAGGTGAATGTTGAACTGGTGATGTCGCCATCGGTCAGCACCGTCAGGGTGCCGTCGGGGTTCAGCGTGACCTGTTCCCCGGTGGACAGCGTGACGGTGTCGCCGGGAACGACCGCGACGCCGTTGATTTCGGTCACTGTCAGCCCCAGCCCGGCATTGTCCACGTCATTGGCGAGAACGTCGATGACGGCAGAGCTGTTGGGACCTGTCTCGATCGTATCGGAAAAGGCCAGGGCCGTGCTCTGGACACTGTCCGCAGCGATCAGGACATTGGTGTCATAGGCGCCGTCCCCGCCATCGGCGAGGCCGATCCTGATCGTGTTCTCCTCGCCGGCATTGACCGGCGCCTTGAACGACAGGGTGACGGTGAAACCGTCCATTTCCGTGTTGTAGGGGTCGCTGGCCGCAGGGTTGTCGATGTAAAGGTTCTGGTTCGTGCTATCGTTGACCGTGTCAATCGAAACGGTCTCTCCGTCCGGTGTGATCGGCGTGAAGGTTCCGTTCACCCAGACGCCGAGTGTGTCATTGACCCCGCCGTTCACGTATTCGAGGTATTCCTCGGACGAGAACGTGAACTGCATGGTAAGCGTGTCGCCTTCAGGAATGAAGGTGGCCTCGAAGACCACGGCATCGTAGGTCTGGTTGCCGGAGAGGTCGGTCAGGCCGGCATCGCCGGTGCCGCCATGATTGGTCGAGGTGCTGTCGGAGGTATTGGTGTCGGTGGTGCCCGAGGAATTGGTAAAATCGCCGACATTCCCGGTGGACAGAATGACGCCCGAATCGCCGGGCACGGCACCGGGTGAGGTGCTGTCGCCACCGCTATATACCCCCGACTGGCCGGCCGTGCCGCTCAGGCTGGATGAGACGACGGTAATGTCGTCGCCGAAGATCGTATCGGCGATCGTCGCGGCGTCATTGGTTTGCGTTACGTTCAGTTCCGTTGCGGTCGGCATGGGTCAGGTCCTCACTGGTACAAACTGGGAAAAACTGGCCGGCGTTCTCGAAATGGCGGGCGACGGCACGGCCTGCCGTCATGCCCAAAAGCCGCGCGAGTGGAGCCACCGCTTCGCAGACGCGCACCTCTATTCCCGATTTCGGACGACCTTCGGCCAAACCTCGTACGATCCTTCTTACATTTGCGTGCCCGCGGTCGCTTTAGGGGCACGTTACGGCAGCTTTCTGGTCATGGGGTTAAAGGCACAATTCGGCACAAATTGGATCGCTCTGAAGGGTTCTGGCGCCAAGTGCGGCATAAGCGGGGCAGCGCCACACTTCGCCGCCACATTGCGCCGGTATAGGTCGTGAAATCGCCACGCTTTTCCCGCGTGAAACGAGGCGGGTGTCATGCACACGCCGGAGGTGAGCGGGCGCATCGGTGACGGGCCGGGCGGGCGAATCGCGCCCCGCCACGCAGGTCCATGCAAGCGGGCAACAGCGCCGGGTCCGGCATCTTCATGACCCATGACAATCTCCGCCGCAGGCGGCATGATCGTCGCAAAGGGCAGGACAAACCGGCAAGGCGGACGAAACATGGCGAAAAAGGGCATTGCGGGCTTTCGCAGGGCGGCCCGCGCAGACGGGCGCAACGTTTTCTTTTTCTGGGATGATCCGACGCGCCTTCCCGCCGATTACAAAAGCAATATCAAGGCGATGCAGGCCTTGCATCCTGACTGGTCGGTGCAATTGGCCGATGACGGGATCATCGCCGGCCTGCTGGCCCGTGACCACCCCGAGATCTCGGAGGTTTATGGGGATATCCGTGTCCCGGCCTGCCGGTCCGATATTGCGCGGCTGGCCATGCTGGCGGCCTATGGCGGCTGGTATCTGGATGCGGACATGTCGTGCCGTGAGCCCTTGGACAGCTTCGGCACCGATCGTCCGATCGTCTTTCGACGCGACGACACCGCCGGGATGAAGGCCCGGTTCCGGACCATGAACGGGATTCTCTACATGCCGCGCGGCCACCCCTTGCCGCACCGCATGCTGGCGGCCGTCGCCGCGCATATCCAGGACCGGCGCCATCTTCATGACGTGCTGGCCTTCGCCGGCCCGAAACTGCTCAGTGACATGGTGCAGGAAACCGGCGTTGACGATTGCGAAATCCTGTCGGTCAAGACGCATCTGCGGGGCAGGGATCCGATGTTTCGCGAGATCCGCGGCGCGAGTTCCTTTTCCTGGCGCATCCAGCAATGTTTCGGCATCCTGCCGGTCGCGGAACCCGATTGGGAGGTTTTCCCACCGCAGCTGCGCCCGGAATTCGTGCCGATCATCAAGACCTTCGTCGCCCAGTTCGGCCTGCAGGCCTGGCTGCCCGAACTGGCCTTGCGCCGGCCAGGCTACATGCGTGTCGAGGGTTTCGCGGAGCTTGTTCGGGCCTGTGGGTTGCAGGCCTATGAACAGCCGGTGATCGGGGGGCGGCAGGCATCGACAACGGGCGGCTAGACATTCAAACATCTGAATGGAATATTCCTCGCTGACCCGAGGAGGATTGCCATGACTTTCAAGACCACCGCTTTCGCCCTGGCCCTGCTGGCCACGCCCGCACTGGCGCACGAGGACATCCCCGATCTCTATCCCGACAGCGAGCTTTACGCCAAGCCGGTCGAGGTCATCCCGCATGTCTGGTCAGCCATCGGCGCGACGGCCCCGCCGACCTATGAAAATGCCGGTCATAACAACAACCTGTCCTTCATCGTTACCGAGGAGGGCGTGGTCGTCATCAATGGCGGCGCTTCCTACCGGCTGGCCGCCGCCCTGCATGACGAAATCCGCCAGGTCACCGACCAGCCCGTCGTGCTGGTGATCAACGAGAACGGCCAGGGCCACGCCATGCTGGGCAATTCCTACTGGGCCGAGCTGGGCATCGACATTCTGGCCCACGAGGACGCGATTCACGAGGTCGAGGAAAACGGCGGCTCCATCCTTGAAGGCATGCGCGGCTATAACCGCGACCGGGCCGAGGGGACCACTGTGGTGGTGCCCAACCTGTCCTTTTCGGACCGCTACGATCTTTCGCTGGGCGGCGTCGAGATTCAGGTGCTGCACCTGGGGCCCGCACACGGGCCGGGCGACACGCAGGTCTGGATCCCGCAATGGGAGATGATGATCGCCGGCGACATCGCCTTTCACGAACGCATGCTGCCGATCTTTGCCGATACCTGCACCAGTTGCTGGATCGAGACATGGGAAACGGCCTTCGAGCCGATGAACCCCACCTATGTGATCCCCGGGCATGGGCACCCGACGAACCTTGCCCAGGTTCGGCGCTACACCTACGATTACCTCGTCGACCTGCGCGAGAAGATCGGTGCCCATATAGACGCGGGCGGAGACCTGACAGACGCCTATTACGTCGATCAGGAGCGTTGGAAGACCTTGGACACTTTCGAGGAACTCGCCACCAAGAACGCGGGGCGCGTCTACGAGGAGATGGAATGGGAATTCTGACCCACAATCGGCACGCGACATGAGTCCCCTTCGCTGGATCGACATGCCGCCGGTCTGGCTGGCGTTGGCGCTGGGCGTGGCCTGGCGGCTGGGCCAGTGGCGGCCGTTCAACCTGTCCTTCGGGGGCGACTGGATCGGGCTGCCCGGCGGGCTGCTTGTCGGGGCCGGGCTGGTCCTGATGCTGCTGGCGGTGGTCGAGATGCGCAAGCAGCGCACCACGGTGATCCCGCATATGGAGGCGGATCGCCTCGTCCAGTCGGGCATCTTCAAGCGCACGCGCAATCCGATCTACCTGGGCGATACGCTGGTTCTGGCGGGGCTGATCCTCTATTGGGACGTGCCCATCGCGTTGCCTCTGATCCCGGTTTTCGTCTGGATCCTCGAACGTCGATTCATCCTGCCCGAGGAAAAGCGCCTGCGCCGGAAATTCCGCCAGGATTTTCACCGCTACACCGAGAAGACCCGGCGGTGGATCTGACGAAGGATGCCGATCTGTCGGAAATGGACACAAAGGCGTCGCATCGGCTTGAGTAATTTTGTTGCGCGCGATAGGCACGCGTGACGACCTTAGAAAAAGGGGGACTGGACCGTGAAGATCGGTGCGCCAAAGGAAATCATGGAGGGCGAGAACCGGGTCGCGATGACCCCGGCTTCGGCCCGGGACCTGCAGAAGCTCGGTTATGACTGCGTGATCGAAACCAAGGCCGGGGCGGCCGCGGGCTATTCGGACGCGGATTACAAGGAGGCCGGGGTCGAGGTGGTCAAGACCGCCGCCGCACTCTGGAAGGCCTCCGACATCGTGGCCAAGGTGCGGATTCCGACGGACACGGAACTGAAGCGGATGCGCAAGGGTCAGACCCTTATTTCCTTCTTCAACCCTGGCGGGAACGAAGAGGGTTTGGAGCTGGCGCGGTCGAAGGGTGCGAGCGTGATCGCGATGGAGATGGTTCCGCGGATCAGCCGTGCGCAGAAGATGGATGCGTTGTCGTCGATGGCGAACGTTGCGGGCTACCGCGCGGTGATCGAGGCGGGCAACAATTTCGGGCGGTTCTTCACGGGCCAGATCACGGCGGCGGGCAAGGTGCCGCCGGCGAAGGTTCTGGTTGTCGGCGCGGGTGTTGCGGGCCTGGCCGCCATTGGCGCCTCGACCTCTCTTGGGGCTGTGACCTATGCCTTCGACGTGCGCCCCGAAGTGGCCGAGCAGGTCGAGAGCATGGGCGCGGAGTTCGTCTATCTGGACTTCGAGGAGGACCAGCAGGACGGCGCGGCGACGGGGGGCTATGCCTCTGTTTCCTCTCCGGAATTCCGCGAGGCGCAGCTGGCGAAGTTCCGCGAGCTGGCGCCGGAGGTGGACATCGTGATCACCACCGCGCTGATCCCCAACCGCGAGGCGCCCAAGCTGTGGCTGGAGGACATGGTCAAGGCGATGAAGCCCGGCTCGGTGATCGTCGACCTGGCCGCCGAGAAGGGCGGCAATGTCGAAGGCACGGTGATGGACGAGAAGGTCGTCACCGACAATGGCGTGACGATCATCGGCTACACGGACTTCCCCAGCCGGATGGCGACGCAGAGCTCGAACCTCTACGCGACCAACATCCGCCACATGATGACCGACCTGACGCCCGGCAAGGACGGGCAGGTCGTGCATGACATGGAAGACGACGTGATCCGCGGGGCGACGGTNACCCACGAGGGCGAGATCACCTGGCCGCCGCCACCGCCCAAGGTGCAGGCGATCGCGGCGCAGAAGAAGCCCGAGGTGAAGGAGCCGACACCCGAGGAGAAGCGCGCGGCCGAGGTCGCGGCGTTCAAGGCGCAGACCCGGACGCAGGTGACGCTTCTGGCGGCGGGGGCGGCGCTGATCCTGGGGGTCGGGCTGATCCCGGGGATGCCGGCCAGCTTCATGCAGCACTTCATCGTCTTCGTCCTGGCGGTGTTCGTGGGCTTCCAGGTGATCTGGGGTGTGGCGCATTCGCTGCACACGCCGCTGATGGCGGTGACCAACGCGATCTCGTCGATCATCATCCTTGGCGCGCTGATCCAGGTCGGCTCGTCGAGCTGGCTGATCACGGTTCTTGCCGCGCTCGGCATCTTCATGGCCGCCGTGAACATCTTCGGTGGCTTCCTCGTGACACGGCGGATGCTCGCCATGTTCCAGAAATCCTAAGGGGGCAGGCAGATGGAAAACGCATTCACGATCGCGGCCTATGTGGTCGCGGGCATTCTCTTCATCCTGAGCCTTGGCGGCCTGTCCGGGCAGGAGAGCGCCAAGCGCGCGGTCTGGTACGGGATCGCGGGCATGGCGGTTGCGGTCCTTGCGACGCTGGTGGGGCCCGGCTCGGGTCTGTGGCTGGTCTCGCTGGTGCTGATCGCGGGGGGCGCGGCGGTGGGCTACCAGCTGGCCACGCGGGTCGAGATGACGCAGATGCCGGAACTGGTGGCGATCATGCATTCGCTGGTGGGCCTGGCGGCGGTCTTCGTGGGGTTCAACGCGGACCTGATGATCAACCACGTGGCCGGGGTCTATGCCGCGGCGGGCCAGGTGATGGGCGCGGTTGGCGCGGATGGCGTCAGCGCCATCGGCCTGCCCAAGGAGGTCCATGAGGGCCTGTCGGCCTTCGGCCAGCTGATCGCNAAGAAATCGGGTGTCGAGATCGGCATCCTGCGGGTCGAGCTGGTGCTGGGGATCTGGATCGGCGCGGTGACCTTCACCGGGTCGGTGATCGCCTATGGCAAGCTGGCGGGCCGGGTGGACTCGGCGGCCAGGAAGCTGCCGGGGGGGCACCTGCTCAACATCGCCGCGGCGCTCGGCTCGGTCGTGCTGGCGGGTCTCTACCTGGGCGGCGCGGGGTCCTGGACGCTGGTGCTGCTGACGCTTCTGGCGCTGTTCATCGGCTATCACCTGATCATGGGGATCGGCGGGGCGGACATGCCGGTGGTCGTGTCCATGCTGAACAGCTATTCCGGCTGGGCGGCGGCGGCGATCGGCTTCAGCCTCGGCAATGACCTCTTGATCGTGGTGGGGGCGCTGGTGGGTTCGTCCGGTGCGATCCTCAGCTACATCATGTGCAAGGCGATGAACCGGTCCTTCATCAGCGTCATCCTGGGCGGCTTCGGCGGCCCGGCGGGCGAACAGATGGCGGTCGAGGGCGAACAGGTCGCGATCGAGGCCGACGGCGTGGCCGCGGCCCTGGACGAGGCCGACAGCGTGATCATCGTGCCGGGCTACGGCATGGCGGTGGCGCAGGCCCAGAATGCCGTCAGCGAGCTGACCAAGAAGCTGCGCGGCAAGGGCAAGGAGGTGCGCTTTGCCATCCATCCCGTCGCCGGTCGTCTGCCCGGCCACATGAACGTGCTGCTGGCCGAGGCCAAGGTGCCCTATGACATCGTGCTGGAGATGGACGAGATCAACGAGGACTTCCCCGACACGGACGTGGTCATCGTGATCGGCTCGAACGACATCGTGAACCCGGCCGCCCAGGACGACCCCAACAGCCCCATCGCCGGCATGCCGGTGCTGGAGGTCTGGAAGGC
>PR_CR_10_Liq_1_inCRDRAFT_1001829_pt1 | contig 11464 bp, 6 predicted proteins | sample PRCRCaboRojoPR_3_FD_10241 | JGI IMG/M metagenome (IMG submission 10241) | reverse complement strand
AGGCTCCTGGAAGCGTCACCTATAACGCCTATCCTCAAGAGGATGGATCGTTGAAGATGACGATCGAGGCAGGTGATGGTATCTGGTGGAATTATATTCTGATCAGAAACTAAGGATTCTCAATCCAATAAAAAGCCGGGTCATGTACCCGGCTTTTTTGTGCATATGGGAGCGCGTTAGAAACCCATTGTTCCGCGCTCTCATCTCTCCGCGTAGCAACCCATGTTCTGGCCGCTTGGTGCGCGGCGCAAACTCTGCCTCGGGGACGTTTAGCTTGCGCGCGGGACGCTGGCTGCCTCGCGATAACGCCGCACAAATTCACCGTGTGGCGGCAGTGCAGCAACGATTCTGTCGCAGTGTATTTTGGCTTGACCCATAAAATCGGACAGCTGCTTTTCGCTCAGTGAGTCTGCGATGTTGTGATAAGCCTTGGGTTCAATACCTTGCCCCATCATTACTTGTACCCAGGAATTTTCGGAGAATACATCGTCTTGGGGTTTAAACACCCGTGCAGTACGCTCAAAGAGCTCCATTCGATGCTTCAAACTATCCGGTAGATCGATGTTTCGACAGGCATCCCAAAAGGGGTCGCCGTGACGTTGGTTGGCGACGTAATGCAGAACAATAAAGTCACGGATGTGCTCCGCCTCACTGCGCATTCGCGTGTTGTACTCCTGAACTGTGGTCGACTCGATGTATTTGTCCGGGAAATTGAGCAGTAACCACATGATGCCATTTTGAATGAAGTGGATACTGGTAGACTCCAGTGGCTCAATGAAGCCACTGGAAAGGCCCAGCGCAATACAGTTTTTATGCCAGTACTGTTTACGCTGACCGGTGGTAAATCGAATAGGCCGAGGTTCAATCAGTGTAGGTTCATCGATCGAGCCCAGTAAGCGCGCTCGGGCATCCTCGTCACTGAGATAGTCACTGCAATAAACCAAGCCATTACCCGCGCGATGCTGCAGAGGGATACGCCAACGCCATCCGGCGTCGTGGGCGATAGCGCGGGTGTAAGGCGGCGGCTCACCGTGTAATTCGCTCTGCACCGCAAGCGCTCGATTGCAAGGCAGCCAGTGGGACCAGTCATCAAAGCCCGTGTGTAGTGCCTGCTCAATAAGAAGAGCGCGAAATCCGGTACAGTCGATGAACAAATCCCCCTCAACACGCTCGCCGGATGCCATGGTGAGTGCATTGATGTGACCATTGGTAGGGCTAATGTCTACATGCTCGATCTTGCCTTCGACTCTTCGAACACCCGATTTCTCGGCCATAGCGCGCAGGTATTGTCCGTAGCGAGTGGCGTCTAAATGATAGGCGTAGTTGATCTTATGCTCTTTTAAAATACCGAACTTACCGGCTTCGGCAGCCTTTAATTCGGGGCAGTACTCCCCATAACTCTCCGCCTTGCCCTCACGTTGTGCCCGCAACCAAAAATGATGAAATCCGCCAGCCCAACAGCCCCGTCCGGTATCCCCAAAGCTGTGTATGTAGCTGTGTCCCTCCTCAAGCCAGTTCTCAAATTGAATACCTAATTTAAAGGTACCTTGGGTTTCACGAATAAACTCGGGTTCAGGAATGTTGAGAAGGCGATTAATAGTGAGCAGGGTGGGGATGGTGGCCTCTCCGACACCCACGGTGCCGATTTCCTCTGATTCTATTAGCGTGATGGATAAGGGCCGTCCCACCAAACGAGAGAGAGCCGCTGCGGCCATCCAACCTGCGGTACCGCCTCCGGCAATGACAACGCGCTCAACAGCAGTTGTTGACATGATCTTAATGCTCCTAGCGTTTTAGTCGGTTGGTTAATTCCGCCCGCAATCGACGCGCCGTCGTGTCGTCAATATCGCCCAAACGACCGCGTTGTTTTGTTGGGATATGAGAAACAGATTGCTCAGGGCTATCGGTAAAAATGTAGTGATCAAAAAACTTTCGCCAAGCGGCTTTCTGCTGAGGCGGTAGCGATTTGATGCTCAATAAGGCGTGATTGAAAGCATCTACCGGCGAACCCATGACCGAAGGAGTCTCACTCCACCAATAATTCACCAGCACATTGATAGCCTCAGTGCCCTCGACTTGGTGCCACCACATACCGGGGATGTAGATAACATCCCCTGGTTCGAGTTCACCGACTTGAGCATGCTGCCATGCGGTTTGGAAGCGAGGAAAGCGGTCTAAGTCTGGCTTGTGGGTATCAACGAGACTAATGGGTTGTCCGGCGGGGGTAATATCCCAAGGGCCAATATAGAGGTTGTCGATTTGATCAGGTGGAAATAGGGTGAAACGTCGCTGACCGACAGCGCAGCAGGCCAAGTTACGTGGAAAATCAAAATGGGGCGCAACGCGACTCCGGTTACCTATCCAGAGGCTAACTAACGGGTTTAAGTGTTGTAACGGAAGGTCGTTTTCATGGCGAAACCCTGGTAGCCACGCATCGACATTGGTTGATCCCACATACAGTGCCGCGGGCTCAGATTCTGCTTGCAACTCAGTGAGCTTATTGATTACTCGGTCGAGGGTGGTTTCCAGTTGGGTGAAATTAAACCCGTCTAAGGTGTCGTTGTAGAAAAACCGCCCCTGTATCTCGGATTCGGCGATAAAGGCGCTGATTGGCCTGCCCCGGTAGAAACTCTTTAAGTAATCGAGCCCCGCATGCACATCCTGAGTTGCTGATTCCACGAGGCGCCAATGTTTGGCTAAGCCTCGAGCGACCCATGGTGTATCCGAAGTTAGCAGCGATGGGTCAAGGTCTGCGACATGATCAACATCGATTTCGGCAATAGGGGGCAGTGTCGGTAAAGCGCTGGATGGCATTGCTGTCGCTTACCTAACGCGGGCATTTTTGCGCGCAATCAGCCCTTTCAGCTGGGAGAGGGAGGCCAGCATCATGTACGCGGGTAGCAAACAACCAGAGCGCTGAAGTTCTGTGAGCTGATCCGGCGGCAATGTTTGAAGCTTTTCATCGTCGATGGAATAAAAACCAACGAGTTGATGGGGCACACCGTCGTCGAGCGTGATTTTAAGTTCAATGGGCGTTATGAGATCCAGGGATGTTAGCGTGTCAACAAACGATTCGATTTGGTCGTTGCCTGTTTTGATGGCCTCAAGTAGACCTACGACGCGATCGAGGTAGTCAGAGTGTCCACCGTGTTCGAGGAATAGAGCTTCTCCCTCAGCCTCAGAGACCTTTGGGTGCTCTAGGTCAATAGCCACGACTGTTTGGCCGGCTTGTCCCGCACCCGAGTGTTCAATACTCAGCATGAACGGTCCTCGCTGAACCATCATCGGGATGACAGGCGCTTGCCAGCCAGAGTCATCTAGAAACAGATTTTCGCCTTCTTCAAACCCTTGCAACGCAATGGGCAGTAGGCGCTCGGTTTGTTTATCTCGGAAGAAAAGCAATGGGTAACAACTTTGCAGGGCGCGCATTTCATTGGGGAACGCCAGAGAAAACATGGTGTTATCACCCAGCGTATCGCTGTAGCGTGCGATAACTTTTGTAGCGGCGTGGTCAATATTGTTCAGTTTTTGGAAGTTACTCACAGTATCGTGTCCGAGGTAGGTTAGGTACGTCTACAGACTGGCAAAGTCACGGCTGCCGATCTGGGCGATTAAATCTCTGTGGTCAGGTAGATGCTTTAGATATTTTTGGGTCTCGCCCTGTAGTTGTTTTACAGCTCTACCCAGCGCTTGGGTACCACTAGAATTGCTGCGACCCAAGGGGTTCACGGGACACTGGTGGCCCATACCGAAGAGCACGTATTGATAGCTGGCAGAGGGGAACATTTCGGCTCTGCGCTCTTCGTCGATGTGCCACGGGGGTCTTGATTGCCACAGGGTTAGGTTGTCCTGAAGAGAGCGCGGTATTGAATCATGTGCGCGATTATCCAACCAATAAGCGCTATCTGTGCGCTGAGATAAAACGTAGTGCAACTTTAAAAAATCGATAATTTGCTGCCAGCGTTCGTTGAACTCTTTGTTGAAGCGCGCTGCAACGATATCCATTTCTGCGTCGTTACTGGGGAAGTTATCGGCGATAGCACGCGCGCTTAGTTCAACCAGGACAAGCGCTGATGCCTCGAGGGGTTCGATGAATCCTGCGGATAGTCCCACGGCAACACAGTTGTGATGCCAGAACAAACGGCGATAACCCGGCTGGTAATGAATTTCCCGGGGATTGAGTTGATTAATGTCGATGTCAGGCTGAGTGCTTTTGACATACTCACACAGCACAGCGCTGGCGCGATCGGTGTCGGTGTACTGGCTCGAATGTACGTAGCCAACGCCCCGTCTATGCTCCAGGCCGATATCCCAAATCCAACCGGCTTCGCGCGCCGTAGAGCGGGTAGCAGTGGCAATAGGCGTGTTGGCATCGCCATAGGGTACTTGTAACGCGAGGGCGCGATCGTTAAATAAGATGTGGTCTTGGGGTGTTATAGGTATACCCAGGGCATCGCCTATCAGTCGCCCGCGTAATCCCGTGCAGTCGACAAACAGGTAACCCTCGATATTGCCGTTGTTCCCGGTTGTGACCGACCCTATCTTGCCGAGGCTATCAAGGTTCACCGACACCACATCGTCGATGACGTGTCGAACTCTGAAATTGGCCTTGGTGTGCTCCGCAAGTAAAGACGCGAACTCTCCAGCATCTAGGTGGTAGCCATAGTTGAGGACATAGGCATACTCGGGTACGGCTAATTGTTTTGGCGCTTTGCCAGACTGACAGACCGCATACTGCGGTGTCACTGCAGCGGCAAAAGGCTGATCGCCCAATTCACCCGCAAGCCAGTGCTCGGCCAGGTTTACGTCGGTATAACCCACAGGCAGGGAAAAAGGGTGGTAGTACTCATCACCTTGCCCTGTTTTCCAGTCGAAAAAATGAGTGCCCTGTTTCAGCGTTGCTTTACAGCGCCTAAGGAATAACGACTCTGACAGACCGATCTTTTTGAGTGTTGAGCGCATGGAAGGCCAGGTGCCTTCTCCAACGCCAATAGGGGGAGTATTGGCAGACTCTATGAGGGTAACGTCTACCGGTGAGTTTTGGTCAGAGAATTCTGCTGCTAATACCGCAGCCGTCAACCAGCCCGCTGTACCCCCGCCAACAATGACTACTTTGTATGTTTTGTTATCCACGATACATCTACGCGTTGATAGGTTCTCTTGGATTCAGTTTAGGGTGTTTCTAAAAACAGAAAAACCGCCCGTGGGCGGTTTCTCTGGTTTGGATTTAAGGGCTCAGTAGATGTAGCGGAAGCCTACATTGTAGCGAGCGCCAATCTGACCTACGCCATAGATCTGGAGCGGATCGCGACCATGGGTACGGTACGTCTCGTCGGTTAAGTTGATGCCCTCTACAAAGAGGATCATACCGTCGGTTACCTCATAAGAGACCGTCGCATCCCACTGCTCATACTCTTCTGTGTAAGAGGGCTGCGTGACACCGCCCGTGAAGAACGAGTCGCGCCAGTTGTAGGCTACTCGAGCCTCAAAGCCATACCCTTCATAGAATGCAATGAAGTTCCTAGTGTCACTCAGGCCGGGTAGAGCGAACTGAGGATCATCGGAGTTGTTATCGAAAGTAGCACTGCCATCGGCAACCGTGAGGTTGGCAATAAAGCCAAAGCCGGTATCCCAGAAGTTGTGCTGCCACGCGATTTCCCAACCGTCGATGTCGGCTGTCTGATCTGAGTTGATACGAGTATCTACGTCGAAATAGGCTGGGTCATCACGCCCGGGTACACCGGTAATGATACCGTTCGCCACATCGACACCCTCGGCATCGGGGTAGTTGGTGAAGATGTAATCGCGGATGGCCTGGTTGGTGGCTGTAATGCCTAGATTATCAATGGCATCAGCATACAGCGGACCCAGAGCAGGGTGCGCTAGCCCTGGGAACAGGACGATGTCTTCCTGCTCAGCCGACGTCACAAAGTTTTTCACCGACTTGTCGAAATAGCCTACGGAGAAGTAGCTGGCATCGTCGTAATACCACTCTAGCGACAAGTCGAAGTTGTCTGACTCGTGGGGTTGAAGACCGGGGTTACCCACCGTGCCGTCGGCGATATGCTCACCTTCCACTACGCGCAGTACCTGGCCAATAGTCAAATTACCCCGTAGGTCAGCGTAGCTCGCACGGGCGATGGTTTGGCTATATGACGCACGGAAAATAACGTCGTCGATGATTTCGATATCGAAGTCCAGATTGGGCAGACCAACGCTGTAGCTGTCTGTCAGTGCTGACGGCACATTGCCTTCAGTCGGTACTGCCGAGAACTCGTTGGTTGAAGCCCACTCAATACGCGAGTAACCCTGCGATTCAGCGCTAGAGGTGACGTCGGTCTCTTCGTAGCGATATCCAATACGGAAGTTGAAGGGGCGGTTAAATAACTCCCCTGCGTACCCTAGCTGTATAAACGCTGAGTAAGTCTCTTCCTGGAAGCGGTTACCAAATCCCGGATCGCTATCTGCACAGAAGCCAGTACCACAGTCACCACCCGCCAGAGCCGTAGCTAGGTGTAAGGGGTTCGATGAGGGCAGTGATTGCAGGAACTCGGCACGGTCAATAACTTCTTGCATGTCGAAGATGAAGAAGTTGTTGTTGACCTGATCGCCACCGGAAAGCTCGTCGTACATGCCGCTCAAGGACGCAGGAACAACAAGATCAGCGACCGTTCCGTAGGCCGAAGCTTGGTTCTGACCCCACGTATTGCGCTGCACAACACTGCCTGCTTCGAAGTTATCTAGATCGGTGTAGGCAGCACCGAAGTCCAGAGTCAGGGTCTCTGTGAGATCAAAAACACCGGAGAACTGGGTTTGTTTGATGCCCATTTCCGCCCAGCTGTTAGAGAACACGCTACCTGTGATTTGCATGTCATCGGGAGACAGGGGATCGGCGCGACCGATTTGAGTGATAGGTATTTCGTTCGAGTAATCGACCGAAGCCAATGTTCGGCCAAACGCCGCCATTGACAGGTTGGCGGAGCTACCAAAGCGACTGTTGGGGCTGCGTTCTGCTGTTGAATCGTGGTAATCGAGCTCTAAAGACAGACGATCGGTTACATCCCAGACCAAATTCAGGCCGATGGTGTCGCGGGTATTCTTTGATGCATCAATGCCTGCTCCCATCGGGCTGTCGGGCTGATTGTTGGTCTCGGTGTAGATAATGGGAGATACGATAGGGCCGTCACTGTAGGTGCCGGATTGTCCAGTAGGACTGAACCATACCGACATGTTGTTGTAGCGATGGTCCAACTCCAGCTGAGCCATGGTGTAGTCGAGGGTCGCAGTTACCGTCTCAACGGGTCGCCATTGCAGGGTTACTTGTCCGTTGATTCGCGTGCGGTCCCACTCGTCAAGCTGGTACACCTGCTGTTGGGGTAGCGCAACAATATCGCCCTCGGAGGGAAGGTTGGTCTGCTGACCGTTATCGGGGATACCACTACCATCTCGCTCTAGCCATGCGGTATTGAACGCTGAAGCTACACCCGACTGGCGCTCCTGGAAGCTACCGCTGATGGCGATACCCACGGTGTCATCCAAGAAAGTCTGCGATAAGAATGCAGACACTTCGGGTGTGTAATCGTCCTGTCCTTCGTAGCGGGATTCGTCGATAACCGCTTTGGTGCTGAAGCTGACCTTGGTTCCAGGGTTGTCTAGGGGCTTGGCAGTCAATACGTTAATGGTCGCGCCGATGCCGCCGGTGGGCACGTTTGCTCGAGATGTCTTGTAAACCTCAACACCGGAGACGCTCTCTGCTGCGATGTCGTTAAAGTCGAAGGACCGACCCAAGCCACTGTGTGTGGGCATTTGACGCCCATTCAAGGTAACCAAGTTGAAATCGGCGCCGAATCCACGAACGGTGACAGTGGAGCCTTCCCCTCGTTGACGATCAATCGATACACCTGTCACGCGTTGGAGGGCTTCCGCCAAGTTGGTGTCAGGGAAGTCACCGATGTCTTCGGCAGTGATCGCGTCGACCACACCCGACGAATCGCGCTTGGTGTCCATGGCACGCTTAAGACTGGCACGCACACCTGTGATGACCACTTCTTCCATGACCTGCGGAGTGTCCGAATCCGCTTGTTGAGCCATGATTGGAGTAGCCATGGACAACCCGATAGCTACAGAAACGGCCGTGCTGAGACGCTGCTTGGCGAATGTTTTACCTTGCATAACAGGAAAGACCCCAATTCATTATGATTTGATTTTTGGAAAAGCTAACATCCCACGGCTCGCCCGGCGATGAAATGCTGTTGAGACGAGGCGGGTTGGAAACGGGTTAAATGGGAACGCTCCCAATTCATCGTACAGGAATACCCGATTATCGTATTTCGGGTAGCGAGTTGTCGGACTGGGTTGTACGGTCCAGTTAGTGACCTTGACTGTGCCTATAGTGCGCCGACGATTAGTGCGCCGCCATAAGAAGACAAATACCATGACCTGTTTTCACACCGCCTCATCCGAGCAGCGTTCGCTGTTTACGCAAATGCGTCCGTCTCCCTTGCGTAGTCTCATGCAATCGGCGCGACAAACTTCTTTGTGGCTGGTGTCGATGGCAATCACACTGACTCTCACTGCCTGCGGGGCTGACGTAGATGACGATAGTGCGATGCCACAAGGCCTGTCAGAAGCAAGCCCAGACAGCTACCTACCGGCAAGCGATCGAGTCGAGTCGCTGCTGGCATCGATGACCCTCGAGCAAAAAGTGGCTCAGATGATTCAGGGCGAAATCAAGTGGGTCACCCCTGAGGACGTTCGTCGCTACGGTTTGGGAAGCGTGCTCAATGGCGGCGGATCCTTTCCCTACGGTAAAAAACAAGCATCGGTGGATGAGTGGCTTGCCCTCGCCGACGCTTATTATGCTGCGTCTGTCGATAGATCCGAAGGTAGTGCGGGCATACCTATCATTTGGGGCACCGATGCTGTCCACGGCCACAATAACGTCATCGGTGCTACGTTATTCCCGCACAATATAGGCTTGGGGGCTGCCAACGATCCCAAGTTAGTCGGCGATATTGCGGCAGCAACTGCGCGCGAAGTCAAAGCGACCGGTATCGACTGGATATTTGCTCCCACTATCGCTGTCGCTCAGGATCCGCGATGGGGACGTACCTACGAGTCCTTTAGCAGTGACCCCGCGAGAGTCAGTCAGTTCGCGGCACCCATAGTGAGTGCAATGCAAGACGAGGGCATTGTCGCCACTGCCAAACACTTTATCGGTGACGGCGGGACCTATCGAGGTATCGACCAGGGAGATACCCGGCTCGACCTGGAGACCTTATTAGAGCGCCATGGTCAGGGATATTTAGAGGCGATCAGTGCCGGCACCATGAGTGTGATGGCTACGTTTAACAGTTGGAATGGAGAGAAAGTCCACGGGAGTCGTGAATTGCTCACCGACGTTCTCAAGCATCGTCTGGGCTTCGAGGGTTTTGTTGTTAGCGATTGGAACGGCATAGGGCAAGTCAGTGGTTGTGAGAATGATGACTGCGCCCAGGCGATTAACGCTGGCATCGATATGATTATGGTGCCCGAAGATTGGAAGACCATGCTCGCTAATACGATTGCACAAGTGCGTTCCGGGGAGATCTCGATCGAGCGCATTGATGACGCGGTTCGGCGTATCCTGGTTGTCAAAGAGCGTATTGGACTACTTGACCGCAAGGCGCCGTCAGAAGAGGCCTCTGCGCTAGGCGACGTTATCGGCAGTGATGAACACCGAGCACTCGCTCGAGAGGCGGTTCGACGCTCGTTGGTTATGCTGAAAAATGAAGATGGCATTGTGCCGATAGACCCTCGCGGTAGGATTCTGGTGACCGGGCCTGGCGCCGATGACATTGGTCAACAATCTGGCGGCTGGACGATTAGTTGGCAAGGCACCGGCAATAGCAACGGCGACTTCCCCGGCGCTACCTCCATTCTCGAAGGCATCAGCGCACAGGTAACAGCAGCTGGCGGTTCAGTCATCAGGTCTTTGGAAGAGGGTGACCCGGACGTCGTCGTGTATGTGTTTGGAGAGACTCCCTATGCGGAGGGTGTCGGTGATATTGAAACCCTGGCGTGGCAACAGCGCAGCAAGCAGGATCTCTCCCGTATTAAGGCACTGCGAGGCGCAGGTCATAAGGTGGTAGCCGTTTTTCTAAGCGGTCGACCCATGTGGGTTAATGCAGAGCTGAATGCGTCGAATGCCTTTATTGCTGCTTGGCTACCGGGGAGTGAGGGGCAGGGTGTTGCCGATGTGCTACTTAAAGATGCACAAGGCAATATTCAACACCCGTTTACTGGGCGTCTCTCGATGCCATGGCCTCGTTTCGACCTCAATGCCGCTGATCCCAATTTGCCAGTTGCGGACAGTCTATTTCCTATCGGTTACGGCGTAGAGGCAGCGGAGTCGGTCACGTTCGCAACCCTGCCAGAAACCGCGGTGGGCGTACTCGATACGGCAGATGAAGTGCTTTTCGATGGTGGAGTGCGGGATCCATGGATGCTTTATTTGGGGGACGAATTGGATCCTGCCCGTGCAGCGGGGCCGGGTAATGCGCGTTCGGCCGCCGGTAACTTAACCTTGACGGTTATCGATAAAGTCGTTCAGGAAGATGCACGCCGCCTAGAATGGCGTGAAACAGCGTCTGCGAGCACCGTATCCTTTGCGAGAGGCCAACCTTGGGATGCATCTGGGCTTTTGGATGCTGGTGGTGTGCTTACTTTCACACTTCGGGTCCTTAACGTGCCTGCTGAAAGCTTCGAGCTCGTTGCCCTCTGTGGATCAGCATGCGGTGCCAATTTAAGCGTGGGTGAGGTGCTAGCATCGTCATCGAAAGGCGATTGGACTGACTTCTCCTTACCACTGGCTTGTTTGCAACAACGGGGCTTAGATGTGACCGCGCTGACGTCCCCCTTTGGACTCAGCAGCTCGGGCCCTGCCACCATTGAGTTATCGCGGGTAGCGCTTGCAGAGCGCGCCCCTGAGGGAGCGGTGGCGCTTGAATGCCCTGCTGTCAATGATGAATAGGTTTGATTATCCAATGTCCACCGTCGAGTGTTTCAAGCGTTGTGTGAAGCCAGTTCGTGTTGCGCGATTTGTGGCGGTAGCGCTTACAGCGGTTTGTAGCGCCGCCCATAGTGCCGAGCACTGTGAGCCCAGCTGGCAAATTGAATTCAATGAACCACTGGATACCGCTCTTTGGAATTACGATGAGGGTGATGGTTGCGCCCTCAATCTTTGCGGTTGGGGCAACAACGAGCAGCAAGTGTACGATGCGGACCAGGTCGAGGTCAGTGACGGTCGTTTGAAGATTACGGCAACAGTCGATGACGACGGCACCATTCGCTCGGGAAAAATCACCACCGCAGGGAAGTTTGCGACCCGCTTTGGTCGCATAGAGGCGAGAGTGAAGGTGCCTGCAGGGCGTGGCACTTGGCCTGCGTTTTGGATGATGCCCGATCCCGCCGATAGACCGTGGCC